>Ga0070765_100000415_pt1 | contig 25689 bp, 22 predicted proteins | sample HubBroMetageWFT5_FD_71516 | JGI IMG/M metagenome (GOLD analysis project Ga0070765, IMG submission 71516) | Warmed and freeze-thawed soil microbial communities from the Hubbard Brook experimental Forest, New Hampshire - Hubbard Brook CCASE Soil... | ecosystem: Environmental > Terrestrial > Soil... | reverse complement strand
GCGCGGGGCGTGTTCGGGCTTCGACCGTCGCCTGCCGCGGGCGTACTCCCGATCCGGCCCCGGCCATCCAGGCCGGCACCGGATCGGGGGTCGTGGCTCGGCCGGTTTGGGGCTGTCGCACGAACATCAAATGCACCTGTTCAATCGCGGGGGAGACGGTGGCTGGCCAGCAGCCGGGTCAGCGACTGCGGCTCTGCCGAGCTGCCTGCCTTACAGCGCAACGATGAGCCAAACGTTCCAGCCAGGAACGTTGCCCGCGTCGGTTGCCCGCCGTGGCCAGCTCGGCTCCTTGAGCAGAAGAAGTGCCCGGTTTCCAGGCACTTCGAAAGCGGGAGCGACGGGACTCGAACCCGCGACCTCCGGCGTGACAGGCCGGCGCTCTAACCAACTGAGCTACGCCCCCGGAGGGGGAAGGCTAAGTATCGCAGGAGGCAATGGGTCGAGGTTGGTAGGGGCCAGCGCAACTTTCGGGCCGCCCGCGAGTTTCATCGTCGGAATCGATCTCCGGAGGACGCGCCCAACCCGGCCGTGGGTGCGTTAGTTGGGATCAGCGACGGGGACCCGCAAGGGTCCCCGTCGTACTTTAACGGCCCGCGCGCCGGGTCAGGACGGGCCCGGAGGGCCCCAGGGACGCCGAGCGAAGCGAGGCCCAAGCTAACCGGCTGATGCAAAGCCGAAGCTAGGGGCGCGTCAGTAGCTGCAAGTAATTCCTGACGTAGCGCTCGTAGCGCTCGGGCGGGTAGCGCCCAGGGTCGGTCAGGATCATGCGCCCGGCCTGCTCGGCCCAATCCCGGATCGCGCGGGCGGTCAGCTCGACGTCGAGATCCCGGGGCAGCTCGCTTCGCTCCATGGCCCACCGGACCAGGTGCTGGATACGGGCCAGCACCTCCGCCCGGCCGGCCTGAACGTGCTGGCGCACGATCGGCGGTGTGCCTTCGAGCGGCAGCAGGATGATCCGCCAGGTGGCCGGACGGGCCGTCACGGCCTCGAGGAACCGCTTCACCCCGGTCGTGAGCAGCTCGGCCGGGGCTTGGTCGCCGGGGTCGTCGGGGACGACCTCGGCGAGCTGCTCGAGCGAGATGCGTTCCTCGCGCTCGATCACGGCGTGGAGGAGGCGGTTCAGGTTCGGGAAATGGTCGTAGACCACGGGCCGGGTGATCCCGGCCTCGCGGGCGATCGCCTCAATCGAGATCCGCGCGTACCCCCGCTCGAGGATCACCTCGAGCGCGGCGTCGATCAGCTGCTCGCGCCGCTGCCTCGGTGGCAGCCGCGGCGCGTACGGCCGCCGGTGTCGCGAGGTGGCATCGGATGGGCTGGAGCTGCCGGGTAACGTCATCGGGCGAGCAGCCTAGCGGACCAACTGACGTGTCTTGCCGGGACTCACATACGACGCGCCGTCGCCCGCGGCGCGGCTGCACTTTGCGGCGAGGCGGTCACGCCAGCGAGAGTGCGCGACCGCGAGCCGTCCGCACAACTGGCGGCGGTCGTTCGCGCATCCCTAGCCGGAACGGGTGAGCTCCGCAAGCAGCTGGTCGGTCAGTGGATGGCTGTCCGTGCTGGGCCTGATCGCATAGATGGTCCGTCGTGCGGGGTCGCCCCTGACGGCGGGGGTGGCGATTCCCTGGAGGCGCCCGGCGAGCAGGCGGCCGGTGAGCGTCACGGCGAGCCCGGACGCGACGAGCTCTCGGAACGCGAGGACGTCGCGGGTCACGAAGGCGATGTTCGGCTCGAATCCGGCCGCCAGGCAGGTGCGATAAACCAGGCCGTCGCGCGACGGCGCCGTCCAGGGGTCCCCGGCGAGCCGCTCCAGGTCGATTGTACTTCGGCGCGCGAGACGGTGCCGCGGGGGAAGCGCCGCCAGCATCGGCTCTTCGAAGAGATCGCGGCGTTCGAGCGCCTCGTGGTCACGCCGTGGCGCGGCGGCATCCTGGAATACGACAGCGAGGTGCAGCGTGCCCTCGCGCACGGCCGCGACGAGCTCGTCCAGCGTGCCCTCGGAGACATTGACCTCGAGGTCTGGGTCGGCAGCCCTCATCCGTACGAGGGCCTCCGGCACGATCGTCGCGATCGCGCTAGGGAACGCCCCTACGGCCAGGTGTCGGCGCTCCTCGCGCACCAGAGCTCCGAGCTGCTCGGTGGCCAGGCGCAACCGGCCGGAAACGGCATCCGCGTGCCGAAGAAGGAGCGCTCCCGCCGCAGTGAGGCTGAGCCCGCCGGGGCCCCGGTCGATCAGTCGGATCCCGAGCTGCCGCTCGAGCGAGATGACTTGCTGGGAGACGGCGGGCTGAGTGAGCGACAGCTCCTCCGCTGCGCGGGAGAAGGAACCGAGTCGGGCTACCTCGCGAAAGGTGAGGAGACGGCGTGGATCGAGTATTAGCTGATCTTATCGAACTAGCAAATCCATCATTGCAATTGATGGTGATCTGAGCAACGCTTGCCCCCATGAGCCCAATCGCACTCATAGAAGTCACCACCGCCGCGCACCGCAAGCGGCAGTGCCGGCCCCAGCGACTGATGTCACTCGCTGCCCGTTGTTCGGCGCGGTGGCGACCGCTTCTGCGGGCCGAGCACTCCGCCCCGGCGTTGTGGTGCTGGCGGCTAGGCCCACGTGCGGGCGAGGTCGCGGGGCCCACGCTCGATGATCTGGACTGGTGGCGCGGGCCCTTTGGGATCGATTTGGGCAGCACTTGGACCCTTGACAAAGTTGGTCCTGTACCGGTACAGTCTGTACCGGTACAGAACTCATGGGACGTCGCGATTCGAACCCAGTCACGCTCGCCACGGTGGCCGCGGCGACAGGCGTGTCGCGCATGACGGTCTCGAACGCGTACAGCCGCCCCGATCAGCTGTCTCCCGCGCTGCGCGAGCGGATTCTCGCGACGGCGCGGGACCTCGGCTACAGCGGCCCCGACCCCGTCGGGCGCACTCTGTCGCGCGGCAGGACGGGTTCGATCGGGCTCGTGTCCGACCAGCCGCTGACGCAGGCGTTCATCGATCCTGCTGGCGTCCAACTTCTCTACGGCGTCGCCGAGGGGTGCGAGCAGCGCGGTCTCGGGCTGTGGCTCGTTCCGCAGACTGCGGGTGGCGATACGGCGCTGGTCCGGTCCGCGCTCGTCGACGGCTTCATCCTCTACTGCACACGGAGCGATGACCAGCGCGTCGACGCGGTCCGCGAGCGCGGACTCCCTCACGTCCTGATCGACTACGCGCGCGACCGCGGCGGCCCGGTCGTCGGCGTCGACGACGCGGGCGGCGCGCACGCCGCGGCCCAGCATCTCGTCGATCTCGGCCACCGGTCGTTCGGCATCGTCATGCCGTACGTGGCCGGCGCGACGACCGTCGCCGACGCGCAGGGCGCGGCCGAGCGGCACGTCGTCGCCGCCAGGCTCGCCGGCTGGTGCCGGGCGATCCGCGCGTCGGGCGTCGACGCGGACGCCGTGCCCGTCGCAGGCAGCGACGACGGGAGTCGGGCGGCAGGCCACCGGGCGGCCGGCCGGCTGCTCGACCGCGCCGAACGGCCGACAGCGATCCTTGCGCTGTCCGACCTGCTCGCCCTCGGCGTACTCGATGCGGCCGCCGAACGCGGGATCGCCGTTCCTGCCCGGCTTTCCGTGGTCGGCTTCGACGACATCCCGGAGGCAGCGCTCGCAACTCCCCCGCTCACCACCGTCAAGCAGCCGCACCGTCGCAAGGGCAGCGAGGCTGTCCGCCTCCTGCTCGACAGCGATGACGATTCCAGCGTCGAACTCCCCGTCGACCTAACCATCCGCGCATCCACCGCCCCCGCCCCCTAAAGCACTCCGGCTCCGCACCATGCTCCTCACAGGCTCCCCACTCGTCGACGCCGAGCGCGCGTTCGCCCGTGCGTCACGCGCGCGACGGCGCGCGGCGCTCCTCGCCAGGCTGCGGCGCCGCAAGGACAACCTCGCGCTCGCGGTGCTCGACTCGAGTTGCATGCGCGCCGCCCCGGGCGTGCCGGCCGTCCGCGAGATCGCGATCGACGCGATCAGCGGGACGGTCGAGCCCGCGCGCGCAATGCTCTTCGATGGCCGCTTCCGCCCGACCCCCGCAGCCCGCGCCCGCTGGCAGCATGTGTGGCTTGCCGAGCATCGCGGGCTACCCCTGCCCCCGATCGACCTCGTACGCGTTTGCGATGCCTACGCCGTCCGCGACGGCCATCACCGCGTGTCCGTCGCGCTCGCCCGCGGGGCCCTTACGATCGATGCCGTGGTCGAGTAGCGCCGCGGCACCCTGTTCATCGGAAGCGCACGGCGTTCATTAGCCCGAATAGGGAGTGGCGTGCGCGCCGCGAATGGGCTGATTCATCCGCACTTGCCGTGGGTAGGCAAACCCTGTTTCTAAAGCGCTTTAGTTGAGGGAGGTCTCGTGCGCTGGAACCGTGCCGTGATATTGGGGTTCGCGGGGGCGCTGCTCTGCTGCGCGGGGGCGCAAGCCGCCGCGCCTGAGCTCTCGACGAGCAACCGCTTGCAGGACCGCCGCGAGATCGCGGCCGGCCAGCGCTCCTACGCGGAGGGCTTCGCCGACGGGCGTTTCTACGCCAACGGATGGCACATCACCGGTGAGATGGGCGGCGTGTGGACGCCGCCGCTGAAACTCTTAGACGGGGTGTGGTTCGGGATCGGCAACACCTGGGTCGGCCAAGCCACCCAGTTCAACAGCGGCTGGGGCTACACCCGCTACGTGCTCCCCGACACCGGCGGGTTACAGCTCACCCGCACCGACTTCGCGCCGGACGACCATCGCGCCGTCCTGTTCGGCCTGCGGATGACGAACCCGGGCGCCACTCGGACGGTCACCGTCAAGGTCGACGCCCACTCGGAGCTGATGGGCGCCTACCCATGGGGGTTCTCGGGCGTGGTACCCAACGCGAGCGACAACCTTCCCGATCACGGACGCTTCGACGGTCGGACGCTCGTGTTCACCGATAACGGCTCGATCGGCAGTGGGGCCCCGATGCACCACTATGCCGCACTGGTCGCGTCCAACCAAACGCCGGCGTCGGGCACGGCGGCCGCCGAGGGCGGCGAGTTCCGCGGGCCGCAGGCGGGGCACAGCTGCGCCGCCAACGACGGGACCTCGCCGCCGAGCGCGTGCGACGACGGACCATTCGGCAAGGGTACGGGCGGCGAGCTTCGCTATCGCCTCACGATCCCGGCGGGTGGCTCGAAGACGTTATGGATCGCGGCAGCGGGCTCCGATCATGGGCTAGGGGCCGCCCGGTCGGAGCTCGCGGGTGCGCTCAACGACCCAGCCGGCGAGCTGGCCCAGAAGATCGCATCCCGGCGAGCGCTGGCCCGGAACACCGAGGTCTCGCTCCCGGGCGACCCCCTACTGGCGCGGGCGGTTGAATGGGGAAAGCAGAACCTCGCCGACCTAACGCAAACCGCATCGAACCTGCAGATCCGCTGGACCAACCAGGGCAAGCAGTTCCCTGGGCCGCTCGGCACGGTCGCGCGCGCACGCTGGTTCGGCGCCGGCTTCCCGGACTACCCGTGGATCTTCGCCACCGACGGCGAATACACGGCGTTCGCGGCCGTGGCGTTGGGGCAGTTCCAGACGATCGAGGATCACCTGCGCGCGCTGCGCGACATCTCCGACATCCTCAACAACCGCTCGGGAATCGTGGTGCACGAAACGGTGTCCGACGGCTCGGTCTGGTTCGGCCACGACAGCCAGACGACGAATTCCGACGGCTCGAAGACCAACGACTTCAACACCGACGAGACCGTGAAGTTCCCGAGCGCCGTGGCCCTCGTGTGGCGCTGGACAGGGGACAACCGGTTCCGCGACGAGATGTACGACTTCGTCAAGCGCAACATGCAGGTGGTCGACCAGCGCCTCGACGTCGATCGCGACGGATGGCCCGAGGGATCGGGCAACGTGGAGCGGCCGGGCATGGGGCCAGAGAAGCTCGACAACGGCGTCTACTACATGCGCGGGCTGTACGACCTAGCCGACATGGCCCGCTCCAAGGGCGACACCGTCACCGCAACCTGGGCTACGAATCTCGCCGACAAGCTCCGCCAGCAGTTCGAGGCCACCTGGTGGGATCCGTCGGTCCAGCAGTACGCCGACTCGCTCATCGACCCTGGGAATCAGCAGTCCTTCCAGAAGCACTGGATCGGCGTGGTGCCGATGGAGGCGGAACTCACCTTCGGCGATCAGGTCACCCCGGGTGTGGCTGCGCCCGACCACGCGGCCACGGCGCTCACCCAGCGCGAGACGTCGTGCTACAGCGGCGACCGGCCCGGCAACCTGGGACTGTTCCACACCGGGTGCGGTGGCGGCCAGGACGGTAAGGGCGACGGCGAGATCTTCTCGCTCACGACGTCGATCCAAGCCGTCGGTGAAGGGAACTACGGACGCCTGGGGCCGGAACAACAGCAGCGCTACACCGATGCCAACGCCGAGACGATGTTCTCCGAGCCGGCCACCGGCGGCACTCCGGACGAGCAGCCGGGCGCGATGCCGGAGATCTTCCCCTCAACACCTGCGGATCCGACCATGCAGGGCGTCCCGCCCAACATCGACCGCTGCTGGACGTGCCGCTCGATGTTCATGCAGGCCTGGGGCAACTACGGCACCGCGTGGTCGGTCGTCCACCAGCAGCTCGGGGTACGCCCGTTCCTGGGCGACGGGGCGCTGCAAGTCGTACCGCAGGTGCCCGACGGCCAGCCGAGCGTGGCCGGCCAGAACATCAGGCTGGGCGACGGGTCGGTCGACGTGTTCGCCGCCCACGCCGGCAATCGCTACGAGACCAGACTGCTGGTTCACGGGCTGCGGCTGCAGTCGCTCGAGATCGGGCAGACGCTCCCGGCTGGGTCCGCGCCCGCGAGCGTGGTCGTCGATGGACAGCCGGCCCGCGACCAGACTGTGCGGCAAACAAACCGAGGAGTAGAGGTCACCGTCCCGGTTCAGAGCGACGGGCCGCACACCCTGACCGTGACCACCGCGTAGCTTGCAACGCGCCGGCTGGCCCTGTCCTCTCCACGGCCGGCCGGCGCACCGCGCGGCCGCGTTTGGCCTCATTCAGTCGCTCAGCCGCGGCATTGCACGCTCGCGCCGTGGAACACGCTCGGGCAGGCGGGCAGGTGTGTGTGGGTGCGGACTGCGTGGATGATCGCAAGCACCGCGTCGACGACGACGTCGGGTTGCCCGTTGGGCGAGCGTTGCACGAAGTGTCCGCTACGCAGCGCGATGGCGTGAATCCGGTCCGAGGAGAGAGCTGCCAGTTCGTTTTGCATGGTCTCCCATAGGCGGGCCACCGGCGCTCGCATCGTCGGAGGCAGTTGCTGTGGGGAGGTGTCGAGAAGTCGTCCGCGCGTGATGACGACCAGCGGCGTATCGCCCAGCGTGCCGAGGTTTGCATCAAGCGCTTCGCCGGCGAGGAGATCGACCCCGTCCTGGACCGAGTCGGCGGTCGGGTCGGGGACCTGTCGGCGCACTTGTGCTGGTTGTGCCTGCCAGATCGCTCGCAGCCGCCGGTCCTGGTTGCGGCCCATCGAGTCGACGAGGACGATCCCGGCCGTGTTGAAGGGATTGGCGTGCGCGAACAACCGCACGAGCAGCCCGCCGTACGAGTGTCCCACCAGTACGTAGGGCGGTGGGATGTCAGCGTCGTCCAGCAGCCGGCTGAGGTCAGCGATCTCGTCGGCGGCGTCGTGCACGCCAGGTATGGGCAGGCTGCTGCCGAGCCCGGCGCGGTCGTAGGCGCAGGTACGCGTCGCGCGGCCCAGCGGGCCCTCGACCTCGCTCCAGTCGTTGCTGTTGCCGCCGAACCCCGCCTCCAGGATCACCGTCGGGCTGCCCGTCCCCTCGCAGTGCAGGTAGAGACTGCGTCCGGCTCCGATCGCGACGAGGTGCCCGGGGCCGAGTATTACCGGGTTAGGGTCGCGCCTGGCTTGCTGCCCGCCGCAGGCGACCGTCAAAACAGACAACAGCGTCAGCGCAAATGCGCGAGAAGCGATGGCCTTCACCCTGATGTGGGCGTGCCGCCCCGCCGCGAGGAAGCGATCCGGTGTCAACTGGTTTGTGCCGGACGTCGTAGGGCGCCGGCGACCGCGCCGGCGAGGAAGAGCAGCGGGATGACGATGGTGAGGGCGTGCAGCAGGGTATGGCGCTGAGCGATGAATCCGATCAGCGGTGGTCCGGCGAGGAACGCGCAGTAGGCGATCGACGAGATCACACCGACTCGAGCCGCGGCGAGTGATGGGTCATCGGCGCCGGCGCTCATGCCGACTGGAAAGCCGAGCGAGATGCCCGCGCCCCACAGCAGTGCGCCGCCGAAGGCAACTTCGGTGGAGGGTCCGAACGTGAACATGAGCAGTCCGACGATCGCCACGATGAGGGTCGTACGCAGCACAGGTATTCGCCCATGTTCGTCAAGTATCTGCGGCCCGAACCAGCGACCGGCTGTCATCGCGGCAAGAAAGACGGCGAATGCGAGCGTCCCGACCGCGGGTTGCGCCTGGTGGCCGTCGATCATCGCCAAGCTGATCCAATCGTTGCCTGATCCTTCGGCAAACGCCAGAGCGAGCACGAACACGCCGATCAATAGCGTGCGCCGCTCGCGCCAGGCTCCCAGTGATCGGCGAGCCGTTCGCGCGTCTGACGCCGGGGACCCGCGGCTATCAGTCTCTGGATGATCTCGCAAGAAGCGCTTTACGGCTATCGGCACGCCGATCGCCACGGCCAGCGCCACGATTGCCAGGTGCGCGGTCACCGACACGCCCAATGCCACCATCGCGACGCCGCCCAGCGCGCCGGCGACCGTTCCGAGGCTGAACCCGGCGTGGAAGCGCGGCATGATGGCGCGCCCAAGCCGCCGTTCGACAGTCGCACCATGCACGTTCATCGCGACGTCCCAGCCGGCGGTCCCGACCCCAAGGGCGAGCAGGCCGGCGACGACCGGCGCGACGCCGATACGACAGCCGAAGGCGACCGCGAACAGGCCAGCGCCGGCCAGCACAGCCATGCGCGAGACCGTGACGCGCGAACCGAACCGGGTCACCGCGGGGCCCGCGAGCGGCAGCGCGACCACTGATCCGGCGGCCGTCGCCAGCAACACCAAGCCGAGCTGCGACGCATCCAAACCGAGCAGTTGCTTGACCTGCGGAATCCGCGAGGCCCAGCTCGCGAAGCAAAAGCCCATGCTGACAAAGGCCGCATAGGTGGCACGAGTCGCGGCGCCGACCGCCTCTGTGTCCGGGCCGATCAAGGACTCGGAGGAGCTAGCGTCTGTGGTAGATGCTTCTGACTGGGCGGATTGCTCTCATCACCGGCGTAAGCAGACGGGCGGGAATCGGCTTTGGCATAGCTCAGCGGATGCTCGCTGAAGGCGCCAGCGTTGTCGTGCACTCGTGGTCGCGGCATGATGCCGAGCAGTCCTGGGGCGCCGATCCGGCAGGTGTGCAGGGGGTGATCGAAGCCCTCGGAGGCGAGAACGATCGACTGCGGAGCGTCGAAGCCGACTTCGCCGATCCCGAAGCACCGCGCCGCGTCGTCGAATTCGCCGTCGCGCAGTTCGGAGCGCTGGACATCCTGATTGCGAACCATGCCCGATCGGCTCTTGGGACCCTGCGTTCGCTGACCGCCACTGATCTCGACCTTGCGTGGGCCGTCAACGCTCGAGCCGTCGTGCTGCTCGTGCAAGCGTACGCTGATCGCCACGACGACTCGCGGCGCGATGGCCGGGTTGTGCTTTTCACCTCGGGACAGCACCTGGCGCCGATGGCCGACGAACTGCCCTACGCGATAAGCAAGGGGGCTGTCCATCAGATGACGCAGTCCCTCGCCGACGCGCTCGCCGCCCGGGCGATCACCGTGAACGCGATCAATCCGGGTCCGGTTGACACCGGATGGCCCTCCGAGGCGGATCGTGAGCGACTCCGCACTGCATTTCCCCGCGGGCGGTGGGGCACGCCCGCCGACATCGCTGCGGTCGTGAACTGGCTCGCAGGAGCGGACAGTGCATGGATCACGGGCCAGGTGATCAACGCGGAGGGAGGGTTTCGCCGCTGAGCGTCACGCCCGGTAGCGGAGGAAGGTGGGCGTGAGGAGCACCTGGTCGTCGGCGAGAATCGTCATGGCGGTGAGCCGGGCCGACCACACGGGGCCGCGCGGGCCCATCGCGAACGCCGCTGTCGCGTGTGCGTCGGCTTGCGCGAGCGTATGGTCGATCATCGTCACGCTGAGCGTTCCGGCCGGCGGCCGGCCGGTGTAGGGGTCGACCACGTGTGGTCCTCGCTCGTAGGCGCCGGAGGTGGCCACGGCGCCGTTGCGGAGCACGACCACCGCCGCGAGCTGGTCGCGCCGGCGCGGATTTCGGATGCCGATGCGCCACGGGCCCCCGGCGACTCGCAGGTCGCCCCCCGCCTCGATGCACAGCTGTCGCGCCCCGGCCCGGCGAAGTCCCGCGAACGCCACGTCCACCGCCCAGCCCTTGACCAGGCCCGAGGGATCGACGCCGCCGCGCAGCGGCGCGTTCGCATCGAAGTATCCATCGGTCCCGGCTCTGAGCGTCTCACACCGCGCCAGCACCCTCCGAACGAGGGGATGCGCTTCGCTCAGGCCAAGGTCCCCGGCGTTGAGCCGGCTGATCTCGCTCCCCGCGTCGTAGGTGCTGAACGTCCGATCCACCCACCGGAGCCAGCCGAACGCGCGTTCGAGCGCTCGCCGGGGGACGACCCGATCGCGGATCTCGACGGTCAGCGCCGTCCCCATCACGTGCTGGGTGTGGCGCTCAGCCACGGCGGGCCAGGTCGATCGCCTCGCGCAGCGACTTGATCCAAACACGGCTGGTGTACGTTGCGCCGCTCACCACGTCGATGCGGGCGCTGTGCGCCTGCAGCGCCTCACGCCGCAGGATCGGCTCAGCGCGCGCGTTGAGGGCCTGGGTGTGCGGTCCATCGCCGGTCAGGGCAACCGTCTCGACGCCGGTGAGGCGACCGTGGGTAAGAGTTACTTGCACCTGCACAAGCGAGAACGGTGTGGCCATCGGCGGGCTCGTGGCGGTGCGCACGCCCGGGCGGTTCGGTGGCGGGCGCGAGCCTGGTTGAAGCGCGGAAGGCGTACCACGAGCCGGCCGCGCGTGCAGCGCCGAGAGCGGGTTCTTGACACGGGGCGGCTCCGTGTCGAACCGCGCCAGCGCCACCACCGCGGCGGCGGTGAGCGCGAGGATGGTCAACGCGCGCCTCACAGGGAGAAGCCCTCGGTGGTGATCTGGGCGGCGGGTACGCCGTAGCGCCGTAGCGTCGCTCGCGTCGCGCGGGTCATCTCCGTCGGCCCGCATACATAGACGTGGCGCTCCGCGATGTCTGGAACGAGGGCCCGCAGGTCGTCGCCCGACGGCGAACGAGGCTCGCCAATCAGATAGTGGATCTCCGCTCCTCGACGGGCCGCGAGCTCGTCCAGCTCGTCGCGCAGGATCACTTCCGCGGCGCGCGCGCTGCGATAGACCACGGCGATGTCTCCCGGCGCGCCCGGCATGTCCTCCAGCAAGGCCCGGATCGGAGTGATGCCGACGCCGCCGGCGATGAGCGCCACACGTCGCCGCCGGCGGCTGGCGGCCGTGAAGGCGCCGAACGGACCCTCGGCGATCACCCGGGTTCCGGGCGGGATGGACCGAACGCGCTCGGTGAAGTCACCCAGCCCCTTGACAGTGATCCGTAGGCGCCGGCCGTCGGGTGGCGCCGACAGCGAGAATGGATGCGCCTCCCACCAACGGTCGCGGGTCAGGAAGCGCCAGCTGAAGAACTGACCGGAGCGCACGGCCAACCGCTGCAGGCCGCGACCCCCGACCTCGATCGAGGTCGCCGTGGGACCTTCGTCGACGACGCGCAGCACGCGCAGCCGGAAGCGGAAGGCGTGCACGAGTGGCGCGCCGACCCGTCCGGCAAGCACGATCGCGGCGGTCACCGCGTAGAGGCCCATCCAGTACGCTCGGGCGGCCGGGTTGCCCACGAAGTCGCTGCCGGTGGCGAGCTGATGGCTGTACGCCAGGGCGATTGCCAGGTAGACGTAGAGGTGTGTGAAGTGCCAGGTCTCATAGCGCAATCGGCGCCGCACGCGTCGCGCGCAGGTCGCGGTCACGCCGAGGAGCAGCCCGAGAGCAGCCACCGCCGTGATCACGCCGGGATATCCGCTCACGAGCCGTCCGATCTCCGCCGGCAGTCCGAGGCGGTCGCCGATCGCGTAGCCCGCGGTGATGAGGACCGCGTGGGCGCAAAGTAGCCCGATGCAGGCGACCGCGGCGGGGCGGTGCCAGGCGATCCGCCGGCCGAGCGCCGCGGCCCGCTCGAGTGCCGGCAATCTGGACAGCAGTGCGAGCTGCACGAGCGCGAAGTAGGCGCCCAACAGCCCGGTCAACCGTCCGGCGCTCACGAGCGCGGTGGGGAGATCTCGCACGTCGCCGAGACCGTTCTGGAGCCAAAGCGAGACGACGACCGCGGAATTAGCGGCAATGACTGCTGCCACGGCGACGGGGGGGCCCATCGTCCGCCATCTCTTCATGGCCGAAGTCTCGCACGACGGTGCGCCGAACCCCGGGGCTCTGCCCGGCACTCGGCGAGGCGGAACCAGCGGCGCTCAGTGCGTCAAGCTAGTGCCGTCCTTGGGGTCGAAGAGCTTGATCTCCTCGCTCTCGAGCACGAGGTCGACCTCGCCGCCCGCCGCGGATTTGGAAGCCGGGTCGAGGCGTGCGACGACGGTCGTGTGGCTCCCGCCGTGCTTCGGGAGATCCTCCAACTGAGCGTCTCGAGCGAGCTCCTCCAACTGCTGAGACTCGGCCTGGTCGGTGGCCAGGTCAAAATACACATACAGCTCGGAGCCCATCGACTCGACCACAGCCACCTTCGCGCGGAAGCGCAGGCCTTTGATTGCTTCGCCGGCCACGGCAGCGTCCTCGAAATTCTCAGGGCGGATTCCGACGATGACCTCGCGCGCGCCGCCGCCGGCGCTCCGGGCCTCCAGGCGGCTGCGCAAATGGGCCGGGATCGGGACATCTCCCATCGGGAGGTGGACCGTCTCGCCATCGATCTGGCCAGGCAGGAAATTCATCGACGGAGATCCAATGAACCCCGCCACGAACAGGTTGACCGGGTCGTCGTAGAGGATCTTGGGCGACGCCACCTGCTGGACGATCCCCGCGCGCATCACCGCCACCCGGTCTCCGAGCGTCATGGCCTCGGTCTGGTCGTGGGTTACGTACACCGTCGTGGTGCCCAGGCGCGTCTGGATCCGCGACACCTCCGTACGCATCTGCACGCGCAGCTTGGCGTCGAGATTCGATAGCGGCTCGTCCATGAGGAAGAGCTTCGGGTCGCGGACAATGGCACGGCCCATCGCCACGCGCTGTCGCTGGCCACCCGAGAGGTTTGCCGGCTTGCGGTCGAGGTGTTGGTTGAGGTCGAGGATCTCCGCAGCCTCCTCGACCTTGCGGTCCATCTCGTCCTTGGGCGTCTTGCTCAGCTTGAGCGCGAAGCCCATGTTCTCGCGGACCGTCATGTGCGGGTAAAGCGCATAGTTCTGGAAGACCATGGCGATGTCGCGATCACGCGGCTCCAGGTCGTTGACCCGCTCCCCGCCGATCCGCAGCTCTCCCTCGGTGATGTCTTCGAGTCCCGCCATCATCCGCAGGGCGGTTGACTTCCCGCAGCCAGAGGGCCCGACCAAGATCATGAACTCGCCATCTCGGATGTCGAGTTCCATGTCCTTGACGGCTTCGAACCCGTCCGGGTAGCGCTTCCAGATGTGATCCAGCTCGACCTCGGCCATTTTGCCGTCTCCCTCCCTCGGTACAGGGCGTGGCCAAGATATCACGCGGTTACAAGCGCGGGCCGCAGTTCACCAACCCTCCGCTAACCGGCAGACGCATGACCCGACGGAGGCGAGTGACACTGTGCGACAGGGTTGCGGTCATGCTGAGCGGCGTCGTGCAGCAGGTTGGCTCGCCGATCGAGCCCGCGTGCGGCGAATCGCGAACGGCTACGTCGTCCGTCGCTCGATCAGCGTCAGCGCCGCGAGCTCTTTCGCCGCCTTCCGCGCCCTTGACGCAGGGTTGCGGGTCTGTAATAGTGGAACCGGTTCCAAACAGCGCTTTGTGATGCGAGATGGACACTGTGGAGAGCGTTGACGCTCACCTTGACTGCTGCGTTCCCGGTGACCCTGGCACGACAGAAGGGAGCGAGGTGATCGCTGTCGTAGGCGAGGCCCTCGTGGACCTGGTTCTGGAGTCCGGCGGACGGGCGACGCCCCATGTCGGTGGCGGCGCGTTCAATGCAGCCCGCACACTCGGTCGCCTCGGGCTCCGTCCGCTGTTCGTCGGCCGGCTGTCGCGTGACTCGTACGGGCGGATGCTCCGGCGCGCCCTTGAGGCATCCGGCGTCCGACTCGACGGCATCGTCGAGACGTGCGACCCAACAACGTTCGCTCGGGTCGAGGTTGACGGCCACGGCGCGGCGAGCCATCGGTTCTACATCGACGGCACCTCCGCGCCCGGATTGCTCGCGTCCGACGCTCGCGCGGCCATGCCGAGCGCGCCCCTCGCGATGCACGTGGGTGGGCTCGGGCTTGTCTTCGACCCTCAGGCGAGCGCGATTGCCGCACTCGTCGCCGAGGCGCCCCCGTCGACGTTGATTCTGGTGGATCCAAATTGCCGACCGGCCGCGGTGTCCGAGGAGCGCGCGTACCGGCGGCGGCTGCAGACCATCCTTTCGCGGGCTGATGTGGTCAAGTGCACCGAAGATGACCTCGCCTACCTAGAACCGGACCTGCCTGCGCTTGACGCCGCGCGTCGACTTCTCGACGACGGGCCCTCGCTGGTGCTGCTGACACGGGGGAACCGTGGGGCATCGATCCTCACGGCGACGCGCGCCGCACGCGTCGAAGCCGGGCCGGCCAAGGTGGTCGACACCATCGGCGCCGGGGACGCGTTCGGTGCTGCGTGGCTTGGTGCCTGGGTGGCCGAGGGCCTCGTCCGCGGCGACCTCCCGTACTTCGAGGCGGCCGTCCGCGCGGCCGAGTTCGCGGCGCGGGTCTCCGCCCGGACCTGCGAACGAGCTGGAGCGGAGCCACCGCGAGCCGCGCGGGTCGGGGAGGAGTGGTGCGTGGTGCCGGGCGCCGTGAGCGGGATCGGGATTCCGGAGTAACGCGATGCTCGGCACACTCAAACGAGCCAGTGACGAGCTCGACCTATTCACGGCGCAACCACTTACTATTGGTGGAAGGTTACGAATTCTGGCTGATCGCGGTTATGCGTTGCGCCGCCCGGGTAAATCTGTAGGGTTGCGCTTGTCACGCGGCAGAACCGCCGCGGTTCACGAGGGACACGAGGTTGGAGGAGGAATGATGAGGCGTGGACTTGGTGTCGCGTTCCTTTGCGCGATCGTGCTGGCGGTGACCGCGTGCGGAAGCAGCGGCAGTAGTAGTAGTAGCGGCGGAAGCAGTAGTAGCGGCGGGAGCAGTAGCGGCAGCTCGGCCAGCGTCTCGGGCGCGAAGGTTCTGCCGGCAAGCGCGCTGAATAACCCGCCGAAGGGCACGATCACATACTGCACCGGGAAGGACACCACGGGCGCCGCCCATTACGTCGTCTCCCAGTTCAACGCGGCGTACGGCTCCCAGGGGTACCACGCCAACCTGGTCGAATTCCCTGCTTCGGCTGACCAGCAGCGGGCCCAGTTCATCCAGCGCCAGCAGGCGAAATCCGGCTCGTGCGACGTCTTTTCCTCCGACGTGATCTGGACCGCGGAGTTCTCCAGTCAGAAATGGCTTTACGATCTCACCCCGTACGTGACGGCGAACGCGTCGAAATTCATCGCCGCGCCGCTCCAGACCGTTCATTACGGCGGCAAGTACTGGGGCGTCCCGCAGACGAGCGACGCGGCCTTCATCTACTACAAGACGGGCGAGGCCGTGCCGTCGACCTGGCAGCAGGTGTACACCGACGCGAAGAAGACCGGCGGCATCGTCTACCAGGGGGCGCCGTACGAGGGGCTCACGTGTGACTTCCTCGAGCTCGCTTTCGCGGCGGGCGGTCAGGTGCTCTCCGCCGACGGCAAGAAGTCGGCGATCAACTCGCCGCAGAACCTCGCGGCGCTCGAGCTGATGGTGAACGGCATCAAGAACGGGTCGGCCCCGCAGTCCGTGACGACGTACATGGAGCCGGAGACCGACCAGGCGTTCAGCTCGGGCAAGTACGGCTACATGCGCAACTGGACGTACGCGTACGCGGCCGACGGCACGGGTTCGCTGAAGGGCAAGATCCACGCCGCCCCGTTGCCGACCTTCGCCGGAGCAGGTAAGGCGAGCATCCTCGGCGGTCACAACAGCGTCATCAGCGTGTACTCGAAGGATCCGGGCCTCGCGCTCAAGTTCGCCGACTTCTTCGCCTCCCCGGCGCAGCAGAAGGCGCAGATCCTCAAGTTCTCGCTCGCGGCCGTCATCCCGTCGGTCTACAAGGACCCGGACGTCCTGAAGGCGGTCCCGTACGCGCCGCAGCTCCTCCAGGCTCTCACGCAGGCCAAGGCCAGGCCGGTTTCGCCGGTATACCCGCAGATCTCGCAGGCGATCTACACGAACGTCAACAATGCACTTGCCGGTCGCGAGAGCCCGCAGGCGGCGCTGAAGGCGGCGGACTCGCAGATCAACTCGGCACTCTCGACGTTCTAAGCGAACATGGCCACCGTGGCGAATCAGGTTGGAACGCCGGCGCCCACGCGCCAGCGTTCCAAGGGCCTCTCCGAGAAGCGACTCGCCGTGCTCATGGTCTCGCCCTCGATGATTCTCATCGCGCTCGTGGCGGCATGGCCGGTCATCTACGCGATCTGGTTGTCGCTGCACCAGTACAGCGTGCGTGTCGCGGGCCTGTCGCGCTGGGTGGGCGTGGACAACTACTGGACGAGCGGTCTGTCGAATCCTGACTGGCGCTCGGCTCTGTACCACACCCTCATCTTCACCGTCATCTCGGTTTCGCTCGAGGTGGTGATCGGACTGGGAATGGCGCTGGCCATGCACCGGGCCTTCCGCGGTCAAGGCCTGCTGCGTACGGTCGTGCTCGTGCCGTGGGCGGTGCTCACCGTGGTGACCGCCGTGATGTGGCGCACGATGTTCGTGTCGCCCTACGGCTTCGTGAACACAGTCCTGGGCACCCACACGGTGTGGCTCGGGCAGGAGCCGTACGCGCTAATCATCATCATCCTGGCCGACGTCTGGAAGACCTCCCCGTTCATCGCGCTTCTGCTGCTGGCGGGCCTGCAGATCATCCCGGGCGACATCTACGAGGCGGCCAAGGTCGACGGGGCCACGGCCTGGCAGCGGTTCGTGCGAATCACGCTCCCGCTGCTCAAGCCGGCCATCCTGGTGGCGCTCATCTTCCGCACGCTCGACGCGCTGCGGATCTTCGACCTTCCGTACGTACTCACTCAGGGCACGGTGGGCACCTCGACGCTGTCGACGATCTCCCAGCAGACCTTCGCCACCAACCGGCTCTACGGCGAGGGATCGGCGCAGGCGATCCTCGCCTTCATCATCGTGATGATCGTGTCGTTTGCCTACATCCGGTTCATCGGCGGAAATATCCGCGGGATGACGGCGGAATAGGGAGGAGGAGATACATGGAAGCATCAACCGTTAGCTCCGCCGAAGCCGTATCGCGCGCTCGCGGCAGGACGGCCACGAAGCCGAAAAAGGACCGCACCCCGTGGTACATGTGGATCGTCGTCGCGGCGATCGTGCTGTTCTGCCTGTTTCCGTTCTACTGGCTGATCAACATTTCGCTCAAGACGGGCAACGACCTCCTTGGCTCGAGCATCGTCCCGCACCACGCGACGCTGAGTAACTACAGCTCGGTCTTCAAGAACCCCGACTTCGTCGCCTCGCTGCGCAACAGCGCCATCGTGGCGTCCATCACCACGGCGCTGGCGCTCGTCGTCGGCTCGTTCTGCGCCTACGCTCTCGCCCGCCTCAAACTCCGCGGTAAGTTCATCATCCTGGGCATCGTGCTCTCGATCACGACGTTCCCGCAGATCGCGATTGCGGCGCCGCTGTTCAAGCTGTGGTCGGACATCGGGATCTTCGACACCTACATCGGCCTGATCATCCCGTACCTCACATTTGCGCTCCCGCTGGCCATCTTCATCCTGGTGTCGTTCTTCCGTGAGATCCCCAAGGATCTCGAGGAGGCGGCGCTCGTGGACGGGGCCACGCGCTTCCAGGCGTTCCGCAAGGTCGTGGTGCCGCTCGCGGCCCCAGGTCTGGCCACGGCAGCGATCCTAACGTTCATCGCCGCCTGGAACGAGTTCCTGCTCGCCGTCACGCTGACCGCGACCACCGCGTCCCGGACGGTGCCGGCGGAGATCTCGTTCTTCACTGGGGCGACCGAGCATCAGGTCCCCTACGGGAGCATCGCGGCCGCTTCGGTGGTCATCTCGGTACCGCTTATCTTGATCGTGCTGCTCTTCCAGAAGCGCATCGTGGCCGGTCTGACCGCCGGCGCGGTTAAGGGATAGATCGGCGGCGCCGATCGCGCTGGACGACGCGGCGAAGCACCTCGTCGTTCCAGGCGTGTGTCCGCAACAGTCGGTAGCGCTCGGTCACGATCCGCATGTAGGCCTCGGCATCGGTGGCGGTGCCGATCAGGCCGGCCTCGCGCAGTGTCGCCACGACCGGTCGGTACTCCTGCTCGAGCCACAGCCGGGCGGCGTGCTCGCGGTCGAGCAGTTCGCCATGCTCCTGCATCGCGCGGAACCCCCAGGCCTCCACAGCCTCGGCCAGGACCGCGTATTCCCACGGGTCCGAGACGACGATCTCGGAGCGGGCCTCCTCGGGTAGGGGAACCCGCTCGAAGAACACTCGCTCATGGCTCTTGACAGGTAGGTCGGAGAACCGGAGCGCGCCGCCGGCGTCGACCCGAGTTATGACTTCGGTGACATACGCGTCGATATCGCCGTATCCGAGCGCGCTGGCCACCGAGACCCGATGATGGCCGTCCCGCACGAAGTAGATCTCGCCGACCTTCAGGAGGTCGACCGGGGGCATCGACTCGCCGCGGCGCATCGCCGCGGCGATCTGCTCCCACCGTGAACGAACCCGCCTGGAGGTGGGGCGGAACTGCCGATCGAAGTCGCGTGCGCGATCGATCGTGCCGACGATCGCGTCCAGCGGAACCGGGCGGAGACCAAGCTGCCGCATGTCCTTGAAGCCGAGAGCCTCGATAACCTCCTCGTAGGGAAGGATCACCCCCACGTCGTCCGGCTCGCCGCGCAGGCGCGCGACCAGTTTGGCCACCGTCGCGCGCCGGCGGGCGCGCAGGAAATCGTGTTGCGCGTCAAGCCACGGCATCCCGGTCGAGTGCCATTGATCCATGCCCCCCACATTACGCGTGACGCGCGGCGAATGATGACCGTCCTGGCGCACGGCGCGGCGGGTTTGGTCATCATGGACACGATGGATGGAGTCGAAGTTGGACCGTTCACGGTAAGCCGGCTGTGCCTGGGCACGATGCTCATGGGAACGAAGACGCCGGTTCGCGAGGCGCACGCGATGCTCGATGCGTTCATCGAGGCCGGACACAACTTCATCGATACCGCGGACGTGTACGGTGACGGACTGGCCGAGGAGATCCTGAGGCCGTGGCTGGCGCGGCATCGCGACGAGGTGGTCGTCGCCACCAAGGTCCGGTTCCGAGCGAGCGATCCGGGCGGAGAGGGATTGGCCCCCGATCGAATCGCCAAAGCGTGCGACGCCAGCTTGCGCCGAATGGGCACCGACGTGATCGATCTGTACGAGGTCCACGCTCCCGACCCCGATGTCCCGCTCGAGGACACCCTGGAGGCACTCGACGGCCTGGTTCGCGCCGGAAAGGTTCGTGCGCTCGGCGCCTCGAACTACCCCGCCTGGCTGCTGGCCTGGGCGGTGCGGACTCAGGACTGCCACGGCTGGGCGCCGTTCGACGTCCTTCAGGCTCAGTACTCGCTCGTCGAGCGCTCTGTCGAGGTGGAGCTGCTGCCCTTCTGCCGCTCGGCCGGCATCCCGCTCACTCCATGGGGGCCGCTCGGCGGCGGGTTTCTCACCGGACGCCACGGGCGCGGCGTCGTGCCCCCCGCGGGCAGCCGTGTCGCCGAGGCGGCCGACGACGTCGAGGAGGCGGCGCAGCGGCGGGCGACCGAGCGCAACTTCCAGGCCATCGACGAACTGCGGGCGGTGGCGAACGAGTGCGGCGCCTCGGTGCCTCAGGTCGCGATCGCCTGGCTACTGAATCAGCCTGGCGTCGCGGCGCCGATCATCGGCCCCCGCACGTTGGAGCAGTTGCGCGATCTGCTGGCCGCCGCCAGCTTGAGTCTGAGCGCCGACCAGTTGCGGCGGCTCGGCGCTCATACCGCACCACCTGAGATCTACCCGCACCGCTTCCTCGCCGAGCAGAACCACATCAACCCCGAGCAACCCCTCCGGCGAGCGGGTAATCCTGTCTCGCCGTGACGGCGTCGGCCGGTCGCCAGCCCGAGCGCACCCCGGTGTTCGTGCTGGTGGCCGGACCCCCCGGATCGGGCAAGAGCACCCTGGCTGCGCCGCTGGCGAGCGAGCTGGCGCTTCCGCTACTGGCCAAGGACGCCATAAAGGACGCGCTCATCGAAGTGCTCGGAGCGCCTGCCACGGTGGAGGACAGCCGCGACTTGGGGCGTGCGTCGGTCATGGCAATGCTGACCGTGGCCAGGACCAGTCCCGGCGCGGTGCTCGACAGCACCTTCTACCCGTACACGCTGCCTCACCTGCGAGCCCTGCCCGGACAGCTGATCGAGATCCGCTGCGTCTGCCCGCATCCTGTCGTCGAGGCCCGCTACCGGGCCAGAAGCGGCAGTCGGGCCAGGGGCTATTTCGACTCTGAGCGCCCGGCTGAGGAGCTGTGGAACGAGCACCACCTCACTCCCACGGGGCTCGCGCCGGTGATTGAGGTCGACACGACGGATCAAGTCGACGTCTCTGCCGTCGCCGCTCGGGTGCGATCGGCGGTCGCCGAGGGCCGGTGAGTCCCCGGCGCCGGCGGACCGCGTCCGTCCCACCCGTGCTCGAGCGCCCAGCACGCGCCAACCGTCCAGGCTTGCACCCAATTGGCCGCCGCGACCGGCTGGACTTCCCCCCGCAGCGTGACGGCATAGAGCTCGGGCGCGTGCCCGAGCCGGTCGACGGCCGACAGCACGCCGGTTCGTGCGCGCTCGGCCTCCGCGGCGCGTCCTTCCGCGCGTAGGCCACCCCAGCCGAGCCACGAGTCGAATGGCCAGATCGAGCCGCGATGGTAGGCCTGCGCAACGAAGCACGTCGCAGTCGCGGCCAAGGTGCGAAGCCCCGTGTCGGTGAGAATGTCCGGCTCGCTGAGCCGGTCGGCCGCCGCCCGCGCTGCCGCCGGCTCGAGCGCATCGGCCCACAGCAGCCATCCGAGCTGGGACCCCGCGCCGAATACCGCCCGATCGCCGGCCTCCAGCGCGATCACGTCGGGATCGAAGTCCTTTGAGAGTCGCGCCCTGAGCGCCTCAGCTCGCTGACGCCAGACCTCGTCGCCCGACAGCGCGGCCAGAGCCCGCAGCGCCGATACGGTCACGGCTTGCGTATCCAGGTCGGCGAGCGGCGGCCGTGGTCGGGTACCGTCGGCGCGCAGCACGCCGCCGCCGCCTGGGCGCGTGGGATCGATCGTGTCGCGCCAGCCCTGCTGGCTGAGGCCGCCTGGAAACGACCCCGGGCGGTGACGCAGCAGCCCGCCGCCCGAGTCGAGGGTGCGGGCGATCCAATCGCCTGCCGCGCGCCATGCTGGCTCGAGCTCTCGGGCGAGGCGCTCGTCTTGCGTCGTCGCCAGCACGACGCAGAACCAACTTGTGGCGTCCGCGCTGCCGTAGTACCGAAAAGCCCCGGGGTCGGGCCACCCGGCGTCGAGAAGGCTCTGCGGGGGGGAGAGCCGGAACTCATGGCCGATCTTTCCCGGTTCTTCCTGCGTCCCCGGATTTGCTTCGCGCCCTTGACGTTCGGCAAGCGCCCGCAGCGTCGCGTGCGCCATCTGCGGACGCACGGGCAGCAACTGGAGAGAGGTGATCAGTGCGTCACGGCCGAAGAGCGCGTGGAAGCGGCCGGGATCTCCCGCAGCCACCGGCAGAGCGGAGGCATAAGGCCAGCCTTCATCGGATTCGATGAGGGACAGTTCAGCCGGAACATCGAGCATCCCTAGACCGCGAACTTGACCGTGAAGGGTTCCCCGGTGTTCGGGATCACCACGCGCCCACCCCGCGAGGCGAACTGGTTGCCGTTCACCGACATGGTCCGCGGTGTGGCCCCGTGGACGACGAGCTGGAAGGTGTCCCGCGCGAACTCGGGATAGCCGTGGCCATCGACGGTGGCCTCCACCTCGACGTTGCCTGCGTGGCGGGTGACATGGAACGCCGTGCGGAACCGCTGGCCGTCGAGCGCCGCTGTGGTGAGACCGTCGTCCTCCTGCAACAGCGAGTCATGATGGGCCGCGTCGCCCGGGGGAGTGAAGAGGTGCAGCTCGATTGTCGACGGATGGTGGCCGGCAGTTGACGGTGGCGCCTGCGGCCACATCGGGATCACCGCGCCGCCCCGGGCGTAGATCGGGATGCGATCCATCGGGGTGGCGGCGAGGGCGTACCGACCGCCGGGAGCGACCTGGTCGGTATGCCACTCGTACCATTCGCCTGCCGGAAGGTAGACCTGGCGCGCGGTCTGACCTGCGGCGGTGACCGGCGCGACAAGCAAGTCGGGGCCGAGTAGATACTCGTCGTCGATGTCGCGCACCACCGCGTCGTATTGATGGTCGAAGACCAGTGGTCGCTGGACTGGCGCGCCGGTCTCCGTCGCGCGGACGAACGAGCTGTAGAGGTAGGGCAGGAGCCGGTACCGCAGGGCGATGGCGTCGCGGACGAGCTCGAGGACGGCATCCCCCCACGTCCACGCGTATTGGTCGACGTTGCCGATCTCCGAATGGTTGCGGCAGAAGGGCGTCAATGTCCCGTACTGCATCCAGCGAACGAACAGCTCGGCGTTGGAGTTACCCCGGAAACCGCCGATGTCGGCGCCGACGAACGCCTGGCCCGATACGCCCAGCCCCATGGCCATCGGCATGCTCAGCCGAAGATGATCCCAACGCGAAAGGTTGTCCCCCAGCCAGTTGGCGGCGTATCGTTGGATGCCCGCGAAGCCGGCTCGCGAGAGTACGAACGTGCGTACCCCGGGCCGCGCGCGGCGCTGTCCCGTCACCGTCGCCATCGCCATGAGCAGCGCATACTGGTTGTGGTACCGCTGGTGTGAGCGCTCACCGTGGTCGAATCGCATCGGTTCGGGGGGGATCGCGCCGGTGGCAGGCTCGTTCATGTCATTCCACACGCCCCCCACGCCCGAGGAGACATGTGCGTTGACCAGCTCGGCCCACCAGTCGCGCCCCTCCTCGGTGGCGAAGTCCGGGAACGCGGTCTTGCCTGGCCATACCTGCCCGATGTAGATGTCGCCGGCTTCGGTCCGGCAGAGGACATCCCGCTCCATCGCCGAGTCGAACACGCTGTATCCGGGCTCGTATTTCACGCCGGGATCGAGGATCGTCACCAGCCTGAAGCCGCAGGCCGCCAGCCGGCGAAGGAATTCGGGAACGTCGGGGAATGCCTCGGTATCCCAGGTGAACACCCGATAGTCGTCCATGTACTCGATGTCGAGCCACAGCGCGTCGCATGGGACCTCCAGCTCACGGTGGCGTTGCGCCAGCGACTCGACCAGGTCCTGGGTGTAGTGAAACCAGCGACACTGGTGATAGCCCAGCGACCATAGCGGTGGCAAGCACATGCGCCCCGTCAGCCACGTATAGGCAGACAGGATGTCGGCCATTCCCGGCCCCGCGAAGATGTATTCCGTGTAATGGCCGCCCTCGAACTGGATGCAGTAGTCGTCCGCGTCGCGGAAGTCGTAACTCGCCCGGTAGCCGTTGTCGACGAACGAGCCCATCATGGCTCCCGAGGGGTGCGACTGGTGGTAGAAGAACGGGATCGAGACGTAGTAGGGATCGAACTCTGGGCTGGTGCGGTCGGAGCGGAGGTCGTCGTCCGGCCGGCCGGCGATGAACTCGGCCGTCGCGTGGGGATCCAACACGTCCGTGTTCCACAGCGTGAAGTCGCGTCCCGTCCGATCGTGACTGCCCGTCTTCTCGCCGAGGCCGTAGACGGCGTCATTCGGCCCGCGGCGACGACGTAGCGCGAACGCATCGTTCAGCGTCGCATAACCCCAGAAGTTCCCTTCGTCGTCTAGGGCCGCTTCCGCGACGACACTGCCGTCGGGCCGGTGGACGTCGAGGCGGAATGGATCCAGCCAGAGGGAAACCACCAGACACGAGCCACGCAGCCGGACGAGGTGATCCTCTGATTCAACGGTGAAAGCCACCTCATCGGACAACGGATCAACGCAGACCGCAAAGCTCGGCGACTCGTCGAATGCCCCGCCGCGGCTGATCTTCACGCGTATGACGTCGTCACGGATGAATTCGACGCGCAACGTCTCACCGTGCAACCTCGCCAGCAGCCCGAGTTCTGTTTCCTCCACCGACGAAACGTGCTCAAACCTCAGGAACTCGTCCATCCTGGGACGAGCGCTCGTCAGGTCAGTCATCGCGGACCGGCCGCGTCGCTGACGTCGGACTGTGTGTCTTGCTGTGGCGATCCAATGTCGGGCATCCGTCTCGAGGACTCGTCAGCGGGGCGCGTCGTAGCGCATCATAAGAACGGTGACAGACCGTTCGGCGCCCGGTCTACCCGGGTAGCCTTCTGTCCATGTCGCGGGACTCGGCGCTTCTCGCAGCACTAACGAGCGAACCGGCGAGTACGTCGGACATCTACGACCGCGTCGGGTACGTCACTCTGACCCGACTCGGACTGGTCCCGTACCGCGCGCTCCGGGCCGAACTCGGGAAGCTGTCCGCCGCAGGAGTCATCGAGGGTCGTACCCGCGGTGACGGCTCGACGATGCGGTGGCGACGTCAGCCGTCCGCCGAGGAAGATGGCGAGTCCGGCAGCCCCAACTCGACGACAGACGCGTAGTGCCGACCGGCCAACGGGATCTGCTCGGGCGAGTCGCGATGCTCTCGCTGGAGCAGAAGGTGCGCCTACTCACGGGCGCGGATTTCTGGTCGCTGCATTCCGAACCGGCGATTGGCTTGCGTCGCTTGGTCGTTTCCGACGGCCCGGCCGGCGTACGCGGTGAGACGTGGGATGAGCGCCACCACTCCGCCAATCTCCCCTCGCCGACGGCGATAGCGGCAAGCTGGGACGACGAACTGGCCGAGGAAATGGGGCGCCTGCTGGCGTTCGAGGCGCGACGGAAGGGCGTCGACGTCGTGCTGGCACCCGCGGTGAACCTCCACCGCACGCCGTACAGCGGACGGCACTTCGAGTGCTTCAGCGAGGACCCGCTGCTCACGGCGCGGATCGGCGTCGCGTATGTCCGCGGGCTGCAAGGCAGCGGCGTCGGCGCGACGGTGAAGCATTTCGTCGCCAACGATTCGGAGACCGAGCGGAAGACCCTCGACGCGCAGGTGGACGAGCGGACTCTGCGCGAGCTTTACCTGGCACCGTTCGAGGCGATCATCCGAGAGGCGGGACCCTGGTCCGTGATGGCGGCCTACAACGGCGTCAA
>Ga0070765_100000413_pt1 | contig 25693 bp, 14 predicted proteins | sample HubBroMetageWFT5_FD_71516 | JGI IMG/M metagenome (GOLD analysis project Ga0070765, IMG submission 71516) | Warmed and freeze-thawed soil microbial communities from the Hubbard Brook experimental Forest, New Hampshire - Hubbard Brook CCASE Soil... | ecosystem: Environmental > Terrestrial > Soil... | reverse complement strand
CTTGGGTAATTGTCCGGCTTGGGCGAGTAGGCTCCAGAAAAAAGCGTCCATGGCGCGGGCGAGGCCGGGAATGTCCACTTGGCGGCGCGCGCCGGGCAGTTTTTGCAGGAATTGAAAGACGCGCATGACACGGCCTGTAGTCCACTGGTGAATTTCCTGCTGTTTTTTCGCGAGCGATGGATCGGAGAGCGCGGCTTCCTGCCAGGCACGGTAGGCGCCGAGATAGCGGAGATCGTGAGCGAAGGCGCGGGCGAGCAATTCGCCGATGCCTGCACGGAGATCGGTCGCGGCTTGCGGCTGCGGCTGGAAATTCAGCTGGCCTAATCTCTCAAGCAGTTCATCCATCAGCGCGAGGAGCAGCTGGCGTTTGGAGCGGAAGTGCTGGTAGAAGGTGCCGACTGCGAGCTTCGCGCGCCGGGCGATTTGGCCGACGGAAGTGTTTTCGTAGCCGTTTTCACCGAACAATGCGAGGCCTGCGGTTTTCAGGCGCGCTCTTTTTTCGAGACTGCGTTTTTGCAGCGGCGCGGCGGGAAGATTTTCTCCGGCGAGCAGGTTGGGACGTGCGTTTACGATTTTCGCCATTGCGGAATGAGCGCTCCGATGACGGCGCCGGCGCAGCACCACAGCAGCCATCCGCCGAAAACTCCAGCCACCCGCGGAGACATGTTTGGAAACAGCGCGGGAAAGAACAAGCACGAGAAAGGATCGAGCAGCAAGGTGGGCAGCGCGACGGAGACGGCGCCGGCCAGGAATTGTTCGCGTGGAAGGTGCGCGGCGACGCAGAGGCGGCGCACGAGCCAGGCCATGAGCGGAAAGCTCGCGACGAACAGGATGAACGTGCCGAGCGGATCTGCGGGGCGCAGCAGGTGTTGGCCGGCGATGCGCAAGGCGATGGTGGCGGCGAGCCAGATAACCAGGCCAAAGCGTAGAAGGCGCATGTGCATAATATGAACCTGAGTTCATATTCGCATACTGTGCTGTCCTGTGCAAGCACTAAATCGCCAGTTCCCTTCCCCATAGGCGGGTGCGGAATTTGTTGAAACTTCATTGCAGGCAGAGAAATCAAAGCAGCGGAGGAAACTGACATGGCGAATCAGACTGCAAGGATCGTGCGCTTTCACACTTTGGGCGGGCCGGAAGTACTGAAGATTGAGGACGAACCGATTCCCGCGCCGGGCAGGGGCGAGGCTTTGCTGAAGGTGAAGGCGATTGGGTTGAATCGCGCGGAGGTGATGTTTCGCGCCGGGCAGTATCTGGAGATGCCGGTGTTGCCTTCGAAGCTGGGGTATGAGGCGGCAGGAGTGGTGGAGGCGGTGGGGCCTGACGTGGACAAGAGTTGGATCGGGAAGAAGGCCAGCACTGTGCCGGGATTTCTGATGACGCATTACGGAGTGTATGGAGAAGTGGCGCTGGTGCCGGCGAGCGCGCTGGCAATTTATCCGGAGAAGTTGACGCCGGAAGAGGGGACATCTATATGGATGCAATATTTGACGGCTTATGGAGCTTTGATTAGGAATGCGCAGATCGGCAAAGGCGATTTCGTGATCGTCACGGCGGCGAGCAGCAGCGTGGGAATTGCGGCAATTGAAATGGTGCGGGCCGAGGGGGCCGTGAGCATTGCGACCACGCGCACTTCGAAGAAGAAAAATGTGCTGGTGGAGGTGGGGGCTGCGCACGTGATTGCAACGGACGAAGAAGATTTCCTGGCGCGCGTGAAACAAATCACAGGAGGCAAAGGGGCGCGGGTGATTTTTGATCCTATCGGCGGCAAGGGCATCGCGGCGCTGGCGGAGGCTGCGGCGTATGAAGGAATCATTTTTGAATATGGAGCGCTGGCGCCGGAGCCGACGCCGTTTCCTTTGTTCACGGCGCTGAGCAAGGGGCTGACGGTGCGCGGATACACGGTGCGCGAAATACTTTCTGCCCCGGAGCTGAAGGCTAAGGCGGTGAAGTATGTATTTGATCATGTGACGGCAAGCGATTTTAAGCCGCGCGTGGATCGCGTGTTTCCGCTGACGCAAATTGTGGAGGCGCACCGCTACATGGAATCGAACCAGCAGATTGGGAAGATAGTTGTGACGGTTTGATGATTATTTTTGATCGTGGTGCCTGCGTAGCCGCGGCGCTCGGATAATTCGTAGTGGATTCGACGGTGTGCACCCGCAATTCCAAATTGGAACGATAGAAACTTTGAATGGGAGTTAATGAAGTCCTTATACCTGCTTTATGACTCCTTTATGGCCGCTTAGCTAGCTTCATCGCAGTTAGTCTGGGGGTGCTGCGATGAAGCGAATCGGTCGTGTTCCACGATTTGCATTTCCTGCCGTAGTTTTCATCTCTTTTGTGCTGGTGAGTTTGGTGGTGGTGTGCGCGGGGCGGATTGAGGCGCAGTCCACTTTCGGAAGTTTGCGCGGGTTGACGGTGGATGCTACCGGCTCGGCGGTGCCGCAGGCGGACATTTTGCTGCACGGACTGGACGACAACAGCGACCACCAAACGACGAGTGGGGACGATGGTGTTTTTGAGATTGAAAATCTGAAGCCCGGGCACTATCGCGTGACGGGGCACAAGCAGGGGTTTGCTGATGCGCTCGTGCCGCAGCTGGCGCTGGAGGCGCGGCAGGAACTGCGCGTGACTTTGACTTTTGCGGTGGCGAGCCAGACGCAGACGGTGGAGGTGAGCGCGGTCGCGGAGCAGATTAATACGGAGAACGGGACGATTGCGGGGAGTCTGGAAAATTTGCAGCTGACGCAGCTGCCGCTGAATTCGCGCGCGGTTTCGACGAGCCCGCTGGCAGCGCTGCAGCTTTCGCCGGAGGTGCAGTACGACGCGCAGGGAAATATTTCCGTGGGCGGAGCGACGTCGGCGATGGTGGGGTATTCCGTGGATGGAATTTCGACGGCGAATGTGCGGCAGAACGGCGCCTTGCAGGATGCTTATCCTTCGTCGGAGGGGATTGAAGAGCTGAAGGTGACGGCGTTCAACAACAACGCCGAGTTTGCACAGATTGGCGATGTGACTTTCACGACCAAGAGCGGCACGAATCAGTTTCACGGGAGCTTGTTTGAGTATTTGCAGAATGATGCGTTCGATGCCAAGCCGCTGAATTTCAGCGAGAAGGCTCCGAAGCGGTTTAATACTTTTGGGGGCAGCCTGGGTGGACCGTTTTCGATTCCGAAGCTGTTCCGTGGCAGCGACAAGACATTTTTCTTTTTTGACTACGAAGGAAACCGGCGGAGCATTTCGACGACGGAGCAGTATTTGGTGCCGACTGCGGCGGAGAGGAGCGGCGATCTGAATGGGTTTATTACGGCGAGCAATCCGACGCCTTTTACGAATCCGGCCACGGGACAGCCTAGCGCGATATTGAACGATCCGGTTACGCATCAGCAGTTCATGGGTTGCGGCGGCGGGCAGCCGAATGTGATTTGCAGTTCGGGCGCCGGGAGTCGCGTTAGCACGGTGACGCAGAACTTGCTGAGTTTTTATCCGCAGCCGAATGCGAATCTGAACGTGGCGAATCCGTCGTTCAATTACGAAACGCTGGTGCCCACACCGGCGGATACCAACGGCTGGGACGTGCGGCTGGATCGGACGATCACTGCGAAGCAACAAGTGTTCGCGCGATTCAGTTGGAAGAATTTGCTGACGGATACGGCGAACCCGCTGCTGCCGAATGATGCGGACACGGAGCACAACCGCAGTTTGCTGGTTTCTTATAATTACGCGATCAGTCCGAAGTGGATTAATGAATTTCGGTTTGGGTTTACGGATGCGCTGACCAGCGTGAATTTTCCGATTCTGGGGAGCGCGGCGATTTCGCAGCTGGGGTTGCAAGGCATTGATATCAGCCAGCATCCTGACGGCGAGGCTTTTCCTACCTTTAATTTCAGCGACGGGAGCGGATTCACGCCGATCGGGCGGGATCGCGCGGGCATCACGCAATCGAAGACTTTGGAGTTTACGGATAATTTGACGCGGCAGACGGGCAAGCACACTTTGCGATTCGGCGTGGATATCCGGCGGGTGAATTACCAGGACCTGATGTTCTTTCTACCTTCGGATGATTATGGGTTGTTTACATTTAATCAGGGTGTGTTCACCGGAAGTTCATTCGGCGACGCGCTGCTGGGCTTGCCGAATACTTCGTTTTTCGCGATCACTTCCCCGCAGGTGAATGCTCGCGCGATTCAGTACGGCGTTTATGGGCAGGATGAATGGCAAGTCAATGATCGGCTGACCGTGAATTTCGGATTGCGTTGGGAAATGCTGCCGCCTTTTACGGAAGCGATTGGTGATTTGGGGAGCTTTGATCCTCGCAACAACAGCATTCTGGTGCCGGATGCCCTGCAGAAAACGCTGACTGGGTCGCCGGCGTTTCAGGCGGTTTACACGGGATTTCTGCAATCTTTCAATGCGTGTTCGCTAGGCCAGGGCGGCGCCTGTACAAACGTGCTGACTGCCAGCCAGGATCATTTGCCGCAGGGATTGCGGCAACTGTATTTGCGTGATTTCGATCCGCGGATTAGCGTGGCGTTCCGCCCATTTCGAGATAATAAAACTGTGATCCGCGCGGGATTCGGCGTGTTCACCATTTCGACGCTTGGTCCTATGTCGTTCAATAACGCGGGTAATCCACTTTCGGTGTTGCACACGTATGCGAACAACGTCGCCGGGCAGCCGCAATTCCAATTTCCTGCGACGGCGCCGGCTACCAACGTGATCGTGTTTGGTGGGGGCTCGCTGGATCAGGCGAACGATCCGCAATTCCGCGATCCGCAGGCGACGCAGTGGAATTTTACCGTGGAGCGGCAGGTCACAGAGGGTACGCTCTTGCGCGCGAGCTATGTGGGGATGAATTCGTACCGGTTGCCGATGACGGAGGATCTGAATCAGGTGCATCCGAGCGCGACGCCGTATTCGTCCGCCAATACGCCTTATCCGAACTGGTTTACTTTGCTCTCCACGGAAAATGCGGGGTTCGCGAATTATCAAGCAGTGCAGGTGGACGCGAGCCATCGCATGGCGAAGGGGCTTTTCTTCCAGACGAATTACACACTGGCGAAAAACCTGAGCGACGCGCAGGGTGACGCGCCGAGCGGATTCACGAGCGAGGTGGCTTATGGCCTCGCGGTGTCGAATCGTTTTGATCTGCGCGCCAATCGCGGCAATGTGGCGGGCACGCCGCGGCAGCGATTTCAGATGAATGGAATCTATCAACTGCCGTTGGGCAAGGGGCGCAGGTGGCTAAACAGCTCAGGCTGGCAGAACCTGGTGATCGGAGGATGGGAAGCGAGCACAGTGACTTTGCTGCAGACGGGGCCGTGGCTTACGCCGACAATCAGCCCGACGCTGGATCAATCGAATACGGACATTGCCAATCGCGGAACTTTGCTGCGGCCGGATTGCGCGGGGAATCCGATTCCGGCGAACCGGAGCGCGGCGAAGTATTTCAATCTGAGCGCGTTTGCTGCGACTCCTGCGGACGCGGGACGGATTGGAAACTGCGGCGTAGGAATTTTGCAGGGGCCGGGAACGATTGGAGTGTCGGCTGGTCTGGGGAAAACTTTTCCGCTGGGCGAAAAAGCGAAGCTGCGGTTTGAATCCACGTTCACCAACGTATTGAATCACACCAACTATGCGCCGCCTGCGGTGGACATCAGCAACACGCAGACCTTCGGCGCGCTGCAATCCAATCAGACTTCGGCAAGCGCCGGCCCGCGAACGGGGCAGCTGGCGTTGCGTCTGGATTTTTGAGCCGCGCCGATATTCGGGGGTGTCGCCCGCCATGGTGACGCGGGTGACGTCTCTCGACCGATCCCAGACCGTCTGGATTAAAACATCCATTTCGCCGCTCGCGAGACTCTCCTTGACAGTCGAGGAGAGTGCTGCTATTTTCTCTCCTAGACACACAAGGAGAGCGAGTGGCGAAGCCCATTGACCTGCTGCAAGGCACGCTGGACATGTTGATCCTGAAAGCCGTGTCGCTGGGCCCTTTGCACGGCTACGGCGTCCTGCTGCGCATCCAGCAAATTTCAAAAGACCGGCTGGAGATTCAGCAGGGTTCGCTGTATCCGGCGCTTTATCGCCTGGAACATCAGGGGTGGATCGCGAGCGAATGGGGCGAATCTGAAAATAAGCGCAAGGCGAAATATTACCGGCTAACGGGGGCGGGCAAGCGGCGATTCCAGGCGGAAACCGAAAAGTGGAACCGCATGGCGGACGTGATCGCGGGAATTCTGAGCACGACGCCGGAGGAAGTATGACGCTGGGGAGCCGGCTGCGTTCGTGGCTGCGGGCAATTCTGCAGCGCTCTCGCGTGGAACGCGAAATGGACGCGGAGCTACGGTTCCACATAGAAGCGTACGCAGAGGATTTGGTGCGCCGAGGCGTGGCGCGAGAAGAAGCGCTGCGGCGGGCGCGGCTGGAGTTTGGCGGAGTGGAACGCGCGAAGGAAGAATGCCGCGACGCGCGTGGGGCGAGTTTCATCGAGACGCTGGTTCAAGATATTCGCTTCGCTTCGCGCATTCTGCGGAAATCGCCCGGGTTCACGGCGGTTGCGGTGTTCACGCTGGCGGTGGGAATTGGCGCGAGCGCCGCGGTTTTCAGCCTGGTGAACGCAATTCTGCTGAAGCCACTTCCCTACCCCGATTCCAGCCGGATCGTGCTGCCTGAACTGATTTCTCCGCCGGGAGTCAATCTTGGTTCCGAATATTTTCCTTGGGGCCAGGCGCAGTTTCGCATGTTGACGCGGGACGCGCATCCGTTCCAAACGGTGGGCGCTTTTCAAAACGATACGTTCAATCTGACGGGAGCGGGCGAACCTGCTTCGCTAGACGGTTTTCGCGCGTCGCAGGAATTTTTTCCGGCGCTGGGAGTTTCGCCGGCGCTGGGACGCACGTTCACAGCCGAAGAAGACCAACCGGGACATGAATACGAAGTGATCCTCGGTGACCGGATGTGGCGCGAACGATTTGCAGCAGATCGCGACGTTCTGGGGCGAACGGTGGACTTGAACGGATATGCCTACACCGTGGTCGGCGTGATGCCGGCGGAATTCGCATTTCCGCGGGCGGAAGAAATGCCCAGCAGTTTTAATTTTCCGCGCGAGCCGCAGTTGTGGGTTCCGCTGGCGATTCCAGCGGAGCCGAAACCTGGACCGTCCGAGCTTGCGGTGGTCGCGCGGCTGAAATCCGACCTGACTGTGGCGCAGGCCCAAGCCGCAATGGACTTGATCACCAAACATGTGGAATCGCAGGATCACCGGTATGTAGGGTGGTTCAACACGCGAGTGGTTCCGCTGCAGCGGCAAGTGGTGGGCGACACGCGGCGTCCTTTGCAGCTGATGCTGAGCGCAGTGGGCATTGTGCTGCTGATTGCGTGCTCGAATGTGGCGAATCTGCTGCTGACGCGTTCGCTGGCGCGGCGCAAGGAATTCACGTTGCGCGCGGCGTTGGGCGCCGGGCCTGCGCGATTGATACGGCAACTGCTGACGGAGAGCTTGCTGATTGCGATAGCGGCGGGCGGCGTTGGAATTCTAATCGCGTACGCCGGAATTTATTTCGTGAAGGCTCTGGGGCCTTCGAATATTCCGCGCTTGCGCGAAGTTACGCTGGACTTGCCGGTGCTGGCGTTTGCATTAGGGATTTCGCTGGCTACCGGAATTCTTTTCGGGCTGGCTCCGGCGATTGGAGCAGCGCGCGAGAACCTGGTGGATTCGCTGAAGGAAGGCAACCAGAGGTCCGGAGGCAGCCGGATAACCCCAAGATTGCGGAATGCGCTGCTGGTTTCGCAAGTGGCGCTGGCTTTGGTGCTGGTAATCGCTGCTGGATTGCTGACGCGGACGTTTTTTCAGCTGCTTGGCGCTGATGGCGGATTCAACGCGGAGCGCGTGTTGACGTTTCAGTTGCCGCTGCCCGCATTGAAGTACGCGGAACAGGATCACGTCGTCACACTATTCGGGAACGTGCTGGAGCGCTTGCGAGCGGTTCCGGGTGTGCAGGCTGCGGGAATTGGCGAGACGGTTCCGATGGGCGGCGAGGGTGAAAGCACGGTGATTCGCGTTCCCGATCATCCGGCCGCGAGTCAAAAAGAAATGCCGTTTGCGAATTTCACGGTGATTTCGCCGGGATATTTTTCGGCGATTGGAACGCCGCTGCTGCGAGGACGCGATTTTCAGGAGACGGACACGACGGATTCGATGCCGGTGGCGATTGTGAACGCCGCGATGGAGAGAAAATACTGGGCGACTGACGGCGCTCTGGGAAAACAGGTGGGGCCGGGGAGCACGCGCTTTCCGCTGTTGACGATTGTGGGAGTTGTGCTGGACGTCAAGCATACGTCGTTGCGCGAAGAGACGGCGCCGGAAATGTATGTGCTGTACAACCAGAAACCGTGGCCTTCGCTGTTGAACATGCGCGTGGCGCTGCGGACGAAAGCCGATCCCGCGGCGATGACCGAGAGCGTGCGGGAAAATATTCATGCGATCGATCCGGATTTGCCGCTGGCGAAAGTCATGACGCTGGCGACGCTGGTGGACGATTCGATGGCGCAGCCGCGATTTTCCGTGTTCCTGCTGGGAGCGTTCGGAGCGCTGGCGCTGCTGCTCGCTTCGATCGGAATGTACGGAGTGATTTCGTATTCGGTGCTGCTGCGGACGCAAGAGATTGGAATCCGCATGGCGCTGGGGGCGCAGCGGCGGAAAGTTTTTGGGATGGTGCTGGGGCAAGGCGCGCAGCTGGCGGGATTGGGGATTGCGATTGGACTGGTTGTTGCGCTCGGCGTGACGCGATTGATGGCTAGTTTTTTGTATGGGGTGCGTGCGACGGACCCGCTAACGTTTTTCGCGGTGTCGCTGCTGTTGCTGGGGCTCGCACTGCTGGCTTGCTATTTGCCGGCACGGCGGGCGATGCGGGTGGATCCCATGGTGGCGCTGAAGTACGAATAAGCGCGGAACTTTTTGCTGGAAACGTGAGTCGGCGCGGAGGGAGTATGCGACTGTGGACTCGTTTTCGTTCATCGCTGCAGGGAATGTTGCGACGTTCTCGGATGGAGAGCGAGATGGATACGGAACTGCGGTTCCATGTGGAAGCGTACGCCGACGATTTAGTGCGCCGGGGAGTGGCGCGGGAAGAGGCGCTGCGGCGGGCGCGCTTGGAGTTTGGCGGGATCGAGAACGCCAAGGAAGAATGCCGCGAAGCGCGCGGCGTCCACCTCGCCGAAACTTTGCTGCAGGATTTGCGCTACGGCCTGCGGACCATGCTGCGCTCGCCCGGATTCACCGTGACTGCGGTGCTCGCACTAGCGCTGGGAATCGGCGCGAATACCGCAATCTTCAGCGTAGTGAACGCTGTGTTGCTACGACCGTTGCCCTACGACCAGCCGGACCGCCTGATGCAGCTGTGGCACACTCCGCCGCAGAAAAGTTTTCCGGGCATGCCGACGTTCGCCGTCTCGCCCGCGAATTTTCTGGACTGGCGCAAACAAAATCATACCTTCGAAGGCATGTCGGCCTATGGATTCGGCCGCTACACGCTCACCGGCTCGGGGCATCCCGAGGCCATTCGCATGGTTGCGGGGACCGTCGGTTTGTTTTCCATCTTGCACGCGCAGCCGCTGCTGGGGCGCGGATTCATTCAGGGGGAAGACGAGGCGGGCCGGGATCACGAGGTTGTGCTGAGTTACGGATTCTGGCACAGGTACTTCGTGGGAAATCCTGACGTCGTCGGCAAGCATATTCAACTCAACGGCCAGGCGTTCACGGTGATCGGCGTCATGGGCCCTGCGTTCGACTTCCCCATTTCCAGCGATCCGAATCAGCGGACGCAGATGTGGAAGCCGCTGGCTTGGACCGATCAGGAGCGGGCCATTCGCGACAACCATAATTACGCGGTGATCGCTCGCCTAAAGGATGGTGTGAGGTTGCCACAGGCGCAGGCCGAACTGGACGCCATTTCGAACGCGTTGGCGCAGGAGTATCCCAACGACAACAAGGGCTGGGGAGCGATTGCGATTCCGTTGCGCGATGATCTGGTGGGCGATGTGCGGCCCGCGTTGTTGATTTTGCTTGGTGCCGTTGCGCTGGTGTTGCTGATCGCGTGCGCGAACGTTGCGAATCTGATGCTGGCCCGCGCGCTTTCGCGGCGTAAGGAAATCGCGGTGCGCACGGCGCTGGGCGCCACGCGACGCCGCCTCTTGCAGCAAGCGCTTTCGGAAACGCTGCTGCTGGCTTTCGCGGGCGGCGCGCTGGGATTGGTGTTCGCACGCTTCGGCTTGATGGCGATCCTGAAACTCGTGGGGGAGCGGCTGCCGCGATCCAACGAAATCGCGCTGGACGGATGGGTCCTGGCGTTCACGCTGAGTATTTCGTTGCTCACCGGATTGGCCGCCGGCTTGTTGCCGGCGCTGCGCATGGCCAAAGCAGATTTGAATCAGGCGCTGAAGCAAGGCCTGGGCCGGACCGCTGCGGATTCCGGCGGAGGCCGCACGCGCAACGCGCTGGTGGTTTCGGAAGTGGCGCTATCGCTGATGCTGCTGATTGGCGCCGGCCTGCTGATTCGGAGCTTGTGGGTGTTGCACCATGTGAATCCCGGGTTCGATCCGAGTCACGTGGTGACCATGGCGGTGTCGGTTCCCACGGGAAAATTTGCCGAGGCGGCGCAGCAGATCAACTACTTTGGTCGCGTTCTCGATCGCGTTCGCGCGCTGCCGGGCGTGCAATCCGCCGGGCTGATTGACAGCCTGCCGCTGAGCGATGACGGATCGCATCAGCCAATTTCGGTGGAGGGCCGGCCACCGGCGCCGATGGCCGACCTGCCCGAAGTGGATGTACGGCTCATCAGCCCCGGATACATGAGCGCGATGCATGTACCGCTTTTGAGCGGACGTGATGTTGATGACTCCGATGTCGCTGGGCGGCCGGGCGCGGTGCTGATCAGCGAATCCATGGCCAAATCTTTGTGGCCAAATGAGGACGCGATCGGGAAGCATCTCACGCTTTACTTCTTTCCGGAGCTGCCGCGCGTGGTTGTGGGCGTGGTGGGCGACGTGAAGATGAACGCCATGAACGAAAAGCAGCCCGCGCCCACTCTGTATTTCCCCGTGACGCAAATGTCCGTACCAAGAGGCGAAACGTGGCGGTCATTCGGGATGAAGGTTGCGGTGCGGACGAATGCGGCGCCGTTGAGCGTGGCCCCAGCGATTGCTGGTGCGATTCGCGAAATAGATGAGGAGGTGCCGCTGCTGAATATTCGCACGATGGACGATTCGGTGTCGGCGTCGTTGTCGCAGGCGAGATTTACGATGCTGCTGTTGGGCGCGTTCGCCGGGTTGGCGTTGTTGCTCGCTGTGGTGGGGATTTATAGCGTGATGAGTTTTGCGGTTTCACGGCGCACTAATGAGATTGGGATTCGCGTTGCGCTGGGGGCTAGCCGCAGCAATGTGTTGGTGTTGATTGTGCGGCAAGCATTGGTGCTGGCCTTGATTGGCTCGGTGATCGGTATTGTGGGGGCGCTTTCGCTTTCGCGGCTGATGGCTAGCCAGTTGTATGGAGTGCGGCCGACGGATCCGGTGACTTTCATTACGGTCGCGGCGCTACTGATGATAGTGTCGCTGGTGGCGAGTTATATTCCAGCGCAGCGTGCGATGCGCGTGGACCCGATGATTGCTTTGCGCTACGAATAATTCGCGGAAGCGCGCTCGCGTTTTAGGCACACGATGCAACCAGTTTTACGGTGGCCAGGCCTTCGATGATGCGATCGAGATTGCGCTCGTTGCCGACAGCCAAGCGGACGTATCGAAGCGCGGCGGGTCCGCCGTTGCTGTAACGCGCGCCGGAACCGATTAGCACGCCTTTGGCCTCGCATGCCGAACAGAAAGCGGCCGCGTCCATTCGTCCCGGGACTTCAATCCAGGAATGAAAGCCGTTGCGATGCGCGCGGATTTTCAGGCCGATGAGGCTGCTGGAGATGAGCGCTTGCCTTTCGCCGCCGAGCGCTTGTTTTTCGGCGATGAGCCGCGCGAGCGTGCCATCCAGAACGAACGACGTGAGGGCTTCGGCGAACGAAAGCGAAATGCCGCTGTTTATCTGCGCGATTAAATCTTCGGCGTTTGCGGACAGACGTTCTGGAATCAGAAGATAGGCAACCCTGAGATCCGGAGATATCGGCTTGGAGAAACTGAAGAAATAAAAGCTCGATTCCGGAATGAGGAAAGAGATCGGCGCAGGGCCGTCCGGTTCGAGAAAACGATAGGCGTCGTCCTCGATTAGAAACAGAGCGTGTTGCCGGATGATGTTCGCAAGTGCGAGTCTTCTGGCGGGCGACATGACGGTGCCGAGAGGATTGTGAACGGTCGGCATGAGGTACACGGCTTTTATGCCATGCAGGGTGGCTGCTTCGGCGAGCGCGTCGGGGAGCATGCCGTCGTCGTCACCAGCGCAGGCAATTAGTTTTATGCGGTGCTCTGCCGCCATGGCACGGAAATGCGGGTAGGTGATTTCGTCAACCGCGATTGCGGCGCCGTCGAGAGAAGCGCTTGCAAACGCGATGGAGATTGCGGCATGACCGCCTGCGCACAAAAGGACGCAGCTCGGTGGAACTGTGAAATTCTCTCGCGACAAGTATGACGCCGCGACGTTGCGATGCTCGGCGGTGCCCGCGAAGGCTCTTTCCGACTGTGACGCGGCGTATTTCGTTTCGTGTTTGCGCAGCGCGGCTGAAATCAAGGCGACTTCCGTGCCGATCAATGGATAGTTGAATTGAAAATCGATCACGGCGAACGAACCTCCGGCATCACGCAATATATCAGGACAAAGGAAGGTCGTCGCCAGCGTCCCATTCGACCGGACCCGATTCGGAGAGGCAAATTGGACGCATGAGCCGCGAGCTTGCACACCGCGCTGAAGCTGTCAGGCCACGCGAAAAAAAAGAATCCGCGGATGCGTGTGGACCGTCTAAGTCAGTTATGACTATGAAAAAAGTAAAACTTGGTTCGCAGGGCGCTGTGGTTTCTCGCATGGGGCTTGGTTGCATGGGCATGAGCGATTTTTACGGCGAGCGGAATGACGTGGAGTCCGCCGCGACGATTCTGAGGGCGCTGGACCTGGGCGTGACTTTTTTGGATACGGCGGACACGTACGGAATTGGCGACAACGAGGAGTTGATTGGCAAGACGATCCGCGGGCGCCGCGATGAAGTGTTTCTGGCGACGAAGTTTGCCAACATTCGCACGAAGGCGGAGCCAAATCGTTGGTCGCTCAGCGGAAAGCCGGAGTATGTGCACCAGGCCTGCGATGCTTCGTTGAAACGGCTGGGCGTGGACCATATTGATTTGTATTACCAGCATCGCGTGGATCCGCAGACGCCGATTGAAGAGACGGTGGGCGCGATGGCGGAATTGGTGAAGGCCGGGAAGGTGAAATATTTGGGACTGTCGGAGGCGTCGCCGGCGACGATTCGGCGGGCGCACAAGGTGCATCCGATTACGGCGCTGCAGACGGAATATTCGCTGTGGGAACGGCACGTGGAAAAGGAAATTTTGCCGACGGTACGCGAATTGGGAATTGGTTTTGTACCGTACAGCCCGCTGGGGCGTGGATTCCTCACCGGTGCAATCACGAAGAAGAGCGATTTGATCGAGACGGATTCGCGCGCGACGCGCATGCCGCGGTTCGCTGACGACAACTTCGAAAAGAATCAGGTGCTGGTGGCGCGCGTGAGGGCGATTGCCGAGCGCTTGGGCGTGAGGCCCGGCCAGTTGGCTCTGGCGTGGGTGCTGGCGAAGGGCGAAGACCTGGTGCCGATTCCGGGAACGAAGCGCAGGAAATATCTGGAAGAGAATGCGGCGGCAGCGGACATCAAGCTTAGTGCGGCGGAAGTGGCGGAGCTGGAAGCTGCGGTGCCGCACACTGAAATCGCCGGCGAACGTTACTCAACACCCGCCATGAACGCGATTGACCGTTGAAGAATGCCTTTTCTGGTGGGCCATTTTTTAGACGGGTCCAGTGGCTTAGAGGAACACCGCATGGCAGTTCCCTATTACCACGTTGATTCGTTCGCGGTCGAACTCTTTGCGGGTAACCCGGCGGGGGTCTGCATCCTTTCCGCTTTCCTGCCGGATGGCATCATGCAGAAGATTGCGATTGAGAACCGGCACAGCAACACTGCTTTTGTTGTCCCGCGCGCGGATGGCGATTTCGATTTGCGGTGGTTTACGCCGAAAATCGAGGACGGGCTGTGCGGGCACGCGACCTTGGCATCCGCTTATGTGCTGGCGCTGAGGAAGCACGGCGTGTGGCCGGTTCGCTTTCACACGCGCAGCGGCGTTTTAACCGTCGCCCAGAACGGAGACAGCTTTGAAATGGATTTTCCCGAGATGCCGGCCCAAGCGTGTGAGGTTCCCGTCGGCCTGTTACCAGCGCTGGGTTTGAAATCGGCGCACGTAACGAAATCGCGCGATTACCTTGTGGTCGTGGATCGGGCCGAGCAAGTGCGAGCGCTCTCGCCCAATATTTCCGCGCTTGCCAAACTGGACATCGGCCTTGCCGGAGCGATCGTTACCGCGCCCGGCGAAGGTGACGTGGATTACGTGTGCCGATTTTTTGCGCCGTCGGTCGGTATTGATGAGGACCCTGCGACCGGCTCGATACACTGCACGCTGGCTCCCTATTGGGCGGCGCGGCTGGGCAAAGATACCTTGCGTGCGCAACAACTGAGCGGGCGCGGTGGATGCATGCAGTCTACGATCTCTGGCGATCGCGTGAAGGTTGCTGGCAAGGCGCGCTTGTATCTTCAGGGCACGCTTGAAGTCTGAAGCGTCTGCTCCGATTCCTGCGCGAATATAAAGCGCATCGCTCTCGCATTTGACACCGGGTTCATTACGAAGCCGGGCGAGTGCACCCGCCGATTGGATGGCTTTTTCTGTCGTACGGCCGACTCGCCTAGCAGCGAGTAATGTGCCGGTGGCTACCGATTGCAGCCTTGAGGAATAATTCCTGCCGGATATTTGCCTTCATTGAACTCAGCGAGGTTCTTTCGCTGCCGGTCGGTTCCCGGGACGCAGAAGATCAAACGTAGCTGATCCGGAATCAAGAGCCGGTCATGAGGCTCTTGTGTGTAGGGGCATCGTTCGTCGAGTGGTATTGGGTGCCGAAGATCTGCGGCTGACCGATAGACTTCAAGTACCGATCGAGAGTCGCGGAAGAAATCCAAAGACTTCTGGCGTCACCTTTACTCACTGCAGTAGTGGCCAGTACGTGTGCGAGAAGATAATCAGCCGCAGTCTGGCCGTGCTGATAAATGAAAGCAGCGTCATGAAAATCCTCCGCAGTTTGCAGGGATCCCGCCGCGAGTAGTTCGTGAATCCGTGCGCGCCGGAGTTTATCTCGGGCTTCCAGCTGCTCCGAAGGTAGGAATGCTCGCTGCCCAGCCACGGTCTTTTTGATCCTCGATGTAGAGCCGGTGTGCTTCGGCGGAGGGAGGTGGAGTCTGCCCCGAAGTGAGAACCAGAGCTGCGGCTACCGCAAACAGAGAGAAACACAGGATTTTCTTCATCAGAGTCTCGCGAACGGGCGCGTTGAGTTCCAACTGCATCCCGATATGAACTTCCTGGATTGTAATCCGGAAGGTTAAATAGTGATTACTGGTATCCGAGCGGGATTATTGGAGCTTGGCGTATTCGGATTTGGCGGCTACGAGGATGGGGACGTTGGGGTCGGCGTCTTTCCATAGGGCGAAGAAATCCTGGTAGGCTACGCGGGCTTTCGCTGAGTCGCCTTCTGCCGCGTAGGCCCTTGCCAGCCCGAGCTTTGCTAGCGCGGCGGTGATTGAATTGAGCGCGACGCCGGGATGATCCACGATCTTTTGAAATTCGGCGGCGGCTTCGCTGCCTTTGTGCAGCGCCAGATACGCGCGACCGCGCTGATATGTGCTCAGCATGTCCCTTTGGTTGGCGAGGTCGAACGGAATTACCGGCTGCAGAATCTCCACGGCTTTGGTGGGATTGTTGCGGCCGATCTCGAGCGTGGCGCGAATGACGGGGAGATCGAACGAATTCACCATTGTGTTGGAAGCGTTATCCTTCGCAAGTTCGGCAACGATGGATTCGGCGCGGGCCGCATCACCGGCGCGCGCTAGCGCATACGCGGCGTCTGTGCGCGCGCGCAACGACGCTGAATTGTTCGCGAGCGCTGCTGCGGCGTCCCGACGCGCACCAACTTCATCGCTCACTTCGGCTTCTGCCGTAGAGAGCCCGGCCAGCCACACTGCCGCCGGATCGTTCTGATGCAAAGCTTGGTAGGCACTGCGGGCACGTTCGGTAAAGCCACGCGCTTTTTCCATGCGTCCGGAATACGCTTCTGTTTCCGCCGCCACCGCGAACGAGTACGCAGCACTTTCCGCGCCTTTGGAAGCCACAAGCGAAAGTTCGCGTTCCATGACGGACGAATCGTTCTGCACAAACGCCAGGAAATAGAGAATCCGGTGAAGGTTCGGCACATCCAGCTTGGCCGCCAGGGCTTGATCAACCGTGGCTTTCGACTCATCGAACCGCCCCAAGCCGAGATAGGTTGCGCTGAGAGCGACAAAGGCGATGCTCTCTTCGGGATTCAGTTGATGCGCCTGACGAGCGACAGGCAGAGCCTTCTCCCACTGGCCCATTACAGCGTAGGAGACACCCAAATTGTTGAACGGAACGGAATCGCGCGGGTAGGTCTGCGCCCAGAGTTGATAGACCTGATTGGCCTGCTCGACGTCGCCAGTCACGTTGTCGTAGTAATGCGAATCGATATAGAACTTTTCCGCCTCGCTGGCGCGATCGCGCAGGCTGTAAGCCTTCTGGGTGTACTCGATGCCAACGCCACGGTTGCCCAAGTTTGTTTCTACTTGGCCGAGCGTCGCGTAGGCGATGGCGAAATTAGGATCGAGCGCGGCCGCTTGTCTGAAGAAAGGCGCAGCGGGTTCCTCGCCCTGGGTGGCGCGCGCCTGCGTTCCGAGGCTGTAGGCTTTCAGCGCTTCGAGCGAAGAGGTCGTGGCTTCTTGGATAGGCGTGTTGTATTTCTGGATGGAGGCGAGCGATTCGCCGAGCTTTCTGCGAATATCTTCGGCTGCATTACCGAGCGCGCCGAGGACGTGATCTTTGTCGGGAGCTTCGGCGTTGGCGGTGGCGAGCGTCTCGCCGGATGCGCAGTTGAGCGCGTCGAGAATTAAATTGTAGGTGTTGCCGATTTGCGCGATGGATCCTTCCAGGACTGCGGCGCTTTGCGTGCGCTGGCAGATTTGGCGCGCGAGGTCGTTGGTGACGCGCGCGGTGGATGGCTGGCCCATGTACTGCATGGTCTGCTGCATTTGGCGATCGGAGAGAATGTGCAGGAATGGAGATTGCGCAAGTTGCGCGGCGAGGCCCTGGCGTAGCGCGCCGTCGAACACTGCATCGCCCGTCGTATTCGTGAAATCGGCGAGGACGATGGAGCCTTGGCCGGTGAGCTTGGGGCCGCGATGCGTGAAGAAATATGCACCGGCGGCGAGCACGACTACGGTTGCGGCCGCGGCGGCTATGAGTGGCAAGCGGCTGCGAGGCGCAATGTGCGGCGTCTGCGCTGATGATACTGCGACGGAAGCGGAAGATGGCGCGCCTGCTATCGCTGCGGCTGACGTCACCGTTTCCGCCGTCGGTTGCGATGCCGTTATCGGCACCGCGCTGGTTCCGCCTGACGGAGTCATTGCGGCGATCGCGTGGCCGCTCGATGGATTTGTTTGCGCGGCGGTTTCGCCGAACGCTCCGGAGTGCTGCTGCGGCATCGTGGCTTGCGCGGACGGCACTGCGCCGGAAACGCGGCTGAAACCGGAGTCTCGCTTCAGGCGCGCCAGATCCGTGCGTAGTTCCGCGGCGTGCTGATAACGCATGCGACGATCTTTTTCGAGCGCCTTGGAAATGGCTTCTTCCAGGCGCGGCGGAATGTCTGGATTGAGGCGCACCGCGGGAAGCGGCGATTTTTCCAGGATGGCGTTGAAGACCACGGCCGTCGTCTGGCCGCGGAACGGGACCGCGCCGGTGGCCATTTCATAGAGCACCGCCCCAAAACTGAAAAGGTCGCTGCGCACGTCCAGCGTTTCGCCGCGCGCCTGTTCCGGCGACATGTACGCCACGGTGCCTACTGCTGTGCCCGCGCTGGTGAGGTCCGCTTCCCGCACCGACGGTGTGTCCACGGTGAGATCCGAAGGATTCGTGGTGCGCGTAGCATCGGACGCGGCAAGAATTTGCTTGGCGAGGCCAAAATCCAAAACCTTCGCGTGGCCGCGGTCGGTGATGAATAAATTTGCGGGCTTGATGTCGCGATGGACGATGCCCTTGGAGTGCGCGGCGTCCAGCGCGTCGGCGATTTCGATTCCCAGGTCGAGCAGCGTCTCCATTTCCAGCGGGCGACCGGAAATGCGGTGCTTCAGCGTCATGCCTTCCAGAAATTCCATGGCGATGAAGGGATGGCCGTCCTGCTGGCCGATTTCGTAGATGGTGCAGATGTTGGGATGATTCAACGCGGAGGCAGCGCGAGCTTCGCGGCGGAAACGCTCGAGGGCTTGCGGATCGCGCGCGACGTCTTCAGGGAGAAATTTCAGCGCGACGAAGCGTCCGAGTTCGGTGTCTTCGGCTTTGTAAACGACGCCCATGCCACCGCCGCCCAATTTTTCCAGGACGCGGTAGTGAGTGATAGTGCGGCCGATTGGCGACTGGGGTTCCGTCATGAGTGGCGCACATCTTAGGATGCGAGCGAAGGCAAGTCAACGAAGAGAGTCACGAAGAGAGTCACGAAGAGTCACGAAGAGAGCCACGAATGTAGCTGCAAAGTGAGAATGTCCGGTTTGTGCAAAGTAGAAATGTCCGATTTTCCAGGGGCCGGGAGCCCGGTGGAAAAAGTTTGCCGGGCGGTTCCACCGCGGGGTGCGCTAAAATCTCTGCGGTCTTGTTTCGCTATTTTTCGTGAGACAAATTGTTTTCGAATGTCATCAAAGTTTCGAGGTGCTTCATGCAAACTTCCAATTCGTTGAAGACTTTATTTGCGATTTCTGCCGTGCTTGCTGCGATTTACGTGGGCAGCGCACTCGCTCCGGCTGGAGAGCGATTCAATTCCGCTGCGGCGGCTGAAAACATGAGCCCGGCATGCCCGAGCGATGACAGTGGATTGAAATTACCTGCCGGCTTTTGCGCAACGGTATTCGCTGACGGAATCGGCCACGCGCGGCACCTGGTCGTGTCGCCGAGCGGCGTGGTTTACGTGAATACCTGGTCTGGCCGGTATTACGGCAACGACACGCCGCATGCAGGAGGTTTCCTGGTAGGGCTGCAAGACAAGAGCGGCACGGGAAAGGCCGATGTGATTGAGCGTTTTGGCGAAACCGTGCAAAGCGGCGGACGAGGCGGCACGGGCATCGGGTTGTACAAGGATTCGATCTACGCGGAGATTAATGATCGGATCGTGCGATATTCCTTGTCCGGCGGCGCCATCGTGCCGAGTGGTTCTGCTGACACCATCGTCTCCGGATTGCCGCTCACCGGCGACCATCCGATGCATCCCTTCATCATCAAAGCCGAAGGATCGATGTACGTGGACGTGGCTACCGCGACGAATTCTTGCCAGCTGAAAAATCGGACGCTCAAATCGCCGGGTGCTGACCCCTGCACGGAACGAGAGACGCGCGGCGGCATCTGGCGCTACGACGCGAACAAGACGGACCAAACTTTTTCAGCTGCGGGGCGCTTCGCTACAGGGATTCGCAATGGCGAGGGTTTTGCGATCGACGGAAGTGGACGATTGTTTGTGACCCAGCACGGACGGGACCAGCTGCACATGAATTGGCCTGACTTCTATAAACCGGAACAGGAGGCAACGCTGCCGGCAGAAGAGTTGTTGCTGCTGAAGCAAGGCGGCGACTATGGCTGGCCGGAGTGCTACTACGACGCCTTCGCGCAAAAGCTGGTTCTGGCCCCGGAGTACGGCGGCGACGGCGGCAAAAAGATCGGCGCATGCGCGGACAAGATTGCGCCGGTTGCGGCATTTCCCGCGCACTGGGCGCCGAATGCGATGGTGCTTTATAACCAGACGCAATTTCCGGCCCGCTATCATGACGGCGTCTTCATCGCGTTCCACGGATCGTGGGATCGCGCGCCGTATGCGCAAGGTGGCTACAATGTGGTCTTTCAGGCGCTCGCCGGTGAAAAAGCGGCCGGGCGATGCGAAGTGTTCGCGGATGGTTTCGCGGGGGCGGCAGAGTCGCCGGCGCAAGCCGCGCATCGTCCGTCTGGGTTGGCGGTGGGACCGGATGGCGCGTTGTACGTTGCCGATGATGTGCGCGGACGGATTTACCGGATTGTTTATCTTGGCGGCGCAGAAGGTGGCGCCGCAAAAGTGACGCCGTGTCCGAGCTTGACCGCTGCGCCAGGAGAACCCGTTGTGGCAGCCGCGAAACCGCCGGAGGGCACGCATCCTGATGCAGGTGCTGCTGCTTCGTCAAAGGGGAATGCTGCGGTGCCCGAAGGGGCGACGCCTGCGATGGTGGCGCTAGGTAGGCGGATATATCACGGCCAAGTAGGCGGAGCGGCTTGCACGGGTTGCCATGGTGATAATGGTGAAGGCACCCCGTTGGGACCTGTGCTCGCAGGCAAGAACAAGAAATGGTTGTGGAGCGATGGCAGCTTCGTGGGAATCACGAAGACGATCACTGACGGTGTGTCGCAACCAAAGGAATATCGCAGTCCGATGCCCCCGATGGGTGGCGCGCAACTTACGCCAGAGCAAATCAAAGCGCTGGCAGCGTACGTGTGGAGCATGAGCCATCGCGCGCCGGCAAATACGAATTAAGCGCCGAATTAGTGGCCTGAGTCAGGTGCAGTAACTCGAGTCTTCTTGAGCTATAGCTGGCGCAGAAAGTCGAGCATCGCTTTGTTGACCTCAGCGGGACGTTCCTGCTGCGTCCAGTGGCCGCAGCCCGGGAGCATCAGGGTGCCGCGCAGTTGTGGCACGAAGTACTGGAGACTGGCAATGATCTGATTCATTCCGCGGAAGCCGACGACGAGATCGCGGTCGCCGGCAATATAGAGCGCGGGCACGCTGACGCGCGCGTCCGCGAATGCGGCCAGTAGTTCCCAGCCGCGGTCAATGTTGCGATACCAATTCAAGCCGCCGCGAAATCCGGTGCGCGTGAATTCTTCCACGTAATTAGCTACCTCCGCTTCGGTGAGCCACGGTGGAAGTAACGCAGGCTCCGCCAGGCGCGAAAGAAAGCCGCCGTCGCGCGCCACCATGCCGACTTCGTGATCGGACGCGGCTGCGTTTTCCCGACGCGGGGAATCTCCCGAAGCGGAATAGAGTAAAGTGCGGATGCTGCGTGAAACATCGCGCTCAAGTTCCGCCTCCGCAACACCGGGAGTCTGAAAATAAAGTTGGTAGAAAATTGCGTCGTCCGTTTGCGGCATCAGGCTGGTAGGACGGACGGGCGAGCGCGGCCAGAACGGCACGCTCAATCCGATCACTGCGGAAAAACGATCGGGACGCAGCAGCGCGGAATGCCACGCGACGGGCGCGCCCCAGTCGTGGCCGGCAATCACGGCAGTGTCGGCGCCGAGAGCATCCAACAGACCGACCGTATCGCCAACCAGGTGGAGCAGCGTGTATTGATCGATGGCCTCGGGGCGGTCGGTCTGGCCGTAGCCGCGCATGTCTGGCGCGACCGCGCGAAAGCCAGCCTCCGCGAGCGCTTGAAGTTGGTGCCGCCAGGAATACCACGATTCGGGGAATCCATGACACAAGAGCACCAGCGGACCTGAGCCGCATTCGGCGATGTGCATGCGAATGCCATTCGTTTCGACGAGGCGATGCTTGAGTTCGGCCATGATGCCCCCGACCGGAATTGATGACAGTCTAAGAACTCGGCATCGCAGCCTTTACGCGGCTGGCGATCTCCGAAATCTGGTACACGTTCTGCGGGATGCGATATGCAGCTATCGACTGAAAACCAGCCTTGTGGTGCGAAGGCTCATAGCATCGGTCAGCGCTGCCGACTCAAAAGAAGCTTCTAGTAGATTTCCTTCGCAGCATGCCGCATCAACTCCGTTCCGGGAAACTGTAGCACAGCCAGTAACACTGGCGTCACTCCACACCCACGAGACCTTTGATTGCGCCGAACAGTTTTGCGGAGCTGTAGCCAACGCCTTTACGGAAGACGAGCTCCACATTGCGAATGTCGGAAATATTTGTCGATGGATCACCGGCAACGAGGACCAAGTCCGCCTGCTTGCCTTTTGCGATTGTACCGATTCGATCGCTTTGGCCGAGCGCCTCAGCGCCATTTTGTGTTGCGATGTGTATCGCTTCCACCGGCGTGAAGCCTGCCTTCACGAGTAATTCGATTTCGCGCTGATCGGCATAACCCGCCAGCGTTCCGCCGTCGCCGGTGGGGTCGGCGCCCGCGACCAACAGGCCACCCGCAGCGGCGAAGTCGCGCTCGAATTGCATTTCTTTGGGCATCGCATGATGCATAACTATTTTCGGCAGGACGAACGCTCGTAGAATCCTGTATATCAGAGCGCTCTTGAAGCAAAGCGCGCGCATCTCGCGGTCCTCAAGGGCAGACATGGGCTGCGCGTCGTCGGTGAAATCGGCGAAGACGGCCATCGTCGAGGTGATTGCAACACGCCGCTCCACGAGGTGATGAATCATCCGCTGCACTTCCGGACTTTCGATATCCAGTCGATCGTCGATATCTTTTCCAGCGGCGCGATCCGAAGGGCAAATTCCAGGCTGCTTCCGGGGGAAAAACTCTGTGTCGACTGCGATGCCGTGCTCAAGGCCATCGATTCCCATGTCGGCCGCTTCCGTGAACCCCACGGAGCACAAATGGCCAGTAATTTTCAGGCCCTTACTATGCGCTTCGTCGATGGCGGCTTTGAGTTCTTCCGGCGTCAGATGTATGTACGCTTTGAAAGAAGTCATCCCTTCGGCGGCGCCTTCGTCAACCGCGCGACGTGCTTCCTCCGGACCGGCAATCGCATGCATCTGCGAAAAGGTGAGCGGGTTCGATTCCAGGTATGGCGCAGTCAAAAACATGTCCGGCCCGGGGCGCTGGCCAGAGTCGATGGCGCTCTTGATCGCGAGGTCGGCTTGCGGAAACATGCTTCCGGTCGTACGCAAGGTGGTCACGCCCGCGGCGAGATACATCAGCGGAAACGAAACAGGCTGCTCAATAACCAGAATCTTCTTTGGTGTGCTATCAGGCGAAATGGTGAAGAGATGTTCGTGAAGCATTACGAGGCCGGGGAAAACGGTCTTGCCGGAAAGATCAATCACTCGCGCACTCGCTGGAACCTTAATCGACGACGACGGACCAACATCGGCGATCGTTCCATTCTCAAGGATCAGCGTTTGGTCGTCTTGCGCCGGCGACGCAGTGCCATTGATTACGCGTGCGTGGGTGAGCGCGATGACCGGTGCGCTTTCGACTATGAACGCCGAGGCCGGCTGTGTCGCCCGGCGGAGATAGTAAGCACGCGAAAGGTGAACGCCGAACCACGTGAATGCCACCAGGAAAATCACCAGCAGACAAAAACGGAAGAACCACTTCCGAATTGTTCGGAGCGCGCTCATCAATCGAACCTCTATTGCGAGGCATTCTACTACCCGTTCCGCTTACGCCCGCCAGTATTCATTAATCCGGTGATTCACCAGCCGACGTTCGAAGCGGATTGCAGCTCCTGGTTAATCATGCAATCCAACGAGTCTGGCTTCAGTGCTCCACATGACCGATAAGCGCTGCGGAAAGTGGACCGCGAGCGTTGACATAGTCCTCTTTACACGCATCGCAGCACGCCGTATGCTGTGCCGCAGACATAGGACTGCTGGCGTTTGTGCGTGTTCCGGAGGGCCGCGATGATCTTGGCTTTGGTTGCCATTGTTGGGCTGCTGGTGGTGTTTGTCATTGCATCGTACAACTCATTGGTGCGGTTGAAGGTGCAGTGCGACAACGCTTGGTCTGATATTGATGTGCAGCTGAAGCGCCGCTACGATTTGATTCCCAACCTGGTGGAAACGGTGAAGGGTTACGCGGCGCATGAGAAGGGCACGCTGGAAGGCGTGGTGGCGGCGCGCAATCAGGCGATGAACACGCAAGGGCCTGCGGCGAAGGCCGAAGCGGAAGGCGTGCTGACTACCGCGCTGCGCCAGGTGTTCGCGCTGGCGGAAGCGTATCCGCAATTGAAAGCGGTGGAAAGTTTCACGCAGTTGCAGCAGTCGCTGAGCCAGATCGAAGACAGCGTGCAGAATGCGCGGCGCTATTACAACGCGGTGGTGCGCGACCTGAACACCAAGATCGTGCAGTTCCCTTCCAACATCATCGCGGGGATGTTCAACATTACGCCGCGGCAATTTTTTGAGATCAGCGCGCCGGCCGAGCGCGATGTGCCGAAGGTTAGCTTTGGCGCAACTACCTAGCCGCCGCGCGCGCCGCGAAATGTTCAGCCTCCGCCGCGTCGTTGCAATCCTTCTGCTGGTGATTTTCGCCGCGATGCCGGCGATTGCGCGCACGCTGGTGTTCAAGCACTTCGATGCGCAGGTTCAGATGCATCCCGACGGCACGATTGACGTCACCGAAGTGATCGAAGCGCAGTTTACCGGCGTCTGGCACGGCATCTACCGCAGCATTCCCGTGGAATACACCGATGACGCAGGATTGAACTACACGCTATTGCTGGATCAGATCAACGCCACGGATAGCGAAGGACAAAAGCTCAAGCTGGAACAAAACCGCGAAGGTCGCAACATCAAATTTAAAATATATGTGCCGGCGGCAGAGGATGCCACGCGCACGATACTGTTGCACTATCGCGTGTTGGACGCGCTGCGATTCTTTCAGGACCACGACGAGCTGGATTGGAACGTGACGGGGAACGAGTGGCAGGACCCGATCGAGCTGGTCACGGCGCACATCGAACTGCCCGCGGGCGTTACTGGCTTGCACGCCATCGCATACACCGGCGTGAACAATTCGCGCACGGAGGATGCGCGCATCGAGATCAGCGACAACATCGTGGACATTCGCAGCACGCGACGGCTGGGCTATCGCCAGGGGCTGACGGCGGTGGTGGGATTCGACAAGGGATTCGTGCACCCACCGTCTGGGTCCGTGAAATTGATGCGCTTCCTGCAGAGCAATTCGCCTCTGCTGATCCCGGTGGTCGCGTTTTTTGTGATGCTCTGGCTCTGGTGGACGCGCGGCCGCGACCCGCAGCGCCAGGCGATTTCCGTGCAGTACGAACCGCCGGACAAATTGACGCCCGGAGAATGTGGCACGCTGGTGGATAACGAAGCAGCGATGCGCGACATCACGGCGACGCTGGTGGATTTGGCGGTGAAGGGTTATCTGACCATCGAGCAGAAAGAAGAAAGCCACTTGCTGGGGCTGACGCACAGCAAGGATTACATTTTTCATATGAAGAAGACGCCGACGGAATGGGCTGCGGCGCGTTCGCACGAGCAGGAAATGCTTTCGGCGCTCTTCGATGCTGGCGCGAGCCCCGACGTGAATCTTTCCGCTTTGCAGAATCATTTCTACACGCGCCTGCCGGCGATTCGTGACCGGATTTTCAGCGCGCTGATGAAGGATGGCTATTATTTGCATCGTCCGGACACCGTGAAGCAAGGCTACATCGG
>Ga0070765_100000412_pt1 | contig 25706 bp, 27 predicted proteins | sample HubBroMetageWFT5_FD_71516 | JGI IMG/M metagenome (GOLD analysis project Ga0070765, IMG submission 71516) | Warmed and freeze-thawed soil microbial communities from the Hubbard Brook experimental Forest, New Hampshire - Hubbard Brook CCASE Soil... | ecosystem: Environmental > Terrestrial > Soil... | reverse complement strand
GGCGCGCTTCATCACGGCTGCTCCACCCCGACTTCCACGTGAGGCTTTAGACCTACGTGGTATTCGACTTCGAGGGAGCGGTTAATTTCTTCGCGAAGCTCGCCGAGAATCTCGCGAGCCGCGTGCGCGACGTGGACATCTTCCAGGACGCGAGGACGGGGCAGATCGATGGCGAACTCGCGCTTTACGCGGCCGGGCCGGAAGGTCAGCAGAGCGACCCGATCGCCGAGCCGTATCGCCTCGCGTACGTTGTGCGTGACAAAAATGATGGTGCGCCCGGTTTCCGCCCAGATGCGTTCGAGTTCGTCGTGCAGCAGGTCGCGGGTTTGCGCGTCCAGTGCAGCGAAGGGCTCATCCATCAACAAAACGTCTGGTTCAGCGGCGAGAGCCCGAGCCAGAGCCACCCGCTGCCGCATGCCGCCGGAAAGCTGATGGGTGTAGCTGTCCTTAAATTGCAGGAGATGCACTAGGCGGAGATAGGAGCGGGTCTTCTCTTCCCTCTCCGGCTTGCCGATGCCCCTCATCTTCATCCCGAACGCGACGTTGTCTCCGACGGTGAGCCATGGAAAAAGCCCGAGTTCCTGGAAGATCAGAATGCGGTCTGGGCCGGGTCCTTGAACGCGTTTTCCGTCGATCAAAACCTCCCCGGACGTTTGCCGGTGCAAGCCTGCGATCAGATGAAGCAATGTAGATTTGCCGCACCCCGAGGGTCCGACGATACAGAGAAATTCTCCCGCCTTCACCTGCAGATTGATGTGATCCAGAGCAAGCAATCGTTCGCCGCTCTGAGTGCGATAACTCAGGCAGATGTTGCTTAGACCTACTTTCGGAAGCCCTTGGGAAGATCCGCGAACCGGGAGCGGCGGCTTGGCCAATCCCATTTTTCCGCGCGTGCCACCGATGCGCGCGGGAGTTCGCGGGTTGATGAGAAGGGGAAGCTGGGCGGCGAAATTCTGCGGGTTGGTGCTCATTGGATCGCCTTTCTGCCTTTTTCAACAAGAACTTCGTTCAGGAGCGACAAATCGTAGAGCCTGGAGAGATCGGGCATTTGCCGGCCCAGAAAACCATCGTCAAACGCCTGTTGCGCCGCGGTGGAGAGCGCGCTATGCAAAGGGTCATAGGTTACCTGCATGCGCGTGTAGGCTTCATCGAGAACGGAAGGGGCAAGCGCCTTGCCGGTCTCGGCCTGAATTTGCTGATTCAACAGTTTCTTGGCCTCGACGGGATGGGCGTTGATCCAATCTGTGAGTTCGACCTCGGCGCGAATCCAGTTCTTCACCAGGTCCGCATGATTCTTCAGGAACTTTGTGTTGACTAGTAATAGTCCGATTACGAATTGCCCGTTCGGCCAGAGGGTGCGTTCATCGACAAAGAGACGCCCGTTAGCCTCGTGGATCAGACGAGTGGCCCAGGGCTCGGGGGCCCACGCCGCATCGATGTCTTTTCTCAAAAACAACGTGAGCTGATCGGGATTGGCGAGGGGAATGATCTGGACATCGCCTCCCTTGTCATTTGTTTTCATCCCGTGAGTCTTGAGCCAATTGCGAAGGGCGACGTCCTGCGTGTTGCCGAGTTGAGGCGATGCGACGCGCTTGCCGTGAAAATCTTCGGGTTTCTCGATTCCGCTGTCATTACGTACGATCAATGAAGCGCCGCCGCTCGCCGCTCCCGCCACCACGCGTACAGCTTCGCCGTTCGACCGGACATAGCCGTTGATCGCTGGATTCGGGCCGACGTAGGTCATGTCGATGGCGCCACCGAACAGTGCTTCAATGGCCGCCGGACCGGCGTTGAAGCTGGTCCATTGCACTTTGACCTGCGGACCCATGGCTTTGTCGAAATACCCGTTCGCCTTGCCCACCATGGCTTGGGCGTGGGTAATGTTAGGAAAAGCTCCGACCCGAACAGTGGTTTGCGCCCAGCTCGAAACCGCTGCCACAACGGCGAAAACCAGAATAAGTAGAAATCGCTTACTCACCCTTGCCTCCGACCACCATGGGCAGAACACTTCCCTTCTCTTTTTCCTTCTTCTTGGCTCGTTTGCCTCTGGTGGAACGAGGCGGGGCGCCGGAGATCAGATCGGCCAGGGTGGTGTTATCCAGAATTTTGGCGGCGGCGTCGCGCACATCGAGAAATATCTGATAGAGCGCACGGTGAGGAAGATCGCGATTGATGAGCACGCGGAGTTGCTCGGCGTCGGCGAAGGGGGCCAGGGGGCCATCGATGAGGCGCATGATCTCGCTGAGCTGGATTTCAGCGGGATCGCGGCGAAGCTGGTAGCCGCCCTTGGCGCCGCGAACGCTTTCGACCATGCGAGCATTCTTGAGTTCGAGGAGAATGAGTTCGAGAAATTTTTCCGGAAGATCTTCTTCATAGGCGATCTCCCGGATCTTGATGGCGCCCTGATGGTGATGGCGGGCGAGCATCATCATCGCTTGCAGAGCATAGAGACCTTTTTGAGAAATTTTCATGGCCGGCCATTATGCCATAAAGTCCATCTAAATAATAGACTTTATCGACGTTAGCGACATTGCAAGCGAAGTGCCTTTCTCGGGGGATCCGAAATCAGCGATAAGTGTAAGAGTTTCAGGCGGTTAGCTAAGCGATCCGGAATTGCGCGGAGGCAGCGGTGTGCATCCTATTGCAGTTTCATCGTCAAATTCTGTGGAAATCGCGGGTCAGCGTTCGTTCTTCAACCCGGTTCCAATGCGCAGCACCTGGACGGTGATGTTATCGGGGCCGCCCCGCTCTCGCGCCAGCTTGACCAGAGCAGCGCAAGACTCGGAGGGAGTCTTGCCGCTGACTGCCGCTTCTAATTCTTCTTCCGTTACCACGCCCCATAGACCGTCGGTGCAAAGCAGGAGTTCATCGCCATCCTGTAGGAGTAAGCCTTGTTCGGCGCCGTCGACGGCGACTTCCCTTCCCGCGCCCAGCGCGGCGGTCAGAATATGACGCTGCGGGTGCTTCTCCGCGTCCTCGGCACGGACCAGCCCGCTTTCGACCAACCGCCCGACATAGGAGTGGTCGCGAGTCAAACGCAGAATGCGGGCATCGCGCACGAGATAGAGACGGCTGTCACCGACATGGGCAAAATAAAGTTGCCAGCCGCGGAGAACCAAAGCCGTACAAGTTGTACCCATTCCCTGAAATACGGGGTGTTGCTCGGCGAAACCCAGAATGCGAGTATGGGCAGCAACGAAGGACTCGACCAGCGCGGTTTGGGGATCGTCACGGAAACCCTGATCGTAGACCTCACGAACCGTCTCGACTGCCAGGCGGCTGGCTTCCTGACCGCCCTCGTGGCCACCCATGCCGTCCGCTATGACTGCCAGGCGGCCCTTGCGCTGGAATTCTTCTTCTTCCGCCGGCTCCCAGTAGAGGTAAGAATCCTCATTGTTCTCGCGCTGGCAGCCAACATCGCTGAGGCTGGCTACCTCCACTCCAGGTTTCACGTTCATGCATTCAGAGATCAATTTTCACTTCACTTATACACGCCATAACGCTGAACCTGTAGCCGGCCTCGAAAAAGAGAACCGCGCAAGGCGCGCACATTATAAACAACCCAGGCAAGGGCCGCACCGGCTGTGGCAAAGTGTTACGAAATCCGGACGTCAGTTGTGGCGCCCCCCATGACTGCACGAATCGATTACATGGGCGATCCCAGGAGGCCACGGCCGCCTTGCACACAGAAAAAAAGCCGCGATGACTCGCGGCTGCTGCCGAACCGGGCGAGATCAGACCGTCAGAACTACTTCGCGGAGTGCTTGTCCTGATGGATCTGCTTGCTGGTGCGATTCTGTTCGCGGTTAATCTGGCGCTGTTCACCCTTGGTCAGGTGACCGCCGTTGGCAGCCATATCCCGCTTTTCCTGATTCTGGATGTGCTGCTCACGGTTTTCGAGATGGGCAGCCTGTCCGGCGGAAAGCGTGCCGTTCTGAACTCCGTTGGCAATGCGGCTCTGTTGGCTGGCTTCGCGCGTGTTCACTTCGTTGACACGTGGATGTCCCGGATCGTTTACGCCTGGTCCCGCGCCGGATGTGTTTGAGGTTTGAGCAGCGGCGGCGCCCAGCGACATTAGACCACCCACTGCCACGACCACCAGCGATTTGGTGAGTTTGTTAATCATGTAAAGTGTTAACCCTCGCATGAAATTTTAGTTGTGAGCCGCCCGGGCGAGCGAATTACTCAAGGGCAGGCACGACCAGTGTAATAGAAACACCGGTTTGAGGCTAATCACCCTCCATCGTTACTAAAATAACCGCGCATGCAGGGGTATTAAGTCTCTATGAGGAGCGCTTTTAACAATCTGGTGACAACTTGTCCCTTCAACTCGGTAATGATCTGCTTCGCATCGCAGTGGTTCACTTCCCCGGAGGTTTCTTCCATGATTCTGCATACGAAGACTCGACGTGCAATCTTCGCCCGTGCGGCTGTTTTGGCCGCGTTAGCCTTTCTCTCGATCGCGGTCGTTGCGCCTGCGTTTGCCCAATATACGCTGACCAGTCTCGTAACCACTTCGCAGGATCCCAACCTGGTCAACGGCTGGGGCATGGCCTATGCGACCGGAGGGCCGTTTTGGATTGCAGATGAGGGCACCGGCAAATCGACTGTCTACAATGCGACGGGAGGGATCGTGCCGTTGGTTGTGACAGTCCCCCCCGCGGTATCCGGCAAGGGGCATCCGACCGGTCTCGTCGCGAACTCGACTACCGGTTTCGTGATCAGCCAGAATGGAAACTCTGGCCCCGCGAACTTTATCTTCGCCACGATGGACGGAACCATTAGCGGCTGGAATTCTTCAGTCAACGCCAACAGCGCGGTGATCGCGGTCAACAATCACGCCACCGCCAACTACACCGGACTCACGATTGCGACGGTTGGCGCCAATACTTTCATCTACGCGTGCAACCAAGCCAAGAATCAGATCGAAATCTATGACAGTACTTTCACTCTGACGAGTACTTTCACCGACACCACATTGACAGGTCTGAAAGTGTATGGCGTGCAAGCAATCAATGGAAAAATCTATGTGACCTTTGACGGCTCGGCGGGAGGGGCCGTCGACATTTTCAGCCCGAGCGGAAAGCTGATCAGGCTGCTCACCAAGAATGGGTCGAAAGGTCCGCTGCTTGCCCCTTGGGCGGTGGCGCTGGCGCCCAGTACCTTCGGTACATTCAGCGGCGACTTGCTGGTCGGCAACGTCAATAATGGGCAGATCCATGCCGTGAATCCGAAGAGCGGAAAAGTTGTCGGCGTGTTGAAAGATACAACCGGCAAGGTCATCACCATTCCCGGCCTTTGGGCATTGTTGTTTGGCGGCGGAAGTGTTGCAAACAACGGGAACACCAACCAATTATTCTTTGCCGCCGGAACCAGCAACTATAAGACAGGAGAGTTTGGCGTCATCAATCCCTAGTTTGTGGTGATCCTCACGCGTGGGGAGACGACGGGAAAGTGATAGAAATTTACAACTTTTGCGGCAACATCCTGCGCAATAAGAACATCCACATCGGGCGTATAATCCAACCGGCTGCCACATGGCCGAAGTATTCAAGAGGAGAAAGAAGATGAAGAAATTGATGACAGCGTGTTTCGCTCTTACCTTGCTGCTGTGCGGTGTGGCAGTAGCACAGGATTCAATGAAGCAGGACAACATGAAAGCCGACACCGCCTCGAAAACCACCAAAGTTACAGGCACGATCGGTGAGGACGGAAAGAGCTTTGTCGGCGACAAGGACAGTAAGAGTTGGACGATCCAGAATCCGGAAGCGGTGAAGGGTCACGAAGGCCACCATGTAACGCTCACAGCCCACGTTTATGCCGACAAGATGGAAGTCCATGTGATGTCGCTGAAGATGGCGGGCGACGCCATGAAGAAAGACAGCATGTCGAAGTAAGACGGCAATTCGCTCCCCTTGGGCCGGCCATCAGGCTGGCCTTTCTTTTTTGGGATCGTCTTTTTGGGGATCAGTAGTGCGGCAACGGTTCCCATTCAATTGTCATCTTTCTCACGGCCTCGGGTCGTGGCGAAAGGCTCAGGCGTATAATCTTGCCCGGCAGAGGGAGCCCCATGAAACTTACCGACACGATCGCAGTGGTGCTGAAGAACAAAGAGAACAGCCGAGTTCTCTCGGCAACGCCGGAGCAGTCTGTTTATGAGGCGATCGAAAAGATGGCGGTCGAGGGTGTGGGCGCGTTGATCGTTGTTTCCGAGGGCAGGCTTGTCGGCATTTTGTCGGAGCGTGACTATGCCCGCAAGGTGATTCTAAAGGGCCACGCATCGAAGGAAACTCCAGTCAGCGCGATCATGAGTTCTCCCGTGGTTTTCGTAACCCCGCGCAATACCGTGGACGACTGCATGTCGATCATGACCAAGCATCGCTTCCGCCATCTGCCGGTTGTTGAGGAAGACGGCAATGTCGTCGGCATCGTTTCCCTGGGAGACCTGGTCAAGTGGATCATCTCAGACCAGGCTCATCATATCGAGGAGTTGGAAGGCTATATCTCGGGGCAATATCCCAGGTAGGTGTTACGAGGTGAGCGATCCGACCGGTCGTTTGTCTGCTTCCGCCTGAATCTCCAGTTCGTATCCGGAGTGCGCCGCGTCGTTGTGGAACATCTTCACCGTCTCCAGAGAATAGTCATGCAGGTCCTTTCCGATGAGCGGGATTTTCTTCAGCACATCGGAAGTAACCGTAATGATGTGGCAGCCGATCTCATCGGCCTGGAAAATATTTAAGAGCTCCCGCGGGCTGGCCCACACGAGCTGGCACCTGGGATTGGGCGCCATTAGCTCAAGCGCCGATTTCATCAATGGAACCGGATCTCGGCCGGTATCGGCGACGCGACCGGCGAAAACGGAGATGTAGGAAGGTGCGCCGCCCCTCAGCGCTTGCGCGACGTCGCGGACCTGCTCCAGGGCGAGCAGGGCGGTGGCATTCACTTGAATGCCATCGGCGCTCAGTCGCCGGATCAGGTTGCACATAGGCTCTCGGTGCGTATTTGTAACCGGAATTTTTACGTAGACGTTTTCCGCCCAGCGTGCAATTTTGCGGGCCTGCCGTTCCATTTCGCCTTCGTCATCGGCGAAGACTTCGAAAGAAATCGGGCGGTCGGAAATATGCTGGAGAATTTCACGGGCGAAGCGCTCGTAATCGGTAACGCCCGCTTTGCGCATCAGCGTGGGATTAGTCGTGAAGCCCTTGATGTAAGGCTGCCGGTAGAGCTCGAGCATGCTGGCCTTGTCGGCTCCGTCGGCAAAAATCTGAACCTTCAGGTCAGACACGGACTTCGTCATCAGCATTGGGCTCCTTCACGTCAGACCGCGGCATACTGGAGTTCATGATCCAGTCTGCGGCTTCGCGCAGCGATCGAACCGTGGCTTCCGGAGCTTTCGCCGGCTTGCGTTCGCGGTAGCCGTAATCGATCAGGATCGTTGTGCATCCCGCCGCGTGGCCGGCATCGATATCGCGCCATCGATCTCCCACCATGTAGCTTCGAGCCAGATCGAGGTTGTACTTACGCTGCGCCTCGAAAAGCAGGCCGGGCTTTGGTTTTCGGCACTCGCAGTTGTCGGTATCGTCATGATAGCAGACGAATATGTCGTCGATGGGAAGTGAAGCGGCGAGGGATTTGTGCATGGCTTCGATGGTTTCGCGTGTCTGATTGCCGCGGGCGACATCGGGCTGATTGGTGATTATGTAGACGGCGAAGCCGTGCGCCTTCAGATCGCGCAAGGCCGATGCCACATTCGGCAGAATTTCCAGTTCTTTCAGACTTGCGGGCGGATAGGGTTTGCCGTCGCGCACGACGGCGCGGTTGAGAACGCCATCGCGGTCAAGAAAGACGGCGGCGCGGGGCGGGCGGCGATCGGCTTCAGTCGACTCCCATTTCGTTTGCTGCTGCTTCACCAATGGGTGCGAAACCAACAAGTGCCAGACGACCGCCTGAAAAGCTTCCGTGTGGGGAGTGACGTGATCCGGGTTGACGGTAGGAATTACGATGCAGACGTCGGCAACTCTGGCAGTGTGTCCACCGTCGCGGCCGACCACGCCGAGGACTCTCGCACCAACTGTTTTGGCATACTGCAGAGCCGCCACCAGGTTGGGGCTGACATTTTTTTCGAGATCGCCGCCGCCGACTGAGAAAACAAGCAAAAGATCGTTGGAGCGCAAGCGGCTCACGCGCAGCCAACTTTCAAAAACGGTCGCCCAACCTTCATCGTTGGTTCGGGCGGTGAGTTCCGAGACATTGTCGGTGGGTGCATATGCTTCAATGCCGGCGATCTTGCGGAAATCGTTGACTGCATGCGAAGCGTTCGCGGCGCTGCCGCCAACTCCGAGAATGAATATTCTTCCACCATTGGATCGCGTCTCAGAGAGCAACAATGCGGCCTTTTCTATGCTGATCGCGTCGAGCCGGTCGATGACAGCTCTAGCTTCGGCCAGAAATGTTTCCGCAAATGTGCTCGTCTTCGTCATCTATCTCTCTCTTGCGAGTCGCTACTTCTCTTGAGTCTGCTCTCTTGCAGCCAGGAATTCTGTGGTCTCGCGCAACCCTGCCGGAGAACCAATCTCATAAAACCGTTCGTGCACTTCGTACGCAGCCAGTTGATTGTGCAGCAGCAGATTCGAGTATAGTTCTGCCAGATCGCACGGTTTACCCGATGCCACGCCATTAAACGCTCCGGCGCGAAAAACTCCTAGCCCGTAGTCGATGTGGTGCATGCGTGGGGTGCGCGCGGTCTTGCTGTATGCAAGAATCTTTCCTTCGTCCTGCGGGCCTTCGCCAAATCTGCCCGCTTCAAAGTCAACGTTGCTGCTGTCCCATTTGCCTTCGTTGCGATATACGGTCATCAATCCCAGCAAGCCCGCGGAGGCGAATTTCCCGGCGATGGCAGCATAGTCGCAAAGAAGGTATGAGTCGCCGTACATCACGAAAAAAGAATCTCCCAGCTTCGGCAAGGCGGTCTTGACTGCTCCCGCTGTCCCTAACAAAAGCGGTCCATCGAATGAGTAGTCTACCTGAACGCTAAAGGCTGACCCGTCGCCGATGGCGCGCTCGATCAACTCGCCGAAATGTCCGACACAGAGGACGACTCGCCGTACTCCGTTGTCGCGCAGCAACCGAAGCTGGTGCGCGACAAACGGCTCGCCGTTGATTTCGAGCAGCGACTTGGGAACGCTTTCGGTAATCGCACCCAGGCGGGTCGCTCGACCGCCGGCTAGAATCGCTACTGTCAGCAACGAAGTCTCCTAGGAATGGGCCACGACCGTGGTTCCGGCAAAGTCGAATTGCATGCGGACTTCGCGCAGTCCGGCGCGGCGCATGACCGCGCGCAACCGGGTCTTCTCTTCGGTGTAAAACATTAGAAATCCACCGCCTCCGGCTCCGATGAGCTTGCCGCCGCGAGCGCCGTTGGCGCGCGCGAGTTCGTAAAACTGGTCGATATTACTGCTGCTCATGCCAGGAGAGCGTCTCTTCTTGTGCTCCCAATGGACATTCATCAGATCCGCAAATTTGTTCAGGTCACCTCCGATCAACGCACTGCGACTCTCGACGCCTAACTGCTTGGTGAAGTGAAGATTTTCGAGCATTTCACCGTTGTGCTCTTTAGTTCTGGAATCCTGGTCGCGGAGAATATCGGATGCGTTGCGCGAACTTCCAGTAAAAAACAGAAGCAGATTGTCTTCGAGATTGGCCAACGTTTCAGCGGCAATTTTAAGGGGCTCAACCACGACGGTATCGTCGGGCAGAAACTGAAAGCAGGTAATGCCGCCAAAAGCGGAGATGTATTGGTCCTGCTTGCCGATGGGTTCCTTGAGCAAGTCCAATTCGATGTGACAAGCCTGCTCGGCAAGCTCGCGCGGCGGCACGAAATCTCGTTTCAACGTATGTAATGCGCACAAGAGGGCCGTGGTGAAGCTTCCAGAGGAACCCATGCCCGTACCTGCCGGGATATCGGAAAGGCTCACAATTTCGAGATAGGGTCCGGTGATGCCAGTCAGTTTCAATGCTTCACGGATGATGGGATGCTGGATCTCCTCGACGCGCTCCACGTCTTCAAACTTCGAGTATTTGACGATGATCCGTGGACGGAATGCCTCGTTGATCGTGATGTAGACGTAACGGGTAACCGCGGCGGAAATTACGAGACCGGTGTGCTGCCGGTAATAAGATGGTAGGTCGGTGCCGCCGCCGCCGAGACAGATTCTCAGCGGACTTCGCGCGATGATCATCGAGGGCGCCTCGATTTCATCCCAGAATCATATGCGAAGCGCGAGGCGGCGGTCGAGTGAGGGGCGGTTGGTGGGTTGGTTTGGCGGATGCTCGACGCCTGTGCAGCGGGAGACCCTTCGCTCCGCCTGAAAAACGGCTGCGCTCAGGCTGACACCGTCCCGGAGCTAGATTTATTCCACCTCGAAATCCATAGAGCGAGTCTTGCTCGAATTTCCCACGGAATCGACGGCCCTCAAATCCAGGCGATAGGAGCCGGGGCCAAGCGTCGCGACCGGTATTTTCAGGCCGAGTGGGATCACAGAATTGCGGGCGGCTCCTTTGTCGGTCCGGTCGCCGACATGCACTTTGATCTGCCCGCTTTTCTTTTCGACCACGAAGAGCTCGTAGGCGACCTCGGGAGGGTTGGGGTCTTTCAACAGTGGCTCATACACCTCCGCATACAGGGCCGCGTTATCCGTCTTCTTGAAATGATTGGATGCCGAGGGCGAGAGCTGCATGCCCTGCACCAGCAATGGAGTTCTATCTTCGAGCAACTGGCCGTCGAGATCCGTGGAGAGATCGGCGGCGCGGCGAATCGAATTGCTCAGAGCCACCCCGCTGATGCTGAACGCCTTGCCCGGATAGGGGTCGATCGCGAGTGGTGATTCGAGCTTGCCAAAGCTCTCGTTGCCGGAGCTGAAAACGACTTTCAGCTTGTACTCTCCGGAGGCGATGCCGAACTGGTTTTCGTAGTGAAACGGCAGCTTCTGAAATTCTTCCAGTTCTTTTTTGCCGTCGAAGTCCAGATTGACGGTATCGCTGAAACGCGCGGCAATGGAGTTGTCCGGCTTGTAAGCGATGCCAAGAATGTTGAGCGCAGCGTGTTGCTTGCCTTTTACCTTTTCGAATTTCATGGCCGAGGGAGGAATGTCCACGGCAAGATGAATCTGAGCAGTGTTTGGGGAAGTGTAGAAGAATGGAGCTTGCATGGAGGCGGCCACATTGCCTTTGAGCTCACCCCCTGCTCGAGACTCCAAATCTTTCTCGATCGGATTCCCTGCCAGCAGATCGACCGGCTTGGTGTTGCAATAGCCGCTACGAGCGCGGACGGACGTGCCACCGCGTTCCACCTTCACCTTCAGGCTGTGACAGCTTCCTTCGGTAGAGACGGCGGGCTTGTACCCCAGAAGATAGTACTGGTTCTGATCCTTAGCGATTCTATCCAGTCCGCCAACTAAATCGTTGGTGTTCAGGATGACAAAGCCGCCGGTGCCATCGGCGAGTTGATAGAGAACCTGCTGGTTGTCAGAAGCGCTGGGAGGAAATTGGGGGACAATCTGCCGGGGCTGGGCGTACGTCTGGTTGTTGTAGGCACTATTATTGTACGTGCCGCTGCCATTGCCGCCGCCGCCGGTAGTCCCGCCGCCACTCTTACCACCGCCGGTGCCGCCCCCTCCAGTACCACCGCCGCCTTTGCCTCCACCAGTACCTCCACCACCGCCGGTGCCGCCTCCTCCGTGACCACCACCGCCCCCGCCTCCTCCGCCGCCTCCTCCACCATGTTGACCGTAGAAAGGTTCGGGTTCAGCGAACGAGGCAAGGCTGAGCATCGGTTGATGCGCCAGGTAGTGGTACGCCGCCGGAGTCAACGATGCCGATGAAGAATCGAAGTGAGGGGCGAGCCGGCTTTGCGGCCCGGTTAGTTGGGGGGCCAGCAGTCCTCGAACGTCAATGGGATAAATGGCGACGTTGGATTTGTTGCAAGTATCGATGACCGCTGTTAACTCCGACTGAGACTCGAAACTCAGCGGGAATCCCGCGGTCAACATCACCAGAGTCTTGCGCCCGGGGACTGACGACATGCCCTTGGCTAGGCTGCGCAAGGCAAGGAGCACGGTGTGAATACCGAAATCTGACTCCATGCTATTCAAAGACGGCGCAGTTGGCGGAGTTGCGAGGGATGCCAGCAACGTTGATGGCTGCGAATTAGGGGACACGGCTGAGCCTTTTAAGCCGGCCACAACTTGCTTCAAACGGGTCGCATCCGCGGTGAAGTTTTGCGTAATCCGCACGCTGCCGCCGAACTCGGCAATTGCGATCAGCCGATCGGGCGCGGCGTTGGCCGCGATAAACCTGGTGGCGGCGTCACGTGCCTTGGCTTGGTCGCCAAACTCCATGGTGGAGTTGTCGAAAAGCAAAACCATATAACGCGGTTTCGCGTCGGCTGACCCGGTGCTCTCTTCATAAGAGAAGCTCGTGACCGGCTGTTCCTTGCCATCTTCCCAGACTTTGAAATCCTTTTGTGCCAGATCGCGGATGTAGTTGCCTTTCTTGTCAGTAACCACCGTGTCAACAAGAACCAGACGCGTCTCGGCGTGGATTACGCCGGCATCGTCGACGGCCAGTGGCGGACCTTGCTGCGCGTGAGCCATGCGGTTGGGCGAGTTCGGTCCAAGAAACATGCAGCAGATCACAAGAGCTATCACGCTAACCAGAAGAACGAGCTTGCGACTCCGCATAATCCACCTCCCAGCATTGCCAACGAAATGGTGCCTTACCGAATCTCTACGCTTCCATTCTCGGCCGACATCGATCGCCCTTGCTCATCCCGAACCACTAGCCGTACCAGATAGCTTCCGGGCTTTACGTCAAAGCTCGTCTTGAGCGTGATGCCAGACGCCAGCTTGTGTTCGAGAGTCTCATCCTTCCAGTGCATGGTCACGACTTTCTGCGTGCCTTGAAGGAAGTTTCCATTGCGGTTGAACACAGCCGACACGCAGGTTAGAACATTGTCGTTTCGGCCCTCAATTTTTCGAAAGTGTAATTTTTGTACATCGACATGAGCGAGAACCACCAGCTTGGCGTCGCTATCACTCTCCTTGAAGTACTGAGTGCGCAATTTGATTGGAAGATTGTGAAACTCCTCCTGAGAGTACATGGCGTCTTCGATTTCCTGCTTGGCTTGCTCGTCCGGGTTGGTCAAGTTCTTGGGCGCGTAATAGCCGCGGCGGGCTTGCAGAGTGAGCTTTTGCGGGCCCTTGAGAGCGATCTTGAGGGTGTGAAAGCTGCCATCAAGCTTCAGATTTTGAGGCGAGAAGGCCAGAACATAGGAATAGTCCGGGGCCTGGGCTGCGCGACGAAAACCTTCATCGAAATCGTTGTTGTTGTGAAAAAAGACTCCTCCCGTACCATCGGCTAAGGTGGCAAGGAGTTCCGCTTGTGCGTTCGCAGCTGCCGAATCAATCAATGCTTTCCCGGGGGGATCAGCATGCACGCTGCCGAGCGGACTGGCGGGCTGACGGCTAGCGTCTCCGAAAGGCATGATTACGTAAAGACCGCGCGCGTCCAGGGCATTGATCATGATTCTCGAGCGAATAGCGCTGTTGATGATCTCAAAATAATCGTACTCGAGGTCGGGAGCGATAAACCCCGGAGAAACCAGGACGATGTTGCGTTGTCCCGGCATCCGGGAAATGTTCTGGACCACGACTTTCAAAGTGCTCAGGGAAACACGGCTCTCGTGCTCACCGGCATTCAGTACGCCTGCACTGACGCTATTGACCAACGCAGCGGGATTGCCCAGCGGTACCGATTGATGCGTAGTCGGATCAAACTGCGTGGGTTCGCACCCGGCAGCCTGCTCCAGAGCAACTTGAGTAGCCTCCGCGTCGCGCTTATTCAAAATGAGATCTGCCTGGTAGTAGCTGATGTCCGGGCAATCATGCCTTTCGCTCATTGAGATCGGATGCGGCTGCAGGCGAAGCAAGGTTTCATGCAGCTTTCCGTGATCATCGGTAAAGTCGAGAATAGTTTGGCCCGAGGTAGTGAAAATCGCGGCGCGATCCGTGGGCCGCAACGTGGAGAAGTGGTGCTCGGCGGCTTCCCGTACTCGCGCCAGGTCGCCAAACTCCAGATGCACGTCGTCAAAAAGGTAGGCTACAAAACGTTCGGGAATGGCGGGCGTGCTTGCCGGACTCGAAGAAGGCGGTTCCCCTGGGATTCCATCATTCGCATTTTCTTCGGAGTTTTGCCGTGCTTTCGCGGTCAGATCGCCGGGCTGTTCGACTTCAAACTGAGTGATGACCTGCGGCTTGCCCTTGTCAAAGATCTCAAAGTCTTCCTTATGAAGAGTGCCCACGGCGTTGCCCTTTGAATCTCGCACAACGGCTCGCACGACCACGAGCTTGACATTCACTTTGAAGGTCGCTGGCTCGTCGTGAGACGCCAGTTCTGCGGAGGGTTGCGTCGCAGCGGTTGCAGGAGGTGCTGGCTGCGTAGCGTCTTGTGCGCACAAGCGATTAGAGCCGAAGAGTAAAGCAGCACAGCACCACAGGAAACAGTAAGACCGCTTCGAGAGGCACTGCGTGATTCTCACTTTGCGGCGTGCCTCTGCCGCACTAACAATCTGCGTTGCGGAAAAGCTGGTCCCCGGAGAAAATCTCATAAGACTCCAGCTATCGTAAGGGAAGGCAGGGCGCCCTCAGCGATGATCCGGCATTCCTATCTGCCTGGACTTCGAACTGGGAACAAGTGTACACCCGATTTGTCTCCCGCGCTTGAGGTTTGGGAAGCCTCGTGCGCCTGCCCTCAGTCGCCTTTGTCTTGATAGACAACCGGCCGTAAAGGACGTACCGAATGGAACTTGATTGGACCGAAGGGCCGCTGGCCGAAGGCTTGCAGCTCTACAACGCGGGCGAATACTTCACCGCGCATGAGGCTTGGGAGACGGTTTGGCTGCGCGCGCCCGAGCCCGAAAAGACATTTCTGCAGGGAGTGATTCAGGTAACTGCGGCGTTCCATCACCTGAGCCGGGAGAATCGCTTGGGAGCCGAACTATTGTTGAGGGCCGCCCTGGGGCGAATTGAGCCCTATCCGGCATGCTTCGGGGGCATTTCGGCTGGGTTGCTTTGCAATGATATCCGCGGCTGTTTGCGGGCACTGGAAGCGGGCGAAGGCTCACATGAAATAACGCCGCCGGGCATCGGTCTGGTCCTGTGATCAGACCAACTGTACCGATAGGCACCTCTTCGAGTTTCCGGTCTTAACGTGTATCGCGCTTGTATCGAGCATGGATTAAATGTATCGTAGCGAGCAACCCCGACATCGTTCCCTTCGATAGCTGGAGGCGCAAGATGGTTCTCGGCATGTCACTCGGTACCTACACTCTTCTTCACGTGTTGATCAGCTTGATTGGAATTGGGTCGGGATTGATCGTTATGTTTGGATTCTGGTCCAGAAAACGGCTCGATCGGTGGACTTCGCTTTTTCTCGCGACTACTGCCTTGACCAGTTTGACGGGCTTCGGATTTCCCTTTGAACATCTTCTGCCCTCGCACATTCTCGGCGTCCTGTCACTGGTGACATTGGCGATTGCGATTCCGGCGCGCTATGTATTTCACCTTGCGGGTTCGTGGCGAGCGACCTACGTGATCGCCGCCTCAGTGGCGCTTTACTTCAATTGCTTCGTGCTGGTGGCGCAGGCGTTTCTGAAGGCGCCTGCCCTGCATGCTCTGGCGCCGACAGGGAAAGAGCCGCCCTTCCTGATCGCGCAACTGATTTTGCTTGTAATCTTCGTCGGGCTGACTATTGGTGCGACGCGGAAATTCCATATCGAGGCGGAGCACGTAATCGCACGCGCAGCCTGATCTGTCAGCACCTGGCCGATTAACTTAGCTTTCAAAACCGCTCGTCAAGAGATTCACGGAAGTAGAAAGAGGACTACGATGCCTACGATCATCACGCAAGACGGTACGCAGATTTACTACAAAGACTGGGGAACTGGACAGCCTGTCGTTTTCAGCCACGGCTGGCCGCTGAGCTCGGACGCATTCGAAGATCAGATGTTCTTCCTGGCTTCCCGCGGTTATCGCTGCATCGCCCATGACCGCCGGGGCCATGGCCGGTCGAGCCAGCCTTGGGAAGGCAATGAAATGGATACGTATGCCGACGATTTGGCCGAGCTCGTACAGGAGCTCGATATCAACGACGCCATCCACGTCGGGCACTCGACTGGCGGAGGCGAGGTCGCGCGTTACATCGGACGTCACGGAACGAAACGCGTCAGCGCAGCCGTGCTGGTCAGCGCCGTGCCACCGCTGATGCTGAAAACCGCCGCCAACCCGGCCGGGCTGCCGATCGAGGTGTTTGACCAGCTCCGTGCGAGCGTTCTGGCAGACCGCTCGCAGTTCTTCACCGATCTGAGCGCGCCGTTTTACGGGGCCAACCGGCCGGGAGCGAAAGTCTCGGATGGGTTGCGGCACTCGTTCTGGCTTCAGGGAATGCTGTGCGGCCACAACGCCGCGTACGATTGCATCAAAGCGTTCTCCGAAACCGACTTCACAGAGGATCTGAAGAAGTTCGACGTGCCCACCCTGATTCTGCACGGGGACGACGACCAGATTGTTCCGATCGCCGCCGCAGCCATGCTCTCGTCAAAACTGGTGAAGGGCGCGGCGCTGAAAGTCTATCCGGGATTGCCGCACGGTATGTGCTCGACACACAAAGACGTGATCAACGCGGATTTGCTGGCGTTTTTTAAACGTATCAGCGAGATTGCGGCATAGTTGGTTGTGGTCGCGGTTTTCTTTTCGTTTTAGTGGACCGGCGCCTGAGGCGAGGGCGTAAGTCCGCGTTCGCTGGTGAAGTGTCTATAGCCGTGTCTTTTTGTAGCTGTTTGGAAAATTCGTCCCTGGAAAAAACCTGTCATGATCAAGAAACTCTTCATCCTTGCGCTCGTTCTGTCACCGTTTTCAGCCGCCATCGCTCAAAACCTTACGGAGATGCGCATGACGCCGGCCGAAATGCGCAACAGCGCTCTTGATAACAACCAGATTGGAAGTTCCAACGTTCCGGGAGTTCACACGAAGATACTGTCCGGCGATCCTTCGAAGGCTGGCTTCTACACCATTCTGCTGTTTGTGCCGCCGCACACCACGATCCAGGCGCATTCTCATCGCGATGATCGAATGGCAACGGTAGTTTCGGGCGAGTGGACATTTGGCTATGGCGATCACTTCGACGCCAAGTCGCTGAAGATTCTTCCGCCCGGAAGCGTGTACTCGGAGCCCGGCGGCCACAATCATTTCGCCCAGACCAACGCCGAGCCGGTGATCGTGGAAGTTTCAGGCTATGGTCCAACGGACACGCGCTATTTCGACCCGGCCAATGATCCTAAACGGGCGAAATAACGATCAGCTCGCGGGATGGACGAATCGGCTTTAGCGGCCGTTGAGCTCCGCTTCCCTGCCCCAGGAATCGTTCGCGCGCTTGTTACATCCAAATCTTTTTGCAAACGGAGGACCTATGTCGATTCGTCCGGTGAAAAGGGTGATTCAGTCGAAGCCGACTCTCGAAGGTGCGGGCGTGCATCTGCGCCGCGCATTTGGTTTTGGAAACACCAAGGATTTCGATCCATTTCTGCTGCTCGATGATTTTCGCAACGATGTTCCCGAGGATTATCTCGCAGGATTTCCGTGGCATCCTCATCGCGGCATTGAGACGATCACCTACGTTTTATCGGGAACCGTGGAACACGGCGACAGCATGGGCAATCGCGGCACCATCGCATCCGGCGACGTGCAGTGGATGACCGCAGGCAGCGGCATCATTCACCAGGAGATGCCGAAGGGCGACCCGACAGGGCGCATGCACGGGTTTCAACTGTGGGCGAATCTGCCTGCGGACCTGAAAATGACTCCGCCACGCTATCAGGAAGTGAAGACCGTCGACATCCCCGAAGTGAAAGACGATGACGGCACGCATGTGCGCATCGTGTGCGGAAAGTTTTGGGGGAAGAAAGGGCCGGTCGATGGGATCGCCGCGGACCCGGTCTATCTGGATGTTTCGGTTTCTCCCGGCAAACGCAAGTCGCTTCCCGTCGAGACCACGCGGCACGCCTTTGCCTATGTCTTCGGCGGAGGCGGAAAGTTCTGCAATGCATCGGGACCGCTCGCCGTGCCGACCGAAGCGGTGAAGTGGTCGGACACCACACCTCCCGTGGAAGCCAACAATCGTTCGCTGATTCTCTTCGACCGCGGCGACGAAGTAACGGTGCAAGCCGGGGACGAGGGAATTCGTTTCCTGCTGGTTTCAGGGAAGCCACTGGAGGAACCGGTGGCGTGGTACGGCCCGATTGTGATGAACACGCAGGAACAGTTGCAGAAGGCGTTCCGCGAACTTCAGGAAGGAACGTTCCTGAAAGAAAAAGGACGCGATTCGTCGGGAGCGAAGTAATCCGCGGCCCGCTTATTTTGAGCCGTTCATTTTTGTCATCGGCGAGGAGGCCGGCGGAGCCACCATCGCCGGGGCCACGGATGAGAGCGGCAAATCCGGAACGAGAATCTTCTTCACCGAGTCTGGAATTTCATTGGCATGCGCGAGCAGTTGACTCACTTGCCAAATCTGGGTCTCGCTCAACTTGTTGTTGAATGAAGGCATTCCAGAGAGGCGAATGCCATTCGCCGTCTTCCAATAACTCTCCGAAGCGGGATCGTCGGTCACGCCTTTACCGCGGAATAGCTGGGGAGGCTTGGGGAACATCGTGGTCGCATAGTCTGTCGGCGCCTGGTTAGGAAGTCCATGACAGAGGGCGCAGTGCTGTTTGTAAATTGTGGCGCCGGCAACGAAGTTTGGTTCGTCGGCCGCCACAGGGGGCTGACCAAGGTGCTGCTTCTCGATGTGGGCGTCCAGAGCCATGTGTGCCAGCGTCCTCTCAAATGGCATCATGGAATCCGACGTGGCCACAGGCGCCATCCCGGAAGAAAAATAGTAGTACAACGCGCCCACTCCCACTACAAGGGCCAACAGAAAACCAACTATGATTCCCTTGAACATTCGTTCGTTCCGCTCTCCGATCGGTAAGTGAAGTTTCGCGAATCAAACCGGTATCCGATCAAGAGCTATTCTACAGGTCGTTGGGGGTCGCGCGTGCTGACAGTGGTTGTATAGGGATGCACATCCCTTCTTTTGAATGGCTGAGCTACCTGCGCTCCGCAAATCGCTCAGACCAACGAATCGTTGCTTGTCACCTGGGGTTGGAAGGCGCTAACCGGCCATCCTGCGCAGGAATTCCTGCTCGTCCATGCGGTATTTGAAGGCTTTGCGCCCGTCGATGAAGACGACGGGAACTTCGTCATTGAACTGCCGGCGCAGTTCGTTGTCGCTGTCTACATCCACTTCCTGCCAGGTAAAGCCGCCGCGGCGAGAGAGCTTGGAGAGGCTCTCCTTCACCACTTCGCAGAGATGACAACCTTTGCGCGAGTAAACCACAACCTGTCGGGTTTCCAGCACGCGCGATTGTAACGTTGTCACCATGTCGTTTGGCAAGGAAAAAGAAGTGGTCCGACCATACGAAGGTCCAGTTGCGGGATCAGTTTCGGAAGTCCTTTCCCTGGCAGGAGTAAAATCCGGAGATGCCCAACGCTGCAAACCAGCCTCTGCGCGGAAAAACCTGCCTGGTAACCGGCGGAGCCAAACGGCTCGGACGCGCCTCCGCTCTGGCGCTCGCCCACGCCGGCGCCGATGTCGCTATCACCTTCCGAAAATCTGCTCGCGAGGCGAAGCAGACGGTGGTTGATCTCTCTGGCCTTGGGGTTCGCGCTTTCGCCCTGCAATGCGACATTAGCGACGAAGGCAGCGTGAAGGCGATGATGAAAGATGCCGGGCGCGAGTTGGGGCGTATCGACATCCTTGTCAACAATGCCGCCAACTACGATGCTGCCGATTTCGAGCGGCTCAGCGTGCGCCAGTGGGATGCCATCTTCGCCTCGAATACTCGCGGGCCTTTCCTGGTCTCGCGCGAAGCCCTGAAGTGGATGCGGCGCAAACGCACCGGAGCGCGGCGCGCGCTTCCAATTGAGGCGAAGATCATTCATATGGGGTCGCTGGGCGGGCTACGTCCGTGGGCGAGGAATGCGCACTACTGCTCGTCCAAAGCCGCATTGCATATGCTGACGAAGGTGATGGCGAAAGCCCTGGCGCCGGAGATCGCCGTGAATGCAGTCGCTCCCGGCATGATCGATCTGGGCGAGAAGGCGGCGGCACGGGCTTTCCTGACGCGGACGGCGAAACAGACTCCGATGCAGCGCAATGGCCGCGCCGATGAGATTGCGGCGGCGGTTCTGTTCTTCGCCACCGCGCCACAATTTATTACGGGGCAGATTTTAGCGGTGGATGGAGGGCTGGGCCTCTAATGCGCCTTATGCCTCCGAGCCTCAAGCTTCCGCGGAAGTCGGATCGATCATTCTCTTGACTTCGGAGACGCGGTTCGCCGGGAAGCCACCTTGCTTGGCATGTTCCCGCACCATGGCCTCGTTGGGAGCGATGTAAACGCAATAAATCTTGTCTTGCGTGACGAAGCTCTCGACCCACTGAATCTGAGGGCCCAGATTTTTTAGAACGCCGCACGAGGTCTGCGAAATCGCCTGAATCTGATCCTGCGATAGATTTCCGGCATTCGGAATCTCACGCTCAATGACGTATTTTGGCATCTGTTTCTCCTCCGGCTCCCCGCTTTGTTTGCGATTGTATGGACTGCGCCGAAAGATTTTATTCTGTGCGTTTAAAAATAGCCAGCGGCCGGACTCTCGCCCTAGTGGCCTAATTTGCTTAGAGCTCTACCCGCGCTCAACCCATGTAAGAATGCTCCACTAAAACTTAGTTCGCAAAAACTCAAACAAAACGTATCCGATGATTGCTGCTACACACGCGATTTCGAAATTGGATATCGTAAAGATATCCGAAATGGCCCATAGCAGACCTTTAGTCCGCCCCATTCCTGAGCGTTCAAACTCACCCATGAGGAGATTGGAGTAGAAAAGAAAAATGATAAATCCGATCTCTATAAGTGCTCGCCAAGCTTTGCTTTTCATTTTTCCGCAAGACTCGTATGAATCGTGTTCCGTACCCATGCTGAAATGATCTGTTTGCAGGTTTGTAGCCGGGACATCCATCAGTCCCGTTTAACGCTATCGTATGTGACAAAAGAAATCACATTACCGTCGGGATCTCGGACGTGAAAATCGGTTCCGCCCCAGGCTTGTTTTTTGAGCTTCTGAGCAAACTCGGCGCGACGCGTCTTGAATTCCTCAAACAGACCTTGCACATTCGAGACTTCGATGGAAGCCACAATCAAGGATTTCTCCTGAGCGGCGCCCTGTGCGAAAAAGGGGCTGTGTACGAAGCGAAGGTGCAGGCAAACGCCGTCACGCGATACCGCTCCGTAAAATGGAGGCGAGCCATGGAGGAAGTCAGTTGCAAATCCCAGCTTCTCCCAAAAGAACGCCGCGCTCGCCGTGACATCACGCACAAACAGGATCGGGATCACGTTCTTCAGCAAGGGCGGGCCAGGAGAAACGTGCGGCGTTTTGGGGGCTCGCGCTGCCGCCGCTTTCAGTTCGGCCCAGCTCCGGTGACCAGCTTCAACCGCGACGATCTCCTGGGCAAGGGTGAGGGTGAACTTGAGCGCCAGCGCTTCTCGATCCGTTAAAGCCCGATAGCGTTCGAGCCGACGCACCTTTTCGCCTATGGAATAGTCGCCTTCGCGATGCCAGCGAAGGAGTAACTTGGCTTGCTTGCGATACGTATCAAGGGTAGGCATATGCACACTCCTGCTGATATTTTCAGCGGGCGGGCCTAGCCCTTTCGGCGGGAATGCCGGAGTGCCCCACAGGAACAGCCTCAGCCTAAGTTGTACGGCGACGCAGTGTCAAGCGGCATGATGCTCTTCGTCCTGCCTGGTGAAAATGCGGACCTTCGAAATTACCAAGAGGGGGGATTTCGAAAATGCCCCACAAGCCGCGCCTCCTTTCTGTGCACTTCGCGATCACGGTATAGTGGGGCGAGGAAAGAAATAATCGAATGCCCCAGGCGAAAAAAGCTGCCCCTGATATTTCAAGACAGTCTACCAACCCTCGACAGTCTTTTTCCCAGTCAACCTTGCCGCGCCCCCCGCGCGTGGCGATTGCGATTATGGCCGCCGGCAAAGGCACGCGCCTCAAGTCGCAACTGCCCAAGGTCCTGCATGAAGTGGGCGGCAAATCGCTGCTGGCGCATGTGATCTCGGCGGCCACTCGCGTTGTCCCGCCAAATGATATCTACGCGATCATCGGGCACGAGGCCGAACGGGTTCGCGCTGCCGTTGAATCCACTGGAGTAAATTTCGTTTTGCAGTCCGTGCAGCGCGGCACTGGTCATGCGCTGATGGTGGCACAACCTGCCCTGGCCGCCTACGACCACGTGATCGTTCTCTCCGGAGACGCTCCGCAGATTACTCCGCAGACCATTGCACGCCTGCTCAACTTCCACCTGGACGAAGAAGCTGCTATGACTCTGCTGAGTGCCGATCTCGACAATCCCACCGGCTATGGACGCGTGGTTCGGAAATCTGCCCGCAGCGCGGAAGTGCAAGCGATCGTGGAAGAGAAATCTGCTACGGCTGCCCAAAAAAAGATTCGCGAGATCAATGCCGGGTTTTACGTTTTCGCCGCGTCGCAACTGTTTCTGAATATTGAGAAGCTCTCCACAGCAAATCCGCATGGCGAGTACTATCTCACCGACATGGCGGAGGTTCTGCGCAAAGCGAGGCAGCGCGTCGTGGTTTGGAAGACGAACAGCTCCACTGAAGTTCTGGGCGCCAACACGCGTATTGAACTTTCTCTCATTGATTATGAAATGCGGATGCGCAAATGCCACGAACTGATGGCGGAGGGCGTGACCGTCTTTTTTCCCGCGAGCTGCGTCATCGATGGCGATGTCGAAATCGCGGCCGATACGGTGATCGAACCGTTCGTGCAGGTCCTGGGCAAAACCCGCATCGGGAGCAATTGCCATATTCGCTCCTACTCGGTGATTCTGGATTCGGAAATCAGTGACAACGTTACGATTCGCCAGGGATCGATTCTCGAACAGGCTCGTGTCGGCCCCAGCGCGGTCATTGGACCGTACTCAAACCTGCGCCCCGGCAGCGAAATCGGCGAAGGCGCGCATGTTGGCAATTTTGTCGAGACCAAGAAGGTCAAGCTGGGCAAGGGGTCGAAGGCCAATCACCTTACGTATCTTGGCGACGCGGAAATCGGCGCGGGCGTCAATATCGGCGCCGGAACTATCACCTGTAACTACGACGGCGTAAACAAACACACGACCACGATCGAAGATGGAGCCTTTATCGGCAGCGACAGCACGCTGGTGGCGCCGGTGCGCGTGGGCAAGGGCGCGTACGTAGGCGCGGCGTCGTGCATCACCACGGACGTGCCGGAGGACTCGCTGGCACTGGGTAGAGCACAACAAGTAGTGAAAGCAGGATGGGCTCGTCAGAAGCGGGACGCCCGCCAACGCAAGTAAATCGGTGGAAGGGCTGTCTCTTAGAGGTTCCTACGAACGGTGTCATCCTGAGCGCAACCGCTTTTCAGGCAGATCGAAGGATCTCAGGCTCAACTGGTCCGTAGCGTCAGCCAATCTGCCACTCCCCAACAGCCTTCTCCGAGCTAGTGCGAGACCGCCGCGAACAGATCCGAGTGCATCAGCGACTGGAACTGCTTATCGCTCGATTTGAAGTGGAACTGCACATTCGAAGAGTCGGACTCGACGCTGGTATTCTCCATGGCGACTTTTTCCGCTCCAGTCGCGCTCATCTTCTTGTAGAGCAATCCAGCCTTGACCAGCGATGACAACGTAGCCGCGCTGACTGAATCAGAAGTTACGACCGTGAGGTCGAAGTTCACGCCGCTGTTAAAGTTCATGGTGTAGCGGGAGCCGAGCAAGCGCTTCTTGACGGTGTCGAAGTCGCCGATCTTCGAGGCATCCCCAAGCGCCGACCGCATCACGTTCTGCGTCCCAGCCTGGTCGAGAATGCTCCAGACCGGGGCTGAATCCACCTCGGACATCATGTCAGACATAGTCGAGTTTGTATCAACACCAAGGATCTGGCCGTCGCGCGTATCCAGCGCCATCTTCACCGAACCGGAGTCGCCAAACAGCAGCGTGCTGTCGTCGAGGAAAGTCATCACCATGCCGCCATCCATCGGATAAAGGACCGAGGTGCGATACTTTGTGCCTTTGATCTTGCGTACGGTCATTTTCTTTACCACGGTCTTCATGGCGAATGGCCCTGCGGCGACGCCGACAGTTTTCATGCCTCCCTTGGGCGTGCGGAAGGCGGCGAAGGCGAGCGTATCTACGTCCTTGTCGGGATCGATGCCCACGCCCTTCAACGCTTCCTCAAACTGCTTCAGATTGTCCGGCAGGAGTTGCTGCTTCAATTGCATCGCGGTCGCGGAGTCCTTGAGCGCGCGGTAATCCACGGAAATCAACTGTTGCAGATCGGCGGGAACGACGGCGCGCGCCGAGGAATTCAGCGGCATGGCATAGGCAGCGCTCGCGCAGAGCAAAGCAAGCGTGATGGAGGTTAGACAAGCCTTCACAGTCTTCATAAAGTTTCCTTGTTTAAACAAATTAGTTTGAAACAAAAATTCGCGTGAGACAAATTAGCTTGAAACAAACTCGCTCAAAAAGAAATCCTGGTCGAACATTCGCGTTTGGAGAATCTCTATGAACCACCGTCTCTTACGTTGAACGTCGCAGCTTCAGCGTCTTGCACTTAGATGCTGACTTTGGCGCTGCCGTCCACTGCGGTGATCCTATTCTAAGCCCCCCGCCAAGGCCTGTGCCAAATCCGAAGTGCTAGCCCTGTAACCAATTTGGGAACCCCTGCTCGTCGAGGCATGGGATTACGCTTCCCTTCTCATCTGGCAGGAGTATGATGCTCACAAGGTCTGTACTGTACCGCACACACGAAAACGCCACCTCTTAGACCTCAAGAAATCAGGGAAATATTGAAAATCCTACTGTACAACCCCGACAACGGGGTTACGCGCAATTACATGCCGCACCTCTGGATGTTCCTCCTGCAATCTTTAACCCCGGCGGGACACGAAGTTGTGCTCATCGACGGCAACGCGCAGCCCATGGACGAAGCTGGAATCGCGCACTACGTGGTCGACAATAAAGTTGACCTGGTCGGCATAGGCGCGATGACCCGGATGATTGCCAAGGCCTATCGCATGGCCGATGCGGTGCGTACCGCCGGAGTGCCCGTGGTTATGGGCGGCCCTCACGTCACCGAAATGGCGGACGAAGCTCTCGGCCGCGATGGCGGTCCACGCCACGCCGACGCCGTCGCGCTCGGCGAGGCCGACCAGACATGGCCCCGCATCGTCGAAGACGCCGCGCGTGGCGAATTAAAGGATGTCTACGCTCCCGTCGACGCCGCCGGCAAAGAACTCAAGCCATCCCTCAAGCCATATCCCGTCATTCCCTGGGACACAATCGACCTCAAACAGTTCAATCTCGTTCCCGGCTGGGCCAAGAAACCCCTGCAAAAGCACGGCACAGGCTGGGGAACCTTCCGGATCATTCCCGTCGAATCAGGCCGCGGTTGTCCCTATGGCTGCGAGTTCTGTACCGTCACCGGATTTTTCGGCGACTCCATCCGC
>Ga0070765_100000410_pt1 | contig 25732 bp, 24 predicted proteins | sample HubBroMetageWFT5_FD_71516 | JGI IMG/M metagenome (GOLD analysis project Ga0070765, IMG submission 71516) | Warmed and freeze-thawed soil microbial communities from the Hubbard Brook experimental Forest, New Hampshire - Hubbard Brook CCASE Soil... | ecosystem: Environmental > Terrestrial > Soil... | reverse complement strand
TTATTCCATCGCGGGAGTTGTGGCCATTGCAACGGACGGTTCCGGTACAGTTACTGGTGGCGAACAGGACTTCAACGATGGTGATGGAAATACATCGCCTCAGCCTTCGGGTGACACAATCACGGGTGGGTCTCTAGCCATGGCGGCTGACGGCAGTGGAAATGGCACCCTTACCCTGGTTACGAACAATCCGAACCTGGGCGTCGAAGGAACGGAGACTTTTGCGGTGGTCTTCCCGAATGGTAACCATGCTCAGATCCTGCAGTTCGATGGGAGCGCAACCTCGTCCGGAAGTATGGATCTTCAGACTGCGACGGCAGCACCGGCTGGTTCATTTGCGTTTACCGCCAGTGGCCTAGATGTCAGTGCAGTGCCAATTGGCTTCGGAGGCGTGTTGTCGATTGACGGTTCCGGCAACGTGACAGGCTTTTTCGATGAGAATGACGGCGGCACCGTTACGCAAAACAACCCTATACCTGAAGGAGCAGCAGCGTCAACACCCGACTCGTTTGGTCGTGGCGTTGTAACTGGAGCCACGGGCGCGAACAGTTCATTTAACTTCTACGTCGTTGGCCCGGAAGTTATTCGGGTCATCGATGTGAACGCTGTTAGTGTGGCCATCGGCTCAGCCTACGGACAAGGCACCTCCGCTGGGACTTTCACGAGCGGTTCTATCGTGCCTTCCGTGTTCTCCGTGGCAAGCAACGCTGACCTTTACGCGGGAGTGGGTGAGTTTTCTACTCCTGTGGTGACCCCGACAGTTAAGCCTAAGAGTGACAGCCGCATTCCACAGGGTGTCGTAGCCTGCGGCGGCGCCTCCGTCTCATGTTCGTTCACTGGTGTTGCTGATGTGAACGATCTGGCGGCGTCCGTGCTCTTGCCCGCGCAAACGTTCACCGGGTCTTTCAGTATATCGGCGGCGGGTAATGGCTTCATTACCTTCGACGATGGGGATCTTGGGGACATCGTAACGTTAGGAGTATATGTAGTCGATCCTACACTCAACATCCTCGATCCTAATGACACGACAGACAGCGTCGGAGGAGCGCTCATTGCCGAAATGGATACAAATCTAGTCGGCACGGGTTCTATCGTTCCGCAAACCGATACCACCACTACTGACTTCTCGGGCCCATACGCCTTTGGAGCACAGGGTGACACCACTGTCGATGGCGACGAGTTCGATTTCGTCGGCGCGGCAACCTTTACTAGTCCTTTCTCCGGTACAGGCGCTCTTAGCGATCCGTTTGCAGCCCTGACCACCGCCGGCGGGGAGTCAACCGCGATCTTCGCCGGAAACGTTACTCCCGACGCAACCAACTTGGGACGCTTTACTATTGATCCCCTGACGATCGTCGCGAATGGTGACACGGTGAACCTGAATGTTACTGTCTACCAGGCCAGTGCCTCGCAGCTAGTCTGGATCGAAATGGATACATTCAGCTTCTTTAGCGGGCCATTGGAGACGTCAACTGTGTTTACCGGCGACGCAGTAAAGGCGCAGGCAAAAGCAAAAACCGAGAAACATTAACCTCAACCGAGTAAGTTGTGGCACGGCCGGTTCAATCCGGTCGTGCCACAATCAAATTTTGTCTTCGAGTTCATTTCGCGTGAAGGTGCGGATTTCTAACTCCAGGATTGCGGAGCACGTTTTCCGTCTCGCTATACCTACTGCGGGAGTAGTGAAGGCAAAAGCTCACCCAAACACTCCAGTCCGTGACGGAGCATCGACTTGCACGGGTACCGGGCTATGTAGCTTCGCTGGTGAAGGTGATTTTAACGACCTGAACGCCGGAGGCGGCGGGGGGCCCATTGAAATTAGTGGCACTTACTCGGTTGCTGCCAACCGGATACGGCTCCTTGAACTTTGACGGCACCTTTGCCACCGTTTCAGTTCTCGGGGTATATGCAGCCGAGAAAACGCCGACGAAGGGCATGAGGTCAAACGTGGGATAAACGCTTGGCCTTCTCTTTGCGCCACGGAGCGCTGCCGCCTTGCTGGGTGACCACAGGAATGTACCCGACGGGTGATTCTCAGACGGCTCCTCAACCATTAGACCCCAACGCAACTCCGAATGTGCCGGGCGTTTTGAGGAACTTCCGAACAGTACCTACTGAAAAAATGGTCCGTGTACAATTCTGTACAAATCGCTATTCTCACGGGCGTGTCCAGTAAAAGGGCAAATTGCATTTGAAATTGACTCGTCCGGTTTGCGCGTTTACCAGGCTATTCGGGCAGAAGTAGAATGCCGCAAGTTCAGTTCAGGAGTACTTTCATGAGACATCAACACTTCTTCCCGCTTTCGCTTTTACTTTTTCCGACTCTCGCGTGCGGCCAGGTAAGAAGTGAACTTCCCCCGGTGCAGCATTCGGCGGCAGTCGAGAGTGAAATCAAGCAAGCAATCCACCAACGCCTCGATGCGCTCAGGCGTGGAGACGCGAAATCTTACCTAAGCTATTTCGGCGACGATTGCATCGTTACACGCGATAACGGAGCGTTGATCAAGCCGGAAGGCAACTAAAGAACACGGCGGCGAAAGAGGTGGCGCTCGCGGGCAGCAGTTATCACACCTCTACAATGAAGCAGGAAGCCGACACAGGCACAGTAACCGTCAATCTCCACATCCAGTTTCGCTGACAAAAAGTCGCCCACCCAAGACCACTCAGTTGAGAAAGAAACGGCAGAGCATGCTAAGCAGCATGGCCATGCGCGAGGAGTTCGCGGACTTTCGCGACGATATCGCCGATACTGACCGGGCGGTAGAACACGGCGGCGACAGGCGGAAGCGGAGCCGTCTCGGTGCGGGAGGCAATCAGAACGGTGGTGACGCGCTTGACTAGATTATCAATCGCGGGATCTCCAGCTAGCTCCGCCGTCGCTTCCAGTACAATGGCGGAAGGCATTTGATTACTTGCGAGCGCGCGGCCAGCATCATCGACCGAGTCCATGCCGAGCGCATCGATTCCAAGCTCGCGCAGTTCCGCCCGAACCGCAGCGCGCAGCGTCCAGTCCGTCGCAATTACAAACACCAAAGGCATAAATTTTCAAAATGCGTATCCCATCGAGGCGTTACCGTGCGAACAGTGCCGCTCCATATCGAAGTACCGGTTGCATATCGTCGGCGAGCACGTCGGGTTCGTAAATTTCCAGATAATTGACGTGATGACCGGCTTTGTTAGCCTGCATTCCCCTATCGATCGATTTTTTCAAAGCGAGTGGGGGGTCTCCTTCTGCGCCCATGTTTGCGCTGTTGCGTTCGCACGAGGTGCGCAGTTGAAAACCGGTAATGATGCGTCCGTTATAACTAATTACTAGCGGAACGTTATGAGGGCCCTGAGCCGGCTCTGGATTTCCATCGAGATTGCTGTTCTGAAGTACAAATCGGCGTCCCAAAATTTCGATGGCCTCGTCGATGACCGCTTCCTTGGTTGGCTTGCGCTCTCGCCCGTCCACTTTACTCCGATCGTTAATGTTCAAACCAGATCCCGCGGACAAGGAAACGTACTGATTTGGAAATTCGGCGGCGTACACGTGGAAGACCCTACGCCATGCCTCGATATATTTGCTGGGCGTATAACCTGCCTTGCGCCACTTCTGAATATCTTCCGGCGCGCCAGGCAGGGTGAACTCAGCGGAGACCGACGTCGGTCCGGCAGCCGCGACCACTCTGAAAGCTGGAGATTTTCCGTACCTGGCGCTCAGTTGTTTTACGAAATCAAACCAATGGGCGAGGTAGACCGGGTCCCACGGCATCGGCAGCCGCTCCATAGTGCCTTTGCCCGGGCCATACTGTAGCGCAAAGGCTTCGGTCTTTGCTCCCTCCAAAGCCCAAGGAGGAGAAAAGAAGCCGGGAAAAATGAGGAGTTGTACCCATTTGTTTGACGACTCCGCAGCGCCAAACAGTTGATCGAGCTTGGCCCAATCCAGTTTTCCCTGGACCGGCTCGATGTCGCGCCAGTGTATTTGCAACGCCACGCCGCCGATGGAACTATTTTTCAGCGCTTGCAGATTCAATGTCCCTTGCGGCTTGTTCTCGATAACTACAACCAGACCGTTCGGCGGAGCGCTGTTTGTGGCTCGCGACTGCGGGGAAGTTGCGATCGAAGCAGCCAGCGCCAGGACCAACGCGCTGGCCAAAACTGATCCAATATAGACGGCAAGCCATGCTGATCGTGGCGCCCGGGGTTTCAAAGTGCGCGCCTCCTCGCAACAATCCCTGCTGCGCGATGAGCTTACGTTTTGTCGAGCTTCTTGCGTGCGAAATAGAAGAGCGAGGCCGCCAAAAGGATAAACATGAAAAGGCCGAAGAGATTGCTGGTAGCGAGCGATCCGAGAATCTTCGGCCCAAACGCAAACAGGTCTGCGCGCCAAGGCAAATGAAACATGCTCGTGACCCATTGCGGTACGTGCGACGAGATTTCCGGATCCTGCAGAAGATTGATCACAATGCCGAGCAAGCCAAATACTCCGCCGGCAGCGATCAATCCGCTCGAATAGAGCGCTCCCGGGCTGGCTTCGCCCTCTTCTGTTTTCTTGGAGGTCGTTTCCACCAGCCAGCGCACCAGACCGCCGGCAAACATCGTGGCCGTGGTTCCAATCGAAAGATAAGCGCCCACCGCAAACGCCAACGAGCGTACGCCCAAAATCTCCACCGCCAGCACCAGCGCCACGCCCATTAACACAAGCCGCCACGGCAAACGCTGGTTGAGAATTCCGTTAATCACCGTGGCCATCAGGCGCGCTTGCGGCGCCGGAGCCTTGTCGCTGCCGATGCCTTGCACCCACTGAATGTCGATTTCCTTGGTCGCCGGGTCGTAAAGATATTCGCCATCGGGAACCTGCGCCGAGCCCAGCGCGTTGATCAGTACGTAAGTTTTCCCCTGATAAGTGATGGAACTCCGTTCCACTTTCACGCCGGTGGCCAGCGCCTCGACGTTCACCGGAATCTTTACCGGCAGATATTTCTCAAGTCCCGTGTTCATCAGATTCAGCGTGGCGCCGATGGCGATGGTCGACACTGTGACGCCGATTAACAAACCCATCTGCTGCCTGAACGGCGTCGAGCCCACAAGGTATCCGGTTTTCAGATCCTGTGAGGTCGCTCCAGCTATCGCCGCAGCGGTACATACCACGCCACCGATCACTAGCGCGAGCACCGCATAGTTTGGTGCAGTCCATCCAGCGACAAAAAATATCGCGCACGTAGCCATCAGTGTAGCGATGCTCATGCCGCTGACGGGGTTTGAAGAATTTCCCAGCAGCCCGCTGATGCGCGAAGCCACCGTGACAAACAAAAATCCGAAGACCACCACGAACAACCCCGCGAGCAGATTCTGATACCAGGTCGTGTTCGCGCCCTTGATCGGATCAAACGTCAGCATCACCCACATCATTGCGACGATCACGATAGACCCAATGATTACCGTGCGAATCGACACGTCGTCGTCGAGCCGGTTCTTCGCCGAAGCCCCTCCAGCTCGTTCCGCCCGAACATCCTTCAATCCCGCGCGCAGCGCTGAAATAATTGTCGGCAGCGTGCGCAGCAGCGTAATCAATCCCGCCGCGGCGACGGCGCCCGCTCCCATCGGACGAATGTATTGCCGCCACATATCGTCCGGCGTCATTTGCGGAATCGGAATCGTGGACGGATAAATCGGCGTGTTCCCCGCAAGCTGCCCAAAGAATTGAATCGCGGGCATCACCAGAAGCCACGAAATCACACCGCCGGCAAAAAGAATCCCCGAAACTTTGGGCCCGATGATGTAACCCACTCCCAGATATTCCGAAGTAATCGTCGCGCGAAACGACGCCCCGGGGAACCAGTGCGGACGCCCTTCAGGCTGCCCGTTCCACGCCTGAATCGTGTTCATGAAAAAAGTGTAAACGCCACCCAGCCCCAATCCCCAGAACACGCGTCCCGCAAACGATCCGCCGCGCTCGCCCGCCACGAGAACATCGGCGCAAGCCGTGCCCTCAGGAAACGTCAGGTTCCCATGCTCTTTCACGATCAGCTGCCGCCGCAGCGGAATCATGAACAGCACGCCGAGCCAGCCGCCCAACAGCGCCAGCGGAAAAATCCGCCAGAAAGTGAATTCCGTGCCAAATCCCAAAAAGATCAGCGCCGGAATCGTGAACATCACACCGGCCGCCAGCGACTCGCCAGCCGAACCGGTCGTCTGCACAATATTGTTTTCCAAAATTGTCGAGCGCCCAAACGCGCGTAAAATGCTAATCGAAAGCACCGCAATCGGAATCGAAGCAGAGACAGTAAGCCCCGCGCGCAGGCCCACGTAAACCGTGACTGCGCCAAATAGCAATCCAAATAGCGAGCCAAGCACCACGGCCCGCAGCGTGAACTCCGCAACGCTTTCCTCAGCCGCAATGTAAGGATGGAATTCCCCGGGCGGCGCAGTGGAACTCCACTGTTTCTTCTCCTTCGCCATGCTAATTCCCTCCCGCACCTCTTAGCGTTGCGTCGCCGTTCAACTCCGCGCCACCCACTTTGGCTGCTGCGAAGCGGGCAAGGTAGCACCAGTTGCACACCCAAGCAAGCCGCATTCCTGCCTGATAGACGCAACTTGATTCAGCGATTCCTCTCGCACGCAGTTCTAATTCAAGCCTCTGTTTTTTTTAACTCGTAAGAAGACTTCTTTGTGCAAAGTGCGGTACAGCCCTAAGCGCCGTGCAGCCAGATGTCCGCCATTCTGTGCACTAACGGTAAACACACAAAAATTGAAAGTGTGCAGTTTTGGACATCTGCTCGGCTCCCTGGTGAACTACTTTTCCCAAAGGCAAGGCGAGGAATTCCCTTTGGGGCAGTAATGGTGCGCCTGCGATCGCCGCCTATACACTCGATGCCGATACCATATCGCGAGCATGTCAAGCTGCCTGCAGTTCCCGCTGTCCTGCTGGGACCGGCCAGCAGACGCCGGCCCTTACGCATCCTTTTTGTCCACAATGCTTTAGCGGATGTCCAGCAATGCATTCGTGAGCTCAAGAGAGCGCACTGCAAAGTGAATGCCGATACTGCCTCAGGCTTCGACCAGTTTGTCAGGCTTCTGGGCTCAAAATGCTATGACCTGGTGCTGGCAAAGTATCCCATGCAAAACTGGCACGGATCATCCCTAACGGAGGCACTAAGCCAACGGGAGCGAAGCATCCCCTTTATCTACCTGGCTGACAAAATAAAACCGGAAGTCGTGGCTCGGCTCATTGCCGAAGGGGCGGCTGACTGCGTTGATAGAGACCATCTTGGTCATCTTCCCGTAGCGATCCGTCGAGCCCTCAGTGAGAGCCAACTCCGCCAAGAACGCGATCAATCTGAGAGAAAGCTGCGCCATTCGGAAGCTCGGTATCGTGCGCTGGTGGGAAACTTAACCTACGGAATGTGTCGTTGCGGCGAGAAAGGTAACTTTTTGGATGTAAATCAAGCCCTAGTCACCATGCTTGGTTACGCTTCCCGAAAGGACCTCCTTGCAGCGAATCATGCCAGAAACCTGCTTTGCGATCCCTACAGACGAGAGCAAATACTTGGGCACTCCGGCGAAAACCGTGGCACCCCGCTTGAAACTGACTGGAGACGAAAGGACGGAACGCTCCTAAAGGTCCGGCTCAGCGGACGCGAAGTCAGCACCCCAGGTGAAAAAGACGGCTTCGAGATCATCGTCGAAGACGTTACTCAACAGCGTAGGCTCGAGGATCATTTGCGGCAACAGGCCGTCAAAGACCCTCTTACCGGCCTTGCCAATTACCGTCATCTGGTCGAGGTCCTCGACACCGAAATCAAGCGGTCTGAGCGCACCTCGCGTGAGTTCGCTCTCTTGTTCCTGGATCTGGATGGGCTAAAAAAAATCAACGATACTTTCGGCCATCTCGTTGGCAGCCGGGCGCTCTGCCGCTTGGCTGATGTCTTGTGCAACTCCAGCCGCGACATGGACACTGCGGCGCGGTTCGGCGGGGACGAATTTGCGCTAATCCTTCCGGAGACAGGCGAAGTCCCGGCAAACCTAGTGGCTGGGCGCATCGCCGATAACCTCGCGCACGATGGTAGGAAGCCAAAGCTCTCGGTGAGTATCGGTGTTGCTATCTATCCTAAAGACGGCGAAAGTATCGATGCCCTAATGGGCGCGGCGGACGTTGCGGTGTATGCCATGAAAGCGAGAGCCCATGCCCCGGAGTCGCACGTTCAAGCCGCAGCCGGGAGTCCACGATCCTCCTCTGGCAAAAGATCAGCTCAGGTGCCGCGTGAATGGAAAGGCTCGCCGCAAAAGCGAAATCAGAATATTAGGAACCGATCGTTACTCGTGCAGTACAACACTCAGAAGAGAGCTGTTGATGTGTAGCCCACCGTTGTAGCGAACAAATCCCAGCTTCCTGAATTTATTCATGAAAAAATTAACGCGCGAGCGGGTTGTCCCGATCATCTCTGCCAACATCTCTTGCGACACTTTAGGAACGATTTTCTGAGGTTGATCCTGCTTCCCATAGCGGGCGAGCAGTAAAAGAGTGCGCGCCAGACGTTTTTCGCTGGAGTTGAAGAGCTGATCGATCAAATCCTCTTCGATCCGGATGTTTCGCGAGAGCATATAAGCCACGAAGCGGTCGGAGAATGCGTGCTCCGAGTGGAGCATACGGATCATTTCTTTTTTTTCAATGATCAGTAAAGTCGTAGGCGTAATCGCGCTCGCCGTTCCCATGCGAACGGACTGGCCAGCCATGCTTCCTTCACCAAAAAAATCGCCCGGGCCCAGAACCGCTACGACGGCTTCTTTGCCAAGCTCATTCAGCACGGAGAGTTTCACGCCTCCCTTCTGAATGTACATGACGTCTTTGGCGGGTTCGCCTTGCGAATAGATCTTTTCGGTTCTGCGATACTCCGCAACTCTTGTAGACACGCCTCCGGAAGCCAGGAAAGTTTCGACGCTAAAGCGCGGACGCCTTTTCCTGATTTTCACCTTGGCCGCATAGGGAACGGTCGTCATGAAGCTAACTCTTGAATATATTGTACGTCGCGGCTTGGCTTTTGGAAATGTGAAAACATCAAAAAACTCACTCGTCCCCCGCGAATTCTGCACGGACACAGAAAAGTCGAGACGTAGTTGAGGTTCTTCTCCCGAATTGGGAATTTTCCCATATTGGGATTCGGCTCTGGAAACCGCCCCGCCATCCTAGCGGGACAAGCTGGCATCCGGCACCAAGCCGCTCGTGCTCCGCAAACGGCCTCTAGGTGCCCCGTACCGTTGACAGATTTCTAGGGGCAAGGTAGTGTTGGAGGCACTTTACTGCTTGAGAATCAGTGGACCTATGCTCCGAGCCTCGCCGCCGTCAGGGGAGAACTCTGCCGGGGTCGTGTCTCAAGCCTATAGGAGACCGGTCGTGAATCGAGCCCAGCGATTCTTGTTTTGCCTAGCGCTTGCATTGATATTACCGTCTTTCCTGCCAGCGCAGCCCAGCCGGGCGGGCGATGACTGGCTCCCCATCCCACCCGCGGACCTGGTTTTGAAAGACAATCCCAAGCAGCCCGGGGCCCACGCCATGATCTTGTACCGCGAGAGCGCGGTGAACGAGAGATACGCCTCCACGGACGGGTCCGCTATAAATGAATTCTTCCGCATCAAGATCTTCACTCAAGAGGGTACTGACGAAGGCAATGTCGAAATTCCTTTTCTAAAGGAATCCGCCGACATTAAGGATATCCGCGCGCGAACCATCCATTCCGACGGCAGCATTGTGAATTTCGAAGGCAAGCCCTTCGAAAAAATCATCGAAAAGCGGAGCGGTGCGAAGTACCTGGCAAAGACGTTCACGCTGCCCGACGTTCAGCCTGGATGCATTATCGAGTACAAGTACAGAGTCCAATATAAGCCTCTTTTTTTGCATGACGAGTATTGGGTGTTGTCCAGCCACCTATACACGCGCGATGGCCACTTCTCCATCTTGCCCTACCATTCGAATTTCGAAGCTTTCCCGCTTTATTTCCGTCAGTTCGGTCTGACCACCAAGGCGGCACCGGAACGCCAGCCCGACGGCACCTGGGCATTGACGGTTCACGACATTCCTGGCATCGAGGACGAAGCCTACATGCCGCCCCTGAGAACTATCCAGGCTCGCGTAGAGTTTTTTCACCTCGACGAAAGTGCGCCGGTAAATGAAACGTCGGACCATTTTTGGGCCCGCACCGAGAAGAAGTGGAACGATGATTTAGAACACTTCATCAATAACAAAAAGGTGTTGGATCAAGAAGTCTCCAGGATCGTCAGTCCCGGCGATTCTCCGGAACTCAAACTCCGCAAGATCTACGCTCGCGTCCAACAAATCCGCGACCTAAGCATGGAAGTAGGCAAAACTGAAAAAGAGGAAAAGCAGGAAAACCTCAAGAAAAACTCAAACGTGGAGGATATGCTCCGTCACGGCTATGGAAACAGTCGGGAGATCAACTTTCTTTTCGTGGGACTCGCTCGCGCAGCCGGGTTCGAATCCGATGAGGTCCGTGTTGCTCCTCGGAACCGGAACTTCTTCCTTCCTCAGATGCAGGACGCTGACGAACTCTCCGAGGACATCGTCTGGGCTCGCGCAGGTGCGCAAGAATATTTCCTGGACCCCGCCGCTGCCTATTTTCCCTTTGGCATTATCCCCTGGTTTGAAACAAGTACGAAGGGCGTACGCCTGGGCAAGAAACCCAGCGATTTTGTGAGCGTCCCCATTTCTGCCAGTGCCGATGCGACCATCGTACGCCACGCTGAACTTTCTATTGATCCGGACGGTCTCGCCGGCGGGAAACTCGAGGTGGATTTCACCGGCCAGCAGGGGGCCTTGCGCCGGGGAGAAGGCCATCTCCAGGACGACACCGGCCGCAAGAAAACTCTGGAGGACGAAATCAAGCGCTGGCTGCCTTCGGGCGCATCGTTTGAACTTTCAAAAATTGACAATTGGGATAAGACCGATCTACCGCTGCACGTTGAAGGAACCATAAAACTTCCTTTCGGCAGTCCAGTGGGCCGCCGAATGATGATTCCAGCCACTCTGTTTCTGGAGCCGCAGAACAAGGCCTTCGAGACCGCAATTCGTCACAACGCTGTTTATTTTGATTTTCCAAATGAGCAAATCGACGATGTAAAGCTCCAGGCGCCGGCCGGATACAAGGTTGAAACGCTACCGGCCTCTAAAGCCATCAAGCCTGGCTCGGTGGTTTCTTACGAAATCTCGGCATCGCGACAAGGGTCCGAGATTGAAGTGAAGCGCCATCTGGTGATCAACGGTCTGTTCTTTCCGGTGGAGTACTATGCCTCCTTGCGTTCTTTTTTCAACACGGTGAAATCCAATGACGAAGAACAAATCGTTCTTCAGAATGTCGAGTCTGCTAAGAATTAGCCTGGCCGCATCCACGGTAGCTCTGTTGTTGGCGCTCACTCTGGTGTACTCGCCGCCTCGCGTGCATGCGGACAATGTCCCGGATTGGCTGCGCGCCGCCGCCCAAGAAAAGCTGCCCGAGTATACAAAGGAAACCGTGGCTGTCGTTTTGCTGGAGGATGAACAGACCGTTGTCAAAGACAATGGCGAGATCGAGACACGCTACCGGATCGCTTACAAGCTTTTGCGTCCCGAAGCTCGAAAGGATTATGGCTACGCCGTCATTCATTTCAACGACCAGACCAAGGTCTCATTCTTTAAGGCTTGGACAATTATGCCGGACGGTCGGGACATGGAAGTTAAGGAAAAAGAGGTGGGGGAGGCTGGCGCGCACGACGTGCTCTATAGCGATTATCGTTTTAAGTACCTCAGATTCCCGGAAGCCAATCCTGGCAGCGTGGTAGGTTACGAATACGTGCAGAAACATCGGCCTTTTGTTTTTGAAGATCATTGGATCTTTCAAGATCTCGTGCCATGTCGGCGAGCGCACTTCTCATTGCAGATTCCAGCGGGTTGGGAGTTTACAAATCATTGGTCCAACTTTGCGGAACAAAAACCTCAATCGGCTGCCGGTAATAACCAGTACGATTGGGAAGTTCAAAATGTCCCGGCTATTGAAGTTGAGCCCGAGATGCCCTCGATGTATGCCATTGCGGGACGAATGGACATCAAGTATTTCGCGCGTGATCCCAAGATACGCACGAAGACTGATGGAACCTGGGATGACTTGGGACTTTGGGTTGACGGCTTAACCGCCACCAGCCGTATCCCCAGTGCCGCCATCCAACAGAAAGCCGCCGAGCTAACCGCCGGAATTTCAGATCCTGTTGCAAAGATGAAGGCGCTCACTTCTTACATGCAGCGTCAGATCCGCTACGTCGCCATTGAAATCGGGATCGGCGGATTCCAGCCTCACTCCGCCACGGATGTTTTCACCCATCAGTACGGCGATTGCAAGGACAAGGCCACGCTGCTAAGCACCATGCTTCACGAAATAGGTATCGAGTCTTATTATGTTCTCATCGATACTAGCCGCGGCGAAGTGAATCCCGATTTTCCATCCATGAGATTCGATCATATGATCCTCGCCATCCGGCTGGCGGAGAATGTCAAAGATGGTTCCTTTTTCGCGGTGGTTAACCACCCCAAGCTGGGGCGTCTGCTCTTCTTCGACCCTACAAATCCTTATGTTCCCTTGGGATATTTGCCGCCATACCTTCAGGATAATTTCGGCCTGGTCATTACTCCGGGCGGCGCCAGCATCGTTTCTTTACCGCTCCTGCCGCCTTCCACCAATCGCTTGTTGCGCACCGGCAAGCTCAGCCTAAGCCCTTTGGGCAAGCTGAACGGGGAAGTTCAGGAACTGCGCTGGGGTGGTCCCGCTGAATCCAGTCGCGAACAATTTCTCACCGCGGCCCCCGCCGACCGGCAGAAAATCTTCGAAACATTTCTCGGAAACACCCTCACGAATTTCTCCTTGACCGGCGCATCGTTGGGTAATCTCGAAAAATATGATGAAAGCCTGTTGGTCAATTACAAATTCGTGGTCGACGGTTACGCAAAAACTGCGGGCGATCTGCTGATCCTTCGGCCAGGAGTGGTTGGCACCAAGGGATCAAATTTGCTCGCGGGAAAGCCTCGAAAGTATCCCATCGAATTCACCGAGGCTACTCTCCAAGATGACGTCTTCGACATCGCCCTCCCACCCGGTTATGTCGTCGATGAGCTTCCTAAGCCAGTTCAGGCCGAATGCGCCTACGCTACATACAAGAGCGAAGCAAAAGTCGCTGACAATGTCTTGCATTACAAACGCACTTACGAGATTAAGAACGTGTTGGTTCCCACCCAAAAACTTGACGAAGTCCGGGAATTCTTCCACCAGATCGCCGTGGACGAGAAGTCCAGCGCCGTACTACGCCGATCCGCTCCCTAATCGCTCGGGAGCGCGAACGGACTTTATCGAAGTGCTCTGGCCACTTCTGACCGGTACAGGCGTAAAACAGAAGTTATAGAAAACAGACGATTAAACCCAGCCTAACCGGTAACCAGAATCGCATGTAAGGATTTTGATTTTCTTGCGCTCGTCGACAACCGTCTTGCCGTAAGCCACAGCAAACGAAAGCGACTCCGCGGGGCGATTCCGTTGTGCGAGCCGCAAAGCGCAGTGTTCCCGTCAGCGATCTTTATCGAGGACGTATGTTACTCTTGGCCGGGAGACCGCCACGAATGGGCTACATCGAACGTATCCAGAGTGATTTGACCGCAGCCATGAAGCAGAAGGACGAGCTGCGGCTGAGCGTTCTGCGCATGATGAAGAGCGCGCTTAAAAACAAGGAAATCGAAAAGGTGCGTCCGCTTGACGATTTGGAATCGCTGCAAGTTCTACAAACTCTTGTCAAGCAGCGCCGCGAATCCGTGGAGCAGTTCACCAAGGGCGGCCGCAACGACCTCGCCGAAAAGGAGGCCAAAGAAATAAAAATTATCGAAACATATTTGCCCGCCGCTCCCTCGGACGAAGAGCTCCATCGCGCGATCGAAGCCGCCATCGCCGAAGCCGGCGCTGATTCGCTAAAACAAATGGGCGCAGTAGTGAAAGCTGCGCGCGCACGCCTTGAGGGAAAATCCGTCGACGGCAAAGTCCTGAGCGACCGCGTCCGCGAGCGCCTGACGGAAAAGGCTGACGGCAAACCCTGACGACGTTGCCAAATTGTGCCGCTGCCGGAAACCATTCCCGTTAGATACACAGAAGAGGAAGCTGAATATCTCAGCATGCGGCCGGTGGTCCGCCAGGAATTTCGCAGCGCGGAACTTGTGGACATGGTCGTCCAGGTGGCGGGGAAGGACGCCGACCGCGTGCAAAAAATTCTGAGTGCCGGAACCGTCGTCTTCCACTCGTTCCGCTACTGGTGGACGGGCTTCGACGCAGACTCTGCGGCGCTGAGTGAAATTCTAAAGAAATATCCTGACGCAGATCCGCAGCGCGCGTTCCGCGCCGAGGATTGCTCCGAAGTGACCCTGGAATCCAGCGGCTCGCCACCGCGCCATTCGCTGCGTATCCGCCGTAGCGAGGGAAGCAAGCGCCGCCTGCTGCGCTCGCGCACCTTTTGGGACCTATTGATGAGCCTCGCACGCGCCGCCACTCCGAGCTACCGCGAATATTCCTACTCACGGCGCGGCGACATCTACTCGCTTCCGCTCCGTCCGGGGCAGGTGGCTCACCTGGCAGACGAGGCCGCGCGATCGGCGCCACGCGCTCTTCGCGCCGACCTCGCGCTCTTGCCGGCAATGTCGCAAGTCATTTTCGTCTGCCCCCGCCCGGCACAATCTCGTAGGGACTCAAACTAAGTGGCGTGGCGCGAATATCACGAATTCACAAAACACACGGTCGAAAAACTGCGCGGCTCGCGGCATTATCTTGATTGGGCCAACATGCCCAATCCCTATCGCCACTACGAAGGCACGCCGCTGCTGGATTTACCGGCGGACCCACCGCCTCCAGAGATCCCCGCGCTCGAGGTGCTCGAAGGCAAGACCGGTAACCTATTGGCGAAAGATGGCGCGGCATTCCTTTCGCAATTACTGTTCTACTCCGCTTCCATTAGCGCGACGAAAAGAGTTCCCACAACGGGAGGCACTTACGCGCTGCGCGTGAATCCTTCCTCGGGGAATTTGCACCCGACAGAATTTCACTTCTGCACGCGGGGTCTCCTTGATTGGCCCGACGGGCTCTATCATTACCGCCCGTCGTCCCACATGGCGGAACAGCGAGCCATGGGCGATTTCGTTCCGAAGCTCACCGACAATACCGCACCCATCATCTTCGTTCTGACCAGTATTCCGTGGCGCGAGGCCTGGAAATATCAGGATCGTGCATATCGGTATTGCCTGCACGATATGGGACACGCCTGGCAAGCCTTGGCTCTAGCGGCGCGATCCATGGGATGCGAAAGCTTCGCGATCGGCAATTTTGACGACGACAAAGTATCGGAAAGCTGCCTGTTGAATAACGATGAATTGCCGATGCTGATTGTCACTCTAAAGGGGCCAACAGTTCCTGTAACGTGGCAAGACATTCCCCCAACAGTTTTGTTCCCCGGCCGCGCCAACCAACTCTCCGATGAGGAGATACCTTATCCGCGCATTGAGGAAATCCATGCCGCGACGAAACTTCTCACCGAAACACTAATCCCGCCCGCCACGCCGAGTACAGGTGGGCCGGGCGGAATCGAGTTACCGCCGCCAATCTCCACCAGCCCCGGGTTCGGGCAAGTCGTCCGGACACGGCGCTCGGCTCTTGATTTCCGCGGCGGCGACGAATCAATGTCCCTGACACAACTCTCGACTCTTCTTTCCAGCACAGGAAAACTACTGTTTGCCGATTTTGCGATCCAACGTTTTCTGCAACTTTATCTTTACGTCCACCGTGTGAATGGTTTGGAGCCGGGGGTTTACCGCTACTGGCCGGAGAACGCGCGGTTGGAAGCGATCAAGCTCGGGGATCAACGGCTGGTCGCCGCGGCATTAAGCTTGGGACAAGACTTAGCGGGAAGCGCTTGCATAGCATTTTCCATGATCGCAGATTTCGACAAGGCTACGCGGATGTATGGTGATCGTGGCTATCGATATGCTCACTTTGAGGCGGGCGCTATCGGTCAACGAATGTATCTTGCCGCCGAAGCTCTTGGACTCAGAGCCACAGGCATCGGAGCATTTTTCGATGACCAAGTGCACAGATACCTGAACCGCGCGCCCGAGCAAGGACAGGTGGTGTACCACTTCGCTGTGGGTTATCCGGCGCCTGACCCCCGGCTGGAAGCCTGAAGCGGGCTAGCATGCATGAGGGGGCACTCGCCAGCTCTCGCCATGTTTCCTCCACCAACTAAAATTTGACCTCGTCGGCGGAGGGGCCGTACACCGAAGGAACCGGAACATTGTTCAAGCGAAGATAGACGCCCAGTTGGGCGCGATGGTGGACGATGTGATTCATCACAAAGCTGCGCAGAACTGCAACGCGCGGCATAGTGAAGATGGTTTGGCCGCCGGAAAGCAGCGTCCAATTCTTCAGCAGAGTTTCGTCACTGGCACCGGCGATTGCGGCGCGAGCTTCCGCCACTTTTTTGTCAAAAACTTCCAGAAGTTGCTTTTGAGATGTCATTACGGTGGGGGTAGCAGGCGGAGCACCCACGGGTCGGAAGTCGAGCGAATCCTGGCCGATGATCGTGGCGGCCCAGCCGGAGAGTTCAGCGACGTGACCGGCGAGGCGTCCCATCTTCATGGATTTTTCGTGAGGCGCCCAGTCGGGCCTGCCTTCGGGAACGCGTTCGAGCGTCTTGCGAGTGCTGATCATTTCGTGATCGAATTCGCTGAGAATTGCATCTCGGATTGGCATACATTTCTCCTTCAGATTTGAATTTGGCGCTTTACCCTTAGCAGGTTGGATGAAGCAGACGCTTGAAGGTTTCAGGAGACTGCTCGGAATATGAGGTAGGGACCGCAAGCGCCGGGCGCACCGTCCGGCATTTAGTACTCCCAGACCAAAAGCAAGATACCGGCCTAAAGCCCGGTGTGATGTTTCAAGACATTTATGACACCTGAGATTGGGCGACCGTCGCAGGACTGACCCCTGTTTCCAGCGCGATTCGTGCCGATCCCCATCCCTGACGCCGAATCTGAAGAATGCGGCGCTGGATCCCCGCGGCGATTCGTCTCGGAGACCGCTGCGGTCTCCGAGAGTGAGGGCGCAGCCCCTCGACCCCGGCCTGTCGGTAGCGTTTCCACCATCCCGACAGGATCTGTCGAGAAACCCCCGTCTCACGACTCAATGTCTTCAACGAACGTCCCTGTTCATGCAACTTCATGAACAACACGCGCTCCCCCACGCTGTACGCTACACCTCGCATCGGCCGCCTCCTGGCGGCTGATCTTACCGGTGTCATAAATGTCCTGAGATAGCACACCCGGCACTAGGAAGCGAAGACAACGACGGAACCCAGACTACTCCGAACGACGCGTGCTACGGGGCGATGCGGAAACTTCCGTCGGGTTCTACGTAGCCGTAGGCCATGCTAGGAGTATTGAAGGATGCAGCTGGAAGGCCATCGCGGTCGAGGAGGATTAGACCGCCGGTGGTGTGTGCGCGATGAGCGAGTTTGCGGACGCAAGCGTCTGCGACGGCTTGGGCCAGGGAGAGCGGGCCGGCCTTTTCTCTGTGCGGGACGAGAACGCGCTGGTCATGCAAAAGATCGATGGCCATTTTGGCCATCACAATTTTCATGATTCCTTCACCGTGGCCGGTGCAGGACACGCCGCCGGCTTCGGCATCGGCGTAGCAACCGCAACCGATGAGCGGCGAATCGCCGACGCGTCCTGGAAATTTGCAGCATGTTCCGCCGGTGGAAGTACCCGCAGCAAGATTTCCATGGCGATCAATGGCGACGGCGCCCACGGTGCCTTGTTCGTGGCCCACATGATGTTCGGCTGCGTGGGAATCTTCCAAGCAGCGTTGCCAGGCTACACGCTCACGCGGGTGAATGAGTTCTTCCGGGTCGCAGAGCGGGGAGCCGTTTTCCACCGCGAATTTTTCAGCGCCCGCGGCGACCAGCATCATGTGCTCACTTTTTTCGAGGACCAGACGCGCGAGACGAATCGGATTGCGCACGTGTTCGACGGCGGCAACGGCGCCAGCTTTCAGGGTCTTGCTGTCCATTACGATTGCGTCGAGTTGAACGTGGCCGTCGCGATTTAGGTGCGAGCCGAAACCGGCGTCAAACGTAGGATCATTCTCCAGGATCACGATGGCAGCTTCAACCGCGTCCAGCGCAGAGCCGGAGCCAGATAAAACTCTCCAGCCGGATTCGAGTGCGCGGCCAATTCCAGCACGGCAGTCCTGAACTGCCTCGTCGGGAATATTCCAAGCTCCACCGTGGATGATGAGAGAGGGTTTCAAATTTGGAGCGACCGTGAAGGGAAATGATACAGCATGGAAGGGAATTCGCGCGGGCGCAACGAAGGTGTTTGCGTAATACGGTACGGGAAGGGAAACAGAATGCCCGCAACCGGTTGCCGAAAGACCTGCAATATTCTAAGCGAAGTTATCCGCCGCGTTTCGCGGCGCGCGTGAGCAGAGGCGAAGTCTCCCGGGACTGAACAGAGGCCGGAATCGTGGTGCGAGGTTTGGCGCGCGAACTCGAATTCGTAGGAGACTCGCTGCCGGCGAGCGGGAGCTGGCCGTCTTTGGTTTGCTTCCAGGTATGCAGAATGCGGTGAATCACGGTGATGTTGGGCCCGATGGCGAGGATCCACAGCGCGACGGGCATGCGATTGAGCAGAGCGCCCAGTATCATAAGCGCGAGGCGTTCGGGCCGGTCCCAAAATCCAACTTCTTCGTTGCGCACCAGTGACTCAGCGCGTGCTTTTGCGTAACTGACCATGACAGCGCCAGACATGGCCGCGCCTGCCAGCACCGCGTACATAAAACGATTCACTCGCGCGTAATAAACCAAAATACCGAGAAAGAGGATGAGGTCGGCGTAGCGGTCCAGTATTGAGTCCAGAAAGCCGCCAAAGAGCGAGACGCGATTTTGACGCCGGGCCACAGGTCCGTCGAGCAGATCGCACAGGCCAGCGAGGAGCATCATGCCGCCAGCAGCAGCGAAACGGCCGGCAGCGAACAGTATGCCGGCCCATAGATTGAGAACAAGAGCGAGCCAGGTGATGAGGTTAGGAGGAATTCCCGTCGGAGCTAATAGAGCTGCAAAGCGGTCAACGGGCCAGGTCAGGAACCGGCCGATAGTGCGCGTCAACATGGATTCAGTGCCACCGCGCTATTCCTCATCGTAAATCGTGGATAAGCTAACGACTTCATATTCTTTCTTGCCGGCCGGAGTAACGACGACCACTTCATCGCCAGGTTTTTTGCCCAGGAGGGCTTTGCCGATGGGCGAACTGGTCGAAATCAGGCCCTTGGTAACGTCCGCTTCTTCCACCGTCACCAGTTTGTACTCGATTTCGGTGGACTTCGCAACGTCCAGAACCACGATGCGGGAGCCGTAGGCGGCGCGATCTTTCGGCAGATTCGTGAGATTCATCATGGAAATATCCGCCATGCGCTGATGCAACTGGCCCAAGCGGGCGGATACGTAGGATTGGCGCTCTTTGGCGTACTTATATTCGGCGTTTTCCGACAAATCGCCATGTGCGCGCGCGACTTTAATTTCCTTGGGCAGCTCGTCGTGGAGTTCGTGTTCCAGAGCGGCGATTTCCGCCTTCAGTTTCTTTTTTATTTTTTCAGCGAGATCGATCATTTTGGAAAGTTTCAGAGGGCTGACTGGTTATGCGAGGCCCTCAAATGGCGTTTTTGACGATTACCCAAAGATTATAGAGGATTTGCGCGCGGTATCGCAAATGAGGGTTGGCACAGCGGAGCCATTCTGGCCAATTTGTCTCTCTGTCCCCTTTTTCAAGCTCCGAGCGGCACGGACGGGTCGCGCTGGTCGCGCATGGCACGGATGACAACGAGTTCCACGTCAACAGGCTGGAGAGGATATCGGATCACGTCAAAAGCACCTCGCCGAGTTGCTTCCAAGTAGTCATTCCATTCTCCGTCGTGTGTAGTGACTACCACGGGTGGCTGCTTCTGTGCGGTGCCTGGGGCGGACAACAATTCGCGATAAGATCCATCTGGAAGATGTTCGTCGCAGAATACCAACGCCAGCTTTTTCTGAGAGATAACTTCTTCTGCCTGCTTGAGAGTGGATGTGGAAAAGACGTTGATCGGCAGTCCATCCAGGATCCTCATGAGCGCTCGGCGGTCTTCCAGGCGGGAGGAAGTCACGAGAATGTCACATGGTTTGTACATCACATCCTCCATAGCGGTTCTTTCCTAGGGTCTTTGAGCGCGAGCATTAGAGAAGATCCAGCAGCGGTGTGCAACCGGGACATTCGTGTATAAGCCGCGGAAAGAACTGGTAACCTCTATCGTCCTTAGATCAGCAAGATGATAAGAAAAGCGCACATCGACCCGCTGGAAATCCTGAAGCATCGGCCCTGGCCGCTGCCTCAAGGGCCATGGTTGATGGCGCAGTTCTGGTACGACCTGCTTTTTGCGCACTGGCCTGTGCCCGCCGAATCTATGCGGCGGTTGGTTCCACGCGAGCTTCCGCTCGACACATTCGACGGGGTATGTTGGGTCAGCGTTACGCCTTTCCACATGTCTAACCGCGTGCGCATGTTGCCGGCCTTTCCATGTACGGCGCGGTTTCGCGAACTCAACTGTAGGACGTATGTAAACTTCGAAGGTAAGCCTGGCGTTTTCTTCTTTAGCTTGGATGCCAGCAGCTATTCGGCGGTGTGGGGCGCGCAAACGTTTTACCACTTGCCTTACAAACTCGCGGATATGCAGGCGAGAAAAGAGAGCGACTCGATTGTTTATTCATCGCGGCGCGCATCTGCCGAGTTCAGCGCGACATACCGGCCGGTTGCGCAAGTTACACTCGCTGCGCCCGGCACACTGGACCATTGGCTAACCGAGCGTTATTGCCTTTACACCGTGCATAGAGGCCATGTGTTTCGAGGAGACATTCATCATGTGCCGTGGCCCTTGCAGGAGGCATGGGCGGAGATAAGAGTTAACACGATTGCCGAAGCCGCTGGCATCCAGTTGCCGGGCGTGCGGCCGTTGCTGGCCTTCTGTCGTGAATTAGAAGTGCTGATCTGGCCGCTGCGGCGGACCCAGTAAGTTTATGGATGTCTGTGGCTCGCGGGTTAGCAGAACGTGGCGGACCGGATTCCTGGGGCTGTCATTTTGCTTGACTTGGATTGACGGTTCTTGGTACAAAAGCAAACCACTTCAGCGGCGACTCAGCTGGCTTGGCAACATAGCTAAATGTACATGGCTTCACAATTCGCGCACGAGCCGCAGGGCAACCTGCCGGAAGTGGCTAACCGACTGCGCACATTTTCGCTAGTACTTATTGTAGTAGTAAACGTAAATATTCTCGTTAGTGGCAGTGGGTGACGGCCGCCGAGCAAAAAAGAGATCGGCAAAAGAAAAGGCCGCCACCCAAGACAAGGGTGGCGGCCTTTCGTGTTTTTAAGGAGCGAAATGCCGCAAATGAAATCAAGTGCGACCCGCCAAGAAGCAGCTGCAGCGCGCCTCGCCGTTGAGCCTGTAAGTCAAACTCCTCCTCAACCCATTAGCGGTGCGCGCATTTTGTGCGAGGCGCTGGTACGCGAAGGTGTGGACACGCTGTTCGGCTATCCCGGGGGAGCGATTCTCCCGATATACGACGAGCTAGCGAGGATGCGCGAGCAACTGCACCACGTGCTTGTTCGACACGAGCAAGGCGCGGTGCATATGGCGGAGGGGTACAGCAAAGCCACAGGCAAAGTCGGTGTCGTGCTGGTCACCTCCGGACCGGGCGCCACGAACGCGGTGACCGGCATCGCCAACGCCTATATGGATTCGACGCCGATCGTGGTGATCACCGGGCAAGTTCCGCGAAAGCTAATTGGCACGGATGCTTTTCAGGAAGTGGACACCGTGGGAATCACGCGTCCGTGTACCAAGTACAACTACATGGTGCGCAATGTGACCGAGTTGGCTCCCATCGTTCACGAAGCTTTTCACCTCGCGCGTAGCGGACGTCCGGGACCGGTGCTTATCGACATCCCCAAAGACGTCACGCAAGAAATCATTCTTTTTGATTCGCCGGCGGACGTGTGCGTGTCGGGATATCGTCCCGAAACACACGCGAACTCAGAGGATGTTGAGAGCGCGGTGGAAAAGATACTCGCGGCGGAACGGCCGGTGCTCTACGTAGGCGGGGGAGTGATTCATTCCGGCGCCGCAGATGAGCTCCTCGAACTCGCACAGATGCTAGGTCAACCTGTCACTCTGACCTTGATGGCTTTGGGATGTTTTCCGCCGGGGCATTCTCTTTCACTGGGTATGCTCGGAATGCACGGAATGTATGCGGCGAACATGGCCGTGTCGGAGGCGGATGTCCTAGTCGCTATCGGAGCGCGCTTCGACGACCGAGTTACAGGAAAAATTGACAAGTTCGCGCCTCATGCCGAAATCGTGCATATCGACATCGACCCTTCCTCCGTGCACAAAAACGTCCGCGCTCATTTTCCGTTGCTGGGCGATGCGAAAACGGTGTTACGGCAAATGCTGCAGGCATTGAGAAGAAAAGTGAAACCGGGCCCGGAGCGGCTGGGTGCTTGGTGGAAGCAGATTCGCGAGTGGCAGAAGCATGCGCCACTTTTCTTCGAGTGTTCCACCGATGTCATCAAGCCGCAGGAACTTTGCGCCCAGCTTTACAGCGTGACGAACGGAGAAGCCATCATCGCAACAGACGTGGGCCAACACCAAATGTGGCTCGCCCAGTTTTACGGCTTTCGAGGCCCGCGGCAATCCATCACGTCCGGCGGTTTGGGAGCCATGGGCTTCGGATTTCCCGCGGCGATCGGCGCACAAATCGCGCACCCCGATCGGCAAGTGATCGCCTTCGTGGGTGACGGCGGCTTCCAGATGACCGCACAAGAGCTCTCGACCGCCGTGCAGTACAAGACGAACACCAAAGTCGTGATCATGAACAACAACTATCTCGGCATGGTGAGGCAGTGGCAGGATCTTTTCTTCAAACACAACTATTCCAGCGTGGACATGGAGGGTAATCCGGACTTTGTGAAATTAGCGGAGGCCTATGGCGCAAAAGGTCTGCGCGCGACGCATCCAAGCGAGCTGCGTGACGTTCTCGAACGCGGCCTCTCAACGCCTGGGGTGGTGGTGATGGATATTTGGGTCACGAAAGAGGAGAACGTCTATCCGATCATTCCGCCCGGCGCGGCGGCAAGGGAGATGATTCTAGAATGAGGCACACAATCTCAGTCCTGGTGGAAAACCGGTACGGGGAACTGGCCCGTATCGTCGAACTATTCAGCGCGCGAGGCTACAACATCGAGAGCCTCACGGTGGCAGAAACGCTGGACTCCTCGGTTTCACGGCTGACCGTGGTGACTTCAGGAGATGACCGCACAATTCAGCAAATTGTCCGGCAACTCAAGAGGCTTGTGCGGGTGCTCGAGGTCACGGATTTGAACGGATTTGAGCGCGTGGAGCGCGAGACGGTATTGCTGAACGTAGCGATCAGCGACCATGCAGCGCTGCAACAGTTGATGCCGCTGGTGTCGGAGAACCAGGTACGCGTGGTGGAGGTGATGGCTGACGGCGTCATCGTGGAAGCCACGGCTGAGTGGGCGCAGATTCGAGAAATCGTTCAAAAGCTCACGGCTCTGGGAATTCGAGGGATGGCTCGAACCGGCACGGTGGCTCTGGCAAAGCACATGCCGCAGACCTCGGATGGAATCGTGCGTGCCGCGGAAACGACGACCAGCTAAGGCATTCATGAATCACTTGGACTGGCCACGAAGCGGGAACTCATTAAGGAGAAGGCGATGAAACTTTACTATGACAAGGATGCCCGGGCTGGGATGTTTACAGGAAAGAAAATCGCGGTCATCGGGTACGGAAGCCAGGGCCATGCTCACGCCAACAACTTGCGAGACTCCGGTTGCGACATTGTGGTGGGACTCAAGCCGGACAGCCCGTCCAGATCGAAGGCGGCCGCCGCGGGCCTGGAAGTGCTCGACGCCGGCGCTGCAACGGCTTCGGCGGATTGCACCGTGATTCTGGTTCCGGATGAATTGGCTCCGGGAATTTATCAGAAAGAGATCGCTCCTAATTTACGACGCGAATCATATCTGGGTTTCGCTCACGGATTTTCCATTCACTTCGGCAAGATTGTGCCGCCGGAAAACGTGAACGTGTTTATGGTGGCGCCTAAATCGCCCGGGCATCTGCTGCGATTTGAGTACTCGCAGGGCCGCGGAGTCCCGTGCTTGATGGCGGTCCATCAGGATCCTTCTGGCGACACGCGCGATATCGCGCTGGCCTACGCCGCCGCGATTGGCGGCGGGCGCGCTGGGATTCTGGAGACAACATTCCGCGAGGAAACCGAGACAGACTTGTTCGGCGAACAAGCGGTGCTTTGCGGGGGGCTCACCGCGTTGATCAAGGCTGGCTTCGAAACGCTAGTGGAAGCTGGTTATGCGCCGGAGATGGCTTACTTCGAGTGTCTGCACGAAATGAAGCTGATCGTTGATTTAGTTTACGAAGGCGGGATCGGCAATATGCGCTACTCGGTTTCGAATACGGCGGAATACGGTGATCTGACGCGTGGCTCGCGGGTGATCAACGACTGCGCTCGCCAGGAAATGAAGAAATTGCTCGCGGACATTCAATCCGGCAAGTTTGCGGATGAGTGGATGGACGAGTGTGCGAAGGGCAAGCCAAATTTCAACCGGCTTGAGGCGGAAGGGCTGAAACATCCCATTGAAGAAGTTGGAGCACGTTTACGGGAAATGATGCCTTGGCTGAAATCGCGGCGCTTGGTGGACCGCGCGAAGAACTGAGGAGGACGATCGTGGCCTTTTATGACTTGGATAAAACTCCGGCAGAGGCTGGAACGGAGGCTCAGGTTCGCAAAATTGCTAGAGGCGAAAAGCTAGTAGTCACGCGGATGGAATTGAAGCGAGGGAATGTTACCGCTCCGCACTCGCACCAGTATGAGGAGGTCGTGATCGTGTTAAGTGGTCAGTGGCGCTTTGATTTGGGGCGCAGTCCCGTCACGGTGCGAGCGAACCAGATGATTTGCATTCCTCCTGGCGCTGAACATTTTTCGGAAACGCTGGAGGATACTGTGGCCTTGGTTGTTTCGACGCGGCCGCACGCTGATACCTATCTGCAAGCACAAGGGGTTTTGACTGATGATCCCGATCAATATCTTTGGGGCGTTTGAGGGCGAGATATCGTCAAAGGTGAGTGGTAATAATTGACCTTCGTGATATACAAATTCCCGGGGCACGATGAACCATAGCAACACCCGCAGCCGAACGATAACTCAAGGAATCGAGCGGACCCCCAACCGCGCCATGCTGCGCGCCGTAGGTTTCCAGGATCAGGATTTCGAGAAACCGATCATCGGCGTTGCCAGCGCTTACAGCACGATCACTCCTTGTAACCTTGGACTTGACCGACTAGCCGACCGCGCGACCACCTCGCTGCGCCGGGTTGGCGCCATGCCGCAATTATTCGGAACAATCACCGTCAGCGATGGAATCTCTATGGGAACAGCGGGCATGCATTACAGCCTCGTGTCCCGGGAGGTAATCGCGGATTCGATTGAAACGGTTTGCCAGGCGCAATGCATGGATGGCCTACTGGCCATCGGCGGGTGCGACAAGAATATGCCGGGCGCG
>Ga0070765_100000408_pt1 | contig 25850 bp, 22 predicted proteins | sample HubBroMetageWFT5_FD_71516 | JGI IMG/M metagenome (GOLD analysis project Ga0070765, IMG submission 71516) | Warmed and freeze-thawed soil microbial communities from the Hubbard Brook experimental Forest, New Hampshire - Hubbard Brook CCASE Soil... | ecosystem: Environmental > Terrestrial > Soil... | reverse complement strand
GCCAAGCAATCCTACGATCAGCGTTTTCGCGTGCTCAAGCCCAACGCCAAGGCTATCCAGGAAGAACTCCAGGACGTTCTCAGCTTGCCCGAAGTCCCCAAGCGTATCGAATGCTTCGACATCTCCCACATCCAAGGCGCGGAGACGGTCGCATCGATGGTGGTCTGGGAAGACGGCAAGATGAAGAAATCGGATTACCGCAAGTTCATCATCCGCACCGTCGAGGGCGTCGACGATTTCGCCTCCATGCGCGAGGTGGTCACGCGCCGTTACAAACGCCTGCAGCAGGAAGAAAAGCCCATGCCCAGCCTGGTGCTGATCGACGGCGGCCTCGGCCAATTGCACGCGGCTGCCGAGGCGCTGGACTCGCTTGAGATCATCAATCAGCCCCTAGCTGCCATCGCCAAACGCGAAGAGATTCTCTACGTCTACGGGCAGGAGAAAGATCCGATCGCTCTCGATCATCACTCGCCAGTGCTGCATTTGATCCAACTGATTCGAGACGAGGCTCACCGCTTCGCTGTGACATTCCATCGCAAACGCCGCCAGATGCGTGACCGCTCCACCGAATTATTGGAGATCCCCGGCGTTGGCGAGAGCACGACCCGGCGTCTTCTCGAACACTTCGGCAGCGTGCAGGCAGTGAAGCAGGCAGACGCGTCGGCGCTCTCGGCGGTCGTCACCCGGGTGCAAGCGGAAGCCATCAGCCATCACTTTCGGAAGTAGCGTTCTCCCGAAGATCCATTCGCCGCAGAGTCATGAGTCACGAGCGAAGATTCGCGGAATCCAACCCTTGCCGCAAAAGGCGCGGCAGGGATGAGCTATCCGGCGTTCGAACGCTGCTCGTCGAACCGCGACAGTTCGATCGATTGCCTACGCCCGCGGCAGCTGAGGCAGCACATCAAAGTGCGCATCGCGGGCGCACAGAACAAGCGAATGCTGCAGGACGAGGGCCGCGATCCACATATCATTGGTCGGGACGGGAGTGCCTTGCTTCCGCAGTTGCCGGTAAACAGCGCCGTAATGATGCGTGGTCTGCTCGTCGGCATAGAGCACGCCGACGCCGGACTTCAGCAGAAAACGGCGCAGGACAGCTTCGTTGCGCGGTCCTTGACTGCCCACGGCGAATCCGGCGCGCAATTCTCCCAGCACGATGAAGGGTAACCAGACTTCATCGGCGGTTTCGACCGTTTCGACGACGGACGCATTGCCGCGGCAAAGGTCGGTATAGCGGTTCGTGTCGAGCGCCAGCCTCACCGCCACATCCCTTCGTCGATGGTGTCCTGCGCGGCCAGGGCGCTATCGAAAGCGGGATCTTTGCGCCAGGTGCCTGCGACGTCCGCTAGATCGCGTTGCCGGTCGCGCTCCCCAGTAACGCCAGCGCCCCGGGCCAGGGCCTCGATCGCTACCTCATTCAGGCTTTTGCCCCGCTCACGCGCGACCCGGCGGAGGGCTTCGTCCAAACTAACGGGCACCTTGCGGATCGTGTATTGCATCCATCCATTGTAGGCGTTGCAGGCATGAAATGCAAGCGCGTGTCCCGTGACCGCCAGCGTACTTTTCTTGCTACATTGGTCTGCGAAGCGGGTTCTTCCGCGGCAATCTTTGTCCACGCGAATCTATGCCATCTAAGAACGAATTAGGCACACTCATCGTGACCGGTGCAAGTCGCGGTATCGGCGCAGCCATAACCAAACTAGCCGGTGCGCGGGGTTTCTCCGTGGCGGTCAATTTTGCCACTGGAAAGGTCGAGGCTGAGGCAATCGCGGAACAGATTATCGCCGTCGGCGGCCGCGCTCGCACCATTCAAGCAGATGTCGCTCGCGAAGAAGACGTCATCCGTCTTTTCGAGACCGCCGAACTCAAACTGGGGCCGATCAAGGCCCTGGTCAATAACGCCGCGATTACGGGCGGATTTTCGCGCGTCGACTCAGTGACCGCGAAGACGATCGAGCAAGTGATGGCAGTCAACGTGACTGGCGCGTTCTTGTGCGCGCGCGAAGCCGTACGCCGTATGTCAGCCCGCCACGGTGGAACCGGCGGCGCTATCGTGAACATCTCCTCCCGCGCAGCCCAGATAGGCTCCGCAGGAGAGTGGGTGCACTACGCTGCGTCCAAGGGCGCGATTGACAGCTTCACAATTGGACTGGCGCGTGAAGTAGCTACCGAAGGAATCCGCGTAAACGCGGTCGCTCCCGGGTTGATCGACACGGGGCTGCACGCCGCCAACGGCGCGCCCGACAGGCTGAATCGGCTGGCGTCCACAATTCCCATGCAAAGGCCCGGCACCGCAGTCGAAGTAGCCGAAGCAGTCCTTTGGCTGCTCTCCCCCGCCGCTTCTTACACGACCGGCGCTATTTTAGAGGTCGGCGGCGGCCGCTAGCGCCTGTGCGCGGACCAACTTCCCGGGTTCTCTCTTTGAGATTCTCCCGCAGGTAGGTCTTGATTTTTTCCGGCAATCGGGAGATATGCAGAATGTCGCGCAGAAGCGGCGTGGGAAGACCGCGGGAAAATTCCAGGGCGCGGGCAAGCGGCGTGTGAGGGCTGCGTAACAGTGCCAGCCGAACCTCGCGCCGCACCGACCATTTGGGGTGATGGCACACACCTTCAACAAAACCTGCGGTAGCCTTGGGACGCAGGACTGCCTTTATGACTGCTGCTTCAGTCAGCCGGGAATTCTCAAGTGCGGCGTGCGATACACGGGGTTCCTTGTCGAGCAACAACGCCGCCGCAACCGCTTCCGACGCCCGGCGAGCCAGCATCAAGCGTTCGCCCAGCGTGACTGAGGGAAGGCGGACGACGAGTTGCTCCGCGGCGAAGTGTTTCAAATCAGCTGCGACCGACGGCCGCAACGCAAACTGCATAAGATCGCCGGTGTAGAAGTGGCGCAGCAGTCGGAGCGCCAAATGTCGCGGTGCACGCGGATGACCTGCAAGAGCGACACACACCTTTCGCGACTTCAGCGCGGCAGGGTTCTGCCCAAGTTGTTCAAGAGTTTCCACGGGCAGGTCGCGACGTTCGAGCAGCGCGAGAGCAAGGTCTATGTTCAGCGGAGAAGTAGGATCGACGTCTGGAGAAGAAACAGCCGCCGCGCCCGACTCCAGAGTTTCAGGTCGTCCACTCCCGGGCAGCAGCAGATGCTCCTGTTGAATTTCTTCGGAATCCATAAACAGATTGCGGCGCTCAACCAGCCCTGCGTGCCATCTGCAACGCCCCGTGCACGGGGTCGACCACTTCAGGATTCAGCACGACCTCTGGATTCGCGGCGCGCACTTTATTGTAGAAAAGTTCGCGAATAATCGCCGCGTGACGAAAGACCCCGCCCGCCATGGCCATCGGGACAGCCGAAGCAGCGGAGGAATGCTGCTCAGGAAAAAGCCGCCGTGTAACGACCCCGGCAAGCTGCGCCAGTTCGCCGGATGCGTCCGCAATAACTTGCCGAGCCACTGCGTCCCCAGCTTCCGCAACAGCTAAGACCGGGGGAAACAGAGCCGCGAAATCCGGGTTAGCGTTAGCCGCACGCGCTAATTGTGGGAGCGACTCCACGGACCACGCCGTCTTGAACTCGCGGAAGAGTCGCGCTGCTGGCCATGACGGATCGCGTTCGGCTCGATCCTCGCCAGCCTCATCGGCCGCGCGCAGCACGGCGCTAACCGCCGCACAGCCGATCCAATGAGCCGAGCCCTCATCGGAAATGGCGAACCCCCAACCTCCAGCACGAGTGGTTTTTCCGTGCGCGTCTCGGCCAAAGGCAATCGAACCAGTACCAGCGATGACGACCACTCCAGGCCCCTCGCCAAAAGCCGCCGCCAGCGCGATCTCCATGTCGCCCACTACGTCGACTTCTCCGGAAATAATCTCGGCAACGATTGTGCGCACGGTGCTTGCGGCTTCTGGGCGCCCTGCACCCGCAGCGCCAATACATGCACGAGTCACTTGCTGAGGGTCAACTCTTGCGGCGACGCACGCCTCGCGTATGGCTTGTTGCAGCGCTTCACGGGCACCGGCCTCGCCTACACGGGTGATATTGCTGGCGCCGACTGTAACCGTAGCGAGAATCGAGGATTCGTCGCCGACAACACACGTCGTCTTGCTTCCGCCTCCGTCAACCCCCAGATAGTAGGCCACGCGTTAGTTCTATCACAGGGAAAGTGCGAGCTTCCTCGAGTGCGCTACCCGGGCCTCTCACGCCCGTCTCGGGCCATGTCTATAAACACTCACTCGCGCGAAGCGCGGATTGCCGCGATAATTCAAATGCCGAAACTTATGTAGCGAAGAAGTCCAGCGGCAGAACGCATGGGTCTCGACAAACTCGATCTCGCCATTATCGCGCTCTATCTGGTAGGAATCACCCTCTTCGGGCTGCGCTTCCGCAAGCGCCACCGCTCGCTGCGCGATTATTTTCTCGCGGGACGAGACATTCCCTGGTGGGCAATCGCGCTCTCGATCGTTGCGGCAGAAACCAGCACTCTCACTATCATCAGCATCCCCGGACTTGCCTACGACACTAACCTCACCTTCCTGCAAGTGGTGATGGGATATTTGGTGGGCCGCGTGGTGATCAGCGTCGTGCTGCTTCCGCAATATTTTCGCGGCGACCTTTACACCGCCTACGAGCTGATTGAACGGCGCTTTGGGCGCGGGTTGCGCTCGCTTACTGCGGGACTCTTCTTATTAACGCGCGCGGCGGCTGAAGGCGTCCGTGTCTATGCCGTGTCGATCGTCGTGTCGATCGCGCTCGGTACAGGCGAGGTCGCATCGATTGCCATCATCACTGCATTGACGCTTGTCTATACATTCGAGGGCGGACTTGCAGCAGTGATTTGGACCGACGTGGTGCAGACCGCGATCTATGTCAGCGGAACTCTGGTTGGATTGGTGACGATTCTGCATCTTGTGCCGGGCGGATGGACTGCGATCCACGCCGCGGCAGCGACTGCGGGCAAGCTGCAGGTGTTCGACTTCAGACCCAACTTCTGGCTGCCTTACACATTCTGGGCGGGCGTCATCGGCGGAACTTTCTTCATTACAGCGAGCCACGGCACCGATCAACTCATTGTCCAGCGCCTGCTGGCCGCACGTGGGCAGAAGCAATCTGCCGTGGCGCTGCTTTCGAGCGGAGTGGCAATCCTGTTTCAGTTTGCTCTCTTCCTCATTGTGGGAGTAATGCTGTGGGCTTTCTACCGCGTGCCCTCGGCACACTTCGGAACCGCGGACCGAATCTATCCGACGTTCATTGTCAGCCAGATGCCGCATGGAATCTCTGGATTGCTGATTGCCGCCATTCTGGCGGCAGCCATGTCGAATCTGAGCGCAGCGCTGAATTCGCTTTCGTCGAGCACAATTATGGATTTCCTGGTGCGCCTGCGTCCAAATACTGATGAGCGGGCACGCATGCGGCTTTCGCGGTTAGCAACATTTTTCTGGGCGATGGTTCTGTTTGCGTTGGCGGTGTTGGCATTGCAAAAGGTTGGACGCGTGGTCGAGGTTGGGCTGCAGATCGCCTCGGTCGCATACGGCGCGCTGCTCGGAGTTTTTCTCCTGGGAGTGCTGACGCGGAAAGCCAACCAGCGCGGCGCGATGGTTGGAATGCTGTTCGGCTTCAGCACCGAACTGTATTTGTGGAGAGCGCATGTCCCTTGGACCTGGTGGGTGATGATTGGGACGACAGTGACCTTCGCTGTGGGATACGCAGCTAGCCTGCTTCTGCCGGAGCCGTCGAAACAGGTTGATCGCGCCCCTGACGTATACTAACTCCCTTCTATCATGCCCGAACAAACACAGCGAACCACGGTGCGTCCCGAACTTGCCCGCGATCTCGGCGTCAGCCATGCGTCGGCGATAGTTGTAGGAACCATCATCGGCAGCGGGATTTTTCTGGTTCCAGCCGAGATGATGCAGGCCGTTGGTTCCGCCAAGCTCGTGTATCTGGCGTGGCTGGTCGGCGGATTGCTGTCTTTTTTCGGCGCGCTCACCTACGCCGAACTCGGCGCCATGAAGCCGCAAGCCGGCGGAGAATATGTCTACGTCCGCGACGCTTATGGACCGCTCGGCGGTTTTCTTTACGCCTGGACTTGGTTTGTCATCGCCAAACCTGCATCTGTCGCCACGATCGCAACTGGGCTGGTTCGTATTCTCGGCACGTTCTCGATCTTTTCGTTTTTTCCTGCCGATGCTGTCTCCGTGCCTTTCGCCGTTACCTGGGGGCAGCTTGTTGCGATTGCTGCTGCGGTTCTAATTTCTCTTCTGAACTATTTCGGAGTTAAGAAGGCCGGTGAATTCCAGCTTGTGTTCACGGTGCTGAAGGTGGCGATCATTCTTGGCATCGTGGTGGTTTGCTTCAGTGGCGCCGGCAACGCTGCGGGGCGCGGCTGGAGCAACTTTGCCACCACCTTCGCCGGAGCCAAGGGCGGAGTCGCCGGCTTCATGGCGGCGCTGGTGGCGGCGCTCTGGGCATACGATGGCTGGAACGATCTGAACATGGTTGCTGGCGAGATCAAGAAGCCGGAGCGTAGTATTCCGATTGCGTTGATCGCTGGCGTGGCTACGGTCGGCCTCCTTTATGTGCTCGTGAATGCTGGCGTGCAATATGTCCTGCCCGCGAGCACAATTGCGGCTTCGCCGCGGCCGGCTTCTGACGCGGTCGCCCTGGTCATGGGGCACTTTGGCGCAAGCATTGTGTCTGCGGGCATGGCCATCTCGATGCTGGTCACGCTGAACGGCACAATCATGAGCGGCGCGCGCGTGCCTTTTGCCGTGGCTCGTGACGGATATTTCTTCTCAGCTCTGGCTGATGTGCATCCGCGCTTTCATACTCCGTCGGTTGCTATCGTGTTACAGGCCGTGCTCTCGATCGCTCTCCTGCTTCTGGGAGGAAATTTCAGGCAGCTTTTTTCCCTCGCCATCTTCGCCGAGTGGCTCTTCTATATGATCGCCGGCAGCACCTTGTTCGTATTCCGCTGGCGCGATCCGCAAGCGGCTCGGCCTTATCGCGTGTTCGGATATCCTTTCGTCCCGGCCGTGTTCATAATTGTGGCTGCCGTTCTGCTCTGCTACACCTTCCGCGAAGACTGGCCGAATTCTTTTTATGGATTGCTGGTAATTCTTGCCGGCGTTCCCGTGTTCGAGTGGTTCCGACGCCGCAGGGTTACTGTTTGATTAGAGGGTACCCCCCCTCCCCCCTCACTCTTTGGAATCATCGAGTTAAGCATGTTTTGGCCCGCAAAATCCGTCGAACAAAGGACTTAGAGGTCAAAATCTAGAGAACATGGGGGTTAGGGGCTGAATTCTAGGTCGGGGCCTCCGTTTTGCTTGCGCTGGATCTACTGCCCTTGCTGGGACAATTCTGCGGGGAAGTGGGGGCTGTGCGCAAAGGTCAGATGTCACGGCGGTGCTGTGGAAAAGTAGGCCAGAGCCTCGCCTCATTCTAAGGGGTTCCCCATATTGCATTTCTTACGGGAGCCTGCTACATGGTGCTCTTTGTGCTGACGATCAGCGTGGGTTGAGGAGGTCAGAAATGTCTACGGCACGATCTTTTGTAACACAGGAGTTGACCACCGCGTACGCTGGCGAAATCTTCAAAAACCTGGAATCTGGAGATGGCAAAGGGTTCTTCGATCACGTCGTGGATGACGTGGACTGGATCGTCGAGGGAACGCATCCTCTTGCCGGTCATTACCACAGCAAGGCCGAGTTCCTCGCACATACATTTGAAAAGCTGGCGAAGGTCTTGCCGAAAGGCGCGCAGCTTCAAACTGAGCATGTGCTGGTGAGTGACGACTGGGCGGTGGTTGAGTTGCATTCTCTCGCTACAGCGAAAAACGGCATGCGGTTCGACAACCGGTACTGTTGGGTATGCCGCTTTGTGAATGGCATGATCGTTGAGGTTCGAGCGTATCTCGATTCCGTTATGGTTGCTCGGCTTTTCGAGGAGAATCCGATTTAGCAGGAATAAAATTTCTGCGGCAAACTCCGAACAAAGGCTCGCACAACTTCAGCTGAGTGTCTTGGCAACTCACGAACGCCTTCTGATCGGCGCCGAAAGTGCTTCAGCCCTGCCGGTTCCCTAGTCGTCTCACGGAACCTAACCGATATAGGAGGATGCAATGACGCAAACGGGCCGTAGAGAATTCTTGGAAGGCGCTGGAGTCCTGGCAGCGTCTGTCGCGACCGCGAATGGTGTCCCGGCTAAAGCCTGCCCTGGTGGGAAGACCGCGCAGAGTGAGAACCCATGCCCTGAAAAGCCCAAGCCGATCATCACTGGCACCAGCCAGGCAGAGGGTATCGCAAAATTCGCAGGCAGGATGACGTATGAGGATCTCACTGCTGAACGGCGGGAACGGCTCAAATCTAGCGTCCTCGATTCGCTAGCGTGCGCCATCAACGCTATTGGTGCGCCACCAATTGTCGCGTGCTTGGAGAATGCTAAACAGTTCGGCGGTTCGGATGCTCGATGCTCTCTGATCGGCGGCGGGAAAGCCAACGTCGTCTATGCGGCTCAGTACAACACCGCGCTCGTGCGGTACATCGATTTCATGGACAGTTATCTTGCTGGGGTAGGACTCTGCCACCCCTCAGATAATCTAGCGTCGATCATCGCCACCTCCGAGTACGCCGGACGATCGGGCAAAGAATTCCTGACTGCCTTGGCCGTTGCCTACCAGGTCGAAGCGGTGCTAACCGCAAACTGTTCATTCATGCCGGATGGGTTTGACCTCACTACACAGGTGTCTTTCTCAATAGCTGCCGGAGCTTCGAAAGCGCTGGAACTAGATGAGGCAAAGTCGAGCTGGGCTATCGAAATTTCCGGATGTGTCATTCCACTGCTGGTTGCGCGCACTACACCGATCTCGCAATGGAAAGGCTTGAACTCCGCCCAAGCTGCCCTGGGCACCATGCAGGGGGTCTTCCTTGCGTCTCGTGGGGTAACGGGCCCGAAGTATGTTATTGAGGGAGCAGAGGGACTTGCGCAAGCGCTGGGCAAACCAGTGCAGATTGACTGGGACCAGATCAAACTGGATTGCTTCGATCAGCTCTCGTTGAAGAGCTACAACAGCGCGGTTCCCACACAATCCGCCATCTTCTGCGCGCTCGAACTACACAAAGCTCACCCATTTAATCCAGCGGATATCGTCAGTATCGACGCCGAGGTCTTCCAGGACGCGTACGATTTCACCGGAGGTGGACGCTTCGGTCCGAAGAAAAATGTCCACACAAAAGAGGATGCCGACCACAGCCTGCCCTACCTGCTTGCAGTCGCCCTGCTTGATGGAGATGTGCAGCCGGCGCAGCTGGACCCCAGCCGCATTGCGAAATCCGATGTCCAGGAGTTGCTGCAAAAGGTCACGGTGAGACCAAACGCCGCCTTTACGGCACGTTACCCGGCTGAGGTTTGTAGCCGCGTGGCAGTCCGGCTCCGGGGCGGCCAATCTTTCACCAACGAAGTTTCAGCCTATCCTGGGGCCTCCAACCGACCATTTGCCTGGCCGGAGATAGAGGCAAAGTTCGACAGGCTGGCTGCGGCTAACGCCAGCGCGAGTTCGCGCCAACAGATCAAGAGCGCTGTGCGTTCTCTCGAAGAGATTCAGGTGAGCGACCTCATGAAAGCGCTCAGTGACATCAAGGCCGGTTAACTTGGGACATGGATAGTCTGGACTATCTGGGGACAGACGGAACGTTCCCCAGTTTTCTGGGCAAGGAATTGGGAACGGTCCCGTCTGTCCCGGAATTCCTCAGCGGCCGAAGCCGGGTCTTCAAAGAGATCGCGAATCGGCGCGCGTGGAACTCGTGCCATTGCGGGTTGCGTTCCGGTTTTCTTCTGGTTTCGCAGGCGGCGTCAGGCGTAGCTGGGCTTTTAGGCCGCCATCAGGCCTGTCGCTGGCCCGCACTGCTGGCCCAATTTGGCAAGAGTCCCATAGCCATTCCATCTGGTTACTTTCGGTCAAGAGCCGTGGACACGTTTACCCCCTGTCCCTTTTCCCCTATCTTGAAAACTCCAGTCCCGGTCGCTCCCTCGACTTGGGTCCCCTTGGAGTTAATACATGGCTACGTATCAAAGCAGTTTTAAGCTCGGCATTCTTCCGGAGCGCAAGATCGACAAGCGTGCGCTGGTCGCCAGCTACACGTTCATGTTGTTCATGCTGCTGCTCCTGATCAACATCGGGCTTTTATTTCCGGACAGGATTTCGCTGAAACAATACCGCGTTACGGAATTGATACCGCTTCCCGCATTGAGGCCGGAGCCGGCGCCGATCAAAGTGGTGAAGCCGCAGGTGAGGCCGAAACTGCTGCCTCCCGCTCCAGTTTTCGAACAGCCGAAGTTGATCGTACCTCGTGAAGTTCGTCACACGGTTGCTCCCGACCCGGTCGTAGCGCCCAAGGTGGTGGTGAACACGTTCGCTGCTCCGCAGTTAAAGATGGCCGCTGCAGGTGGAGCGCGGCCGCAACTTCTGCATACTGGTGATTTCGCTGGCAGCTCGGTGGCTCCAACGGTCAACGTCGCGGTGCAGAAGGTACAGACCGGAGGCTTCGGCGACGACAATGGTTTGAAGGGGACAGGCAAGCCGAACGCCAAGCTGTATGCCGCTCAGGCTGGTTCGTTTGACATGCCCGCGGGTCCGGGACAAGGCAACGGATCAGGCGGCGCGAAAGGTATTAAAGGAACGGTAGCCAGCGCTGATTTCGGGAACGGAATCGCCACCGGAGGCAAAGGTGACGGCCGCAGCAACGGAGCCGGCATTTCAACCGGAGGCTTCGGTTCGGAGCAGGTGGTGCACGGTGGACCGAAGATCGCGCAGGCAAATTCTGGTCCGGCAACCACGCCGGTGGAAATCACCTTCAAGCCTAACCCGATTTATACCGATGAAGCTCGCAGCCTGAAGCTGGAAGGCGAAGTTCTGCTGGAAGTGATGTTCGGCGCCAACGGATCGCTGCACGTGAATCGCGTGGTCCGGGGCCTGGGTCACGGCCTGGATGAGGCTGCGATTGCGGCTGCCAACAAGATGCGTTTTAAGCCAGCTCTCCGTATGGGACAGCCGGTGGATTCGACCGCGATCGTACATGTGACGTTTCAGATGGCGTACTAAAAGTGCGCGTGTTCGACAGACTTTAAGTTAGAAGATTCGCTTCGTGGCCCTGAAGGTGCGAGACGAATCGAGGGAATAGGAAATCGGAAATCGGTTCACGGGAATAATCGGTTCAGAAGAAACCTTGGAGAGAAGAGTCATGCGTATTTGGAAATGGATGTTCACAGCCGCACTGCTGGTCTCGGTGAGCGCTGCCGCGCAGCAGCCGCCGGAGTCTCAACCCTCGGCGCAGCCCAACGCTGCCTCTGCCACGGCGTCTGCACCCGCGTCTTCGGACGCTGCGGCGCCGGCCCCGGCTGCTGACTCACAATCGGCTCCCGCGGCTCAGCCGCAAGCGGCACAGTCTCAGCAGGGCGGCGATCCGGCGCCGACGCCGTCGGCCTTGCCTGCACCCACCACCATGGATCAGGTTGTGGATCGCTTCATCGAGCGTGAACACGCGCTCATGAAGGCGCTCTCCAACCGCACTCCGGTGGTTGAGACCTATCTGCAGGACCTGACCGCCGATCCGCAGCTCGGGCCCGTGCCCAGCGGCGACCACTATTTCCTCGGCCGCATGGATATGGGCGTCCAGGTCGACCGCAAGGACTACCTGAAGGACCAGGACAAGGGCGTCGGCCTTCAGGGCATGGAGACGCGCCTGCTGGGCGGCTTCCACAAGCTGTATAAGGTCCAGTACGAGCCCACCGGCTTCTCCTGGATGGTCTATGCCGATCGCACTGACTTTGACCGCTCGCACTATGAGTTTCATTACATCCGCCGCGAATTTCTCGGCGACATCCGTTGCCTGGTGTTTGACGTCACGCCCAAGAAGGACGCCAAGTCCGGCAAGGGTGGGCGCTTCCTCGGCCGCGTCTGGGTCGAAGACCAGGACTTCAACATCGTCCGCCTGAACGGCACCTACGCTCCGGCACCGCGGAATTCCTACTTCTTCCACATGGATAGCTGGCGCCTGAACCTGATTCCCGGTTACTGGGTTCCTGCTTACATCTACAGCGAAGAAGGCGACTTCAGCGCTGGCGTGAAGAACAAGCTGGCTTTCAAAGCTCAGACCCGCATCTGGGGCTATGACCTCAAGCGAGGCGACAAGGACGACGAACTTACGCAGATTCGCGTAGATAGCGTGAAAGACGAAACCGCCGCCACGCAGGACGCGTCTCCGCTGCAGGCCGAGCGGGAATGGCAGCAGCAGGCCGAAGACAACGTCATTGAGCGCCTTACCCGCGCCGGCTTGCTGGCGCCCGAAGGCGACGTCGACCACATTCTTCAAACCGTGGTCAACAATCTGGAAGTCACCAACAACATCGATCTGCCGCGGCCGGTACGCACTCGCGTGCTACTCACCGCACCGCTCGAAACCTTTAGCGTGGGCAACACCATCGTGATCAGCCGCGGATTGATTGACGTGCTTCCCGATGAGGCTAGCCTGGCCGCTGTGCTCTCGCATGAACTAGCGCACATCGTGCTTGGCCACAATCTGGGCAGCAAGTATGCGTTCAACGATCGCATGCTGTTCTCCGATGATTCCACTTACAACAATCTGGGATTCAAACACATTCCGGAAGAAGAAGCCGCAGCCGACAAGAAAGCGATCGAGTTGCTGAACAACTCGCCGTACGCGCAGAAACTCGACAACGTCGGCTTGTTCCTGAAGGCGCTGCAGGCCCGCACTCCTCAGCTCAGCGCTCTTCTGACCACGCACCTGGGCAACCCGCTGGCGGAGAATGGAACCATCGACCGCTTGCAGGCTCTTGAGTCCAAGGGGCCGGCGCTGGACAACAACAAACTGGATCAGGTCGCCGCTCTCCCGCTGGGTGGACGCGTCAAGATCAATCCCTGGGACGACAAGGCAGAAATGGTGAAGACGGCTCCGGTCGCCATCACCTCGGCGCGTGACAAGATGCCGTTTGAAGTCACGCCCTTCTATCCGCGGTTGGCCCGCTACGGCGCCTCGACACCGAGCACCGCACCGGCTACCGCTGCCGCCAACTCAAACTCGGGTAACTAGCAAGCTCTACAAGTTGCAATAAGACGAGGGCCGGGATCCGGAATCACCTTCCGGGATACCCGGCCTTCGTTCTTGTTGCGAAGCTCGTTAGCTGCACCTACTTCGGCCCCAGCCCATCTTTCTCGTGATAATTCGGATACGCGGGACGTTGGAACTCCGGGACGGGATGCTCCTTCAGTTGCTGCATCACGACCTCGATTGCCTTATCCAGTTGCGCATCGTATCCCTGCCGATACGCGGCGGGATCAAGATCTACTTCAATGTCCGGAGCCACGCCATGATTCTCTACTTCCCACTCGCCTTTGAGGCCGTAAATAGCGGCTCGCGGCGCGGTGACGTTGCCTCCGTCGATCAGTTGCGGGTATCCGCCAATCCCCACCAGGCCGCCCCAGGTTCTCTTGCCGACCAGCGTCCCCAGCCCAGCTTTCCGGAAGTACCACGGCAGTGCGTCGCCTCCCGAACCTGACATTTCGTTGATGATCATCACTTTCGGTCCGAATATCGCCTCTGACGGACTCGACCAGTCATGCCCTTCCCGCGTAACCACCTTGCTCATGATCGGTCGCCGCAGATAGTCGATGATGTAGTCGGCGAGTTGGCCGCCCTCGTTAAAGCGTTCGTCGATGATCACCGCCTCCTTGCCTACCTGCGAAAAGAAGTAACGATTGAAGCTGGTGTAACCGCCGCTTCCTGTGTTGGGCACATAAACGTAGGCGACACGGCCTCCGGTTGCCTGGTCCACCTTGCGTCGATTGCCTTCCATCCACGCCAGTTGCCGGAGATTCTCTTCGCTCTCCACCGGCACGACCGTAACATCGCGCGAATCTTTGCCGTCAGGGTTTACGCCGATCTTCAGCACCACCTGCTTCCCGGCGGTTTCCTCGAAGAAGCTGTAAATGTTGTCCTGCGAGCGCAGGTCGCGTCCATTCACCGCTAGAATGTAGTCGCCAGCTTTGGCGTTGACCCCAGGTTGCGTCAGCGGCGCCTGCAAGTCCGGATTCCAGTTTTCACCGTCATACACCCTCGCGATGCGATAGCGGCCGTTCTCCAGGCTGTAGTCAGCGCCCAGCAGTCCACCTTTCAACTTCTTTGGCTCGGGCACCTCTCCTCCGCCGACGAACATGTGCCCCACCGTGATTTCACCGAGGCACTCCTCGAATAGATAAGTGAGTTCCGCACGGGAGGCGATTCCGTCAAGATACGGCTCGTATTTCTTCTTCACTTTGTCGAGATCGAGGCCGTGGTAGTGCGGATCGTAAAAAAAATCACGCTCGATCCGCCAGGTCTCGTCATAGATCTGCCTCCACATCGCCCGGGGATCGACGTAAACCTCCCAGCCTTCCAGTTTGAGCGGGCCGAGACCAGGTTTAGGCGGGCCCCCAGCACTGGGCAATTCGTCGGCCGATGCCGTCGCCCACTCCTCACCCTTGCGGTAAAGGATCTTTTCACCGTCGAACGAAACTGCGTAGTCATTAACGTCCTCGATCCACTTGTCGACCTTGCGCTTGCTCAAATCAAATTTCTGGATCGTTTGGGGCAGGTTCTGCTGGTCTTCCTCGGTAACCACCACGGGACCTTCGGACAAGAACAGGATGCCCGATTTCCCGGAAAAGATATTGACGTAATTCCTGGCTGGAATCGGCAGGGCTAGAATGCGCTGGCTGATTCCGTCGAGGTCAATCTTGACGACGACAGGCTCTTCTTTTTTTTCTTTGTCTTTGTCTTTGTTTTTGTCGTCTTTGCCATCCTTGTTCGCATCTTTGTCGGCGGCGGCCTTGTCACTGGCCTTGCCTTTGTCCTTGTCGTTATCCTTATCTTTCTCCTTATCGGAAGACTTGTCCTTGTCGCCAGCGCCGATTTTCTCCTCATCGCTTTCCGGCGCAAGCGGTGAAGGCAAATCCTTGCTCAGTACGGCGACGTAGGCGCTGCGCGAGACCCGGTGCTCTTCGCTCGACATGTCGAGCCCTGCCGTGGAAAGCGCGATGTTGGTTGATGCGGTGAAATAAAGATATTTTCCATTCTTGTCGAAACTGGGATACAGCGCATCGCTCATGCCATCCGTGATCTGAAACGCCTTGCCCTGATCGAGCGAATATAGAAATACGGCGTGCAGTCCGCTGGGCAGCTGCCGGGTGTATGCGATCCATTTATTGTCTGGACTCCAGGTCTGGCTGAGCTGGGTTGGACCGAAGCCGCCGAAGTAATCGGTATCAACGAGCTTCGGATGGGGTTTGTCGAGATCGACATACCACAGATTCAACCGCTTATCGGTGTAGGCAATCTTCTTGCTGTCGGGGGACCAAGTGGGGCTGTAAAAAAAAGACGGTGGATTGCCCAGATTGATGTGCCGTACTTCGCCCAAGCCGTTCTGCCCACGTATGCATAATTCATATTCACCAGAATCATCGGAAAAATACGCGATCAATTTTCCGTCGGGCGACCATGCGGGATCACGATCCGCGACCGCCGGCGTCCGCGTCAGATTGCGGATATCGCCTTTATCCGTGGGTACCGTGAAAATCTCTCCCCAGGCTTCAAACACAGCCCGCGCACCAGTGGGCGAAATCCCAAAATTCTGAATGCGTTTGGGTTCGATCTTGGCGAAGTGCGGACGCACCGCTTCAAGATCGCCCTTCACATGGATTGAAATATTTCTCGCCTGCCGCGTATTCAGGTCATAGATCTTGATCGCGCCGAACTGCTCGATCACGATGGCATCCGGCCCCGCCGAGGCGGTCTTGAAGTCCAGGCCATCGCTGTGCAGAGCTTCCGACACCTGCTTGCTCTTCGTGTCATACGCAAACAAACTCACCGGACCGTTGCGGTCGGAAAGAAAGTAGATTGTGTCGCCCACCCACAGCGGATAGTGGTCATTCGAGTTCTCGCGCGGAACCTTCTCCACGCTCGAATCTTTCAGATCGGCGATCCAGATGGGCGTTGTCTGGCCCCCGTGGTAGCGCTTCCACGCCTTCTCCCATTGCGTATGCGGCACGTAGGCCAGGTGCTTGCCGTCGGGCGAGAACGACGCCTCCTCGCCAATGGGAATTGGCAGTTTAGTGGGGAAACCACCCTCCACTGGCACGGTGTAGAACTGGTCTTCGTAGTGCCGAAAACTGCCTCCCCAGGAAGCGAACAAAATGTTCTTGCCATCAGGCGTCCAACCAAGGACGCTTTCTTCCGCCGGATGAAAGCTCAGACGCCGCGGCACTCCTCCGGTCGCCGCAATCACATACACATTGCGGCTCCCGTCATACTCGCCGGTAAAAGCAATCATCGCGCCATCGGGAGAAAAAGCGGGCAGATCCTCCACTCCAATTCCGGAAGTGAGTCGACTCGCATCGCCGCCTTCGCGGCTCACGATCCAAAGATCGTCACCGTAGTTGAATACGATCTGTGTCTTGCTCAACGTCGGGGAGCGCAGCAAGAGCGGTGGATTCGTTTGCGCAACGGCAGTTGGCAAATACGGTACGACGAGAAAGGAAAAGACGACCAGGCTATGGATCCCCTGACGAAGCTTTCGCATATTGAGTTCCTGACTGTGGGGTTGGGGGTGACGTGAAATCTTAGTGTGCCGCCGCCGGGGAGGTCAACTTTCCATCTTCAGGCCGGATGTTTATTCCGCTTTTGCCTTGCCTTTGCCTGGCAACCCGGCGGGGTTTTCGTGGGTGCGTTCGCGGAACCGTCCGCGCATACCCGCAGCCAGGGTCACGCTGGACTCGCCGAACTTGTCGCGCAGCCGGTCAGCGGCAGCCAGCGCATCTTTCCAGCGCTGCTGCCGTCCGCCCTCAAGCAGATTGATCTGCTCCGCCTGCGCCTCGAATGACGATGCCTGCACGCCCAGGAGCCGCACTTCCCTGCCCGGCTTCCAGTTCTTCCGAAACAGCGTGCGCACCTGCTCAAAGATTTCGCCGTCAAGCTGAGTTGGGACCGGCAAGCTGTGAGCGCGGGTGATAGTCGTGAAGTCTTTGTAGCGCAGCTTGAGTTGAATAGTGCGCGCGTGCAACTTCGCCTCGCGCAAGCGCCGCCCCACCATCTCGGAGAGTCGCATTAGAGTGGACCCAAGCTGATCCAGGTCCGCCGTGTCCTCATTAAAAGTGTGCTCGTGGCTGATGGATTTCGCCTCGGTATCGGCGCCGACTTCGGTGTCGAACCATCCACCAGCGTCTTCCCCGCGCGCTTTCCCCGCCAGAGCCAATCCCCACTTGCCGAAACGTTCTTCGAGTTCTGCTTCGTCCAGCCGCGCCAGGTGTCCTACTTTCTTGATGCCTAACTCGTGCAGATGCTTTTCCATCACCTTGCCCACGCCAGGAATCTCCCGAACATCCAAAGGCGCGAGGAACTTCGGTTCTTCTCCCGGGACAATCCAGAGCACGCCATTAGGTTTGGCCTGCGCGGATGAAACCTTCGCAATCAACCGCGACGATCCAATGCCAATCGAGCAATTCAGCCGTGTTTCATCCTTCATCCGCTCGTGCAGTTTGTGCGCCGCCTTCAGCGGCGGCCCGTGCAGACGCGCCGTGCCCGTCATGTCGAGGTAGGCCTCGTCGATCGAAGCCATCTCCACCTGAGGAGAGAACGCGGTCAGCACTTTGTAGACTTTTTCCGAGCACTCCCGGTAACGCTCGGGGTGCCCGTCGACGAAGATGGCATGCGGACAAAGCTTCGCTGCGGTTCGCAGCGGCAGCGCCGAATGCACTCCAAACTTCCGCGCTTCATAAGATGCCGCCGAAACCACTCCGCGCTCGTTGCGTTGCCCTCCGACGACAACCGCTTTGCCTTTCAGCGAGGGATCATAGAGTTCTTCGACCGAGACAAAGAAGGCGTCCATATCGACGTGGAAGATGGTTCGGGCGAAAGCCGGCAGCTGAGATGTGACGGCCATAAGCGGATTGTACCAGCGGATTGTTCAGGGCGGAGAAAAAGCGAATCCTCGTGTGGGTACAGCTGTCCCGCAGATTCGACGGGAATTGTGGGGCAGCGAGGTAATGGCCCGATTTCGTCATCTAAGTGCTTTTCCTCGGGGTAGAATACTCGCCGTCTCCGCTCGGTATTGGATCTCCGCAATGGACTTCAGCCTCATGGGACTGAAAAACAAGTTTCGTGCCCGGTGGAAATGGCTTTGGTCCCTCTTCAGGCGAGATTGGAAACTGTCCGACTATCCGATCTCGGTGCGTGAGTATGAAGTTGATACGAGCCATGTCGGTGCTCGCTTGAAACAGCACAGGTATACAGCCCAGATCGTGAATTGGTGGGTGGTTAGCGGCGGGGGTAACACAAAGGTCGAAGCCCTTCAGGAATTACAGAAGAACTTCGCAACCATGAAAGCCGAAAAAGCGAAGGAAGGGAAAAAACTCCCTCGGCCGGGCACACATGTAGAAATCGAGTTTGCATCAAGGGACAGGGTCGGCGCTCATGCAGAACTAGCGGAAGACTTCATTCGTCGGGTGCTGGGCCTCGATTGGGCATTTGTATCCGACGAGTCGAGCCTGTGGGATTTTCATAGTTCTGACGACAACCAAGATTTGATTGCTAGGATCAACGAAGTTTACGGTGTTGATGTGTCTGATATCGAGTCCGCGAAGCTTTGGCAGATTTTGGATCGCATCGCTACAAGTCGAGCTCCGTAACTGTTGTTTAAATTACTATCACGCTCCTGAACCCGTTGGCTGTTTTCCGTTACAGCAGGAAGAAATCTAGACCAAGACTTTCTCGAGCGCCGTTTGTGCCGCCCCGCGCGTCTGCTTCACCCGCTCATAAATCTTCCCATACTCCCGAGCCGAAGCATTCCAGGAAAAGTCCTTATTCATCCCGTTCCGCATCAGTACTTGCCACGAAGTCTGATCACGATAAGCCTGCAGCGCATGCTTGATGGTGAGCAGTAGAGATTCGCCGTTGTACTCCGTGAACTTGAAGCCGGTGCCTTTGCCGGAGCGCGCGTCCCAAGGCTCGATGGTATCGTCGAGGCCGCCGGTAGCGCGCACAATCGGCACCGTGCCATACTTCAAGCTATAGATCTGGTTTAGTCCGCAAGGTTCATATTTAGAAGGCATTAAGAACATGTCAGAACCGGCCTCAATTTTGTGTGCGATGGCGTTATCGTAAGCTACCTTCACCGCAATTTTGTTGGGAAACTGCTTGTTGAGTCGGACAAACATTTCTTCATACTGCTTATCGCCGGCGCCGAGCGCGACCACGATCATCTCTTCGCGCGCCAGCCGATCCATGATCTGTGCGATGAGGTCAAACCCCTTCTGCGCGGCAAACCGCGACACAATGCCGATCACAGGAATCTTGGGATCGGCGTTCTTCACCCCGAACGCCGTCAACAAATCCTGTTTGCACTGGGCTTTGCCGGAAAGATCCTGAGGCGAGTATTTCGCCGCGATGAACTTGTCGGCCTGAGGACTCCACTCGTCGTAATCCACGCCATTCAAAATGCCGGTGACGGTCGCCGCGCGGTCGCGCAGCACGCCCTCCAGTCCAAACCCATATTCGGCAGTCTGAATTTCCTGGCTGTATTTCCGGCTCACCGTAGTTATGAAGTCAGAAAAGGTAAGCGCGCCTTTCAGGAAATTAACCTGCCCGAAGAATTCCATCTTCGACATGGTGAACAGGTCCCAAGGCAACATCAGCAGTGGAAGAGTCTCAGGGGGGAAGAGTCCCTGGTAGCCGATATTGTGGATGGTAAACACCGTGCCCACATCGCGAAACGCCGGATCCTCAGCATAAACCGTGCGCAGTAGCACCGGAACCAGCGCCGACTGCCAGTCGTGACAATGAAAAATCTGAGGCACGCCGAGAATTTTCGTCGCCTCCAGCACGGCGCGAGAGAACAAAGCGAAACGCTCAGCGTTATCGGGATAGTCTCCCGCAGGCGTGCCATACAGCGCATCGCGATCGAAGTAGTCGGGATAGTCGACGAAATAAAATCGCACGCCAGACTGGCTTCCACCCGTTACCACCGAGGCAAAGCGGTACTTGTCATCGAAAGGGATGGTGATGCTGCGCACCACGGTCGCCGGTTCCGTCAGTTTGGTCTGCCGGTAACGAGGCAGATACACGCTAACCTGGTGGCCGAGCGCCGCCAGCGCGCGGGGTAATGCCCCCACCACGTCGGCCAATCCGCCGGTTTTCGAAAACGGCACGCCTTCCGATGCCACAAACGCAATATGCATGAACCCCTCCCGGCAGACCCACTTTTCGCGGGCGCACGTTATGATGGAATATATGTTGCGGGACATAGCCAGTCTATATGCCCGAGGAAAAGAGGGTCAACGTGCCTAAGGTCGTGTCCACGCGCCGTCCTCAACATAAGCCCAAGTTGGGACAGCATTTCCTCGCCAGCGACGGTTTCGCAGTACAACTCGTCGACGCCCTCGGCGACGTATCGCAAAACACCGTGCTCGAAATCGGTCCCGGCCGCGGCGTCCTCACTTCCCTGCTCGCCAAGCGCGTCCGCCGCCTCATCGCCGTCGAGCTCGACCGTGTGCTGGCCGCGCAACTCCGCCTCCGCTTCGGCATGTTCCCCAACGTCGAAGTCATCGAAGCCGACATTCTCTCCATCGACTTCGATTCCCTGTTCGGGCCCAAACCCGGTCTGCGCCGTCCCGGCATCGAATTCCGCCCCGAGCCTGCAAAGGTCATCGGAAATCTTCCTTACTACATCACTTCCGACATTCTGCTGCGCCTCTTCGACTACTCCAAATACTTCGAGACCATCGTCATCCTTGTGCAGCGCGAAGTAGCGGATCGCATTGCCGCCGAGCCCGGCAGCCGCGATTACGGCCTGCTCTCAGCCACCGCGCAGATCTACGCCCGCGTCGAGAAACTCTTCACCTTGCCGCCTGCAGCATTTTCCCCGCCGCCCAAAGTGCACTCGACCGCGCTGCGCCTTACCATCGCACCAAGACAAAAAGAACTGGGCCTCGACGGGGACGGCCGAATCGAAGCAGGCTCCGCCAACGACGGCTTCATCGACTTCCTCAAACTCTCCTTCGGACAAAAGCGCAAGACTCTGTGGAACAATCTGAAGGCAAACTACCCCGAGCCTCGTCTGCGCGCAGCCTTAGCCCAGGCCCGAGTGAAACCCGCCGTCCGCGCCGAGACCTTGACCCTGGAAGAAAGCGCTGCCCTGTTTCGTGCCTTGCGAAACTCCCACGACGGCTCGTAGCATTGTTTCCACTGCGGTGTTTTCACAGCAGGAGATCCAATGACCGCGATCCCAGTTCGCCTTCCAGCGGTCGCCGGAAGATTTTATTCCCGAGATCCTGAAGTTCTGCGCGAAGAAGTGCGCTCATACCTCTCGCCGGTTCCGCGGCAGGAACCAGTCCGCGCCCTTGGCTGCATCGTCCCCCACGCGGGCTATATGTACTCCGGCCATGTGGCCGGTGCTGTCTTCGCAGGGCTAGAGATTCCGGAACTCTGCCTCGTGCTGTGCCCCAACCACACCGGCGTAGGCCGCGCCCTGGCCATCATGAGCGAAGGTGCCTGGGAGACGCCGCTCGGTATGGTCGCCATCGACAATTCCTTCGCCGCAGCTCTAAAGCAGCGTTGCCCACTTCTGCAAGAAGACACGTCAGCTCACCGCAACGAGCATGCCGCCGAGGTCGAGTTGCCCTTCCTGCAAGTGCGCCAGCACCAGCTAAGATTCGTTCCTGTCGCGCTTGGCACCCACCAGTTCGAGGCCCTCGAGCAACTAGGCGAAGCCATTGCCGACGCGATCGCAGATCCGAACAATCCCATCCTGATCGTAGCCTCTAGCGACATGAATCATTACGAATCCGACGCCATCACGCGCGTGAAGGACCACAGCGCGATTGAACCGATCCTCGCTCTCAACGCCCGCGCGCTCTACGATGTTGTCACTCATCAGAACATCAGCATGTGTGGTCTCGGTCCCGCCGTTGTCATGCTGACCGCCGCTAGAAAACTGGGAGCAACCTCGGCTGAACTCGTGAAATACGCAACTTCGGGCGACGTCTCCGGCGACCGCGACCTCGTCGTGGGCTACGCGGGCGTGGTGGTTTCTTAGCAGCCTGGAGTAGAAAACATCCCTCCGATTGCTGATTGATCCTGTAAATTGACATCATGCTTCTCTGCGAACACGCTCTGGCATTGTTCCTATTCGTTGGCGTTCCCGTGTGGGATTTTTTCGAAACCCGGGCGTTGAAGACCAGCACAAATCCGCGCAGGAAGATCTTGTCGTATCAGAGGATTTTGCTGATTCTCTGGACTGCCGCCATCGTCGCCTGGATCGCTTTGCGATCCAGCGTTTTCTTCATCTGGCCAGCTGTCCGCGAAACCACTCAGCAAAAGATAGGAGCGTCTTTTGCCTGGGGATTCGCTATCGCGTTTGCGGGTGGCTCCTTGCTGCAGGTGGTTCTGGTCCGTCGCAGCGCAACCGCGCGTGAGAAGATCTTGCGGGCCTTTCAGCGCCTGGCTTTCATTCTTCCCGTAACCCCTGAGGAGCGCGCCTGGTTCGCCCTGGTTTCAGTCACGGCAGGAGTCTGTGAAGAGGTTTTATATCGCGGATTTCTGATCAGATATCTTTCGAACGGTCCCTGGCACGCCGGCCTTTGGATCGCACTGGCTGTTGCCAGCGTTTCCTTCGGGCTGGCTCACGGCTACCAGGGATTATCCGGCATCATCGGCACAGCCTTGTTGGGAGCGGTTATGGCGGTGATCTTTTTGGCTACAGGAAGCTTGTGGCTGCCCATGGCACTGCACGCCATTATTGACCTGAGAATTCTCTTACTGCTCCGCCCCCGGGACTTGGCGTCGCAAGCTTAGGGCTTGGCGGGAAGAGCCGCAGACTTAGCGTCTTCCAAGACCTTCTTGCCTTCTATTTTGCACTTGTATTCCTTGCCGCCGTCGCGGCGTATGTAGATCCTCAAGTCCTCCTGGTCAGTTTCGTCCACCCGGTAATCCACGGCTTGTCCTAACTCGAACTTCCCTGCCTGGAAAGCGCCGCAGTAGTCAACCAGGTAGACGAAGTCGGCGCCTTTCAATTCGTAGACCGTCTTCTTGCGGGGAAGAGGCTCACCATTGCCATCTAGAAATGGCCCCATGTCGGTGCCCGTATGCCAACCCTTGATTGTTCCCTTGTGGTAGGTGGGCGCCGTCTGGTCGGAGCCGACCGCAAATGTTGCTAAAAGGACCGCAAAAAGCGCTGCGCGAGTTGTCGTCGACCGAGTCATAAGACCTCCCTCGCGATCGGGCCGGAACCGCTGAGTTATCCGCGGATGCCCTTGGTCCCAAGGGTACTCCCTGACTGCGTCACGGAGCATAGCAATAGTGTAAAAACATGTAAAAAACTGCATGCGGCAAGGTCGCTCAGCCGTCACGAGATTTCTTTTTGCTACTCCACCCTGGGGTCTGGCGTCTCGAATCGCCCTCCATCAGATCGCTGACTCGTCATCATAAATCTGTGGCAAACCACGACGTTCGAAACGCCGCGTTAACTCCGTGTGCCTACGCGGAAGTCTTCCGAATCCACCAGCGCAGGATCAATAAAGTTTCGCAGAAAAGAACCGCAGCACAGACCGCGGCACCGCCCCGAAGGTTCGCTCGCATCGCGGTAGCCAGCGCGGAGATGCCGAACGCTATGGCTATGAAAAAACCCAAAGCTGCGCCAATGCGGGCGCGCAACCCTAAATCCTGGATACCGCTAAGCAGTGCCGCGACCGACGCTAGCATCTGCCCTCCCACCGATTTCCATCCCGTTCCGACCAAGGCTATGACAAACAGAGTTACTGAGGTGGCCATGCCGTTAATTCCTCGCTCGTGGATTGAAGTTTCTCGCCATTGCGAAGATGCCCTATAAGCCGGATACAACATTCTGGATCTCAACTGGCGCCAACAGGCGATCACACTCATCATCAGTGCCCCGCGACACCGCTTCCCATCTCGATCAACTCCTTAGCCCTCGCACGCACCACATTCATCACGGAAGAGTCGTCGAGAATCTCCTGCAGCACCGGCGCAATGCCTTGTAGTTCGTTCAGTTCGTTATTCCTAGCTTGCGTCTCCATGCGTTTCAATTCATCGTCCAGCGCCAGCTTCTGATAGCGGTGGTAGTAAGCCAGCCGCCGTCCATATTCCAGGGTGGCCGCCATACTTTGGAACAGAGTGGTCAGCTGTTGCACAGATGCCAGGGTCGAATAGTTGTAGCGCGCGGTGTTCGAGCGTTGGCCATCGTGATAGCTCAGCACCTTCGTACCAGTGAAAGCCAGCTTGTCGTTGCTCGAGTCAATCCTTCCGGCGAAATACCGCGCCTGTTTAGCCAGGGAGAAGACTCGCTCACGGCTCCCCGGGGACACCTGAAACTCCCCCTGGTACTTTTCCTCGTCGGAATCCTCCGCTACCTTCCCTGTGCACTCGTAGCGAGCATGTCCGGAGGTGTCGATCGCGATTGAGTAGTGCTCAGGATTGGACTGGGGAAAATCCAGGGTAAAAATAACAGTCGCGGCCGAAGCTGCGCCGCCGTTCGCCATCTGCTGTGCCATCGACGGCGGAGACATCACCGCCATCAGCACTCCGATGGCGCAACAGGCGCTAGCGTGGCGAATCCCGAAAGCTCGAACCAGAAAACCTCGAATCAAACAAGTTCGAATTAAGGTTCGAATTAACGAAGCCTGAATCAGCGAACCCGGGATCATCACCGCGCCGCAGCCCTCTGCCTTTCCAGCGTGCCCGCCGTATGCAAGTGGCAAATGGCGATCGCTAGAGCGTCGGAAGCGTCCATCGGCTCCGGAGCCTCGGCCAGTCCCAACAGGCGCGTCACCATATGCTGCACCTGCTGCTTCTCCGCCCGCCCGTAACCCACCACTGACGACTTGATCGTCAGCGGCGAATACTCGGCGACCTCCAGCCCAGCCGCGGCCGCCGCCAGCATGGCCACTCCCCGCACCTGCCCAAGCTTCAACGCCGATTTCACATTCAGCGCGAAGAATATCCCTTCAATCGCCACCTCGTCGGGATGGTGCTCCGTAATAAGGACGCCCAGTCCGTCGTAGATGCGCGACAAGCGCCGCGCCAGCGGCTCGCGCGGCGAAAGCTTGATCGCTCCGCAGGTCAGGCACACCAACCGTCCTCCGGAATGCATCTCCACCACTCCGTAGCCGGTGTACTCGCCGCCGCAGTCAACGCCTAAAACTCGCACGCAGAAAGTGTACCGCACTTGATAGACTTCACTGTTCTCAAAGAAGGTTACGGCTCAAAGATACTAATCAAACGATCTTCGATCGAAGGCGTCCAATCATTCGGGAGGATCCCGTGAAATCAATTTTGTTCATTCTCGTCATCGCCAGCGCTCTTCTCTGCTCCGCCCAGCAACCCACGACCGATCCCGCCATGGTCAAGTTCTTCACCGGCAACTGGAGTTGCGCGGGTGAATTCGCAAACGGCAAGAAAGTCGAGGCGGACTTGAGCTTCGTCCCCGAACTCGACGGCAAATGGCTTCTATATCACCATGCTGACCGGCCGCCCGGCCAATTCAAAGCTCTGGCCGTGTGGGGCGTGGATCAGCCCAGCGGAAGCCTGGTCTCTATAGCAGAAGACAATTTCGGCAATGCAAGGTTATTCACCAGCGATGGCTGGAAAGACGGATCAGTGACATTTAACCGCGCCGCAATCCTTGACCAGAAGCTAACCCAGGAGCGTTTTCGTTACGAACGCCAGTCGGCAGATACCTTCAAGATGACGTATGAAAGGTCGGTGGACGGACAGTGGAAGATGAGCGACTTCATCGCCTGCATGCG
>Ga0070765_100000407_pt1 | contig 25863 bp, 18 predicted proteins | sample HubBroMetageWFT5_FD_71516 | JGI IMG/M metagenome (GOLD analysis project Ga0070765, IMG submission 71516) | Warmed and freeze-thawed soil microbial communities from the Hubbard Brook experimental Forest, New Hampshire - Hubbard Brook CCASE Soil... | ecosystem: Environmental > Terrestrial > Soil... | reverse complement strand
TCTTTGCCTGCCGCGCGTGTCACCGGCGCCACCAGCAGTTCATCGCCAAAAAAATATTCGTCTTTCACGCTGTACGCTTCCGCGGCCTCCGGCGCCTCGTAATAGAGCGGATGCAAAAACGCCACGCCCGTGTCATACGTCCGTCGCGCCTCCGTATAGATGTACGGCTCGAGCGCGTAACGTTGCACAAAAGCCTCACGCATCAAATCCGCATACGGTTCCGGATAGGCCCAGACGCGTCGTTCCGAATCCGGATTTTTCGCCGTGTGCGTTCGCAGGATCGGACTGAACTCGCCAAACTGAATCCAGCGCAGAAAAAGTTCTGGCTCAATCGGTCCCGGCTCGTGTCCGCCGATGTCGTGGCTCCAGTAGGCGTATCCCACATTTGCCGCCGTCGCCGTGAAGTAAGGCTGGAAAGCGAGCGAGTCCCACACCGAAACCGTGTCGCCCGAAAATCCTATCTCATAGCGATGATTCCCCAACCCTCCCCAGCGATGAAACAGCAGCGGCCGCTTCCCTTCGCGCTCCTGGTCCGTGAAATGAACGTAGTTGAGCCACCAGATCGGTGTCAGCGTCGGGAATTTCGTCGTGGATTCTTCCTGCCAATCCAGCCAGAAGAAATCGATTCCCTGTTTTTCCAGCGGATGATGCAGCACGTTCATGTAATTCGTCGCGAATTTTTTATCCAGCAGATCGAACGGCACATATTTCTTCGTCGCCGGATCAATCCCCATCGCACGCGCCATTTGCGGATAGCTTTCCTCCCACTCCTGCACGCCCGACCCCGGATGCATGTTAATCGTCGCCTTCAATCCCTGCCGGTGAATGTCCGCCAGAAAATCCGGCGGATCAGGAAACAATAATTTGTTCCACGTGTATCCCGTCCATCCCAGCACGTGGCCCGAAGGGTCCAGTTTGTTATCCCACCAGTGGCTTCCGAATGTCGGATGCCAGTCCATGTCAATCACCAGCACGTCCAGGGGCACCTCATGCGTCCGAAAGTTGTGAACCAGCTCCTCGAATTCCTGGTCCGTATACGACCAGTAGCGCGACCACCACGCCCCAAACGCAAACCGCGGCGGCAGCGGAATTTTTCCGGCCACGCGCGTGAAATCATGAAGCGCCCGTTTGTATTCGTGCCCGTAGCCAAAAAAATACCAATCCTGCCGCTCGCCCGCCGGACGCGCCATCACCCAGGGCCACACGCTCGCCTCGCCTTTCTCAAATGAAAAATCCGCCGAGTCAAACAGTGGCCGCATCGTGTCGTCCACCACCACCCATCCGTTGCGCGACACCAGCCCAGGCTCCAGATTAATATTCCCGCCCGTCACACCATCCAGCGTGTCAACCGTGCCCAGCAGATTTCCCGTGTCCCTCGTTCCGGGGGTCCACACCACATCTGCGCCATTCAAATGCAGCGTGATACTCAAATTGTCGGAAGTGAATTTCCCGTCACCTCCGATTTCAGGTCTGTAAATCAAAGTGAGTGCGCTGGTTCGTAGTGTGACCCCGGTGTCTCCCCCCGATTGATAATTTACTTGCGTGAATTTTGGAACGGGCAGCCTGCGATTCAAAAATACCAGCGAAGCGTGATCCTCGAACTTCCCATCCGCCGCCCATTCCATCCGAATCAACTCCGGCGTCAACACGGTGAACCGCGCGTGCCCTGTCGTCACCATCGCCTTCGCATCGGCCACCGGCTCGAACTGGTCAGGTGAATCCGCACCCGCCCACGCCGCGCCCGCAATCGTCGCAATCACCGCCGCCAAAATCACGCATCGCATCGCGATCGCACAAATGAAATTTTTCATCCGCTTATCCACTCCCGTCACCAGCAAACGCTTTTAACATACTCCTCCCCTCTGCGATACCCGCAGCCTCGCCAACTCGCCCGTTTAGAATTGTGGCGAGGGACAGGAAGATAAATCGACGCTCCGCTATCGGAGCGACGTGATCCGGGTGAATGGGGGTGGGGCAGGCATTCGAAGCTATTCTTGAGTCAAGAGATAGGTCGCCGGTCGAGTACGAGGATGGAGAAGGCACCCGATCGCATAACGGGGACGAAGAGGCGATGAGTCTTAGGATCGAGCGCCATGGTCTTGGCTCCAGGAGCGGTGGAAATGTTCTCGAGGAAAGTGTATTTGTCGGACGTGTCCTGGCGGAAGATCGCAACGTTGCCGTCACCGGTGGAGTTAAATATGAGTTTGGCCTCGGGATCGAAGGCTGATGCGTCGACGTGATCGCCGATGGGATAGCTCGCTACTACCTGACCCGAGTCCGCATTGACGACGGCCATAAGATGGCTGCGGCACCCGAGAAATAGCCGGCGATTTTCTGAATCAAAAGCCATACTGGAAGGCGATTCACAAGGCGCGACCGGCCAGCGGCGAGCAATCTTCATGCTCTGGGAATCAATTTGAACAAGCTGGTTTTTATCTTCGAGATTGACCCAAACGCTGCCCTTGCCATCCGCGACGGAAAATTCGGGGCCGCCGCCAAGCGCGATTGTACCTGCTACGGAGCCGTCTGCAGCGTTGATGATAGTAGTGCTGTCGCTGCCGCCGTCCATGGCGAAAACTCTATTTGTGGCCGGATCAAACACGATCGCGTCCGGCTTTTTCGCAGTACTCACTCTAGCGATCGTTTTCAAGGTTTTCAGATCGAAGATCACGACGCAATCAGCCTTGCCCGCCGTGATGAAACCGCGGCCCAGCGCGGGAGCCAGCGCAATACCATGAACGCCAGGCGTGTTCGAAATTGTGCCAACCATTTTTCCAGTGTCGGCGTCGAGCACTTCCACTTGAGTTTCGTGTGAGACATAGACGCGGCGAGACGCGGCGTCCACTGTCAGATAGTCCCAGCCGCCCGCGCCAGGCAAAGTTATTTGATTTGCAACGTAATATCCAGAGAGCCCCAGAGCAGCGCCGAAGAAGGTTAGAATTGCGCAGAGTAGGGACGCAGTTGTTTTCATCTTCTCTCCGTTGAATGGGATTTCGGCCTTATGGAACCTTTGACGGCACGGCAGAGGCTTGACACTGGCTACTGCCGGAATCGGTGAAGATCTTTCCAGTCTCGGGGATAAATTTCCAGTCGTACGCGGTGGGTCGAAGCGCGAGTTTTAAAACGCCAAAGACATCCGCGTTGCGGATTTCACTATTCGGTTTGGCCGGACCGAAAGGGCGATGGTTCTTTCCGCCAGTGCCAACGACGAATTCGCGTATGCCGTGGGCAGGATCGGCCTTCGCTTCGGGATCCTGCAGAGCGAAGCGCTCGTAATCGTGGTCATGTCCATTGAGGACGACGGAAACGTGGGCAGCGTACAAGTCTGTCCAGAAGGGCTTGATCTCGGGATCATTGCCGTGCTTCGCACCTGAGCTAAAGAGTGGCTTGTGCCAGTAGGCGAGGGTGCAAACTCCCGAATGAGAAGCGAGGTCAGCGCGCAGCCATTTCTCTTGACGCGATCCCGTGTTGCAGCCGCCAACTTCAGCGCATTCGCTATTCAACACGATGACGTGCCACGTGCCGAGATCGTAGCTGTAATAGCCCTTCATTGGATCACCGGCTGCAGCCCCGAAATAATCGAAATAAGGAGTCGCGCCACCAGAATGGAATTCGTGATTGCCCACTGCTGGCTTCGTGCGGGATCTTACACGACCCCAGGTTTTGTCGTAGCAATTGTCGAACTGTTCCTTTGTGCCGGCCGGATAAGCGTTGTCGCCGACGGTGAAGACTTGGCCGGGGATTGATTCGAGAAGTTTTGCTGTGGCCTCCGCCCCCGAGATATCGGAGCAATCGGCAATGTCGCCTGCGCCGACAAGGATAACCGCGGGAGGATTCTTCTGTTGTGCAGGCGTGGGTTTCGCACTGCCGGCCAAAACAAAAAATGTGGCGGCAAACCACGGCAAGAGAAACCCTGCCCTACTGCCATTTCGTTTCATCTCGTATTTCACCTATTCTTCCTTCCGTAATTCCGCTTCAACAAAAGGCAACGGCTCCTCCTCCATTTCACTACTTCTCCTTAAGCGGATACCAACGGAAGCCGAGGGAAAATGTTGGCTTGTAATACTCACGCTGATCCACGTAGCTCGGGCTGCCGCTATAGAAGCCGAATACTTCGTTCGTAAGGTTCTCACCTTGGGCGAGTAGCGAGAGTCCGTTGCGGATACGGATACTGACCTGAGCATCAAGCTGGAAGTGTGAATAGAGATAGATGTCGCCCGATGGTCCCTTGATTCCCAGGTTTGCTCCATCGAGGTATTGATACTGATAGATCATTGGACCGTTGTAGGACATTCCGACATGGGCCGAGAGGCGGCCATAGTCATAACCAGGGCCGATGTTGAAAGAATTTGGAGCCTGCCTCTGAAGCGCGGGATTGTCGGAGCGACCCGGCACACCATTGGCTTGGGAATACGTATAGGTGTAGTTGGCGGCCAGTCCCAATCCACTGAGCGCGCCGGGCAAAAAGCCAAAGTGTTGGAGATAGGCGAGCTCAAAGCCGCCCACGTGCGCGTTGGATCCGTTGAGGATCTGCGTGACCGCGTAGCCTGCGTATGGACCTGTGGTTGCCGCGAGTGTATTGGTGTAATAAATCGGGTCAATGAGCTGCTTGTAGAAAAAACCGGCCTGGATCACGCCATAAGGTTTGAGGTAGTGTTCGTACAAAAGATCGAAATCGTTGGCGTGCTCCGCCTTCAAGTTGGGATTGCCGAGCGAAACATTGAACGGATTTGTGGACTGGTCTAGAACGATATAGGGAACCAGATCGTATGGATTTGGACGCGAAAGGCCTCGGCCATAAACGGCGCGGATATCCGAATCCGGAGTGATTTCATAGCGAAGCTGAACGCTGGGGAGAGGATCGATATACCATTGGTTGTTATGCGTTTCCGTTGTGCTGAGCCAGTTACCAGTATTTGGGTCAGTCTGAGTTTCAAAACCTTGTATCAGCAGCTGCGTGGCTTCAAGGCGCAAACCGGTCTGCAAACGGAAGCGGCCAAATCGAAGCGTGTTCTTGATGTAGCCGGCGGTTACACGCTCCGTCAAATTGTAGTTGGCTGGATCCGAACCCAAATGAGTGTCGCTGACATCGAGTGTGAAGTCTCCCGGATTTTCGTTGAAGAAATTACTCAGCTTGCTGTAACTCGTCACCGGCCCAATCGTATAGCTCCCGTTGTAATAGTCGGAATTCTTGAAACCACTCAGGAAGCTGCTCATTAAATAGGTGCCGTTCGGATCCCAGACAGGAGAAACCGCGTTCTGATAATCGTGCGAGTTGCGGATTTTTGCACCAAACTCGAGAGTTCCATCGTGGGGGCCCCACTTGTAATTCATGCCGTACGCGACGGAGCCCTCGAGATTGACTTGATCGGTGGGTCCGGACGACGTATCGAATTCGGTCATGGCGTACTGTGTCGGATCGAAAGTCATAGAACCAGGTGCAGTGCAGGCAGCGTTCCACTGGGGCCGAAATGGATTCGTGGTGGCAGTGGGATCGTAGACGCAGATCGGTGCAACGCCGGAGGAAGACGTCGAGACGGGCTTGAACGTCACGCCCGGATTGCCCGCCGCCTGAAGTTCGCGTCCATTGGAAACAGAGAGATCCCAGGCGAGCCAGGAATTTGAAAAGACATGCTTGCCGCCGCCAGCAATGTTCCCAATCGAATAGTCCGGGGTGCGTTGGGAAGTCTTAAATTCTGGGAAATCGGGTGCGATGACAACGCCGCCCCCGGTCGATGAAGTACTGACGTCGTCGTTCAGCGTATATACCCACTTGTTGCCGTAGTCCTTGAAATCGGAATAAAAGTAATGGAGATAGATATCTGAATCGCGGTTGAGCCTGTAATCCGAACTTCCTGCAATCCCCCAACGCGTACGCTGATATCTGTACTCGCGGAGGTCGAGACTATCGTAAATGGGGGTTGCGCAGCAGGGATCGATTCCGGGCTCAATATCGTCAATGCCGCGGCCGTTGTAATCGTACGTATAGCCGATCAGGAAACCGAAACGCTTGTCCGTGCCAAAGCGCTGTCCGACGGTGGCAGAGGACTGACCAACGTAACGGCCGCCGATGATTGGTGTGTAACCGCCAATACCGTTGAGAATCAGCGTCGGCTGGTCGCCGGCATTCTTGAGTTTCAAATTCACTGTGCCGCCAATGGCGTCGCCGTCCTGATTCGCCGAAAGCGTTTTTTCTAACTCGACAGATTCGACGAGATCAGCGGGAACCACATCCAATTTAATTTGGCGTACTGCAACTTCCGGCGAAGCCACGTTGATACCTTCAATCGTGACATTTGTGAGGCGCGGCTCGGTGCCACGTACTTGCACGTATTTGCCCTCACCCTCGTCGCGCTCAAGAGTGACGCCCGGGAGGCGGCCAACCGCGTCGGCAATGTTGGCGTTGGGAAGGCTCGTAATAACGTCTGCGCTGATCACGTTGACGATATCTTCGGAGGTTTTCTGCACCTGTATCTGTTCAGCCTCGCCATGTAGGTCCGCGTGCACATCGATAGCTTGATTCGAAGGAGCGACCTGCAGGACGGCTTCAACCGAAGCCGTTTGTCCCGCCGTCAAATTAACAGTTGCCGTGAATGAGGAAAAGCCAGAATAAGAAATTGTGACCGTATAGCTGCCAGGCGGTAGATTGGTAATGCTGAATTGACCCTGGTTATCAGACACGGCGGAAACGCCCCCCGGCTGAATTTTCACCGAGGCTCCCTGAAGAATCCCGCCTGCGGTATCAGCAACGTGCCCGCTGATTGCACCCTTGCCGCTTTGAGCGCTGGCTTGATCGGACGCCCCGCTACGCGATTCCAGATGACCAGCCTGTGCTGGGGCCTTTTGTGGAAGCAGGATCAGCGCGGAGAGCAAGAAAAACGCGAGAGGGTAATGGGATACCCTTCTTGATTTGGACGAAAGAAATGGAAGGGGCCTGCTTACGAAGTTCATCGATTTCTCCTCGGGCGGCAGTCTCAGCGGATGAATTCAGGAGGCAGCGCGCTCGCTCATGGTGAGATATCGGCAAAATCTTTTGTTGCAACCTGATTAGGCGCGACAAATAAGAACGCTGCATGAACGAGTTTTGACGAGCGCTTCAACAGAAGCTGAAATTTCTTCAGATAGGGCATATCGCGGAGGAAGGGGCCGCGAATGAAGGCTAATTGGCCTGCGGTGCCGGCAAACTCACGCGAAAAACAGAGCCAACGCCTAGTCTGCTTTCGGCCTCAATCGTCCCGCCGTGTATTTCCGTGATCCATCGGGCGATTGCGAGGCCCAGACCGGCTCCGCCCTTCTCGCGCGAGCGCGCTTGATCCGTGCGGTACAAGCGCTCGAATATAAGGCCTAGTTCACTTTCTGGAATGCCAATGCCAGAATCGCGCACGAGGATTTGTGCCTGGCCTGGTTCGGCTGCCAATTCAATCTCGCAGGAGCCGCCCTCTGGTGTGTACTTGATCGCGTTGTCCAGAAGAATCAGAAGCAGGCGATCCATCGCGATCGAATCTGCCCTTACCCACACTGGATTGCCGGTTGTGCGAAGTCTGATGTCAAGCGGCTTGCCAGCCGCAAGCAACACGGCGCGTTCCTGCGCCTTCTTCACGTGAGCATCCAGATCAATGAGATGAAGCTCCATGCCGGTGGTGCCGGCATCAGCCCGTGCAAGCGTCAATAGATTTTCGAGCAGGCTGGTCGTCTCTATAGAAGTGCGCAATATCTTCGCCAGAGCGTCACTGTACTCACTCTCCGTTCGGGGCCTTCGCAGCGTGACTTCTGCAATTGTGCGGATGACAGAAACTGGCGTTCGCAAGTCGTGCGAGGCATCTGCGGTAAACTGCGTAATCCTCTTGAACGAAGTCTCGATGCGCTTAAGCATCGCGTTGAGGGTTTCAGTAAGTCGACGCAATTCGTCCCGGGCGCGAGGAACTTCCAGCCGGTGGGAAAGATTTTGCACTCCGATGCGCTCCGCTATTTCGATGATCCGAGTGACTGGCGCAAGCGATCTACCGCTTAGCCAATAGCCCAGGAGCGAGGCCACCACGACCAGTAGCGGCACTGTTCCCTTCTCGATCGCTCGAAAGCTGTCGAGCGCGCGGTCAAATGGTTCGGTGGGAACGGCAGCATGAATCTCGAACCGCTGCCCGCCCGCTGTCACTCGCTGCGACGCAATGCGGTACTGGACATGGTTCAGATTTGTGGTAAGGAAAGAGATCTTACCGTCGGCAATGGCCGGTAGCGGAAGGCCAGTTTGGAGAAATTGAGCAGGCCGAAAGATCCAATTCTGATTTTCGTCCGCGACTTCGAAGAGCACTCCGCTTGGCCACCAGTTTGCCAGCTCCGCCAGTTCCCTCTGAACTTTTGTCGCACCTTTGGGGGCAGAGTTCGCAAGCAGCCGCTGAAGACTTTGAAGATTCACGCTCGAGGCGTCATTCACGGTCACTTCGACGCTGCGTCGAAAACCGACATCGCTAATCCAGACAAATACGCTGAATGACGCGGCAAGAACAATGAAGTAAAGCGCGGTCAATCTCGATCGGATGGTCATGTTCATGGTTCAGACGACGCGCTCATCGAATATCCAAGGCCCCGGTGCGTGTGAATCAGTTTCACGGGGGACTCTTGATCAATCTTTTTTCGCAAAAGCCGCACGAATGCATCGAGCGTGTTTTCCTCCACTTCACGGCGGTTGCCCCACACCGCGGCAAGAAGCGCCCTGCGCGTAACGATGTGGCCATGATTTCTTACCAAAATTTCGAGCAACCGAAATTCCGTCATGGACAGAAAGACCTGGCGGCCATTGCGAAACGTGCGTTGCGATGAAATGTCCAAAATTAAGTCGTGCATTTCAATTAAGTTCTTGGGGCCTGCTGCGCCACGCCTGCCCAGTGCCCTGATACGCGCCAGCAACTCGGAGAATGAAAACGGCTTGGTGAGATAGTCGTCGGCGCCCGAATCTAGGCCGCGGACAATGTCAGGCAGCGCGTCCCGTGCAGTAAGCATCAACACGGGTGTTTCCTGACGTCGCTCGCGCAATCGCTGCACTAGGTCAAAACCGCTCAGATCGGGAAGCATCACGTCTAGGAGGATTAGGTCAAACGAGTTTTCCTGCGATAATTGCAGCGCGCACTTTCCATCCGGGGCGAGCTGAACATCGAGCATTTCTTCCCGCAATCCACGCACAAGCGTTGAGGCCATCTCTGGTTCGTCTTCTACAACAAGGATATTCATGGGGAGTCGCGTCGAGTGTAAGCGCGCCCTTGTGACTGGCGGATGAACGTAGCGTTACTTCAAGGTTTCGCGCTTTATCGCTGGTTCCGACTAACGCTGTTATCATCTGGGAGCCGCGCTCGAACCCGCGGCGCGAGCGAATCATGCGTGTCCTGCTTCTCGAAGACGATCCGGGCGTTCGGCGTTTTGTCGCGAAAGGCCTGCGCGAACAAGCCTATGCGGTGGATGCCGTCAAGACCGGCGAAGAAGCGCTCTACCAGGCCGACATCAACACTTATGACGTCATCATCCTTGATGTCATGGTTCCCGATCCCGATGGTTTTGAGGTTTGCCGCCGCCTCCGCAAGTCTGGCCGTCATACGCCCGTTCTCATGCTCACAGCCAAAGACGCCGTCGAGGATCGCATCGCAGGTCTCGATCGCGGCGCCGATGATTACCTCACCAAGCCGTTTGAGTTCCGGGAACTATTGGCGCGCCTCCGGGCGCTCCTCCGTAGGTCCGAAAGTCTTCGGCCAGCTCAGCTCGTGGTCGCCGACCTAATCCTTGATACGTCCGCGCAGACTGTCACGCGCGGCGGCAAGCAAATTTCACTCACCCACAAGGAATACGCACTTCTCGAGTATTTGGTCCACAATGCCGGACGTGTAGTCGGTCGTGCTGAAATCGCTGAACACGTTTGGGATGATATGTTCGACCCGTTCACAAACCTTATTGAAGTCTATGTGAACCGCTTGCGCCGCAAGATAGACGCCGCGGGGTGCGTGCCACTCCTTCACACCCGCCGCGGAGCTGGCTATTGTCTTGTTCCGGCGAACAGTGTCTCCCCCGCGAAATCATGATGGGCGAGTCGCAGTTCCGTTCACTATTTAGACCGATGATCGCCCCAATGCGCGTTCGTCTGATACTTTGGTACTCGGCCGTCCTCACTCTTGTCTTGGTTTTGCTGTCCTTGACCATCTATTGGATCGTCAAGAAAAGCATGATGGAACGTACCGATGCTGATCTCGGTCAACTCTCCAATTCCTTTCTGGTCACTCTCAATGCCGAGCTACAGGACGCCGCAAGTTCCGGTGACTTCTTGGGCGCCGCGCATCAGTCCATGATCGAACACAACTATCCCGATCATGCTTTCGTGGTACTCGATTCGGCCGGCGCGGTTCTTGCCGATTCGCATGAGTTGCTCGCTAATCAAAAGCCAGACGCGGGCGATGATGCGGGTCGCTCAACCGGGCCTGATGCACTTCACGCCTGCGCTCCCGCGATTGCGTCGTTCAATCGTCCGTTTCGCACAGTGTGGTTGAATCATCATCAATTTCGCTGTTATTCCGCTCTATTCACGGCATATGGGAAACCCTATCGCCTCGTGATCGCTCAGTCCTTGCATGCCCAACGAGCGGTGCTCGAAAGAGTGAGCGTCGCCTTCGGATGGCTGATTCCGCTCGCTCTGGTCCTCGCTTCTACTGGAGGATATTTTCTCGCCCGCAAAAGTCTCGCGCCCGTTCTGGCCATGAGCGTTCAGACAGATCTCATCACTGCCAGCAATTTGCACCAGCGTCTCCTGGTGCAGAACTCGGCTGACGAACTCGGGCGTCTTGCCACCACCTTTAATCGCTTGCTCGACCGCCTCGACCAAGCCTTCGAGCAGCAGCGCCGCTTCATCGCCGACGCTTCGCACGAGCTGCGCACGCCCGTCGCCATCCTTCGCGGCGAAGCCGAAGTTGCTATCTCCCAGCCCTCCCGATCTCCTGCCGAATACCGCGAGTCTCTGGTCGTCCTCCATCAGGAAGCCAAGCGTCTCGCAAAAATTGTAGAGGATCTTTTTACGCTCACGCGTGCTGATTCCGGTCAGTACCCACTTTCGTTACAAGACTTTTACCTCGATGAACTCATCACCGAGTGTGCTCGCTCAGTCCGTGCGTTGGCCGACGGCAAGCAAATTTCCGTTGTCGTGGAAGCTGAACCCGAACTGCAGATTTGCGCCGACGAGCCTCTCCTCCGCCGCATGCTTCTCAACATCCTCGACAACGCCATCAAATACACGCCTGCTGGAAGTTCCGTCTCGCTCTCCTGCCGCACCGTCAACTCTGGCGTCGAAATCGTGGTCGCGGATAACGGCCCTGGCATCCCCGTCCCATTGCAATCACGCATCTTCGAACGTTTTTTTCGCGTCGATTTGGCTCGCTCACGTGGCACTAACGAAGGCGGTGCCGGCCTTGGCCTCTCCATCGCTCGCTGGATCGTCGAAGCCCACGACGGCGGGCTTGAACTCTCTCGTTCCGACGCGGCGGGAAGCACTTTCACTGCCTTATTGCCGCACGCTAGGAAGCCCAAAGCCACATCAAATTAATCCTGCGTTTATCTCCACCTCGCTAACCTAATCGCGGATTGAAATGATGCAGCGGTTCGCACAAAACGAACTGACGATTTACCGTTTCGATCGCATGAGGTCGGGCGCGCTCGTACTTCTCCTGCTCATTCTGCGTTCCATTTCAACCGCAGCACAGCAGCCGGTATCCCCTCAAACCGCAACTACTCAGGCAAGCACAACTCCTCTACGGTTCACCCTGAGTGGCGCGCTTGCGCTTGCGCGCAAGAATAGTGTCGTCTATCAAGCCGCCGTCACTGATGCTGCCATCGCCCGTGAAGACCGCACCCAGGCTCGCGACGCACTGCTTCCGCAAATCAATTACAACAATGAATACCTCTACACTCAGTCCAACTCCGCTGGCGGCGTCCGCTACATTTCCAATAACGCCATCCATGAATACACAAGCCAGGGTGACGTCCACGAAGTTTTCGACGCAGCCGGAATTGCGAGCTATCGCAAGGCTTCTGCTGCCACGGCGGTCGGGCGTGCGCGCGCCGAGATCGCTTCTCGAGGCTTGGTCGTCGCTGTCACCCAGAGTTACTTTGCCATCCTCGCCGCTCATAACAAATTGGAGGCGGCGCAACGCGCTGCTGAAGAAGGCGATCGCTTCCTGAAACTCACGCAATCTCTCGAACGCGGCGGAGAGGTGGCCCATGCGGATGTCATCAAAGCAGAGCTGCAAGCGGAAGAGCGTCGCCGCCAGCTCCAGGAAGTAAAGCTTCTCCTCGTGAACGCCCGCCTGGATTTCGCCGTCCTGATCTTTCCTGACTTTCGGGATAATTTCGACTTAAGCGACGATCTCCATGCCGTTCCTTCGGTGCCGACTCTCGACGAGATCGAGCAGCAAGCAACTCACGAAAATCCTGATGTCCGCGCGGCACTTGCCGAACTTCGCGAAAGCGACGCTGATGTAACTCTGGCTCGCGCCGGTTACTTCCCCTCGCTGAGCGTGGACTATTTTTATGGAATTGACGCGCCGCAGTTCGCTGTCAACGTTGTGCTCAACAATCAGCCGGCCCACAACCTCGGTTCGTCTGCGCTGGTCACTCTGAATGTTCCGATCTGGAATTGGGGCGCTACGCGGAGTCGTATCAAGCAGGCTGAACTTCACCGCGCACAGACCCAGCGCGAACTGTCATTGGAAGAGCGGAAGCTTCTTGCTGAAATTCAATCGCTCCATGCGGAAGCGGAGACCTCCGCGAATGAACTTGCCGGTCTTAACCGGTCCGCCGAACTCGCTGCCGAAAGTCTGAGGCTCACCACCATGCGTTATCAGGGTGGCGAAGCCACCGTTCTCGAGGTCGTCGACGCGCAAAATTCTTTTGTTCAGGCCAATTTCAATTATCAAGACGGTGCCGTGCGCTATCGCGTCGCGCTTGCCAGTCTTCAGACTCTCACCGGAATCCTCCCAACACCATGAACCGCTTTCTGCAACGTGTTCACGTGATTTCCGCCGCACCAAAGCTCAAGGTTATTTTGCTTGCCACGGCTCTTTTCACCGCTGGGTGCCGTGGAACAGCCAAAGAACCCGAGCCAGTTGTATCCGTTCAAGTCACACCTGCACGGAGCGCGGACATTTCCGAAATTGTTACCGGTGAAGCGGTTGTCTTCCCTTTGGGGCAGGCTGTGATCTCACCGAAGATTACTTCAACGGTTAAGGAATTCCTGGTCCAGCGGGGCGATCGCGTTCGCAAGGGCCAATTGCTCGTCGTTCTGGAAAGCGCTGATCTCGCTGGCGCCGCCGAACAAAGCAAAGGCGATTATGAACAGGCGCAGGCGACCTACGCCACCACGACGGGCGCCAGCTTGCCCCAGCAAATTCAAAAAGCCGAACTTGATGCTGTCGCAGCGAAAATCAGTTTCAACGCGCAGCAGAAAATCTACGACAGCCGGAAGGAGTTATTCGCCGAGGGCGCCATTCCCCGCCGCGATCTCGATTCCGCCGAGGTGGCTCTCGCGCAAGCTCGCAGTCAAAATGAAGAGGCCCAAAGACAGCTTGCCGATTTGAATCGTATCGGACAGGCGCAGGCCCAAAAGTCTGCCGAAGGGCAGCTCGACTCTGCGAAAGGAAAACTTCTTGGTGCTGAAGCACAGCTGAGCTACTCGCAAATTCGCAGTCCGATTGATGGCTTCGTCACGGATCGGCCCCTCTATCCGGGCGAACTCGCGGCCGCCAACCAGACTCTTCTTACTGTCATGAACACCTCACGGTTAATCGCCAAATCTCATGTCGCGCAGTCTGCTGCAGCCACGCTTCGCGTCGGCAATGCGGCCGAGGTCGCACTCTCCAACTCCAACCAGTCGCAGGACGAATCCAGCGCCCAACTCATTCCCGGTCGCGTCAGCCTCACCAGCCCCGCCCTCGATCCCGGCAGCACCACCATCGAAGTTTGGGTTGAAATTCCCAAACCTCCATCTCAGCTCAAGCCCGGCATGACCGTCGAACTTTCCATCACCGCTCGAAGCGCGAAAGACGCAATCGTCGTTCCCGTCGCAGCGGTATTCACGCAGCCTGAAACGGGCGACTATGTCGTCGTCGCAGGCTCCGACGGCCTTGCACATGTGACGCAGGTTCATATCGGAATTCGCGGCCAAACCGAAATTCAAATCCTCGACGGCGTCAAACCCGGCGATGCCGTCATCAGCTCTGGTGGCTACGCGCTGCCCGATAAGACGCACGTAAAAATCGAAATGGCACCACCCACGAAAGATTCCGGCGACGATCAAAAGGGTGGCGCCGAGGCTGCCGGCGCGGACAAAGAATAACAGTGATGAATGTTCCTCCACCATCCGCCACCGCAAACCCCGCTCTGGAATCGTCCGCTCGATGGTTCCAGCGTTTCTCGCGCCCCGTCCTTTTCCTCATCATCTGTATTGCATTCGCCGGTGTTTACGTCGTATTCACCATTCCAGTCTCAGTCTTTCCCAATACTGATTTCCCTCGCATCGTTATCGGCGTTGACAACGGCGTCATGCCCGCCGACCAAATGCTCGTCATTCTCACGCGGCCGATCGAGGAATCCATAAATAGCGTTCCCGGCCTCCAACGTGTCGTTTCCACCACCAGTCGCGGCTCCGCGGAAGTTGATCTGTTTTTCGATTGGAACAACGATATGGTCCTCGCACTTCAGCGTGTGGACGCCGTCGTCGCTCGTCTCCAGTCTGAGCTTCCCCCCACGGCAAAATTTGAAACGCATCGCCTTACTTTCGCAAGCTTTCCCATCCTCGGCTACAGCCTGACATCCGATACGCTTCCCCAGGAGAAACTTTGGGAGATTGCCACTTACGACCTCAAGCCTCGCATCAACCGCCTCGACGGCGTGGCTTCAGTCCTAGTTCAAGGTGGCCGCGTCCCCGAAATTCAGGTTCAGGTGGATGCCGCTCGCCTGCTCTCTGCCGGAGCCACCGTCACCGAAGTCCTCGAAGCAATACGCGCGAGCAATCTCATTGAATCTCCGGGCCTCCTCGAACACGATCACCAGCTTCTACTCGGCCTGGTTAGCGGCCAGGCTCGCACGCCCGATGAAATTGGCCAAATTGTGGTCAAGAATTCTGCTGCTGGTGTGCCTATCCGTATCGCGGATATCGCCGAAGTCTCACCTTCAGTCGCGCCCGCTTACACCATCGTCACGGCCAGCGGCAAGCCTTCAGTGCTCTTGAGTGTGAATCGGCAGCCTGACGGAAACACAGTCGCTGTCGCCGACGAAGTCCACAGCCAGATTGCAGAACTCGCGGCCCGGCTTCCTCCCGGCGTCCACATCGTGCCGTTCTACGATCAATCCACTATCGTCGGCGATTCCATTTCCAGTGTGCGCGACGCGGTTCTGATCGGTGTGCTTCTGTCTTCCGCGGTCCTTCCCTCTTCTTGCGCGATTGGGGCGCTTCACTCATCGCTGGCCTCGTTATCCCTGTCACGCTCCTTGTCACCTGCATTGTTCTGAAAATTACCGGGCAGACTTTTAATCTCATGACCTTGGGAGGCCTTGCTGCCGCGGTTGGCCTGGTGATTGATGACGCGATCGTTGTTCTCGAAAATATCGTCCTACATCGCGACGTCGGAGAAGGCCGCGTTCAGGCCATTGAGAGCGCTCTGCGAGAAATCACGGTTCCCCTGATTGGTTCCACCATCACGCCCATCGTCGTTTTTCTGCCCCTCATTTCCATCACCGGCGTAACCGGCACTTTTTTTCGCGCGCTCGCCATCACGATGTCGGTTTCGCTCCTCACGTCGCTCGCGTTGGCGTTGGCCTGGACTCCCACACTCAGTCAATATTTCGTTCGCCGTAAACAGCGCCTCTCCGAATCTAGTGTTCCTGCCGAAAAGCACGAAATTGCGAGCGCTCGCAGCGCCCCGCCGCTCCTCATGGCAGAGGCAGCCCACCAAACAGGCTTCTTTACGCGCATAGTGAATTTCTACGAGCGAGTCATGAAGGAGATTCTGCGCCGTCCATTTATTCTCGCTGCGTCCTCCGTCGTGATCGTCGCATTGGCATTCACCTGTTACCAGTTTCTCGGCACCGATCTGCTTCCTGAAATGGACGAGGGGAGTTTCATCCTTGACTACTTCACGCCTCCCGGCAGTTCCCTCGCCGAGTCCGACCGCATCCTCCAGCACATCGAAAAAATCCTTCGCGCCACGCCCGAAGTCGAAAACACATCACGCCGCACCGGTCTTCAACTTGGCCTCGCCGCCGTCACAGAAGCCAATCGCGGTGATTTCACTGTAAAACTCAGGCGCAAGCGCGACCGCGGCATTGACGAGGTAATGGACGACGTTCGGTCGCAGATCAATCGCTCCGAGCCCGCAGCCGATGTCGAATTCGCGCAAGTCCTGCAGGACATGATCGGCGATCTCAGCAACGAACCCGAGCCAATCGTCATCAAGCTCTATTCCCAGGACCCGCAACTGCTCGCCACTGTCGCGCCGCGCGTCGCTGCCGCGATTTCAAAGCTCCCAGGTGTCGTGGACGTTCTCGACGGCATCGAAAATACAATCAGTGGCCCCAGCACCACTTTTCAAGTCAATCCCTCGATCGCCGCGCGCGCAGGATTCACGCCCGAAGAAATCGCCACTGACGCCTCAGCCATTCTCGAAGGCCAGTCGGCTGCCACGCCCGTCGTTCTCAACGATCGCACTTACCCAATCCGTGTGCGCTTTTCGCCTCAGGACCGCTCTTCACTCGATCGGATGTCCAACACTCTCTTGACCAGCGCCACCGGCCGCACCGCGACTCTCGGCTCGCTTTCCACCATCACCAACGTCGCGAGCGAAACTGAAATCCGCCGCGAAAATCTCGAGCGCTTGATCGAAGTGACCTCGCGCCTTGAGGGCGTGGATCTCGGCACCGGCGTTGCAAAAGTCAAAAAGGCCGTCAATAGCCTAGGTCTTCCCGCTTCGATTCGCATCGAATATGGTGGCACCTACAAGGAACAACAAAAATCCTTTCACGACCTGCTGTTCGTCCTTGTTCTCGCCTTGGCGCTCTTGTTTGCCGTCTTGCTTTTCGAGTTCCGCACTTTCTCCGCGCCCGTGTCCATTCTCGCATCGGCTCTACTTTCCACGTTTGGCAGTCTTCTCGCGCTCCTCATTACGCGTACGACATTCAACGTAGCCTCCTTCATGGGAATGATCATGGTTGTCGGCATCGTCGCAAAAAATGGCATTCTCCTCCTCGACGCCGATCAACACTTCCGCGTCGTTGGTTTTTCACCCGAGGACGCAATGATCCAAGCCGGCCGCCGCCGCTTGCGCCCCATTTCCATGACCGCGCTGGCCACCATCGCTGGCATGCTGCCTCTCTCCTTGGCCGTCGGAGCCGGTTCGCAAATGTTGCAGCCCCTGGCCATCGCCGTAATCGGCGGCCTGCTTAGCTCTCTGGTGCTGTCGCTCGTTTTTACCCCTGCGATCAATTTCTATCTGCTGGGATACGGGCTGCGATGGAGTCGTTTACAGGAGAGCCGCTTGGCCGATGCAGGCCGTGAAATTTAGTTAGTTCCGCTGCCCGTTTATTTAAACGGACCCCGGACAAGTCAAATAAAAAGGGAGGTTTCGTATGCACACGATACAGAGCTTGATTCAGACCAAGGTCACAAAGCTCGGTGAAGTCTTCGCGATTGTCGCCACAATGCTCATCGTAACGCTCTTCGCGGGCGGCGGAGCTTTCGCCACATCGCAATCTACAGGCAGTTCGGGCTATCACCTCGTGAAAAAAGTAAAACTAGGTGGCGAGGGCGGCTGGGACTACCTATCCGTTGATCCAGCCACGCACCGCGTTTTCATCTCGCGCGGCACTCACGTAATTGTCGTGGACCCCGAGCAAGGCAAGATCATCGGCGACATCCCGAACACGCCGGGCGTTCACGGTATTGCGCTCGCTGCCGGCGTCAATCACGGTTTTACCAGCAATGGCCGCTCCGCCACTGCGACGATGTTCGACCTCACTACCCTTGCACCCCTCGGCACCGCGAAGACCGATGAAGACCCTGATGCAATCGTCTTCGATCCATTCACGAAAAGAGTCTTCACGCTGAATGGTGATGCTTCCAGTTCCACTGCAATTGATGCCGCCACGGGCAAAGTCGTCGGCACCGTCGTGCTCGAAGGAAAACCGGAGTTTTCAGCCTCTGACGCCAAGGGCCACGTCTTCGCAAATCTTGAGGACAAGAGTGAGCTCGTAAAATTCAATCCGCAAACCCTCAAGGTTGAAAACACCTGGCCGCTGGCTCCCTGCGAATCTCCCTCCGGTCTCGCTATTGACGCCGAGCACGAAATTCTGATTGTCGGCTGCCACAATAAGCTCATGACTTTCGTTGATGGTAATTCCGGCAGGATTCTCGGCACCGTCCCTATCGGCCAGGGCGTTGACGCCAACCGTTTCGATCCCGGCACGGGCTTTGCCTTTGCCTCCTGCGGGGATGGCACGCTCACCATCGCGCACGAAGATTCAGCTGAAAAATTCTCGCTCGTCGAAACGATCGCTACCCAGCGCGGCGCGCGCACCATGGCGCTCGACCCGTCAAACCACAATGTATATTTGGTCACCGCGGAATTCGGCCCAGCCCCCGCTGCAACTGCGGACAATCCCAGGCCGCGCCCGGCGATCCTCCCGGATACCTTCACGCTCTTGATCTACGGCAAGTAGCAGGAATTCGCACCTTTTTCATCGACTTGATACGCACTTGCGGAGGCAAAATAAGACCTTTTGCGCAGTTGCTTGAACCGTCCCATGTCCCTGCCAAACCAATGAGCGGCTGTAGGATCGATAACCTGCAGCCGCGTCTAGAAAAACTTTCTGCCTTAACACTGGCACATGTTTAACCTATTCACTCTTAGAAAACTCATTCGTCTATCTCGTGGTCGTGGAGTCTTCCCCAGAGAACATCCCGCTTCTGAGACAGCTTGCCGTTCTGAAGTTTCGGCGCTTAACCGATAGCGGGAGTTTCAATCTCTATGCCGTTAACGGCTCACTCTGGAAGGGCGGTCTGGACATTCATCTTGTCTTGTCATTCAAGCGAGCCGACCTCAAGAATCCAATCTTTGATGGCGAACTGAACCAGCTTGGGGGGCGGGAAAGCATTCAAGAAGGCGCGATTTGGGATGCCATCGAGTCCTATAGGCACAACCAAAGGAAACGCTTCGAACAATTTCATTCCGAACTGTCGAGACTGAAAGATGAACGCCGCCGGCCGATTTCCTGGTTTTCGGGAATCTACCAATGAGAATCGCGCGATTCTCGCTGCGGATAGAATTCTGGCGAGGGACAGGACTTGAGAATCAAGTTTTGACGAGGGTGTCGACTGAAATGCGCGTAGTAACGCTAATTCCCGCAGATTCTCGCTACTTTCTAGATAAGTGAAGACTGAATGGCGGTGGACGCAGTCACGTGCGAACTTTTCTCTGGCCGAAATTCCCTGCTAACAGGGAAATTTACAGGGAATTTCGTGCCTTCAGCGGGAACCACTCGGCGATAACCCCATGCAGTAGAGTGTTTTAACGAGAAAAATTAGATCGTTAAGGCCAATCGGAACAGGGAACGATGAGGGAAGTAACAGGGTTTAAAATTCCCTGATGCCGGATTTCGAGTGATCGGTCGATTCTGACCTTCTGGTTGCGAGCGGGATTCCACTCACACTTGAGCTCTCCAAAATTCTATTACTTCCAACTGATTGGGCTGAAATCGTTTGCGGCACCCCTGTTGATGCACAGTGGCCCTTGGGAGGTCTTGCGCGCACCGCGCAAAGTGCGTTCTCCACTTTGCTTTTCAGCTGGGGGAAAGCGCGGTCCCTGCTCGACGGCAAGGGTACAGCAGCCACCCGAAACGGCTCGAGCGACTGAACTTCACCGGAGTTTTTGATGTAGAAATTCATTTGTCCGCGCGTGGGAGAGTGCTGCAGCCTCAGCGTTGTAATGCGCCCCTCCATGCCGAGAGAAGGCATGATTCTGGCCCGGATAGCTGTACACCGTCGCGTTTGGTTTCTTGGCAAGCGCCGCTTTGATCTCAGCTTGCGCTGGCTTGGAAATGAACTCGTCTTCTTCAGCCAGGTGCATCAGCAACGGCGCATTGAGCCCGCCGACTTCGCCCAGATATTTCTCCGTATCACCACCGTGATAGACGACTGCCGCATCAACGCCATATCGCGCGGCCGTCAGGAACGTCATCAGCCCGCCGAGACAATAGCCGAGGACGGCAACCTTGCCGGTGCACTCCGGCAGTTTGGCCACAGCGTTTGCGGCGTCCTTAACGTCTTTGGCGCCAACGTCTCGGTTATAAGACTGATAGAGACCAAGGCCGTGTTGCCAGTCGGCCTCGGACGTAACATTAAGGTCGACGCCCGGTTCCTGCCGCCAGAATAGGTCGGGCGCGACCGCAATAAAGCCTTGTTCGGCCAGTTCATCGCAGGTCTTGCGAATGTCGGCGTTGACCCCGAACACCTCGTGCAGAACGACGACGGCGGGAGCAGGCAAGGTCTTCGGCCGCGCGATATAGGCATCAAACGCGCCGTCACGTCCTTCTATGGTGATGCGATACTTCATTGTCTTCTCCTCAGACGCCGATGTTCATCCGGGCCTTCGCCGATGTCGTCAGGATCGGCGGAGGCCCACTCTAAAGCCAGCAGGTTTCACCATTGCGGACATGAGCTTGACTAACGAAGGCCCTGCTCAAGATTGCAGACTATTGATGGACGGGCGCGGAGGTGGCAGCGTCTTCAATGAGTTTAGCTGTTTCCTTGGGGTGAGACATATAGGCCACATGACTGGAATTCACTTCGACCGTCTTGGCATTTGCGCGCTTCGCCATCATGCGCTCCTGGTCCGGATTGATCGACCGGTCTGCGGCGGCCACCATGTACCAAGTGGGCTTCGTCTTCCACGCGGGACTTGTGACCTTGTGCGTAAACGAGTCTGTGGAGATAGGGACCTGCGATATAGCCATGTAGTGGGACTCGGCTGGTGAAATATCCGCCGCGAAGTCTGCCGCGAAATGCGCCTGGTCTATCCACCAGTTCCCGTTGCTGTCCGACTTGAACGCCGTGGAGGCTTGCGGCAGGGCCTGTTCGATCGACGCACAGCTGTCACCTTCATCAAGCGCGAATGCGGCGATGTAGACGAGTGCCTTGACGTTTGGATTGTTGCCGGCTTCGCTGATGATGGACCCGCCGTAGCTATGGCCGACCAGGACGACAGGGCCGCCCATGGCGTCGATTGCGGCCTTGGTGTACTTTTGGTCGTCGGCGTAGGAGGTCTCGGGAGGTTGCGCGACCGATACCGTGTATCCATCCTTATCGAGAATCTTTGCGACGGCTTCCCAGCCGGAGCCATCGGCAAATGCGCCATGCACGAGGACCACGTTCTTGATGCCAGCCGGCGACGCTGCCGCAGCGACCTTAACAGTCCTCTCCAGCAGCAGAGTCGCGCCCATCAGCAGAGCAGCGAGCGTTACAACCGTGTAAATCTTCTTCATCATTATTCTCCTTTCCAATTTGGGATTGAATGAATCATCCGAGCCCCGGATGGTCTTTCGGTTGGCTTCGCTCCTGCACCATCCATTCCCTGATGTAGGGCGAACAGTGCAGGATCGAGACACCTGCCGACTCGCACGCGTTGAGAAAACGAACAGCGTCGATATCCACGAGATCGAGTTCCTCCAGATCCAGCGTGACGCGTGGTCCGCTGCGCTCGACCTCAGATTGCACTTGCCCAACGTTTTCGGATCGAAGTTGTCCGCTCAAGCAAATGCGCGCCTCGCGCTTTCGAGCAATTCGCTTGATCTTCAGCATCATGGATCTGTGCTCTGAAGAACGTGCGAGGGAATGCAATCACTAGGCCATATTTATTTCATTGCATGGGTGGAAGTTAGGGTTCTGTGTAGTCCTGAAATGTCAGGAATTCCTGCCCGATGAGGAAAGCGCGATTGACTAGACAGGTCTTTGCAGCGGATCAGTCAGCCTGCGGGGCTTTGAATCGATACTTGTTAATCTTCAAACGCTTAATCTTCGAGTCGAGCGTCCGTGCTGGTAGGCCCAGTTTAGCTGCCGCACCTGCAGGCCCTGAAATTCGGCCCTGGCTTTCTACCAATGCGGCTTCAATCATTTCTTTCTCCTGCCTTAAGAGGGCGCGGTCCAGCGTACGAGGCCGTACTGGATTTTGGGTCGGTTCCCGCTTCAACCATGTTTCGTCAACAGCTAACGTGCCATCCTCGCTGAGGATCACTGCGCGCTCGATTACATTTTGCAGTTCACGGACATTGCCTGGCCATCCATATTCCTGAAACGCCGTTAGGAATTTCTTGTCGATGGTTCTGAATTTCTTTCCAGCCCTCTTTCCAAAGCGATCGATGAAGTACTCAACCAGCAACGGAATATCAGCTGCTCGCTCGCGCAATGGCGGCATCTGGACAGGCACCACATTCAGCCGGTACAGGAGATCCTGGCGAAACTTGCCTTGAGCAACCAAAGCGTTCAAATCGCGATGCGTGGCTGCAACCACTCTCACGTCAACCGGAATCGGCCGGCTGCTGCCAACGCGTTCGATTTCACGCTCTTGCAGAACTCGTAAGAGAGCAATTTGTATTTCCGCAGGTAAGTCTCCAACTTCATCGAGAAAGATCGTGCCGCCACTGGCCGATTCAAACCGTCCCATGCGCCGTTGCGTCGCGCCCGTAAAAGCGCCTTTTTCGTGCCCGAAGAGTTCCGACGCAATTAAAGAAGGCGGGATGGCGGCGCAATTCACGCCGATAAAGGCACGATCAGCGCGCTTTGATCGCTTGTGGATTGCACGAGCGATCAATTCTTTCCCAGTGCCCGTTTCGCCCAGAATCAATACGGTGGAGTCGGAAGCGGCCACCTTGTCGACCTGACGAAGCACCTTGCGGAGCGCTTCCGAAGAACCAACAATGTCCTCGAACATCGAATCACGATCGATTTGCTCACGCAACGCTACGTTTTCGCTCCGCGTTCTCTCTTCCGCGCGGGCGCGGTCATCAATATCGGTTCCTGTCGCGTACCATCGAGTCACCTCCCCGCGCTCGTTGCGAAAGGGGTTGTACTGAATGAGGAACCAGCGGTATTGACCATCCTTACCGAGCGCTCGATGCACGAATTCAAAGGGAAGACCGCGCGCGAGAGCAGCCTTTCGCTCGTTTCGGAATTTTTCGAGGTCCTCCGGATGAAAGATTCTTTCTCGAAAATTTGGTGCAAACACATCGTCAGCAGTGAGACCCGTATAGGCGAGGGTAGCTCGGTTGGCGTAGATCGGCACTCCGGAGGGATCCTGGACAACTACCGCCTGCGGTATTGCGTCCGTGATTTGGCGAAGCTCGCGTTCATCCTCACGTAGTTTCTCCTCCGTCTGCTTGAGGTCTTCGATGTCCGTGCTTACTCCATACCACATGAGGATCTTCCCGGTTTCGTCGCGGAATGGTTCGAAACGAATGAGGAACCAACGAAAGACCCCGTCACGGCGGCGCATACGCGCTTCGATGTCACCTGGTTCGCCAGAGCGCAACAGTTCCCGCTGTTTTTCCATGAGTGACAGCAAATCCTCCGGATGGATTGCCGCCTGCCAGCCCCAACCTTGCGATTGTTCAGCAGAAAGACCTGCGTATTCACGCCATCGTTGATTCACGAACTCCACGGACCCGTCGGGATGAGTTGACCACGTAAACGCAGGAATTCGGTCAACAAGAAGGCGAATGTCCAGCGACTTCACGGATCGTGACGAACCATCCCATGGCACGGACATTGGCGGATTATATTCCAGAACACGCTAAATGATTGAATCTAGACGCAAGTGGGTCTTCAAGTTTTTTGGTTTCCAACATAATGGAACCTTACCAGTGCGTAGTTTAGTCAGGAGACTGAGCCCGACCGGAACGTTAGGGTCCGCGCTTACTAGACTCTTAATTGAGACAAAGGCGGGACGAGGGTTGGCGCAGACCTGCCGTTTAGAACCGCGTCCACATTGTCCAGGGCCAGCATGCCCATTGCTGTGCGAGTTTCAATCGTGGCGCTGCCGATATGCGGCAATAAAAACGTGTTTTTCAGCGAAATATATTCCGGATTAAGTTTTGGCTCGCCTTCAAATACGTCGAGTCCGGCTGCGGCTACCCGTCCGCTTTTGAGGGCAGCGATGAGGTCATCATCAACCACCAATCCGCCGCGGGCGCAGTTCACCACTATGGCTCCCGGGGGCAGAAGGTTTATGGCTTTGGAGTTCAAGAAATGGTGAGTCTGAGAAGTTTCCGGGGCGTGCAGGCTCAAGAACTGGCTCACGCGAAGCAGATCTGATGGATCCTTGTGGTAGACGGCATCGCCTGCGATTTCCGCAGGTAACTCAGAAGTGTTGGAATAATGAATTTTCATTCCGAATCCTCGCGCTCGACGTGCCATGGATAGTCCCACACGCCCCATTCCGAAAATGCCGAGGATCTTGCCACCCACTTGCCATCCTAAGAGCATGTCGGGACTGAGAGGTTTCCACGCGCCTGTTCGAACCAGCTCCTGGGCTTCGTACGCGCGACGCGAAGCACCAAGTAAAAGCAGCATGGCGATGTCGGCCGTTGCTTCATTGTTGACGCCGGGGGTATAGGCGACGGGAATTTTCCTGCGAGCAGCTGCTGCCAGATCTATATGTTCAAAACCCACCGAGAATGTGGCGATGATTTTTATCGTGGGTGAGACTTTCTCGAAAAACACAGAGTCCAAGCGGTCTGCCGGTGTGATGAATATGGCGTCGGCACCGTCGGCTGCGGAGAGCATCCTCTGCTGGCTGAAAAGAAACTGGTCGGGGTTTCGTCGAGCGGTGTAATCGCGATCGATACGTTCTTCCACCGTCTTTGTATAGCGGCTGGTTACCACCAAAATGGGCTTAGTCATACTTAGCCTCCTGCCATGGGATGAACGATGTCGAGCCTGTCGCCCGAGTGAATCCAGCACTCTTCAAAGCTTCCCCGCAGAACAACTTCGTCATTGAGAGCCACGGCGAACGGAGCCGACGGCGACAATGCGAGCAGCAATGCAGCGAGCGTCTGAGGGCCGGGCAATGGGTGCGGCTGTCCGTTCACTTCGATAAACATAGCTTTACGTCACCCTGAACGGCGGCTAAGGTTGTGAAGCTTGCTTTTGTTCGCCGCGGTCAGATTTATATAAAGAGTTGGGGTGCGATTTCCAAACGGCACCCCAACGGTTGCGCCAACCGTCTATTTCGCCGCGGCACCTTTTTGAGGCGCTGAAGTCCTCTCGGCGAGAAAGGTCAACAGCTCGCGGTTCACGATTTCCGAATGCGTCCAGGTGATGCAGTGCGGCCCACGCTCCACCACAACCAGGCGGGCTCCCTTGATAAGTTTCGCGGTTCGCTGTCCCGAAGCAGTGATGGGTAGAATCCGGTCGGCATCGCCATGCATAACCAGCGAGGGGACATTGATGCTCGCCACGTCCTTACGGAAGTCAGTGTGCCAAGTGCTGACACATTCCAACGAGGCTATTGCAGAGGACCCGGCTGCGACATTCCAACTGGCTTGGACGGTTTGCTCGCTGACGAGCTTTCCCATCAGCACGTCGGTGTTATAAAAATTCTTGAAGAATTCGGTGAAGAACGCGAAACGGTCTGCCTTAACGGCGGCTTCGATTCCAGTAAAAACGTTTTTGTCCACACCCTCTGGATTGTCAGGTGTCTTGAGCAGGTAGGGAGGTACCCCAGAGAGGATCACTGCCTTGCTTACGTTTTCCGAACCGTATTTCCCGATATATCGAGCGACTTCGCCACCGCCCAT
>Ga0070765_100000406_pt1 | contig 25879 bp, 21 predicted proteins | sample HubBroMetageWFT5_FD_71516 | JGI IMG/M metagenome (GOLD analysis project Ga0070765, IMG submission 71516) | Warmed and freeze-thawed soil microbial communities from the Hubbard Brook experimental Forest, New Hampshire - Hubbard Brook CCASE Soil... | ecosystem: Environmental > Terrestrial > Soil... | reverse complement strand
GGAATCCCTTTTCTGAGGCCTGGTCTCCTAGATGTGACTGGTGTCCCTAATCGGCCGGATGCAGAGATTTTTGGCCCCTTGCTTCAGGTGATCCGCGTGACCGATTTTGACGCCGCGATTGTCGAAGCGAACCGGACCCGATTTGGTCTGGCGGCAGGTTTAATCGGCGGTACAGAGAGAGATTTTGAGGTCTTCCGGCGCAGAGTCCGAGCGGGAATCATTAACTGGAACCGGCCTACCACGGGTGCCAGCAGCGCCGCTCCTTTCGGCGGGGTCGGACTTTCAGGCAACCATCGCCCCAGCGCCTTTTATGCGGCCGACTATTGTGCTTATCCGGTCGCGACGCTGCAGAGTCCCGAGCTGAGCCCGATTGAGTATCCGGGGCTGAGGCAAGAAGGTGAGAAGTGATTGGTGATTGGTCGTTCCCCGGCGATCCCGGCCCGGCAGCCGCCTCCTGTGGAGCGTGCCTCGCTTGCGAGGCCGTGGTGAGCAAGGGAACCTCGTGATGCACACCTAACTTCTGTCAGTGCTCTATGTTAAGGCCAGTGCCTCTTCACGCCCAAGAGCCCGCCATAACGGTGAGTCTGCCCGATCCTTAGCCCTGTTCACCACGGCCTCGCAAGCGAGGCACGCTCCCCGGCTGCGTCTTAAGTTGACGCTTATGGGCAGCCGCCGGAGCGATCCCGGCATTTTTTCTTGCAGCCATCCGAGATCAAATCAGTTAAAACTCCGCTCCGTTAGACGCAATCCATGTCGCCGAGGGTCTTTATTAGCCATTCTAGCGAGGATAAAACCATCGCGGAGACGATTTGCCAGCGACTCGAGGCGGATGGGACCAAGTGCTGGATTGCACCTCGGGACATCGAGCCGGGGTCCGATTGGACCAAAGCAATCATGCAAGGGATCGAGGCTTGCCGGGTCTTTATTTTGGTGTTCTCGAAGCAAGGCAACGATTCCGATCATGTTTATCGTGAGGTCGCCAAGGCATTTTCATCTCGTTTAGTAGTGGTGCCATTCAGGATTGAGGCAGTTTCGCCGAGCCCAGGCCTCAGTTATTACCTGAACACCGTCCAATGGCTAGACGCGGTGAATCCACCTTTGGAGCCGCATCTTTCTACGCTATCTGAGCGAGTGAAATCGTTGCTGGCCGGCAACGCCATAGACCAGCAAGCCAAAATTCCGCAGGTCGCAGCCGCCGCGATCCCGTCAACCAAACGCCGTAGATTTGCCACCAAGTGGGCTGTTAGCACTGCGCTCGTTACACTCGGTCTGATCGCATTAGCTGCTGCTGGCCTTTTTATCACGCTCAACCGAAAGGCCACCAACTCGGATCTTATAACCACTAACCCGATTCCGGCGAAGAGCATCGCCGTTCTTCCATTTGAGACTCTAAGTGACAGCAAAGACGACAGCTACTTCGCCGATGGTGTGCAGGACGAAATACTGAACAATCTGGCTAGGATCGCTCAACTGAAAGTGATTAGCCGGACCTCAGTGATGCAGTATCGCGGCGGCGCCAAACGCGATCTGCGTCAGATCGCTAATGCTCTGGGCGTTAGCAACGTCTTAGAAGGGACTGTGCGCCGAGCTGCGAATCGGGTGCGGGTCAGCGTTGAACTGGTCGAGGCTCGAAACGATAGCACGACTTGGGCAGACAGTTACGACCGCGATCTAACCGATATCTTCGCGATCCAGAGCGAGATCGCCCAAACCATTGCTGGAAAACTAACCGCCACGCTTTCGCCCAGCGAGCAGAAGTTAATCGAGCAAAAGCCAACCGAGAATCTAGCGGCTTACGACCTTTATCTGAAAGGAAAAGCGCTGATCAGAAAAACTGAACTCAATTGGAACATCGTTGGTCCAGGGCAATCTCTCACTGATTCGATCGAGTTCCTCAACCAAGCGGTTCAGATCGATCCTGCTTTCGCTCTGGCCTACTGCGCTGCCTGTCATGCCCATGATCTCTTTTATATTGCCAGCGACCCGACTCCGGCCCGACGCGCTCTGGGCGACGCCGCCATCCAAGCTGCTCTTCACCTGCGACCGGACCTCCCCGATGTGCATTTAGCGTATGCTTATCATCTCTATTTCTGTTACCGAGACTATGATCAGGCACTCAAACACCTAGAGATCGCTAAGACCGGCCTTCCCAATAATCCAGAGGCCATCGAACTCCAAGGCTTCATGGACCGCCGGCAAGGCCGCTTCCAAGAAGCCGTTAGTGAGTTCAAAGCCGCTCTCGAGCTGGACCCGCAGAATCCCCAAGGGATTTCAGATCTGGCCTTTACTCTCACCAGCTTGCGTCAATTTAACGCCGCCAGAGAGGTGTACGACCGCTTGATTAAACTGGCTCCCGATCAACCGGCACTTAAGATTGAAAAGGAATATTTCACAACCTTCATGGAGACGGGAGACGACACCATGCTCCAGGCTGCCATCGGCGAGCTTCCTAACTCGGCATCAACCGATCGGGAAATTGTTTCTATGAGTTTAGCGTTAGCTTTGCTTAACCGGGCTTGGTCGCGGGCCAGCCAACTCGTAGACCAATTGCAAAAGAATGGCGGCGAAGATAATGGAAATTTTGGTTTTGCGGCCATTCCGGTTCCGGCAGGATGTTATTCAATTTTGCTGGCACGGTTGCAAGGTCGCGAACCGGACTCTGCTGCTTTAGCGGCTAGAGATGAGCTTAACCAACGAGTTCAATCCTCTTCCAGCGCTTATCTTTTAAGCGCGCTAGCCTTAGTGGACGCGCTGCTGGACCGGAAAGAGGACGCCAGCCGGGAAATAGAAAACGCGGTCTCGATGTTGCCAATCGAGAAAGACCCGTTGGACGGACCTTGCGTCCTCGCGAACTCAGCAGTCGTCCATGCCTGGACCGGTGCCACTGATAAAGCGTTTGCTGAGCTCGAAATTCTAACCAAAATTCCGCGCGGCGTTTACTACGGCCAACTAAAGCGGGATCCACTGTGGGATCCTTTGCGTAAAGATCCGCGCTTTGACAGATTGTTGGCTGAATTAGCGCCCAAGGAGTGAGGGTTAGTTTTGGGAGCTCGTCCACAAAACATTGTCCCGGAGGGACGAAATGATGGTAGCCAGGCAGGAACTGCCTGGGATCGGCATCATACAGGATCCGTCCCGGAGGGGACGGTCTGATCGGTTGAAGTAACGTTGGTCTCGCCTCGGATACAACTCACGGTGTGGCCCTTATCACACCGTTCCCTACGGGACGGGACCATGGGACACCTTTCCCAGGCAGTTCCTGCCTGGCTACCATCATTCGGTCCCTGCGGGACGATCGGGGTTTACAACCCGACTCCGTTACAACCCGCCTATCCCGCACTTACGTACGAACAAAACCAAATCTTGTTTCCCTCTGTGTCCAGAAAGCTCCCCACGGCGTGGGTCCGGTCGTAAATCTCGACTGGATCAGAAATAACTACTCCGCGGGAACGCAATGCTTTTTCGGTTTCACGAGCATCATCCGTTTCCAGCGTGATGCGTGGGTTTGGATTTTGCACCGGAGGTTGATCTGAATCCGGCTTTAGCATCAAGATGGTCTCGCCGACTAGGTAGCCAACTTGCTCTTTCTCCTCGTACGCTGGGGGCAGGCCCAGGGTCTCGGCATAAAATCTTTTCGCTCGCTCGGAATCCAGGACGGAAACAGCGACAACTATTACACGGTGGAAAAGAAGGGACTTAGCGCTCATGATATTCCTTTTGCAGATGGGGGGTTATATCTGTTTCAATACAAAAGACGTCAGTGAAGTCCGGTATTTGCGCCTAATTTCTTTCGAAGGATTGTTTTATTCAGGTTGCTTGAGCGCCTAAGTAAAGTCTGATAGGGGCTTAGCTGGCCAGACATGAAACCACACGAGCAGCAGGGCATTGACGCCAGCCAAGAAATTGACCGCTGGTGCGAAGCAACGATTGCTTCGGGTAGCGATCCCCGGGCGTGAGCACAAGAGGTGGACCAACCTGCGCAGTCTGCGGAACCTCGCTCCCAGAGGTCGCGGAATCGTGCCCCGTGTGCTCGTCACGACAGCCATTGAATCCCGAATTGATGCTATTGGCTCTAGAACAGGAGGTCGATGAAAAGGGCACCGCCGAGCTAGATCCTAGCGCTGAAGAACTTCGCTTTGGACACTACCAAGTCTCGCAGCGGGACGATGGCCGGCCGTTTGAGCTGGGCCGCGGCTCGATGGGGATAACGTACAAGGCTTTCGATGTCGATCTTCACCGCGCGGTGACACTCAAAGTCATTAATGCCCGTTATCTCAACGACGAATCAGCCCGGACCCGTTTCATCAGAGAGGCCCGAGCCGCTGCCGCAGTCCGGCATCCTAATGTCGCCACGGTATTCCATCTCGGTAGGAAAGGAGACAATTACTTCTACGCGATGGAGTTTGTTCCGGGTGAAACCTTAGAACAAATCCTACGCCGAACGGGGCCCTTCGATCTAGAGACGGCGCTGGAAATCGCCTCTCAAATTGCAGCCGGCTTGAATGCAATCCACAAGCAACAGCTGGTTCATCGAGACATTAAGCCCAGCAATATCATGGTGCATCTTCAGAGTGGGAAGGTCGAAAGCGTCAAGATTATCGATCTTGGTTTAGCCAAACCGGTCAACGAAGCCGGTGAAGCTGTCTCGGTCCCAGGATCGTTTGCCGGGACCCCTCAGTACGCAAGTCCAGAACAATTCAGCGGTTTGGGAGCGGACATTCGATCAGATCTTTATTCGCTCGGAGTCACCCTATGGGAAATGATCAGCGGCGATGTACCTTTTAAAGGCTCCAGCTCGGAATTGTTCTACCGGCATCAACATGCTCCCCTGCCGGTGGCAAGACTAACTTTGCTCCCTCAACCGGCGGTTGCCTTGCTCGAGATTCTTCTGGAAAAGGATCCAGCCAAACGATTCCAGACGCCGGACGATTTGATCACAGCAATCGCCGGGGTAAAGGCGGCGGTTACCTCGGGCTATCGGATAAGCAAAGAGAAATTACGAAGCACCGCTCCCGGTGAAATTGAGGTCCGTCCCAATGCGTCACGGAGCGCTGTCAAACCTTGGGCTCGGAAACGCCGGTTGGCCCTGTACGTTGCCGGCGCTCTGCTCATAACGGGGTTGGCTCTCAGCTTGTTCTACTATGAGCAGCGCAAGATTTCCCGGAAATTGCTCGCCGAGAAATCGGCTCAAGTAGAAAGGAGTATTGCGGTTCTACCTTTTGAGAGCATCAGCGCGAATAAGGACGACGCGTATTTCGCAGACGGGATACAAGACGAAATCCTCAACCGTCTAGCCAAAATTGCCCAACTGAAGGTAATCAGCCGGACCTCAGTGATGCAGTTCCCTGCCGGGGCTAAACGTGATCTCCGCCAGATCGCCAACGCCCTGGGAGTAGCCAACGTTTTGGAAGGCACCGTGCGCCGCGATGCCAATCGCGTCCGGGTGAGTACAGAACTCGTCGATGCTCGCAACGATAACACTGTTTGGGCAGACAGTTATGACCGGGATCTAACTGATATCTTTGCTATCCAGAGTGAGATCGCTCAAACGATTGCTGGTAAGCTGAAGGCAACCCTTTCGCCGGACGAAGAAAGGAGTATCTCCACAAAAGCTACCGACAGCGTTAAAGCATATAGCCTTTACCTGAAAGCAAAGGCCATCATCGATCAAGCCGCGGTTGATTGGGATACAAATCCTCTGGAGAAGCCACTACACGACGCGCTTGATTTCCTGGACGAAGCGGTCCAGCTCGATCCGAATTTTGCCTTGGCTTACTGCGCTTTCGCCATCGCTCATGATTACCTTTACCTGCTTTACGATCATACGTCGGAAAGACGCGCTTTTGCTGACGCCGCGGTTAATAAAGCATTGCGGCTCGGTCGCGACCTGCCCGAAGTCCACTTAACGTATGCAAAACACCTTTTTTGGGCCTACAGCGATTATGAAGCGGCCCGGGCTCAATTGGCGATCGCCAAATCCGGCCTGCCGAATGACACCCGGATCAGTGCTCTGGAGGCAAAAATTGATCAGACCGACGGACGCTTCGAGAGATCAGTCCAGGAACTTAACGAGGCGTTGGTGCGGGACCCCCTCAACGAGAGTTTGATCTCGAGTCTTGCCCTTTCCTATGGCTACATGCGCCAGTATCGGGCTTCCGAGCAGATGTTTGATCGGCTGATTAAGCTTGCACCGGACCTACCGATGACCAAGGTACAGAAGGCATTCGTCGTAGATTTCAGCGAAAGAGGAGATACCGGGGCGGTCGAATCTGCTCTCGCGCTGCTGCCAAAGTCGCAGGCCAACAATCGAGAAGTGCTTTCATTGCAACTAGCCATCGCCATCGACCGCGAGGAATGGCTGCGAGCGAAGGTTTTAATCGCCAGTCTCGACGGAGGAGACGACGAGGGCGAATTCGGATATTTAGGATTGCCGGTGCCGGTCGGTTGTTACTCGATTTTACTAGCAGCGCTTCAGGTAGAGCCGGCGACTCCAGAATTCGCTTTGACCCGGGATGAAATGAACAACCGCGTAAAGCAATCGCCCGGTAATGGCGCCTTGCTCAGTCTGTTGGCTCTAGTCGACGCTTTTCTCGGAGACAAAGAAAAGGCAAACGACGAGGCTGCGCGCGCCGGTGAGCTTTTACCAGTCAGCAAGGATGCAACGGACGGCCCGGAAGTGCTCAGAAATGTCGCAGCCGTCCACGTGTGGACGGGTCACCTCGAACAGGCATTCAGTGAGTTGGATTCCCTTGCGCGTATGCCAAAAGGGATCGCGTACGGCGAACTAAAGTGTGACCCCTATTGGACTCCCATAAGACACGATCCGCGTTACCAGAAACTTCTGGCTAAACTAGCACCGAAGGAGTGAGTACGAAGGGCGCACGAACCTGCAAAGTCTGCGGAACCTCCCTTGCGGAGGGCACGGAGGCGTGTCCGGTGTGCTCGTCGCGACGACCGTTAAACCCCGAGTTGATGCTTCTGGCTCTGGAAAAGGACGTCGATGAAAAGGGTACCATCGAGCTAGATCTTGGTTCCGAGGAGCTTCGCTTTGGCCACTTTCAAGTTTTGCAACGCAACGATGGCCGGTCGTTTGAGCTGGGCCGCGGCTCGATGGGGATAACGTACAAGGCTTTCGATGTCGATCTTCATCGCCCAGTCACGCTCAAAGTCATTAACGCCCGTTATCTGAACGATGAATCAGCCCGGACCCGTTTCGTCAGAGAGGCCCGAGCAGCTGCCGCGGTCCGACATCCTAACGTCGCCACGGTATTCCATCTCGGTAGGAAAGGAGACAATTACTTCTACGCGATGGAGTTTGTTCCGGGTGAAACCTTGGAACAAATCCTACGCGCAACGGGACCTTTGGATCTAAAGACGGCGCTGGAAATCGCCTCTCAAATTGCGGCCGGCTTGAGCGCAATCCATAAGCAGCAGCTGGTTCATCGAGACATCAAACCAAGTAACATCATGGTGCATCTTGAGAGTGGAAGGCTCGAGAGCGTCAAGATCATCGATCTCGGTTTAGCCAAACCGGTCAACGAAGCCGGTGAGGCTGTCTCGGTCCCAGGATCGTTCGCCGGGACCCCTCAGTACGCTAGTCCAGAACAATTCAGCGGTTTGGGAGCGGACATTCGATCAGATCTCTATTCGCTGGGGGTCACCCTATGGGAAATGATCAGCGGCGAAGTACCTTTTAAGGGCTCCAGCTCGGAACTGTTCTACCAGCATCAACATGCTCCCCTGCCGGTGGCGAGACTGACTTTGCTCCCTCAGCCGGCGATTGCCCTACTCGAGGTTCTGCTGGAAAAGGATCCAGCCAAACGATTCCAGACGCCGGACGATTTTATCGCAGCAATTGCCGGCGTCAAGGCAGCGGTTACCTCCGGTTATCGCTTAAGCAAAGAGAAATTACGAAGCACCGTTCATGGCGAGATCGGATTGCGTCCGGATCCGTCGTGGGGCCTGGCAAGACGGCAGGACCGGAAGCGTAAGTTGGCCCTGTATGTTACCGGTGGCCTGGTCATCGCCGGGCTAGCTCTGGGCTTGTTCTATCACGAGCAGAGTAAGGTCTCTTCGACTCCACCGATTGATAAAACCGCTCAACCGGAAAGAAGCATCGCGGTTCTGCCTTTCGAGAGCATCAGTGCGAACCAGGACGATGCCTATTTCGCAGACGGGATACAGGACGAGATCCTTAACTATCTCGCGAAAATTGCCCAACTGAAGGTGATCAGCCGGACCTCAGTGATGCAGTACCGGGCCGGGCCCAGACGGGATCTGCGTCAGGTAGCCAATACCCTCGGCGTCGCCAACGTCTTGGAAGGAGCGGTGCGCCGCGAGGCGAATCGGGTGCGGGTTAGCATTGAGCTCATCGATGCTCGCAACGATAACACCGTCTGGGCAGACAGTTATGACCGGGATCTCACCGATATCTTTGCTATCCAGAGTGAGATTGCGGAAACCATCGCCCGGAGGCTGACCGCCACACTTTCTCCAGTCGAGAAGCAGATGATCGAAAAGAAACCGACCGAAAATTTTGCGGCGTATGATCTTTACCTGCGAGCTAACCAGCTCATTTCGAACACGGATCTGAATGCTATTAATTTTGAAAAGCCACTCCTCGATGCGGTCAAACTTTTTAACCAGGCAGTTCAACTAGACCCGAATTTTGCGCTCGCATACTGCGGAATCGTTCGCGCGCAGGACCTTCTTTATGTCTCGTTCGATCCGTCTCAATCCAGACGCGATCTAGCTGATACCGCAATTGCGACTGCCCTTCGTCTGCAGCCCGATCTTCCGGACGTGCACCTCGCTTACGCCTACCATCTTTATTTCTGTTACCGAGACTATGAGCGAGCGAGTGTACAGTTAGCGATCGCGAAGCCCGGGTTGCCGAATAGCGCCGATGTGCTGGAGCTGCCGGCATTTATCGACCGGCGCCAGGGGCACTTCGAAAAAGCAGTCCAAGGCTTCACCGCCGCGCTTCAACTCGACCCGCGCAATGCCAATCCCATCTTAGACTTGGCCTACACGCTCTGTGCGATGCGTCAGTTCCGCGCCGCGGCAGAAGCTTATGACCGGCTGATCGCTCTCGTACCGGATGATCCCGCCTACAAAATTGAAAAAGAGCGGTTCGTCACATTCATGCAGACCGGCGATGAGACTGAGCTCATGAAAGCAATTAGTCAGGCACCGACGCCACCAGCGCTGGATCGAGCGGCTATATCGCTGAATCTGACACTAGCCTTGTATCGCCGGGAGTGGACACGTGTTAATGAATTCGTTGAACAGCTGAAAAACGCCGGCGGTGAAGATAACGGCGACTTCGCCTATGCGCCTGTACCGGTACCGGCAGGCTGTTATTCGATATTACTGGCCCGGCTACAGGACAAAGAGCTAAGCCCTGACTTTCAGCAGACCCGGGACCTGTTAAGTAAAAAGTCGCAGGCTGCCCCTAGCAACGCCCTGTTGCTGAGCGCGCTCGCCGTAGTTGATGCGTTACTGAAGCGGAATGAAGCTAGCGCCGAAGCCCAGAAAGCGGCGGAAGCCCTGCCTGTCTCGACGGATGCTATGGATGGCCCCACCGTTCTGGCAAACTTGGCCGTAGTGTACGCATGGACCGGCGAAGCCGATCAGGCATTCAATCAATTAGCAATCCTCGCGAAAACACCCCACGGAATCTACTACGGTCAATTGAAGAAGGATCCACTATGGGACCCGATACGTAAGGATCCGCGTTTTGAGCAATTGTTAGCACAGTTAGCGCCCGGGAAAGATCGGTGAGACCGCAGCGCCCATCGCTTGGAGGGGAGCCGCTTTACCGGGTAGCAGCTCTGCAGGTCGGCAGCCGCCGAAAGCCTTCGGGGTAGACAAGCGGCTCCCGGAAACGTCTCCAGGCATCATCTTCACCCACGACTCTGGGGCGCCCGCTACCACGACAAAATATTCATTGACCCCTGAAACGGCCAATCGTCCGGATCTTTTACGATGCCATGACGAACCGGATTGTTTCGCACATAAAGCCATTTCTGATCATACCCGTCACTGCTCCGGATTTGGCGATCCCAAAAGCTTCGCTGCCAGATGGGCTTATGTTTAGGACTGGGCCAACGCAGAGAGACAAATGATTTCCAAGCAGCAACCCAGTTGACCAACTGTAAGCTCGTCGAGCTGTTCTCGCCGACGAATGCATGAATATGGTCGGGCATTATCACATATCGGCCAACAGGAAAGTCATCGCATCGGGTCCAAGACCGACGAATCAATTGGTGGACTCATTCATGGGCCAAGATTTTTCTTCGATTCTGCGTGCAGACGGTCAACAGCAGGACAACGGCATGGTGATCCAATGGTGCTAAGTGGGGTGGGCGCTTGCGGTCTCGAAATATCACAACCATTCAATATTACGTTACTATATTTCGTCAAACAGTCCAAATGAGACACGCTGGGCGATGCTGATACCAGGAGACGTTCGCGGGAGCCGCTTGTCTACCCCGAAGGCTTTCGGCGGCTGCAAACTCACAGACCTGCCACCCTACAAAGCGGCTCCCCTCCAGGTGATGGGCGTTGAATATGTAGGGCCCTCCACCCTGCCCTCACCCCAACGGAAACTCTTCCAACCGCACCTCTAGCAGCATTCTTAGCGCATCGCGCGCGTTTTCGGCGGTTACTTCCGCGGACCCGATCGCCACGCAAAGGCTAACCAACCCCTCCAGATCCCCTAGATCGATAAATTCCGCGTCGATCCGGCCGTCCGGCGTACAATTGTGATAGTTACCCAGAGCCACGCAAAACGCGCCCGATCGATACCCGTAGAGCTGAAATGCAGTCGCTTCGCAAGTTCCCCCGGGCATTAGACAGCGTTGGAACCGGCTTTTTTCTGTTTTAGCCACCTCAACGAAAAAGTCGCTGGTTGGTGGGTCGAAAATCGAACTTCGATCTCCCACTCGAATGATCGGTCCCTCTCCCATTTTAGCCGGCGGAATTTCTGAACTGGCTTCAAGCGAGATAGTGGTCGTATCAAGCGGCAACAACTTCGACTTCGCCAAGTGAATGGCGCCAATAAAGCCTACCTCTTCGGCTCGCGTGAAAACACCGGCGACCGAACCCGCGAAGGCGCTTTCAGACAAGGTCCGCAAGGTTGCCACAATCGTCGCGCAACCGATCAAATCATCGCAAGCTCGCGAGTACAACCGGTCTCCTTCCACGCGGAAAGCAGGTAAATCCCACATTCCGAAATCACCGAACTCGCGCACCGTACCTTTATCGTGAAGGCTTGGCGGAACACCACCCAAGAAGCGACGAACCGGATGCAATTGCCATCCGGGATGATCCATATGCGCAACGAACGCGTACCGCGGCCGTTCACCGCCATACCAAGCGATCAAATTACCGACCCGATCCAGCTCCAATTCCAGACCCTCGACCCCGCGCAATTGGCGCATGATCTCGGTCCTGACTGCATCCTCGAACGTTGGAGCAGTCGGACAGTCAAGGATTGGTCGAACGATGGCCAACAATTCTTCACGGTGCATGTGAATCGGAAACATGCACAAATTACACCGATTCCGCAGATTATTTTGTCTGATTACTGATTCATGATTACTGGTTGTACGATGGTCAGTGATTACCGATTACCGGGCGAGAGCTAAAAACAATGCCGAAAAAACTCCGTTATTGGTTCGAATATATCTTTATTGCGCTCTTTGCCCGAATTGTTCCCCTACTACCACTGCGTTTACTGCATGGCCTGGCCGCGACCCTGGGTTGGCTGGTTTATTATTTGGATCGGCGTAGTCGATTGGTCGCTCTGGCTAACCTTGAGGCAGCCTTCGGCAACCAATACACACCGCGTGAGAGAGCGCGCATCGCCAGGCGATCAGTACAGGCGTTTGGCCGAAGCTTTCTTGAATTGTTTTGGACGCCTCGCCTGAACCGGCAAAACATTCACCGATTTGTCCGCTTCGCGGACGAAAAGCGGTTCGAGGCAATGCTCAATACGAAGCAAGAACATCCGGTTATCGGCATCACGCTTCATTTCGGCAATTTTGAGTGGGGCAGCGCCTTGTTTGGATTCCGCGGCTACGATGGCTACATCCTGATGCAACGGTTCAAGAACGATCGCTTGACCGCTCTCTTCCAGGCGCTCCGCGAGATCTCGGGCCAAAAGAGCGTGACCCAGGAGAAATCCATGATTCGCTTTTTTAAGGCTCTGAAACGCGGAACGCCTGTCGGCATCCTGATCGACCTAACCTTGAAGATGTCGGAGCCGGGCCTGGTTGTACGCACCTTCGGACTTTGTATGCGCGCCACCATGATGCATGCTGTTCTTCAGGAACGAACCCAACAGCGGATTCTCCCGTTCATCACGGTTGCGGACGCAGACGGTTACGTCGTTCACATTCTCGATCCCATTGAGTTCTTTCCAGAAGCTTCTCGGGAGGAGATTGCCCAGATCTGTTGGAACAGATTTGAGCCGTTCATTCGAAAACATCCGGAACAATGGCTCTGGAGCTACAAGCATTGGCGCTATCGGCCCGCAGTCGACGGTGAACGTTATCCGTTTTATGCCAATCAGTCGGAGCTCTTTGACGCTGAATTCAGCAAAAAGCCGGCCGCGAGCGGCGACAATCCGAAGGCGGTTTCCTCGACTTAGAGTACCGCGACCTGGAACCCTAGCGCTCGGGCGGCGTTTGCCTGGCGCTGATCGAACGTGACTAAAACGGTCGCCTGAAGCTCTCGCATAGCAGCAAGATGCAAGCGGTCGAGAGTGCGACAGTGTAGGTCGGGGACCGTAGCAAGCTGCTCGAGCGCCGTCTGAAAAACTGAACCACTAATTTCCTGAAATCGAAAAGGTTCAACTTGTAACATCTGAGCGATATATCTTTCGATACGGCGATATTGTTGCCGGCTGAGTAATCCTGCCAAGTGGAAGGCCCGGATTTGGGTACGCATTTCGAGGACAGCTAAGGAAGAGATCAAAACGCGCTCGGCGTTCGCCACGTAACTTTGGATGCTTGGGCTCTCCGGTTCCGGCAATATTAGCTTTAGTAGAGCGCTGGTATCAGCGTAGTCCATGAATCAGCTGGTTGTTCGGAGGCCTAGCGGTCCTCTCGCCCGTTAGCGAGCCACTCCTCAACGCTCCGCAACATCTTCCCCGGCCCAAACACCTGCGTCTGCCATTTTCGATGAGAAGCTGGGATAAATCGCCCCGAGCGCTTAGGCTCTCCTTCCCATTTCGTGAGTCTCGCGATGGGCTTCGCGTCTCGGGTAATGATTATTTCTTTCTCCGAAATCAGTGCTTTTTCCGCCTCCGGCCACCGATGACGTAACTCGCGAACGGAAATCGATTTCACCTCTTAATGTTACACATGTATAACCGATGATCCACCATCAAATAAAGCCGCCGTCATCGTTAGTGACTTTTTTCAACTTTATCGCTAACGTGCTCTCCCGTGAGCAAATCATTTACCGATCTAGGTGAAAAGGAAGTGCTCGCTCTGGCGATCTCACTCGAAGAAGAGGATAGCAGGATCTATCGAGATTACGCCGAGAGGATGAAAGAAAAGTATCCGGAGACGGCATCTATTCTGCAAACAATGCACGAAGTGGAGTTGTCTCATCACCGTCGTCTGACCGAACTTTATCAGGGGCGATTCGGGGACCACATTCCTTATTTTCGGCGACACGACGTTAAGGGATTTATCAAACGAAAACCTATCTGGCTAAACGTCCACCTGAAGCCGAAGCGGGTCCGGCAGGATGTGATGGCCATGGAAGGGGAAAGCCGCCGTTTTTACCAACAGGCAGTAGACCAAGTCAAATCTCCCGAGGTGCGTTTGCTCCTGCAAGAGCTGGCTCTGGTAGAAGAAGACCACCAAAACATTTTCGTAGAAGAAGTAAAAAAGAAGAAAAAGTCCGGAGCGCCGCCCGAATAGCCAATAGCCAATGAGCGATGGCCGATCAGGCAATTGCAAAAACGTGAGCAGGCAGAATCTCTCTTGCGGAGCTCTGACGGCTCCCTAACATTGGCTATTCGCGCAACGCTATGGGGAAAATTTACGATTTGATCGACGAGAAACTTGCGCGCTGGCTTAGCTCACAAAAGGTCTTCTTTGTGGCGACCGCTCCCCTCTCAGGCGACGGCCATATTAATTGCTCTCCGAAAGATGGCGCATCCTTCCGGATCCTGGATGAACGAACCGTGGTTTACCTAGACCTGACCGGGAGCGGTGTGGAAACCATTGCTCATCTGAAAGAAAACGGCCGCATCATTCTGATGTTCTCTGCCATGGATGGTCCACCCAAGATCGTTCGTTTACATGGACGCGGCGAATCGATCGAGCCAGGGCACAACGATTTTGAGTCACTTCGCAAAACGTTCCCGGATGCACTCGGCTTGCGCTCCTTCATTCGCGTCCAACTAACTCGTATCTCGGATTCATGCGGTTTCGGGGTCCCCAGGTACGAATTCCGGGGCGAGCGATCACAGTTGAAAGAATGGGCCGAACGAAAGGGAGAAGCCAGCTTGGTTGACTATCGCCAGGAAAAGAACAGCCGCTCGATTGACGGATTGCCGGGAGTTTAAACAACCGCGAATGGATCCACCTTCGCCAAGCCTTTGGCGCGACAGGCAGCGAATAAGTTCGGCAAACGCCGTGTATTCGCGGTTATTCATTTAAAGACCTGACCGGGTCGATTGAGGCTGCACGGCGTGCAGGCAGGTAGTTCGCCATCGAAGCGACAGCACCCAGCAATAATATCACTCCGGCCAGGGTAGCAGGATCATTCGGAGCGACTTGATACAACTGTCCCTGCAGGAGGTGCGAAACCGCTATTGAACCCAGAATACCGATCACTACTCCGCACAAAAGCATGCGGGTACCATCCCACATGATCAGCCGGATCACGTCTCTACTTTGGGCGCCCAGCGCCATCCGCACTCCAATCTCCCGTCTGCGTTGGATAACGCCGTACGACACGATGCCGTACAAACCGAGGCCAGCCAGTAAAAGCGCAACTAACGCGAAGCTACCTACTAACCAAACGTTTAACCGGCGATCTCCAATCGAGTCAGCGATGATCTGCGACCAAGGCCGAACCTGATAAAGTGGTAAATCTCGGTCGATCTCAGCGATCGCTTTTCGCAGAGGCTCGACTAACATCGCCGGATCGGCACGAATTACTAACGTCATCCACTGGGCATCGTTCTCCCCGATATCGATCGCGTCCTGGCTTTGCTCAACCGGATAGTAGATTTCCGGAGCTGCCGTCTTTGCCAAACTGTACTGATGCACATCACCAATCACACCAATAATGGTTGCGACAGAGGTACCGTTATTGATTCGATTCCCGATAGCATCCTGGGCAGCTTTAAAGAAACGCGAAGCGAAGGTCTGATTAACCAGAATCGTTCTGGGCGCGCTGCTACCATCACGCTGATCAAATAGTCTACCCGCGAGTAATGGTATACCTGCGGTCCGGAAATAGTTACCGCTTACGATTACATTGTCGGCCATGGGACGCTGCGCGTCGGAAAGAGCGGGGCGTCCCTCAATCTGGAAACTGGACGCATCGTGCGAGCCACCGAATGGCAGATCGTTGATGGCGCCGGCAGACTTCACGCCGGGTAGCTCACTGACTCGGGCTTGTTCGGCTGAATAGAAGGCGACGATCGAGTCGCCGGTACGGTAGCGCGCGGGAGGAAGTCGGATCGTTGCGGTTAATATCTGCTCAGGTTCGAACACGCCGGATTGAACAGATTGAAGGTGCCAAAAGGACAGCAACAACAGACCAGCGCAAGTGAGCACGATCACCGCGGAAGCAAGCTGAAAGACGACCATTAGCCGGCGGCTTCGGCCCCCAGCGCCGATCGAACCAGGTCGATTTTCGCGGAGTCCGGTCTGGAGACTTTGCCCGCGTTTACCGCACAACGCATAAACTGGAGCCACGCCGGTGATAATGCCAACTAACAAGGAAACCACTATGACGAACCCTAGGACGAATGCGTCGATGCGGACTTCGGTCAGACGATGCAGATACGATTTTCCCAGCCAACTTAGCAGTTCAATGCCCCATTCCGCCAAAAGCACGCCAATGCAGCCGCCGCCTAGTCCAAATAAGGCACTCTCGGTGAGAAGTTGCCGGATGAGCCGCACCCGACTCGCCCCAAGAGCAGAACGCGTTGCTATTTCCTTCCGGCGGCCGACCGCACGGGTTAACAATAGATTCGCAACATTGAGGCAAGCGATTAGCAGCACGCAGGCCGCCGTCGCTTGCAGCAACAACAAGGTCGGACGGGTATCCCCCACCGTATCTTGATGCAGAGAATTTAGCTCGATCCCGTGGTCCGCTAGAGCGTCGGGATAACGAGACGCCAGGCGACGCGCTAGAGTAGACATTGCCTGCTGGGCCTGCGCGAACGAGACACCGTCCTTTAGTCTGCCAACTACACTCACCCAGTTGTTACCCCGAGCCTGCAATTGATCCTGACTGAACGAAAGCGGAACCCAGGCTTCTACTCTTTCATTCGGGAAAGTAACGGTGTCTGGCATGACACCAATCACGACATAGCTTTCGCCGTTCAAGCGCAGAGACTTTCCGATGACATCGGTTTCATCCCCGTAAAGACGCCGGCACAATCGGTCGCTGAGAATCAGGACATGATCATGACCCGATTGATCCTCGTCCAGGTCAAAAGTTCTACCGAAACGAGCGGTTAGTCCCAGGACGGCGAAATAGTTCGGGGATACGGCTGCACTGAGAATACCTTCTGCGCCGGTACGATCTTGAAGTGCGAGTCCTTTGAACGCGTATCCAGCCAAGCCGCTGAACGCTTCATTTTCGTGCTGCCAATCTAACAGGTTAGCAATCGAAGTTGGTCCACGATTTGAATTCTGCAGATTCGTTTGGTAGAGGCGAACCAGACGTTCCGAGTGGGGGGCCCGCAAAGGTTGAATCAGAATGGCGTTGACCGCGCTGAAAATAGCGGTGTTCGCCCCGATACAGATACCGAGTATTAGCACCACCACGAGGGCGAACCCGGGAGACCGGGATAAAACCCGCAAACAATATCGTAGGTCCGCAACGAAACTCGCCATGCGAACGATCATAGAGGGCAATTTACATGCCAGGCACATCGCGTGGGCGCACCCCACGGCTTCCAGCCGGATGGTCTCAAAATGAGAACGAGTTGTTCCATCTTGGGACGTCCCTTATCGATAAGGCTGACCGCCAAACCCAAGCCAGAGAGGATTTAAAATCCGCAGATTACTCAGATTACGCAGATTTCTTTTCGGGCATCATCGGGACGCTGATTTTCGAGGGACCAAATAAATCGCTGTTGCCTGAGTGAAGCGTGTCACAGTAACACGTCACAGGAATGAGCAAGAAAAAAGACAAGTCGAAACCAGGACGACACGAGGCGACCCGGGGCTGCGCGCAAGACTAATCAAACGGTCACCGTTCGTGGGCTCCGCCAAGATTGGCGTCGAGTAAAAGACATGGTTATTCGCGGGTCAAGGGTCCTTGTCACTGACAATGGCGTACCGATCATGCAACTCGTACCGATCGACAGACCGGCCGAGGCGAACTTTGATTGGATCGCTCATTTGCAGACGATCCGGGAGATCACTGAAGGGAAAAGCACAGGCGGCAACTCAGTGCTCGAGGAACGAGCGTCTTATAAAGCGTGATCTACACGGATACGAGCCCGCTCGTCGCTTTTTACGCGAACGAAAACGCAGCTCTGGAGGCAGCGCGATTCACCGAGCGATTGAATACTCGTTCGTTCGATATTCTCCACGTTTCGATCGCGCTCGAACTCGGTTGCGACACCTTTCATACTTTTGACCACGACCAAAGACGACTGGCCGTCGCGGCTGGACTACGAACGAATCCTGTTGGAAAACTAAGCTAAGCTGACGACCTTTAGGCCAAGTATTTGCTCCATCGGCACAAAATCCCGATCATTATGCAGCAATTCGAGGTTCCACTCGATGCAACCGGTCGCAATGATCACATCTATGGTTTTGCGGACGCTTATCCCCCTCCGCCGCAGGGTACGATAATTGTTAGCTGCCTGGAGACAGAGCTGATAACCGCCGAGCTCATAGAACGGCAATACCGTGAGAAAAGATTGGGCACGACGAAAATCCGTATCCCGGTCAAATCCCTGTAGAACCTCAGTGAGGATTAGGTCACCCATGGCCACTGGTTCATTTCCCATCAACCAATCCAGCCGGTCTGTGTGCCAATTAACCACCCCGTTGAAGTAGTCGATCCAAACCGAGGTATCAGCTAGTACCATCTTGGGGCGCGCTTAACGATACTCAGGAACGGCGGTCACGTCTCAGGTTCTCTAGATCCCCAGACCAACGAAGCTTACCGCGTAAAGAACGCCCCTTAACCTGGCGATGAACCAAGGCGACCAGCTTCAAGCCCTCTTCAACCACGGCCCGTTTCGTAGCGTTCGGACGCGCTTCCAAGGCCGCTGCCATAAGATCGTCGTCAATGACAATATTGGTACGCACAATGTGTATACTTTTCGTAGCAATACACATTGTCAAGATAGCAAATCACAAAAAGTCTTCAATTGGATTTCTCTGAGTACTCTGTGTCGATGAGTAAGCGAGACACTCGTTAGCCTCTAAATTCTATTCTCTCGCTTTCCTGGTTTCCACCGTTGAACCAAGCCCGAGGAAAGGATTCTCTTGTCTCGCGTCAAGAGTGGGAGCCGATGGGTTCGAGCCGTCGCAACGATCACGCGATCGGCCGGATCCCGGTGAAACTTGTCGGGTAAAGATGCGAGTTCGACCGCGATTTCGGTGGTGAGAGGAAGAATACGAACGACCCCTGGCTTGGTGGCTTGAGAGATCCAGTGCTCGAAGGATGGTTGCAGATCTAGGCGACGCAGGCTGACCAGCGTTGCGACTTCCCAGAGACTGAGATTGGAAATAAAGGGAGGCGAATCCAGCGCATCCAGCTCTTCGATTTCTCGGCGCTCTAACTTGGCCGGCTCAGCGACGTACCAGATCCAGGCGTGAGTATCGAGCAGCGGCACGCTCATTTCAGGGCCTCAATATCGTCTTCTGCAACTGCCGGTTCGAAAGGATTCTGGTACGACTTGACTGAACCGGCGAGTTTGAGGCGTACCTCTTCTATTGGCCTGATGGGATTTTCCGCGACCAGTTTCGCGACCACCTTCCCATGCTTCGTGATGATCACCGGTTCCCCGTCTTTGTGGACTTGATCTATCAGGTTCAAGCATTTCGCCTTGAATTCGGTGACGCTGACGGTCATATAAATGACTAGTATCACTGACTAGTCATAAAGGCAAGTAAGGACCACGACGCCTAAAAAGTGCTTCATTGAAGATCCTTCTTTGTGATACAGAGGATCGCGATGCCGCCCTACAAAGAGACTGGTGTCGCCCTGCGCTTGGCGCTGTTGGCAGTGTTCGTCTGCGGTCAACCCTCTCGAACATTCGCAGAAGATCATCGGAACGCTGAGGAAGTCGCTGTCACCAAGCCGTTTCCGCCTTATCCGGCACAAGCCGCTCAGGCTCACGAACAGGGAGACGTTCTACTCCGGGTTCAACTCAGCAACGGTAAAGTGATCGATGTCACGGTGATAGGTGGCCCGACTACCCTCGCTTTACCCGCCGCTAGATGGATCAAACTGCAATGGAAGTTTAAGGCCGGCACGACCGGCGTATTTGATCTCCCTATTCGCTTTCGGTATCAACCCGGCAGGGGAGTAGACTCGGAAGTTTTGTATAGGCCTGCTCCTCCCTATCCGCCGGAGGCCAAACGGAAAAAGGAAGAAGGAAACGTCCTGCTTCTGATCAAGGTGAAAAACGGTGTAATCACCGATGTTGTTCCGAAGAGCGGCCCTGACGATCTCGCTTCGTTCGCTGCTTCACGGATCAAAGAAAATTGGAAATTTAGAGCCGGTCTAACCAAGAGCTACACGCTACCGATCTATTTTCACAACCCAAGCGGAAACCCCGTAAAGCCGGCAGTCGTTGTTCGTATTGTTGTCAAGAAGGGCGCCATTGTGGAAATCACGCCAGTCACTGGATCTCCAAAGGCGGCCGCTGCCGCTGTCGATTTTATCAAAAAAAACTGGGAATTCTCGCCAGATCAAAGCGGAACCTTTACGCTACCAGTCGTCCTCCAACAGCCGCCAGCAAAGTGAACCGAAATCGAACCGCGAATGAACACGAATAGAAGGCTCACTCTCAAACCGTCTGTTCAACCACTTGTTTCGATCAATCGATTTATAGCACTTAATCTAAGACAACGATCGATCCGTTTGTGACCGCTAAGCACGCATTCGAATCAATTGTGCACAACAAGGACTCAAAGGCCTCAAAGATAAAACCTTGATGGAACTCAGCTGAGGCACTCTTCAACTTTGTGACCTTTGCGATCTTGTTGTGGAGTTTTTTTGTCGTTTGGGATCTGTTCCGGCGGAGGGCGACGTGACTTTGTCCCGAAGGGACACCGGTAAACCAAGGTGGAATAGCCGGTTCTTCGAAGTCCTGCCATCGTGAAAACAATGAAGACGGCTCCGACACAACAAGGAATCAAAGTTCACAAAGACAAATTCTTCGGGTGCTGGTCTTCGGGAATTTCTGTGAACTTGTTGTGTCAGTAGCTCACGATGAGGGTCATGAGTCGCTTTCTTCGTCTCGTTCGATTAGATGTTGGCGCAATCGCCCGGCCCTCAATCCATAATACTTTAAGATCCCTTCAGGAACCTATCTCCCATGAACAAACTAGTATCCATCCTCACTATCGGAGCCATCATCGGTGGCATATCGCCATCAATGGCGCAGGAGTACAAGCGCGTCAGCCCTCACGAAACCGTCAGCAAGGCTATCGATGGAAATCGGGTGATGATTGTCTATGGCCGCCCTTACACGAAGGATCCGAAAACCGGCCAGGACCGAAAAATTTGGGGTGACCTCGTTCCTTACGGTGAAGTTTGGCGCACCGGCGCAGATGAAGCCACGCTTCTGATCACTCAAAAACCGATTGTGATAGCCGGTACCACCATTCCGGCGGGTGCTTACACTTTACGGACTTTGCCAAATCAAGACGGCACCGCCAAACTAATCATCAATAAACAGATCGGCCAATGGGGGATGGGCCCTGGATCTTACGACGAGAAACAGGATCTTGTCCGAGTTGACCTCAAAAAAGAAGCGGTGGACACCCCCGTAGATCAATTCACGATGGCGGTTTCCAAAGATCCCTCCAGTGGCGGCGTCTTGAGCATGGTCTGGGAAAAAACTGAGTTTTCCGTTCCGTTCACCGTAGAGAAATAGCCTCCGGCCTTTCGATTGGCTGCATCGTGCAGGATGACCGGCATGCACCGATCTTCCTCAGGTCCTGCCCAGGGATTGTAGTGATGAATCACGTCATTTCACACCTCCTATCCGTATCAATGTCTAGACTACCGCGCCGCCGGGTCAGTCTGGCCTGCGGAATTGCCATGCTCAGCCTGCCAACCAACGCGATCTCACAATCCGTTCCCGGGCCAGAGATCCTACGCCAGTTGCGCGGCTTCAGCGAAATGGGCAGCGTGCTTTATATTGCAGCGCATCCCGACGATGAGAACACAGAATTAATCACCTATTTCGCCCGGGGGAGAAACTATCGCACCGCCTATCTTTCGCTTACGCGCGGAGATGGTGGACAAAATGTGCTCGGCCCCGAATTCGGCAGTGAAATAGGCGTGATTCGGACCCAGGAATTACTCGCTGCGCGACTGATTGATGGCGGCCGGCAATTCTTTTCCCGGACAGTCGATTTCGGTTTCTCCAAGGACTTCAGCGAGACCTTGAGAATTTGGGATCGGCAACAGGTATTGAGCGACATCGTTCGGGTCATCCGCCAGTATCGACCCGACATTCTCATCACGCGTTTTTCTCCCATTCCGGGGCGAACGCACGGGCACCACACAGCGTCCACGGTGCTTGCCATGGAAGCCTTCAAACTTGCCGCCGATCCGAAGGCTTTTCCGGAACAGGGACTGGAACCGTGGCAACCAAAACGCATTGTTTGGAACGAGTCGATTTATCAAAAGGACGACATCAGCGGAGCTCAACAAGTACACATTGATGTCGGTGGCAATGACCCGGTAACCGGAGAACCATTCACGGTTATCGCCGGCCGGAGCCGCTCCATGCACAAGACTCAAGGCTTTGCCAACTTCGCCATTCCTAACCGGCCGAGGCCGAGATTTGAAGGGTTCCAACTCCTGGATGGCGCGCCTATGAAGAGCGACGTGCTCGACGGCGTAGACACTACTTGGGGTCGCGTACAGGGCGGCGCGGAAATTGGAAAGCTGGCTCAGGAAATCATTGCTCGATTTGACTCACAAAATCCGGCCGCAAGCGTGCCCGCGTTATTAAAATTGCGAGGCGAGCTGGCTGCATTGCCGACTAGCGACCCGGTGGTAACCGAGAAACGCGGTCAGCTTGACCGTATTTTGCAGGCGTGTCTTGGCTTGGGAGTGCAGACCACCATTTCACAGGCCGATGTAGTGCCGGGCGAAATTATGAAACTGCATCACTCCGTGGTCATTCATTCCAGCACGCCGGTCCGCTGGGTCGCGGTACGTTATCCTGGAATCAAACCACAAATCGACTCAGGAAAGTCTCCAAGTCCCCCCGGCCCTCAGAAAACGTTCCCACGTCTTCCTGACCCTCAGAATATTGAACTCCTTCCGAATCAGCCTAGAACGGCAGACTCGACACCGACCCTACCCACCGGCACGCCATTGGGTCAGCCCTATTGGCTGCGTGAAGAAGCTAGTCCAGGAATGTTCCAAGTTGATGATCCTTCATTGATCGGTCGCCCGGAGAATCCGTGTCCTTTTCCCGTCGAATATGTTTTCGAAATTGGCGGCCAGACACTGGTCATTCCGGACGAGCCAGTGCAAGTAACTACGAACCCCGAGAATAGTGAAGTTCGCCGTCGCCTGGAAGTCATTCCGCCGGTCTCGCTTCATTTTGCCACAGACGTCGCGCTATTCGCTCCGGGAACATCTCATCCGGTGGAGGTTGAAATCGTCGCGTCCCGCGCGGATTCGAGCGGCACCTTAAAATTGGACACGCCCCAAGGCTGGAGGGTTTCACCGGCCGAGCAATCATTCCATCTAAAGGCCATCGGCGAACGGGCGCGGTTTACCTTCACCATCACGGCCCCGCAGAAATCGGACACCGCCAAGATTATCGCCGATGCGGAAATCGGGCAGGCGCATTACCGCGCCGGCCGCATCGAGATCAATTACTCGCATATTCCGCCTATTTTGCTCCAGCCGGTTGCCAGTCTGAAAGCCATCAGTCTCGAACTTAAAACTCTCGGGCACACCGTAGGCTATCTACCTGGCGCAGGCGACAGCGTGGCTCAAAGCCTGAAGCAAATGGGTTATGCTGTCAGGATTTTGGACGATACGAATCTCACGCTGGAAGATTTGCACGGACTCGATGCCGTGGTGATTGGCGTTCGAGCTTTCAACGTCGGGAACAATATTGGGTCAAACTTGCCCTTACTATTTCGCTATGTCGAAAATGGCGGCACGATCGTTGCCCAATATAACCGGCCGGATGGGTTGAAAACGAATGAACTCGCGCCATTTGAATTGCATCTGTCAACTGACCGCGTCACAGACGAAAACGCGGCAGCCACGTTTCTAGCCCCAGACCATCCGGTGTTGAACAAACCGAACAAAATCACCAACGCGGATTTTGATGGTTGGGTGCAGGAACGGGGAATTTATTTTCCGGACCATTGGGATGACCATTTCACGCCGGTCCTCGCCTTCAATGATCCCGGCGAGTCTCCTCTCAAAGGCGGGCTCTTGGTCGCGCCATACGGCAAAGGGTATTTCGTCTATACGGGTCTGGTGTTCTTTCGGGAGCTGCCAGCCGGCGTACCAGGAGCTTTCCGTTTATTTGCCAATCTGATTTCACTCGGCGTGGCCGACGAAGCTAAAGGGGGAGATGGGGCGAAGTCTGCCAAATGAAACGCTCCGCCGCTACCGGATCCGCTGACTCTGAAGCCGACGAGACCGGCCTGCCGTGGTTGCGTACCTGGAACCACGTCTATCTTTTGGTGATCATCCACTTCGCGATTTGGATCGGTTTGCTCGTCGCGTTGACTGATTTCTTTTCATGAGCCCGCTAGATTTCGTTGTTCTCATCGGATCGATGCTCGGCATCGCCGCCTATGGGGTCTGGCACACTCGAGGAAATCGGGGACTGAACACCTACTTGAAGGGTGATAGCAAAACCGCGTGGTTCGCCATTGGTCTTTCGGTCATGGCGACTCAAGCCAGCGCTATTACTTTTCTATCTACCCCCGGACAGGGATATCTTGATGGGCTGGGGTTCGTGCAAATTTATTTCGGACTGCCCATCGCATTGATTATCATTGCCGCCGTTTTCCTGCCAATTTTTCGGCGGCTTAATGTTTACACGGCGTACGAATATCTTGGGCGTCGTTTCGACACCAAGACCCGTCTGCTAGGAGCTGCTTTATTTCTTGTCCAACGTGGCCTGGGCGCAGGGCTAACGATTTACGCGCCTTCGATCGTTCTCGCGACTGTCTTTGGCTGGCCGCTCGATTTGACGATTATCAGCAGCGGATTGGTTGTCATTGTTTATACCGTGATGGGTGGAAGCAGCGCCGTCACGGTAACGCAAAAATATCAACTAGCCGTCATCTTCGCGGGAATGGTGACTGCATTTTGCTTGGTGGTGGCGAAACTACCCGCCGGGCTTTCCTTTACGGACACCTTTGCCCTAGCGGGTGGATTTCAGAAACTCAATGCCGTCGACTTTTCAACCGATGTGCATCAGCGCTATACATTTTGGTCGGGCTTGCTCGGCGGAACGTTCTTGATGCTGGCGTATTTCGGCACGGATCAATCACAGGTTCAGCGCTATCTTGGAGGCGCCTCTTTGCGCGAAGGCCGGCTCGGTCTCATGTTCAACGCCATCTGCAAAATCCCGATGCAGTTCTTCATTCTGCTACTGGGCGTTCTGATTTTTGTCTTTTATCAATTTGAACCACCGCCGTTGTTCTTCAATGCCACCTTAAGCCACTATCTGGCGGAACATCGCTCTGACGAACGGTTGCACGCTTATGAAACCGACTACGAGTCGCTCCATGACCAGGCAAACCTACAGCTCAAAGACTGGTTGAAAGCCAGACACGCCGGCGATCGAGCCGCAGCGGCCGCAGCATTTTCTGGCGCGCTGAGCGCCCATCAACAGAGCGAAAAAATTCGCGCAGACGCCGCGAAATCGTTGTCACAGATAAGTGCCAGCACCACGGCGACTGACGCGGACTATGTGTTTATCACCTTTATCCTGCATCAGTTGCCCCACGGTGTTATCGGTCTGCTGGTGGCAGCGTTTTTCTCCGCTGCACTTTCTTCCAAGGCCGCCGAACTTAATGCACTCGGTTCCAGCACCACCGTTGACTTTTATCGACCAATCATTAAGCGGGATGCGACAGATCAACACAGCCTGGTAGCCACAAAATGGTTTACCGCCTTTTGGGGATTGGTCGCAATCGCCTTCGCCCTTTACGCTCACCTGGTCGAGAATTTGATTCAGGCGGTGAATATCCTTGGCTCGATTTTCTACGGCGTGATGCTTGGTCTTTTTGTCGTGGCATTTTTCGTACGGCAGGTTGGCGGGTCTGCCGTTTTTTGGTCAGCGCTGGTATCGCAAGCACTCATCTTTTTCCTCTACTTCACTCTCCCTATCTCCTACCTCTGGTACCCGCTTATCGGCTCCGCAGCGTGCGTGATATTAAGCATTCTTCTACAAACCTTTTTCAACGTCGTTTCCGAAACCGGT
>Ga0070765_100000403_pt1 | contig 25939 bp, 20 predicted proteins | sample HubBroMetageWFT5_FD_71516 | JGI IMG/M metagenome (GOLD analysis project Ga0070765, IMG submission 71516) | Warmed and freeze-thawed soil microbial communities from the Hubbard Brook experimental Forest, New Hampshire - Hubbard Brook CCASE Soil... | ecosystem: Environmental > Terrestrial > Soil... | reverse complement strand
CCTGTCGATGGGCTGCGGCGAGCTGCCGCCCTTGGCCCGCGAGCTCGCGGCCCTATTGGCTTGCGGGAAGCACAGCTTCCTTAGCCACGCGTCCGCCGCGTTCGTGTGGGGTCTCCGCGAGACGGCGCCGGCTCAGGTGGAGGTATCGGTGGTCGGGCGGTGCTGTGGCTCGCGCAACGGTATGCGGGTGCATCGCGTGCGCGACATCGACCGGCGCGAAATCCGCCGGCACGAGGGCCTATGGCTGAGCTCGCCGGCGCGGGTATGCCTCGAAGTCGCGGCCACCTCGCCGTCCGACGTCCCCGGTCTGATCGACGCGGGTCTCGGCAACCGGCGGATCAAGAAGCGCGACCTCGAGGCAGTGGTGCGCCGTCACCGGGGGGACCGAGGGGTCGCGCGCCTGGCGGCGATCCTCGGCGACGAGTCGGCGATGACGATCACCCGTTCCCGGGCTGAGAAGGCCATGCTCAAGCTGATTCGCGACGCGCGTCTCCCGGCCCCAGAGGTGAACGTGCGATTCGGTCCTTACCAGCCGGACTTCCTCTGGCGCGAGCAGCGGCTGATCGTCGAGCTCGACAGCTACGGCTTCCACGGTGGTCCCAGGGCCTTCCAGACCGACCGCGAGAAGGACCTGTTCTACAGAGACGCCCGCTTCGACGTCCTGCGCTTCACGCGGGCACACGCCGTGTACGAGCCCGCGATGGTCCTCGTCAGGCTGGCCCGGGCGCTGGTGGCCTAGCGTCAGGCCGCCCGCAGCGCCGACTCGCGGCGCTCGACCTCGGCGCGAACGACCGGGGCCACCTTCGTGCCGAACAGTTCGATCGACCGCATGACGTCGTTGTGGGCGACGGCGCCGACGCTCATCTGACCGACGTACCGCTGGTTGGCGAACAGCTCGTGCTCGAACAGGATCTTCTCGGTGACCTGCTCAGGCGATCCCACCGCCAGCGCGCCGCGAGGCGAGCGGAGAGCGTCGTACTCGGGCCGGCCCGACGGCGGCCACCCGCGCTCGCGCCCGATCCGGTTCATCATCGCGAGGTATGAGGCGGCGAAGGCGCTGTTGGCCGCTTCATCGGTCTCACCGACGAACGCATGGGTGTTGATCGCGACCTTGGCCTCGGTGGGGTCGTGACCCGCGGCCTCGAACGCCTGGCGATAGAGGTCGACGAGCGGCACGAACCGCTCGGGCTGCCCACCGATGATCGCGAGCGTCAGCGGCAGCCCGAGGGCGCCGGCGCGGATCACCGACTGCGGCGTTCCGCCCACCGCGACCGACACGGGCAGCGGGTCCTGCACCGGGCGCGGCCACACGACGGCGTCGTTCAGCGGCGCCCGATGCTTGCCGGACCAGGTGACGTGCGATGACTCCCGGATCTTGAGGAGAAGGTCGAGCTTCTCGGCGAACAGCTCGTCGTAGTCATCGAGGTCGTAGCCGAACAGCGGAAACGACTCGATGAACGAGCCGCGCCCCGCCCATATCTCGGCGCGCCCGCCCGAGATCAGGTCGAGCTCGGCGAACTGCTGGAACACGCGTACGGGGTCATCGGAGCTGAGCACCGTGACGGCGCTCGCGAGGCGGATTTGTTCGGTCCGCGCGGCGATCGCGGCGAGGGGGACCGCCGGCGCGGATACGAGGAAGTCTGGGCGGTGGTGCTCGCCGATCGCGAACACGTCGAGCCCGAGCTCGTCAGCGAGCTGCGCCTCTTCGAGGAGGTCGCGCATCCGCTGCTCGGGGGATAAGCCCGAGGCGAGGTCGGCAAAGGTCGCAAGTCCAAGTTCCATGGAGGAGAGGATAGCAGGTAGTTGTGGGCACAACTGTCTAGTGCGGGCGCGGGGCGATGAGGGGGCCGGCGGGGCGGGGGATGCGGGGCCGCTGCGCAGGCTGGGCGGATCAGCTCGGGGTTTCCTCGAGCTCCGGCACAGTCGTGAGCGAGAGCTGCCGCGCCCTCCGCTTCGCCGCCCCGACCGCCTCGGTCAGCGTGTCGATGTCGTACACGCCGTAGTGGCGCCGGCCGTTGATGAAAAACGTCGGGGTGCCCGACACGCCGCTCTCGTCGGCGCTGGCGACGTCCTCGCTGACCCGCTGGGCGTACGCGCGCGTGCGCAACTCGTCCCGGAAGCGATCGACGTCGAGGCCAAGGTCGGTGGCGTACCGCACGAGGTCCCTTGGCGTCAGCTCACCCTGATGGGCGAGGAGGGTGTCGTACATCTCCCAGAACTTGCCCTGGGCCGCAGCCGCCTCGGACGCCTCGGACGCGACCTGGGCGCTGGGGTGGACGTCGTTCAGCGGCAGGTGGCGCCACACGTACCGGACGTCGTCCCCGTGCGAGGACAGCAGCTCGCGGATCGTGCTTTCGGCCTGGCCGCAGTACGGGCACTCGAAGTCCCCGTACTCGACCAGCGTCACCGGGGCATCGTCGGGTCCTCGGATGTGGTCGTACTCGGGATCGACGTCGACCGCGAGATCGAGGATGTCCTCGGCGGTGCGGGCGACCTGGCGGGCCCGCAGCGTTTCGGGGAGCCGCCTGATCATTCGGGTCAGCGCCCATGCCACAGCCGGCGCCACCAGCACCGTGCAGAGCGTCCCGAGCCTCGCCTCGTCGAGCTCGATGCCGTGGAAGGCGAGGGTCGAGACGAGCAGCGACACCGTGAAGCCGATGCCGGCGCACGCGCCCGCGGTGAGCATCACCGGTTCGCTGATAGGCGACCGCGGCCCGTGCAGCGCCGGTCGCGACGAGATCCAGGAGCCGGCGAACACGCCGATCGGCTTGCCCACGACGTAGCCGAGCAGGATCCCCCAGGTAATCGGCGAGCCGACCGCGGCGCTCAGCAGCTTCGAGGTCATGTGAATGCCGGCGTTGGCGAGCGCGAACAGCGGCACGATCACGTAGCTCGTCCAAGGGTGGAGCTCGTACTGGACCCGTTCGTTTGGCGAGATCGCGGACAGGAGGCTCTGCTGGGCCGAGCGCGCGAGCTCGGGCGTCGGCTGCTCGCGGAACTCGCGGGTCAGCATCGTGGCTCGCTCGAGGTCGTCGCGTGACGGCGGGTAGGCGCTCGTGCCGAGCCCGATCGCCAGCCCCGAGATCACCGGGTCGATGCCGGACTTGAACATCGCGACCCAGATGCCGATTGATACGCCAACCGAGATCGCGGCGCGGCCGAACGGGGCATAGCGCAACCCGATCAGCACCCCGAACAGGGCTACCGCGACGCTGAGAGCGAGCACCGAGACGTGTGTCGTGTAGACGGTCGCGATCACGACCAGCGCCATGAGGTCGTCGGCCACCGCGAGCGAAAGCAGGAACACCCGGATTCGCGTCGCGGTCCGCGGGGTCACCAGCGCCACCGCCGCCAGCGCGAACGCCGTGTCACTCGACATCGCCGCTCCCCAGCCATGTCCGCCCGCCCGGCCGGCGTTGAACGCGAGGTAGATCGCGACCGGCACGATCACGCCGCCGATCGCCCCGAACACCGGGATGGCGAGCCGGCGTCGCTCGCGTAGCTCCCCGAGATCGAGCTGGCGCTTGGCCTCGAGGCCCACCACCAGGAAGAACAGCGTCATCAGCCCTTCGTTGACCCAGGTGCGGAGGTCGGCGGCGATTCCCGTGCTCCCGATGTGGATCGAGAGCTCGGTCGTCCACACCGTCTCGTAGCTGTGCCACCACGGTGAGTTCGCCCACACCAACGCGGCGATCGCCGCGCCCAGCATCACGAATGCGCCGCCGGATTCGGTGCTCAGGAAGCTCCGCACCGGGGCGGCGAGGTTCCTCGCCCACGCGGTACGGCCGCCATATGGGATCGCCTCGGTCGTAACACTCATCGGGCGCGCTACTCGATCAGGGGGGGCTCGCGAAGGTTCGTGTTGATCTGGTGCGACAGCGCCTCGGAGGCGGCACGCTGCGCGAGGCGCCTCTGCTGCTCGTCGGCGTCGTCGAGGAGCACGGCTTCGTATGCGTCCGCCGCGATCTGATAGCGCTCGCGCTCGCGCTCGGTGTCCTGCGCGGCTTCACGGCGGAGCAGCTCCGCCCGTTCGGCGACCTCTGCGGCGGGCTCGTCGGCCGGGTGCACTTCTTCGTACTCGGTGTCGCGCTCGAACGTGAAGCGGCGCTCGCCGCTGGTAACCGGACGATGGGCGACGCGATAGATCGTGATTGCGCCGTCCTCCTCGACCCGCGTGTAGATCTCGAAGTGCGTGTACGGCTCGATCGTCGCGAGCCATCGCTGGCGATGGTCCTCGACCACGGCGTTGCCCCGGCCCTCGATCGAGTTGGCGGTGATCTCGGCCACGTGCACCCAACCCCAGTGTGTAAGGACGAGTAGAGCCCCGACGAGAAGCGTGGCAATGCTGAGCCCGTCGATGCCGCTCGAGACGGCCTCGATCGCCCCGACCACCAGGAGCAGGGAACCGACGATGAGCGATGCCGCCGTGAGCGTCGCGCCGGTGCCGACGATCCGGCCACGCGCGCGGCTCGGTACGAACGTCTCGGGACGGCCGACGACCTCGGGCAGATTCCCCAGATCCTCGGACAACAGGCGCGGGTCGGGCTCGCGTCCGACGAGATCGGCAGGGCTGGTGCGCTCGGTCATATAAGAGGTGACGGTACACCTCGATCGGCGCGATTTGCGGGGTTCGTAAATCGACACCTTGGGGTGCCGATTGCGTGGTCCCCCGTCCTACACTGGGCAGTATCAAATAACGCGCCGGACGGATCGGCCAGCGCATGAGATTGCGACCCCGGAAAGGGGGGCAAGATGCCGTTGTTTTTCTTCACAGTCGAGCAGCAAGAGCGGGCGATCGTGGAGCGCTTCGGGAAGTTCGTGCGCGTCGCCGGGCCCGGGCTCCAGACCAAGACGCCGTTCGTCCAGCGCGTCGCCGGGCGGATGAGCCTCCAGGTCGAGCAGCTGAACTCCGAAATCGAGACCAAGACCAAGGACAACGTGTTCGTCCGGGTCAAGCTCGCCGTCCAGTACAAGGTCGGCCCGGCCGACCAGCAGGTCCAGGACGCGTATTACAAGCTCGACAATCCCGAGCTCCAGATCCAGTCTTACGCCTTCGACGTAGTCCGGTCGCACATTCCGAGCATGGACCTCGACGAGGCGTACGCCGACGCCGACACGATCGCGATGCACATCCAGGACACCCTGCACCGGCAGATGGCCGACTACGGGTATGAGATCGTCAAGGCGCTGATCACGAACATCGAGCCTGACCAGCGTGTCAAGGACGCGATGAACAACATCAACGCGTCGCAGCGGAACCAGATCGCTGCCGCCGCGCAGGGCGATGCCCAGAAGACGCTGGCGGTCAAGAAGGCGGAGGGCGAGAGAGAGACGATGCGCCTGCAGGGCGAAGGGGTGGCCGCCGAGCGCAAGGCGATTGCCGAGGGATTGCACGAGTCCCTCGAGATCATCGCCCAGCACGGATTGGATATGCGGGAGGCGATGGCGCTCGTAGCGCTCACCCAGTACACCGACATGATCCGCGCACTCGGCGAAAGCGCGAAGACCAACACGATCCTGCTGCCGCACTCCCCGAGTGCCGTCGGCGATCTGATGGCTCAGATCCGCGACGGGATCCTAGTCGGGGACCTCGCCGCCGACAACGCGAACAACTCCTCCGGTAACGCCGCCCTCCCACCCGGCCGCAGGCCGGAACAGCCGCAAAGCTGACAGCAACCTCGCCGGGGCTTCCGGCATTGTTAAACTCGGCCGATGCGCGCGGGCGGAGCGAGCGTCCCGACACGTGTCGCGGTCCTGATCGGGATCTTGGTGCTTCCGGTGCTGAGCCTGGCGAGCGGCTCGATCATGTTCGTCCCGCTGTTCGCGCTCCCGGCGATGTTCATCGTCTCGGGAATGCTGTTCGGCGGTGGCGACCCCCCGCCTGATCGTCCGGACGCGGACGACGGCGGGGGAGGGGGGCCGCGGCGGCCTCCCTCTCCTGAAGACCCGCCGAGCGCCGGACCTCCGTGTCCCGACGCGGATCAGGCCCGGGCCAGGACCCGCGATCACACTCGGGGCCGGCTCGCGCCTCCGCCGGCTCGGCGCGGGGCTCCTCGAGAGCCTGCACCGAAGCGCGTTCGCCCGCGTCGCTGAGGGCGGTACAGCGGGCGTAAAAGCCGTAAGGGCGCACCCTCTGAAACTAAGTGGGGTGGCGACCCGATCGACGGCGATCTCCCGATGTGGGACTGTCGCTCTTAGCCGAGACTGGGTTTCGTGATTAACCGCGATTCCAAGGAGCCGGACATGAGGACAGCAACGCGAGTCAGTCGACGGATCGCCCGTGTGAAGGCACTGTGGTCAGAGCTCGATTACGTGCAGCGGCGCGTGCTCGAGAATACGACGGGTGTCCCCTTTATCACCCCCGAGGAGCGCCGCCGGAGCCTCCTCCGACGTAGGCAGCTCGAGTTTCTGTATCGGGCCTGAAACCCCAGGTGGATCGGTGACTCCGATTCACGGGCGCTGCTGACGCGCGCACGCCGACTGCGGGTATAAGATCGCCCTCCGTCCTAACGAGGGGAGGGCAAAAGTGGCTGATGTAGCGACCCCGAAGTCGGAGCGGCAGCTTCAGCTTGATGCGGAGGGCCTCGACCGGGGAGTTGGGTTCCTAGGGCTTCTGTGGGCTTCGGAGGGCTCGATCATCGGATCGGGCTGGTTGTTCGGAGCACTCGTCGCTGCGACGTACGCCGGACCGTCGGCGCTGATCGGCTGGATCGTGGCGTCATTCATAGTGATCCTGCTCGCGCTGGTTCACGCCGAGCTGGGCGGGCTGTTCCCGGTCAGCGGCGGAACGAGCCGGTTCCCGCACTACGCGTTCGGAAGCTTCGCCGGCGCGACGTTCGGATGGGCTTCGTACCTCCAGGCCGCCACGGTCGCCCCGATCGAGGTGTTGGCCGCGATCCAGTACCTATCGACGGCGCACTGGGCGCGCAACTTCTTCAACCATCACGTCGTGAATGGCCTCCCGGCGAACACCCTGTCCGGCAGCGGAATCATCGCGGCGGTCATCCTGATGGTGATCTTCGTGGTCTTCAACCTGGTCGGCATCCGCTTCCTGGCGCGTGCCAACAACGCGATCACTTGGTGGAAGGTCGCGATCCCGGTGGCGACGATCATCGTGCTGCTGGTCTCCAACTTCCACGGGTCGAACTTCAGCAAGGGCGGCGGGTTCTTCGTCCACGGGGCCGCGGTCAAGTCGATCCTGATCGCGATCCCGAGCGGAGGGATCGTGTTCGCCTTGCTCGGGTTCGAGCAGGCGGTGCAGCTGGGTGGAGAGGCGAAGAATCCCAGCCGCGACCTGCCGCGAGCGGTGATCCTCTCAATCCTGATCGGCGCCGGGATCTACATCCTGCTCCAGGTGGCGTTCATCGGCGCGCTCAGCCCGAGCTTCTTGCACGCGCATGGTCCGTGGACGAACCTGGGGAGCACGAACAGCAATCCCGCGGTGGTCGCGCTCAACGCCGGCCCGTTCTACACCGTGTCGAAGATCGCCGGGCTTTCGCTGCTCGCGTTCTTCCTACGGATCGACGCGGTGGTCTCGCCGGCCGGGACGGGGCTGATCTACACCACCTCCTCGGCGCGGCTCAGCTTCGCGCTCAGCAAGAACGGCTACGTTCCGTCGGCATTCGAGACCACCAGCCAGCGGACGAGGGTGCCCGTGTTCGGCGTCATCTTCGCGTCGATTATCGGCCTTCTGTTCCTGCTGCCGTTCCCGAGCTGGAGCGCGCTGGTCGGCGTCGTCACGAGCGCGTCGGTACTGATGTACGCGGCGGCCCCACTGGCTCTGGCTGCATTGCGCAAGCAGAAGCCCGACCTCGACCGGGTATACAAGCTGCCGGCCGCGGGGTTCCTCGCGCCGCTGTCGTTCGTGTGCGCGAGCTGGATCATCTACTGGGCCGGCTGGGAGACGTATACGACCCTGCTGCTCGCGATGATCATCGGGTACGCGCTGATCGCCGCCTCGTACGCATTCAACCTGAATCCGAAGGCCCCGAAGATGGACTGGGACGCCGCCGTGTGGATCATCCCGTACCTCCTCGGGATGCTCGTGATCTCCTACTTCGGCGACTTCGGTGCCGGTGGCATCGTCGGTGGCATCGGGTTCTTCCGGCACGTCCTCGACCAGGGCGGCAACGACGACCTCGGGCTCGTTGGAGGCCTGGCCGCGGTCGCGGTCTGGAGCCTGATCATCTACTTCGTCGCGATCGCCCGCCGGCTTCCGCCGGACAAGGTCGACGAGTACGTGGCCGAGGTGTATCCCCCGCCTGTGGCCGAGTAGCCGCGCTCGGTCGCCGGGCTCGTCAGGCGGGCCACGGGCGCAGATCCCGGGCCGCTCGAGTCGCGCCGGCACACAGGCTCACGCGGCTGCGGGCGTTGTACAGCGGACCGGTCCCGTCGGTGAGGAGGAGCCATGCCCGCGCGACGCCCTGCGCCGCCACGGGGCCGGGGTCGTCGAGCGTGTCGGCGAGCCGGCTCAGCTCCTCGCTGGCGGACTTGACCGCCCGAACGTTGGGCGTGACGCGGCCGAACCGTTGACCGCGATTCGCGTTGGCGTCGCGGAGGACCCGCCGAAGCGCGCCCGCCATCGACCACCGCCAATCCGGCTCCGTGAGCCGCTGGGCGCGGAGGGCGAGCGCGGCGCTCGCCTCCGGAGGAACCCCGTCAGCCAGTTCGCGGTCCAGGCGCTGGGCTCGCCAGTGCACGGCCAGACGGTCGCGCAGCCGGGGTCGCTCCGCCGCGACCCGACCATCCCGGCCAACCGCCACAAGGACTGTGCATACGCTGTTCATGACCGGCAACGATCTTACGCTGGTCACGGTGACCTGTCAAGAGATTTTGTTGGTCACGATGGCTAGAATCGACTCGTGACCGATCTGCCCACCTGGTATCCGGACGCCGACGAGGCCAAGCCCGCCCCGATGCCGCTGCTTCGGGTGCAGGCGTTTCTCAACACGGTCGATCTCGAGCGAGGCGTCGACCGCCTCGCAGACCCCGAGTTGGCGCGCGACTGGCTGGTCGATGCCGGCCTGGTCGGTCCTGACCGGCCCGTGAGCGCCGCCGAAGTCGCCGTCGCCCGCGAGGTCCGTGATTGCCTTCGCAGCCTGCTCGAGGCTGATGGCGGTGGCGATGGCGGTGGCGACGACGACGGCGATCGCACTGGCGATGGCGATGGCGATGGCGGCGGCGACGGCGACGGCAACGGCAATGGCGTCCGCGGCGGGGTTCGCGCGGAGGACCTCGAGGCGCTGCGTACGCTCACGGCCGAACACAGCGCGCGATTGACCGTGGCCGATGGCGGCGCGCTCGGGATCGCGTGCGCGCGCGCCGACACGGTCGGCGACGGCCTGTTCGACCTCCTCCTGGTAATCCGCAGCGCCCAGGAGGACGGGAGCTGGTCGCGGCTCAAGATGTGCGCGAACCCCGATTGCCGGTGGGTGTTCTACGACCGTTCGCGCAACCAGCAGGGCAACTGGTGCGACATGGCGGTCTGTGGCAACCGCCTCAAGAACCGCCAGCTCCGAGCCCGCCGGCGCTGATGACGGGTTTATCCCGAATCGACATTCGGTTTGTATCGTCCTAACGATCTGGTCTTGTATTAGGACGCTCGCGCTGGCCGCGGGCGTCGTCGCACTAGCACTCATTCCGTCGGCGCCGGCGGGGGCGCAGACGAATCGTCGAAGCCCAGCGGCCGTGCCGCCAGGCGGCCCTCTCACGCGTTCGAACCCGACGCCGCTGGCGCCCAGCCGGTACATCACCGGCGCGCATTGGCTCAGCGGGCGCTACGACCCGCCCTCCAATCAGTGGGGCGACATCCTCCCGACGGTCTGGAGCGACGACGGATCGACTTACGTGCTCATGGACGACGGCGGCACCGACGTCCCGCTGGCGGGAGGCTTCTGGCGCCAGTCGTTTGCCAAGATCACCGGCGCGCCCCCGTACCTCCGGTTCAAGCGCGTCGCGACCGCCGCGACGCCCAAGCCGACCACGTGGGCGCAGGTCGGCGGCAATCCCGACAACGACGACGGTCCCCTCGGCCCGTTCTACAGCATCGGCTTCGCCGAGGCCGGTGGCGTGTTTTACGCCACCCAGCAGGAGAACTGGAACTGGAACGCCAACGGACCGTTCAACGGCCTGGCCGGGATCGCGTACTCCACCGACCACGGCAAGACGTGGAGCTTCCCCGCCAAGGCGTTTCCGCCCCCTCTAGGCAACCTGACCTTCATCGACGGGGGCGGCCCGGGCGGTGCGTACCCCGACGGCTACATGTACGCGATCGGCACCGACCGGGAGTTCAACGCCTCGCGGGTGCTGCTCGGCCGGGTCCGAAGCGGCGTCGCCAACGTCACCGATCCGTCGCAGTGGCAGTGGTACACGGGGTCTGCGGCGGGCACCCCGCAGTGGTCGAGCACGGTGGCGGTCGCCAAGCCCGTGCTCCGGTGGAACTCGCACATCACGTACCCCGAGATGACCTACGACGCCGGCATTCATCGCTACCTGCTGACGTTCACCTACTCCTATTCCTCAAAGGTGCCCGCGGTGTGGAAGGGTGGCGCCGAGTTGGTCATCGCCGAATCGTCCACGCCGTGGGGGCCGTTCTCGTTCGTCGCGTCCTCCCGCGAGTTCGGTCCCTCGAACGGCTACGGCGCCGGCTTCCCGTCGCAGTGGATCAGCGCCAACGGCCGACAGCTGTGGCTCAAGTGGGCCGCGAATTTCGACGGCTGCGCCAAGGGCCTCGACTGCTCGGGCAAGTACGGCTTCAACGTAGCCAAGGTCCAGCTCAGGGTGGCGACCCCGGCACAGAAACCTCCGGCACAGAAACCTCCGGCACAGAAACCCCCGGCCAAGAAGAGCGCAGAGCCCGCGCAGCACAAGACGGACAGGGTGCGCACGGTGGCGGTCGTGTCCGGCACCGCGCTCCCGCTGTTGTTGCTCGGGGTGTTGGGGTGGCGGACGCGCCGCCGCCGCACGTAGCGCAGGACGGCGTCGAAGTGAACCGGGTCTGAGCTCGCGGGTGGAGCGAGTCCGTTTCCAGCTGTTGGTTCGCCCGGACCGGCTCGAGGAGTAACAAGGGCCGCCACGGCGAGGTGTGCTTCGAGCTCCCCGAGGGCGCCCGACCCGACGCCGGGGTTCGAGCGCCTCGAGGAGATCTTTCACCTGGCCTAGTGCTCAGCCTCCACCTGGACTAGTGCTCGGCCGTGACTCAGTGCCACACCCAACGGGCGAGGTGAATAACGAATGACAGCGTCTGACCGCCGGTCTGCGCGGCCGTGACGGTCACGGGGAGGAGATGGAACACGCCGTTCGACTTGAGGTCGTTCTGACCGGCCGAGTTCAGCTCCATGTTCTGGAAACCGCCGCTGTCGGGGGCGATCGAGTAGGTCCGCTGCGCGATTGTCGTCCCGTCGTGGGACATCGTGAGCTGACCCGCGCATGTCGTGGTGCCGTGGAAGCAACCGACCTCGGCGCCCACGACAAAGCCGGGGGAGACGAAGCCCTCGTGGCCGAGCACGACGGTCTGGCTGGTGGCCGTGGCGGACGTGGTGAACGTCTCATCGGAGCCGCTGGTCGTGCCGGCGGAGCTTGTTGCCACCAGCTGGTAGTGGTAGGTGGTGTTCGGGGTCAGCCCGTCCAGCGTCTGGTGAACGGCGACTACGCCGGTGCCGGAGCCGGCGCCGGCGGGTGTGGTCTGAAGTCCGTACGACGTCGTCGTCCCGTACTTGAAGTAGTAACTGGTCGACTGACCGTTCGGGTTCACTGTTCCGCCGACTGTGGCACTCGACTGGCCGACGCTCGACGACGACCCCGTAGTAACGGTTGGCGCGGCGGCGGCGGCCGAAGCCGGCGTCGGATGGCTCGCTGACGTGATCGCGAGCACGAGAAGGCCGCAGACAACTAACACGGCTGCCGCGGCGACGCGCATTCTGCGCATGCTGCCTCCCTTCGTGCGTGTTCAGTATCTACACGTAACAGGGGCGGCCGGTGAGAGTTGCGGGCAACACTCCCGTGGTACGACTCCTGACGACCGGCGGCCAGATCCTCACATCGCGAGCTCGCCGGCGTCCTGCTCGAGCGCGGAGCGCGCGTCGCCGAGGGGGATCCGGAACCTGGGGATCGTCACGTGCGCGATCGGGCCGATCCCGAGCGCGTACACCACCGTCCCGATCCCCACGGTGCCGCCGAGCACCCAACCGGTGACCAGCACGGTGAGCTCGATCGAGGTGCGCACTATCCGGATCGAATGGCCGCGCGCCGCCAGTCCGGTCATCAGGCCGTCGCGCGGGCCCGGGCCGAGGCCGGCCCCGATGTACATCCCGGTGGCGATCCCGTTGAGGAGGACGCCGCCCAGCATCACCACGATCTGGGCGGCGAGCCCGTGCACCGGGGACACGGCGGCGAGCATTACGTCGATCACGAGGCCGACGACGACGACGTTCGAGAGCGTGCCGAACCCGGGGCGCTGGCGCAGCGGAATCCACAGGAGCAGCACGAAGACGCCCACGATGATCGCCCAGGTCCCCACGCCGAGACCGAGCCGGCGCGAGAGACCCTGGTGGAACACGTCCCATGGATCGACGCCCAGGCCCGCGAGCAGGAGCATCGCGCTGCTGACGCCGAACAGCACGAGGCCGACGTAGAGCTGGACGAGGCGCCGTAGGCGTGGTGGACGCATCCGCGTCATCGCCCGAGTCTGACAGACAATGGCCTATGCAGCGACAGGCCAATTTGCTAGAAGTGGCTCGTGGCGATCACTCCGGCCAGCCGTCTGTCCGAGCTGCTCGGCCCCTGGCGACGCGAGGGAACGAGCCGGGAGCGCCTAGCCGCCGCGCTCAGGTCGCTGATCCTCGACGGCCGGGTGGCGATCGACAGCCGGCTGCCCGCCGAGCGGACCCTCGCGACCGCGCTCGGCGTCAGCCGGGCCACGGTCACCGCCGCTTACAACCAATTGCGCGAACAGGGCTACATAACGAGTCAGCAGGGATCGGGGAGCTGGGTCACGCTGCCGGGCGGCCACCGGGCGGCTACAGACGCGATCGTCGGGAGGCCTGGTCTCGACATGCGGATCGCCGCGCTGCCGGCGCCGGCGGTGCTCGAGGAGCTGTTCCTTGCGGCGGTGCGCGACCTACCGCGTTGGCTCGACCACCACGGCTACGACCCGTTGGGGCTGCCGCCGCTCCGCCAGGCGATCGCGGCGTGGTTCGAACGGCGCGGGCTGCCCACGCGACCCGAGCAGATCCTGGTCACGAACGGGGCGATGCATGGGCTCGACCTGTCGATCAGGGCGGCGCTTCCGCGCGGGCGGTGGGTGCTCGTCGAGGTGCCGAGCTATCCGGTCGCGCTCGACGCCCTGCGGGGCGCGGGCGCGCGGCTGGCGCCGGTCCCGGTGACATCCGAGGGCTGGGATCTCGACGCGCTGCGCGCCGTGGCCCGGAGCCATCGGCCGTCGTTCGCGTATCTGATGCCCGACTTCCACAACCCGACCGGGGCCCTGATCGACGAGCCCGCGCGCCGGCGCGCGATGCGCTCGCTTTGCCTGACGAGCACGGTCGTCGTGATTGACGAGACGTTCGTCGAGCTCAACCTCGACGGGGTCGACATGCCGGCGCCCGCCGCGAGCTTCGGCGACGAGCGCACGATCACGGTTGGGTCGCTGAGCAAGGCCGTGTGGGGCGGCCTGCGTATCGGGTGGGTCCGCTGCGACCCCGCGATGATCCACCGCTTGGTGGCCGCCCGCGCCACCAGCGACATGTCCGGTCCGTTGTTCGAGCAGATCGTCGCCACCCACGTTCTGGGGCGACTCGACGAGATCGTGGTCGAGCGGCGCTCGATGATCCGCCGGCGGCGGGACGCGCTCAGGGAGATGCTCGGTCGCCGCCTCCCGGGGTGGCGGTACTCGCTGCCGGCCGGCGGAATGTTCCTGTGGGCCGAGCTCCCGGAGCCGATCAGCACGAGCCTCGCGATCGCCGCGGGAGAGCAGGACCTGCAGATCACGCCGGGTCCCCGGTTTGCGGCTGCCGGCGTGCTCGAGCGTCACCTCAGGCTCCCGTTCACGCTCGCGCCGGCGCAGCTCGAGCGCGCGGTCGAGATCCTGGCGAACCTCACCCCGGGGGCCGTCGGAGAGCACCGGCCGGAAGATCTGGCGTACGTCGCCTAGGTCTTCAGGCCTTCAGATCGTCCTTGCCGAGCTAGCAGCTGGCTCACCGCCCGGCGGCCGTCCTCCATCCCTCGGCGTACGACAGACGCGCCGGCTCGGAGTACGGCACCGGGCTGACGAGTGCGCCGACGCCGATCTGCTTGTGCGGATGGTCGACCGTCGTCTTGAGGGTGCCGCCGTCGGGCTCGCCCCAGACGACCTGGACCTCGCTGCCGATCTCGACCGCCGGATCGACGGTGGCAAGCGACAGCGCGCGCTTCTCGTTGGCGCTGTAGCCGGTGAACATCGAGTAGCCGACGACGTTGCCGTCGGGATCGAGCACCGAGTCGAAGTTCGACGAGCCGTAGTTGGCGATCGGCAGGTCGAAGAACTGGTACGGCTCCTCGTTCGCGAAGGTCACCGACGAGAGGATCCGCGTGATGTCCTCGTCATCCCAGGCCAACGTCACCTTCTTGCGCTGGCCCTCGGGCTCGATCTGCTCGAGCGCGTCACGGCCGATGAAGTCGTGGTCGAACTTGACGAACTGGCCGTACCCGAGCTCCCAGGGGTTCAGGTAGTAGTCCTCGATGTCGCTCGAGACAAAGCTTCCGGCCAGCGCGTTGTTCGCCTCGTAGCTGTCGGCCCCGAGCCACTCGCGATAGCTCCGCAGAACCCCGTCGCCGGTGTAGATCGCCGGCAGCGGCGAGGGGATCCAGCCGGACTCGAGCGTGTTGGAGGCGTACGCGCGGGCGCCGCAGGGCTCGAGCCCGAACTCCTTGCCCGCTTCGAGGATCGTGCCGCGGATCTCGTCGTATGTCTCGTACGGACCCCAGAGCTCGAGCCCGGGCTCGCCGGCCATGCCGTGACGGAGCGTCCGGACGCGCCGGCCGCCCACGTTCATCTCGGCCAAGCGGAAGAACTTGAGCTGCTCGACCGGGCCGCCGTTGACTTTCTCGATCACCTGCCAGGCGTTCGGGCCCTGGATCTGGAACCGCCAGTACTTGCGTGTCACCGCCTTGCCGTATGGACGGGAGGGCGAGCGATTGTCGTACTCAAAGTCAAGCTGGTAGCCGCCGGTCTCGGCGTGGAACTTCAGCCAGTTGGCGGCCGGGTTGCGGCCGACCCAGACGAACTCGTCCTCGTCGAGATGGAACAGGATGCCGTCGCCGATCACGTGGCCCGCCGGCGTGCACGGAACGAACTGCTTGGCCATGTTGACCGGGAAGTTCGCGACGCTGTTGATCCCGACGTCGGACACCAGCTTTAGCGCGTCCGGGCCCTTGAACCAGAAATTCACCATGTGGTGTGACTGATCGAACAACACCGCGGTCTCGCGCCACGCCTTCTGCTCGTGGCGCCAGTTGGTGAACTCGTAGGGCACCACCGGATAGATGTACGCGCCGATCTGTGAGTTGCGAAGCAGCGAAACGACGTCTCCGGACTTATCGATTACTTCTTGAAGGTTGTTCGCAGCCATGGTCTCTCTTTCCCTTTGAGTTACGTCTTACGTCTTATCCACTGAACTGGCCGTGCTTGGCGTTGTGGTCGCGGTCGAGGAGGGCGTTCGCCCATGCACTCGTGCGGGCCAGCGAGTTGTCCTTGACCACCACCGGATTGGCGAGCATGTCCTCTTCCTCGCCGTACGCCTTTAGGCGCTCGTAGGCCTGGGACCAGATGCACTCCGTGTCATACACCTCGCACAACCCGTCGCGGGTCCCGCCGCATGGCCCGTTGCGCTGGTTCTTGGCGCAGATCGATTCCGGACACACGTAGGCGATGTCCGGCAGCGAGCAGTCGCCGCAGTCGCGGCATTTGAACATCGGGACCTTGGCGGCCTGCTCGACGAGGTGGGCGGCGCGGCCCACCGGGCGCGGGGCGGCGTCGATCTTTTCGTACAGCGATCGCGCGGCGTCGTGCAGCGATCCGTCCGGCTCGAACACGGTGTGGTGGACACGGCGGCTGAAGCGGTAGGAGAGCGGGACGCGGAGGTCAGTGCGCCGCTTCTGCTTCGACTTCACGTACGCGGGATTCAGCTCGTCGGAGGAGAGCCCGGTGTCCGGGTCGGGCTCGAACAGGTAGAACTCGGCGGCGCGGCCGAAGCGCAGCTCGCGAGAGAGCTCGCGCCAGTCGGCGCCCGCGTAGTCCTTCGCGCGGTCGAGGATCTCGAAGAACGTATCCGCCGTGGCGTGGCCGCCGAGATACGCGCCGCCAAAGCCGAGCCCGCGGGCGACCGTGAGCTGCTTGGCCGCGAGATCCATGAAGAACGACCGACCCTTGTCGGGGCTCGCCGCCTGGCGCTCGGCGAGCGCGAGCAACTCGTCCGTCACGATGACGCCCGGGATCCTCCCGGCGTGGAACGCGCGCGCGGCGGGGAGGGAGAGCAGATAGACGTTGGCCAGCGCCCGCACCTCGAGATCCGCTCGCCTGATGTAGCGCAGCAGCTCGTCGTCCTTGCGCGCGTTGTAGCCGATCTGGTTGATGACGAAGCGCGCGCCGGTCCTGGCCTTCTTGGCGAGCTTCTGGTACTGGGGAACGACCTCGCGCTCGTGGAGCTTGTGGTTCGTGACGACGCAGCCCAGGAAGAAGTTCGTCCGCTCGAGCCGCTCGCCCGTGCGCGCCACGCACAAGCCGGCGTCCATGTCGCTGAAGAGCTTCAGCAGGCCGACCGAGTCGATGTCGAACACCGGTGCCGCCGTGCCGCCGTAACCGGTGACCGGGTAGTCGCCGGACAGGCACAGGACGTTGTCGAAGCCCTCCGAGGCCAGCTTCCACCCCCGGCTCTCGAGCGCGTTTCGGTTCCAGTCCTTGCAGGCCAGGTGGATGATCACCTCCTGACCGCGGGAGACCAGGTCGGTACCGAGCGTGTCCGGAGCGAGCATCGCGTTGCCGCCCGGGTTGTCGGTGATCGAGAGGACGTCGATCCGGGGATCGGCGGCGAGCGCGCGCGCCTTCTCGACGAGCGCCCGACTGCGCTCGTTCGTCACGAGCCCCCGGGCGGTCACGAGCTCGACGGCAATCGAGAACGAGCCGGGGACCTGCAGCGAGTCGCGGAACGACGTCGTCAATGTTTTTCGAGCCTCTCCAACCGAAGTTCCAGCCTAGGTCTGCGCCTCTCCCACTGCAATGGTCTCTTCCGCTGAGCGGAAGGAGGCGCGAGAATGCCCGCATGGGTGATGTTACGAGTCGAGTCGCGCGGGCGTTTGCCGTGCTCGAAGCCTTCACCCCCCGGCGTCCCAGCCTGGCGTTGTCCGAGATCGCCCGTCGCGCGTCGCTGCCCCTCACCACCACGCACCGGCTGCTCGCCGAGCTGTGCGCAGAGGGCGCGCTCGAACGCGAGGCCGACGGGACATATCGAATCGGCCTGCGCCTCTGGGAGATCGCCGCTCTGGCCCCGCGCGGAGTGCCGCTGCGCGAGGCCGCGTTGCCGTTCCTCGAGGATCTCTATGAGGTGACCCACGAGAACGCCCAGCTTGGCGTGCGCGAGGGCCGTGACGTCGTCTACATCGAGCGGATCGCCGGTCGGAGAGCGGTCGGAGTTCTCACCCGCGTGGGCGGGCGCTTTCCACTGCACGCGTCCGGCATCGGCCTGGTCCTGCTCGCGCACGCGCCGGACCGCGTGCGGAGGGCCGTGCTCGAAGGTCCATTGCAGCGGTTCACGCCGTACACCGTGACCGATCCGGCGCGGCTCGAGCGGATCCTCTCCCAGGTCCGCCAGGACGGCGTGGCAATTGTGGAGCGGCAGGTCACCGACGACGCCATGTCGGTGGCCGCGCCGATCACCGACGCGAGCGGCGAGGTGATCGCGGCGCTGTCGGTCGTGGCCAAGGTGGGGGACAGCGTGGCTCCGCGGCTGGCGCCGGTCGTCCGGGCCGCCGCGCTCGGAACCTCACGCGCACTATCCGCGCGCCGCCACTAGCGGCGCTCGGAACCTCGCCTGCACCGCGCCCGTCCGGGCGCGAGTAGCCAGCCTGCCGACTTGCATACAGTTTGGCATTCTGTCTATACTCTGTCCGCCGCGGCGACGAAGGCCGCGCCGGAACCCGCCAGGAGGAGCTGACATGAAGCTGGTCACCTACGACGACGGTCGCGTTGGGGAAGTGGTCGACGGCGAGGTGTGGGAGCTCGACGTCCCCACCATGCGCCGCTACTTCGAGCTCGGCGGAGACGTGCAACGGACAGGTCGTTCGAGTCCGCTCGAAGGCGTGACGCTCCGGGCGCCGATCCTGCCAAAGAAGTTCTTCCACACAGCCGGCAACTTCCGCGAGCACCACGAGGAGTCCAAGAACGTCAACTGGTCGCACCCGGTGCTGCCCTGGATTGTGTTCTTTCAGAATGTCGACGCGATCATCGGCCCCGACGAAGCGATCATCTACCCCGAGGCGCTGACCAAGGAGCTCGACTATGAGCTCGAGCTCGCGGTCGTGATCGGCAAGGCGGGCAAGTTCTTCTCGCCCGAGGAGGCGGCCGACTACATCGCCGGCTATCTGATCTTCAACGACATCACCGCGCGCGACATCCAGCGCGAGGAGATGAAGTCGGGGGTGTTCTGTCTGTCCAAGAGCATTGACACGTTCGTGCCGATCGGCCCGTGGATCGTGACCCCGGACGAGATTCCCGACCCGAGCGCCCTGGGGATGGAGCTCCGGGTCAACGGCGAGGTGCGTCAGCGCTCGCACATGAGTCGGATGTCGGTGACCGTGCCCGAGATCATCAGCCACTACTCGGCGATGGGCTTCAGCGCCGGCGACATCATCTCCACCGGCACCGTGTCGGGGGTGGCCGGGTTCAGCGACGACGCCGCGTCGTTGTACCTGAAACCGGGCGACGTGATCGAGGCTGAGATCGAGCGCGTGGGCGTGCTGCGCAACCCGGTCATCTCGTGGGTCGAGGGGCATCCCGAGGCGGCCCCCAGCCCGGCGGCGGCGTCCGCGAGCTGATCGTGGCGCACGAGGGCACCGTCCTCGAAGGCAAGCGGCTCGCGGTCGAGACCGCCGCGGGCCGGGTGGTCGGTGCCCGGGACGGCGCCGCGGTCAAGTTCATGGGCATCCCATATGCCCGGGCGGAGCGCTTCGCCCTGCCCGCACCGGCCGTGCCGTGGACCGCTGCGCGCGACGCGACCCGCTACGGACTGGCGTCACCTCAACCCGACCGGCCCGCCGCCAGGTTCACCCACGGGCCGATGCCGGCCACCGGCGAGGAGTGCCTGAACCTCAACGTGTACACGCCCTCGCTCGCGGGCGAGCGGCCGGTGATGGTGTGGCTGCACGGTGGTGGCTTCGCGATCGGCCATGCCGGCGCGAGCCTGTATCACGGTTCGCGGCTCGCCGCTGCGGCCGACTTCGTCGTGGTCGCGGTGAACTACCGGCTCGGCAGCCTCGGCTGGCTGTGCCATCCTGCGCTGGGGGGAGGCAACTGGGGCCTGCTCGACCAGGTCGCCGCGCTCGAGTGGGTGCGCGAGAACATCGCCGCTTTCGGCGGCGATCCCGGCCGGGTGACCGTGGTCGGTCAGTCGGCCGGCGCGCTGTGCGCGATCGACCTGCTGACGACTCCCGCCGCGCGCGGGCTATTCCGACGGGTCATCCTGCAGTCGCCGCCCCTTGGCGATCTGATTCAGCCGCCCGAGGTGGCGGGCCGGTGGGCCAAGGCGCTCGCGGAAGCCGGCGGCGGCGATCTCGAGCTCCTTCGGACGCTGCCGGCGGAGAGGGTCGTCGCGCTGCATGAGGAGCTACTGGAGCGTCCCGAGTACCGTGGGACGCGCGGCGGCGCGCTCCCCACGCTCGATGCGGCCAGCCTGCCAATCTCGGTGCTCGAGGTCCCTGGCGCGAGCCCGGAGGTCGAGGTGCTGGCCGGCCACACCGCGCACGAGGGCACGTTCTTCGTCGACGCGCCGTGGCGCCCGCCACCGCCGCCCGAGCGCGTGCCGGACGTCGTCGCCCACCTCTGCCCAGGTGTGGATCCGGGCGACGTGCTTCGCCGCCACGGCGGTGATCTCGTGGGCATCGCCACCGAGGCGCTGGTTGCGGGCCCGCTCGCCGCGTGGTGCCAGGCGCGCGCGGCGGCTGGGCCGCGGGTTTACCGCTACCGGTTCGATCATCAGGGTGGGGGGCCGCGCCTGCGCGCCACCCACACCGCCGAGGTCCCGCTGCTGTTCGGTACCTGGCGCGACGGAGGCGCCGGTGAGCGCCTGGGCGGGCACGCCAGCGGAGCCGGCCCGGTGGCGGATGCGCTGGTGGCCGCCTGGCGCTCGTTCGTGCATGGACACGGACCGGGCTGGGGACCGTTGATCGGTGGAGGGGCGACCGAAGTCGGCGTGTTCGGCGGCCGTCACCCCTTCGCCATCGCCTCTGCGCCCGCGGTCCTAACGAAATGACAACTCGCGGCCCGAGCCGATTTCGTGTATGATGCACAATGCATCGCGCACCGAGGAGAGACATGAGCAGTTCGAGTAGGCGGGGCGGCAGTCGATGACCGCGCTGCTCGAGGTCGACGGTCTAAACGTCCGCTACGGCGGTGTCCATGCGGTGAGCGACGTGGGCATGCGCGTTGACGAGGGCACCGTGGTCGGGCTCATCGGTCCCAACGGCGCCGGCAAGACGTCGATGATCGACGCCCTCACGGGGTACCACCGCCCGGCCGCGGGCCAGGTCCGCTTCGCCGGCGAAGACATCACCGCCATCCGTCCGCACCTGCGCGCGCGGCGTGGTCTGGCCAGGACATTCCAGTCGATCGAGCTGTTCGACGATCTCACGGTGGAGGAGAACCTCCTGGTCGCCTCGGACGACGTCAGCGTGGGGCGGGCGCTCGTCGAGTTGCTCCTCGCCCACCCGCAGCCGCGCGGCGCAACCGATTGGGCACTGTCGGTGTGCGGACTGAAGGACGTGGCCGCGCGATCGCCCAAGGACCTCTCGCACGGACGGCGCAAGCTGGTCGGTGTGGCGCGTGCGTTGGCCCGCCGGCCACGCATGGTCCTGATGGACGAGCCGGCGGCGGGTCTGGACAGCCACGAGACGGCGGAGCTCGGTACCCATCTGCGGTCGCTTCCCGCCGAGGGCGTGACCGTCCTTCTCGTCGACCACGACATGGGGCTGGTGCTCAGCGTGTGCGACTACGTCTACGTCCTCGACTTCGGCAGGCTGATCGCCCAGGGCACCCCGGCCGAGATCCGCCAGAACGACCAGGTGATCACGGCCTACCTCGGGACGCAGAAGGGAAAGGCAAATGGCCACGGCTGAGCCGACCTCGATCCTGGACGTGCAGTCGCTGTCGGCCGGCTACCTCGGCACGCCTGTGGTCCGCGACCTCTCCCTCCATGTGAACGGAGGCGAGGTCGTGGCGCTGTTCGGCCCCAATGGAGCGGGCAAGACGACCACGCTGTCCGCGATCGCCGGCCTGATCGCCCCCTTCGACGGGACGGTTCGGTTCGCCGGCAGGGACGCGACGGGACACCCCGCTCACCGGCTCGCGCGGGACGGCGTGTCATTGGTGCCCGAAGGCCGCGCTCTGTTCTTCGGGCTCACCGTCCGCGAGCACCTCAAGCTGGCCGCCCGGTCCGGCGGCCGTCTGCCTGAGGCAGAGCTCCTCGAGCTGCTGCCCGAGCTTCAGAAGTGCCTGGGACGCAAGGCCGGCGTGCTCTCCGGCGGCGAGCAGCAGATGCTCGCGGTCGGACGGGCACTGGTCAGCCGGCCACGCCTCCTGCTCGTCGATGAGATGTCACTGGGACTGGCCCCGGTGATCGTCGAGCGGATGATGCCCGTGCTCCGGCGCGTCGCCGAAGATCTGGGGACCGCGGTCCTGTTCGTGGAGCAGCACGTCGCGCTGGCCCTCGAAGTGGCCGACCGCGCGTACGTCCTGAACCACGGACGCCTGGTTCTCCAGGGGTTCGCGGCGGCGCTCCGGGAGAACCCCGAGCTACTGCAGTCCAGCTACCTCGGCGAGGCCGCGGTGGCTCCGTTGGAGGAGACGGTCCAGCCATGAGGTCTGGACACAACACAGAGAGAGGTGTCGGCATGAAACACCGGGTCGGGCTGATCGCGTTTGCGGCGGTCGCCATCCTCATCGCGGCTGGATGCGGCAGCAGTTCCAGCAGCTCCAGCAGTTCGTCCTCGGCCGCCGGCGCCGGCAGTTCGAGCACGACGACAACCGCGCCGCCGAGCACCAGCTCCGGTGCAGGCAGCGCGCCCGCTCCGGCTTCGCTCGGAACCCCACACAAGGCGGTGGGGAGCCCCTATGTCTTCGGCGTAATCAATCTAGAGGCAGGTCCGATCACGTTTCCCGAGGTTCGCCAGGCGGAGCAAGCCGGCGTTGACTATGTGAACAACTACCTGAACGGGATCAACGGCCACCCGATCCAGCTGGCATCGTGTGTCGCCGATGGCCAACCGGCGACGTCGGCCAACTGCGCTAATCAGATCCTGGCGAAGCATCCGTTGCTGATCCTCGGTGCGGCTGACATTGGAGACGTGGGCTCGTTCACGGTGTGGAACCGCAACGGTCTCCCGTACATCGGCGGCCCACCGTTCACCCCGGTCGAGAGCAACGCCAAGAACGCGGCGATCTTCATTTCGCTCACCGTCGCAGACAACGCCGCTGCGATTCAGTACGCCAAGGACACCTACCACGTTAAGAAGGCATCGGTCATCTACGTCGATGACACCCAGGGCACGTACACCGGCGACATCATCCAGAACGAGATGAAGAACGCCGGGTTCTCGGTGAAGGCGATACCCGTCTCCCCGACGCAGGCTGACATGGCGTCGGCGGCCGCGTCCGCGATTTCGAGCAGTCCCGATCTCGTGTACGACGAGACTCCCAGTCAGTGCCCGGCGGTGTTGAAGGCGCTCAAGTCTGTCGGCTACAGCGGGCACATCGGCGGCATCGATCCGTGCACCTCCCCGCCGGCACTCGCCTCGGCCGGTTCGGCGGCGAATGGGCTGATCTTCGCCCAGCCGTTCTACTCGGTGAATTCTGGCCAGCCTGACGCGAACCTCGCGCTGTCGATCCTCGGCAAATATGCGCCGAAGAGCATAGCGTTGGACAGCCCGGCCTTGTCAGGCTTGGGGTCGGTGATCAACATTCAGAAGACGCTGAGCGCGCTGAAGGGCAAGCTCACCAGCCAGTCGATCCTGTCAGCGTTCACATCGGGTTCGAACCACCCGAATTTCCTCGCGCACGCATATACGTGTGACCGCACGCAGGTTCCGGCCCAAGCCGCCTCGTGCAACGGCTGGATGCTGGTCAAGCAGGTCGAGAACGGTCAGATCAAGACCATCAGCAACTGGGTTGACGCTGCGCACCTGTACACCCCTGGCAAGTAACCACTGACGAGCTGGGCCGCGCGCGCGGGCGCGGCCCAGGCCGTCCCTCACCTTCATGTTCTCTTCCTGGATTCTCTTTCTCCTCCTCGGGCTCGGCGCCGGCTCGGTCTATGCCCTGCTGGCACTGGGCCTGGTCCTGAAGTACCGGAGTGCCGGCGTCGTCGACTTCGGTCACGGCGCGGTGGCGATGTTCGTTGCCTACGTCTACATCGGCCTGCGCTCCTCGGGATCGATCGCATTGCCGTGGCCGGTCCTGCCCCACAGCATCTCGTTGACGAGCAGTGGCGTCGCGGGGCCGCTGGCCATCGTGATCTCGCTCGGCTACGCGGCGATCCTCGGTCTGGTGATGTACGTGCTCGTCTACCGACCGTTGCGCCACGCCGCGCCGCTGGTACGCGTCGCCGCGTCGGTGGGCACGATGCTCTATCTCCAGGCGGTGGCCGTGCTCAACTTCGGCACCACCGAGGCGTCGACGTCGCCGATCCTCCCCGACAGCCCGGTCCGAATCGCCGGTGTCGACGTGCCGGCCGACCGGCTGTGGCTCGCGGCGATCACCGTCGTGCTCGCCGCGGCGCTGTGGGCGATCTACCGCTTCACGCGCTTCGGCCTGGCTACGCGCGCGGTGGCCGAGAACGAAACCGGGGCGTCGGTGATCGGCCTGTCGGCCGACCGCACCTCCGGGGGGAACTGGATTCTCGCCACGATGCTGGCGGGCGCGGCGGGCATCCTGATCGCGCCGATCTCAACAGTCGACCCGACCTCCTACACGTTGTTCATCGTGCCGGCGCTCGGCGCAGTGCTGATCGCGCGCTTTCAGTCGTTTGCGATCGCCGCCGCGGTCGGCCTCGGCCTCGGCATGCTCCAGTCCGAGATCACCAAGCTGCTCAGCGTTGCCAGTTGGCTTCCGCAGCAGGGGCTGCCGGAGTCGCTGCCGTTCATCTTGATCATCGTCGCGATGTTCTTCATGGGCCGCGGAGTGGGCGCCCGGGGCGAGTCTGCCGACGCTCACAACCCGTCGCTGGGCCGCCCCCGCAATCCCTACCTGACGACGGCGGCGTGCTTCGTGGCCGGCCTCATCGCCCTGTTCATCTTCAATGGCGCGCTGAGGGCGGCGCTGATCTCCTCGTACGGGACGATCGGTCTGGCGCTGTCCGTCGTCCTCCTGACCGGATACGTCGGCCAGGTATCACTCGCGCAGATGTCGTTCGCCGGCGTGAGCGCGTTCATCCTCACGCACCTCAGCGCCAACCTGGGCATCGGCTTTCCATTCTCGATCATCCTGGCCAGCCTCGCCGCGGTGCCGCTCGGATTGCTGATCGGGCTGCCGGCGCTGCGACTGCGGGGCGTCAACCTCGCCGTGGTGACACTCGCCTTTGCGTTCACGATTGACGCGCTGGTGTTCAACTGGACGGGGTTCACGGGCGGAATTGAGGGGCGCAGCGTAGACTCGCCGACGCTGTTCGGGCTGAACCTGGGGATCGCCAACGGCCACTCGTATCCGCGCATCATCTTCGGGGCGCTCGTGTTGCTGATCATCTGCCTGGTCGGTTTGCTCGTCGCCCGGCTGCGCCGCGCGCCGGCGGGGCGGATGATGATCGCCGTACGCTCGAACGAACGCGCGGCCGCCGCCGCCGGCATCGATGTCGCGCGTACCAAGCTGCTGGCGTTCGCGCTGTCGGCGTTCATCGCGGGGCTGGCCGGCTGCCTCTACGCGTATTCGGCCCAGAACGTCTCGCCGGCCGCCTTCAGCGCGTTCAACTCGGTCACGCTGCTGGCGGTCGTCTACATCGCGAGCGTCGGACGCATCTCAGGAGCCGTGGTCGCTGGAATCATGCTGTCGGCTAACGGCCTGCTCGTCACGTTCCTGAACATCCACCTCAACATCGGCAAGTACCAGCCGGTGGTGGCGGGGATCCTGCTCACCCTGACTGCAATCAAGCAGCCGGACGGGATCGCGGCGACACCGCCGTCGCCGCTCGTGTGGGCGGCTCGTCGCACCGAGGCGTGGTGGCGCGGGCGCGGCGGCGCTGTCGGGGCACCCTCCGCCGAGCCCCCGCCGCCCGATCACCCGGCGACGCCACCGAGCCGCCCGAAGACGACCGCCTGAATGGGCGCTGCCGAAGTGCACGACGTCGCGATCGTCGGGGCCGGACCGGTCGGGCTGCTCGCGGCGGGTCTGCTGGGTCGGGCGGGACTCGAGGTGGTCGTATTCGAGCGCTACCCGGATCCGTTCGGATTGCCGCGGGCCATCCGCATGGACCACGAGGCGATGCGCATCTGGCAGGAGCTGGGCATCGCCGACGAGCTGCTCACGGACGCCCTGCCGGTGGAGCGCTACGAGTGGTTCGGTGCCGACAGCGAGCCGATCGTGGCCTTCGACATGCCCCCGGCGCCATCCGGGTGGGCGTTCTCGTACACGTTCTTCCAGCCCGAGCTGGAAGGCGCGCTCGAGCGCCTGGTGGCCGGGCTGCCCACGGTCGTGAGTCGTCGCGGCCTC
>Ga0070765_100000402_pt1 | contig 25958 bp, 17 predicted proteins | sample HubBroMetageWFT5_FD_71516 | JGI IMG/M metagenome (GOLD analysis project Ga0070765, IMG submission 71516) | Warmed and freeze-thawed soil microbial communities from the Hubbard Brook experimental Forest, New Hampshire - Hubbard Brook CCASE Soil... | ecosystem: Environmental > Terrestrial > Soil... | reverse complement strand
CGTTCTCTACCATGCGATTGAGCACCCGGCAATACAACTGGGGCGCCGAATCGCAGAGAGGACGGCCGCAGCGCCAAGACCCGCACCACGTACCGAAAAGCCGATTGCAGACAGTGCGGCTTAGGTGTTACCTGATGTAATCAGACGTCATTTGCGAGCCCACACACTGTAGTTTGCGGTGAAATCGGTGTTTTCTCCTGCGAGTTTCTGCAATATGCAGCCCGTCGCATTCAAGAAGGGAACAAACGTCCACCGCCATACTGGAGCCAGAATCCTGGGCCTGAAAAATGCCTCCAGAAAAACATTGCACGTCCGAAAGAACCCGGTAAGACTGTTGCCCTCGGGCACGACCTCTACGGTTTGGAATTCCCGCAAAAGATGTCGCAATCCCTCGGGCAAAAAACGCCAGCACTCCTTCTCGTTGTTTCGAAGGAAAACTGATGGGGCGCTCAGGAAAAGAACACCGTTCTTGCGGAGCACGCGTTTGATTTCTGCAACCGCCGACGCCGGCTCCGGTAAGTACTCGAAGACCTGCGTGCAAATCACAAAATCGAATTGCTCGTCCGCGAAAGGCAACGCCTCTGCAGCGGCACCAACATCTACGAGCGCGGTCATCTGCACATCGATCGCAATGTAGTTTTTTGCGCGAGCCCTGAGCAGAGATCGGTAGGGTTGCAACCGTCCTCCTATATCGAGCACGGAAAGACCGTATGCCGGCAACTGGCTGAGGCCGGTTTCAAAAATCTGCCGGCGGCGGCGCAGGATCAGCCAGTTCGGATTCCTCAGCGACGGGTGTAATCGCTCCCGACTCTCCCGTTGAACCTGTTCCGAGGCGGAAGGCAATTTCATAGGGAGGGGTTAGAGGTATCCTAAATCTCGCAGACGCTTTTCGAGCAATACCTGCTCGGCTTTATCCAGCACCTCGTCGTCATTACGAAGAAGTTCTCGAAGCACAAACTCCAGCAGCGACTCGACGTTGTCGAAACGCGCGCCAAACTGCTGCTCTGCGGATGTGCAGAGTTCCTCCGGCAAGCTGATTGGTCTTCTTGCGGTCATTAATAATTAACGTGGGATCGACGGCGTCCTCCCGGTTGCGCCGAAAACGCGATTACGAATCGCAGCCACGATCATCTTGTCGTCATCGTCCAATCCTGCGAGCAGCGCCAATCCACAAAACGACGCGTAAGACACGGCCAATGCAATTCCGATCCACAACCACTCGGGATGCAGATTCAAATTCGATGACCTAATCAACAATCGCAGTCCCGCGGTCACGACGAGGCTCGCGAGGCAAGGCCCGAGCAAGCGAAGATACGTCCGATTGTAAGGCGACAGTCGCAGGGCTGCCCAGACCTGCCGAAGATATAAGTAATTGCTCAGGACATTAGTCAAAGCCGCAGCCAGAGCGACACCAGCCATTCCCAGCGGACGGACCAATCCCAAAGTCGCCGCGATCATGAACACTGCCATGAGCACTTGCACGCGGATGAGGCGCGCCTGGTTCCCTGACATCAGCAGCAGATAGCCGACCGGGCCTACGCCCGCGTTTACCAGTTGCCCCAGCGTGCCCAGGACCAGCACCAGCCAGCCTGCCTCAAATGCCGGGCCGAAAAGGCGCATGAGGGGTTTTGCAAAGATGATCATGACCAATGCCAGCGGGACGGTCAATCCGAAGATCCATTTCGTCAAAGTTTGAAAAAGCCGGCCCAGCAACGCGTGCTCCGAGCGGACGTGCAAATCGGCGATCGTCGGAGAGAAAATCTGATTGACCGACTGCAGCGCCACCGGCACAAACACAACCAGAGCCGCCGCCACCGAATAGATTCCTACTTGCCGAATGTCCAGAAAAGCTCCGAGTAGAATCTTGTCGGCTTGCGCAAGTACAAACTCCAGAATCCCAACGCCAAATAGGGCGGCCGAAAACCAGAGCACTTCGCGCTCCATGGGCACCCCTTGGGAGGGAGCACGCCGGGCCTGTCGAGGTGTCAGCCGCCACACGGCAACCAGCAGCAACAGCAGGACCGTCCCCGCAGCGATCAACTGGCCGAGCAAATATCCGCGAAGCCCAAACCCCAGACTGAGCAGCACAACCCCGGAAATAATATTCAACGGACTGGCGATGAAGCTGGTAATGACGGTGCGGAGCGCAATATCTTTATATCCAGCCAATACCTGGCCCAGAAACGTCGTGAATCCACCGAGGACCAGTATGCCGGCGAACAGAGGAAGATAAGGCACGAGAGCGGGAGCGTGATAGAGGCTCCGAGCCAGCCAGGGCCCCGCCGCCATCATTGCCACGGCCAGCACAACATTTCCAATTCCCAGCAGCCCCAACGCCCGGCGAAGAAACCCATGCAGATGTTGCCACTGCTCTTTCGCGGCATACGCGGCCACGAATCGCACCGCGGCCTGCGGCAGCCCCAAACCGTTAAAAATCCCAAAGAATCCGACGATCGTCATTCCCAGTGCGTAGATTCCAAGAGCATCCGCACCCAACACGCGCGCGAGATAGATTTTGAAGAGATACCCCGCGCCCGCAGTGAAAAAAGTCCCCGCGAAGAAGACCGCCGAATGCCGCGAGATACGTCCCATCTCGCTGCGAAACTGCGCCTCATGATTGCTTGCGAGCGGCGGTTGCGACACCTCGAGGGTGGCATCGGGGATATTCAAAGGATTCCTGCTAGCGCCTGCCGAATTGGTTGTTAAAGATTATCTCAAACCGCTCGCCAGCAGTTGGCAGAGAATCTCAGCGGTACTTGGGATCGAAATAAGGCGGGAAGTCGCCCCTTTTGGCCGTGACGATCAACTCCGAGTCAAAGTGTCCGTGCTCACTGACTCCAAACAAACGGTGCCGGATCTGACTTTCTTTCAAGAAAGGCCAGCGCAGGAACCTGCCGAGTCTTTGTTTAGGGCCGGGATGGGACGCAGAAGGCGCATGAAAGCGAATCTCGTCGAAACCGCAAATATCAAGCAGCGAGGCCAGATTCCCGCTGCTGAAGCCGTATTCGTGCGCCAGGGTTACGTACAGCGACGAATTCGCGCAAGGGCCTTCCATGTTTGGCGTGCGCAGCATCAGCGTGCCGCCCGGTTTCAGCGCGCGGTACAGCGCATCGACGACCCACAACAATGAGTACTTGGGGATATGCTCGATTACGTGAGACATGTGAATAAAGGCGTATGTCTCCGGTTTGTCGGCTAGAAAGCCGCCGATATCACTCTCGATTTCAGTTAGCGTGATGGCGTCAGACGCCCACCCTTTGACATGGGCTTTGTTTTCGATGCCAAAATCGGCGCCCGAAAGATTTGTATAACCGAGGCGCAGGCAAGCTGCCAGGAACCAGCCACCACCGAAACCCACATCGAGAATAGCGGCCCGCGTGTCGCTGGGCAGAAGGCCACGCAATTCATGCGCGGCCTGTAATACTCGGGCGTCGTTCTTTACCTCCGGCCATGAGGGGGCGCGCCGCTCAGACCGATGCCGCAAACTCATGCGACGATAAACTTCAGCTACAAATGCGTGGGGATCCACTCGATTTTCGGTCCATTTTCGGTCAGGATGCCTCATCCTACTACACAGGCTATTCAATCTGGGCAAAAGACATTACTGATCCGAAAGAGCAGCGTTCGACGCGATACTCGCGCAACTTCAGGGATTCGAGAACAGCGATCGACTCTCCGCGCCAATCTTTCAGGTTCAGCTCGTCGAATGCAATGACGGCGCCCTTGGGCATGCGAGGCAGAAAATGTTTCAGGGCTGCGAGCGTCGGCTCGTAAATGTCGAAATCCAGATACAGAAGGCTCACTATCAGCTGACGATTTTCCTTCAAGTACTGCGGGATCGTCTTCGTGGCGTCGCCGCGAACCAGTTCCACTTTCGGAACGTGCCCGATGAATCGGTTCATATCGAACAGTTCAACGCAGTGTTGGAGGTGATCGTATGAGTCCACCGCCAAGCCGCCGCGGCGCGCTTGGACAGACTCGCTCGATCGATCCTGTTTCGACAACTTCGGGAAGCCGCTGAAAGTGTCGAAGCCAACGATCCGCCGCTGATGGTTGGTCGGTTCGAAGATGGCGCTGAACTGCGCCCAGGCCATCAATCCGCCGCCGCGCAACACTCCGCACTCGATTATTGAGCCCTGAACCGCGAGTACGCGCTTGAAGATTTCGTATCGGACGAGAAAGTTCGTCAGATCCTGTCTGGGCGTGTAGAGACTGAAATTCTGTAGCCTTTCGAGATCTGAAAATGGACTGTCGGCAATGCACGTTTCCATCTGTTCCGCATAGCTCTGCTCCTTCCGGGAGCGAGTCGTGCTGCGGCCGTGCTTGGGCTGAATTTTTCGGAGCCTCTTTTTTTCAGGCATTTAGAAATTCCTCGTGCAGAAGCGATCTTAGTCGATTCGCTCGAGCAGGCGCTCCTGCAGCAGCCTCTCGATGATTGGGATGCAGGTTTCAGCCGGCGCTCCGATCCGCTCTGCCAGCGAAATCAGGTCGCGCTGTCCGTCGGCGTAAGCCAGAATGTTCATCATGGTTTGGACCGGCAGTCCGCTCCCTCGCTGGCTGAGTGTAGGATACAGGCCGCGCCTGCCCAGTTGCGGCTCACCGAGACACGTCGCCCGGTAGGTCCCGTTTGCTTCGATCAAAGAAATGCAGCGCTGCAAGGCTCCAAACGCTCCCGCCAGCCCCGCCGGCGAAATAAGACTCAGATCGTCCAGAGACGTGTGGTACTCAGGATACGTTCCGTATTTCGAGCGCATCAGCGACACCAATGGAAGATCCACGCCAGGGCTGCAATACTGCCGTTCATCGCTTCCACGGTCCAGAAAACTGTATCTCACGCAATCCGGATAGTGATGCTTGATCACATGTTTCGTAATCGAGTCTGCCAACGTAGTCCCCAGGCGCGACTCCAGAAAGGAATACGCCCGATCGTCCCCCACGCAGGTGACGACATAGCCCGCGATGGTCTTTCGTTTCATCTCCTCCAGATGGCTGCTTAAGTACGTGACGGAACCGATGGTCTCCGGCACAAACACGATTCTGTACGTGTATCGCCTCTGGGGTAGTGAGCGCAGCCAGCGCACCAGAGCGGTTGTCATCACTGGACCCGAAAGTTCGTTATTGGCCATCGAGGGATGGCAGACGTAGGTTGACAGTAGAACTTCGCGCTGATCGCCTTGGCGATCGCCGCTGCCCGGCAGAATGATTTCTCCGTAACTCAGAGAGCCAGGAGCCAGCGTGCTGTCGATCACAACTCGAAATTGTCCCGGACGCAGCGTGTCGCGCACGCGTTGGCTCAGGCAAAATCCCCAGCGCCTTTCATAGTAAGAAGTGACATAAGGGATGGCGTCGGGCATCGCCGGCAGGGAGTGCAGGTGCGGCTGCAATTCCTCCAGAGTCATCTCCGTCGAGATCGGCTCCGAGTAGCCCACTACGTGGAGATTGTTCTGGCGGAAATCAATGATGCGAGTTCCGGAGGCGTCAGCAATGAAGGCATCGCGAATGTTCCACTCGTCCGGAATCACCCAGTCAAGCACTTTTGTGCCCGACGGCACTTCGCTGATTTCGAGCCCCGGCAGCAGTTTCTGCAAATAACCGAGAGTCTGCCGGACGCCATCACCGGTGAGGCTTCGGCAAATCGGGAACAGATCGCGCGCCCATCCATACATCTGGTCGCCGATGCTGACATCGCTCATTCGGACCCCCGGGTGCGAACTCCCTCCGCAATCAGCGCAACCGCGTCCTCATCCAACATCTTCCACGCCGTATCGAACAGATCGCTGGCCGTCACCGCCATGATCCGCGATCTTCCCACATCCGCAGTTCGCAACTTTCCGTCCTCCGCAAGCCGCCTCTGCAATCGTCCAAGATCGGCCTCCGACCTGCGCGCGAGATCGCGCACGTTGTAAACGACCGAACATTGACGAGCTTCGCCGGCGGCGGAAATCATCGTTCCCGAAAATACCTTCTCGTATCGGTAATCCACGCCGTGGGCTGTCTCCACATAGTGCACAAACGTTCCGCCCCGGTTCAGGGAGCAACCCAAGTCAACGATGTTGGCATTCAGCCGATGCAAGGCGGCAAAGACGGAGTCCGCGCCAAAACATTCTTTGACCCGGATGGCGCACAATTCTCGCGCCAGCGGTCCTCGGCAGGCAAAACTGAAAATCGGATCCGCAGTGCGATAAACGCCGGGCCGGGTGCGGAATCTCTCGCTGACCATGCCCACGGCGCTCGGAGTCCTATGAATGTCGAACGACTCCCCTTTGGTGAAGCTGTAGCTGAACGCCGGGATCACGAGGGTTCCGTCATTGCCAATCGCCGCCTCGATGGCTTCGATCAAGAGATCAACCCGCCATTCATTGGTCGGAGTGGCCGGAACGGTCAGGGCGGGAAACGCGGAAAACTGCGCGGCCACGATCGCGTCCGCATGCACCAGCGCAACGCTTCCCGGCTTGACGCCGACCGACAGCAGAGCGTCGGTAACGGCAGACGGCGCAATGGTGCTCCGAGTCACGCTTTTGTTCCAGGCTCCAGGCAGCGCTTCTTCAAGTTTCTGCAATCGTTATTATCATTATCACAGCCCCTGCCTATCGTGCTTCTCATGCTAATCTCCGGCTGCTAAGATTTTTGGATCGCGCGCTTCCACAATCCATCTCTTCATGAAAATTCTGCTGGTGCATCCCGACGATTCTATTGAAGACAGTCCGGCAGAAGCGTGGGCTGGGATTCGATGGGACCTCGTAGTGGATTTGGGCTGGTCTGGCCGTCACGCTTACTCTATTCAATCCGCAGCTCGCGGTTTTCGCTTGTTCAGCATTTATGACGCCGTGGATCACGAGCAGCATCATCGTCGTATGCGCGAACTGCTGGCGCTCGGCTGGAATCGACTGGTGGACTCACAGTCTGTTGACTGGTGGGAAACCTTCTCTGTTCACCCCTACTCGCAACTCGAACAGCTTATGTTGGTGTCGGCGCTCGCCGAACGCATTCCCGGTCACGCCGAGATTTTCGCGACGCGTCCTCATTTCGCCGTGCGCGCACTGTCGCTACTGTTGAACAGCGAGATCAAAACTTTCTTGGTAGAACCCAATTCCCGTTTGCGAGAGCGCTACCGGCGTTATTTGAAGGCAGCCTTTGCTCTGCGCCCCGCGCAGCTTGCCGAAATCGCCTTCGATAAGTGGGACACCGACTACCTCTTTCGACGTCATCTCGCCCGTGCCGCGAAACCATCCTCTACTCCCGCGGTCTTGCTTCCCTCCTCCTACGCCAATGTGTCTCGCGCCCAGGTGGCTTATGCGCGAATGCTCCCGCACCGCCGTTTCCTGCTCGTCGTCACTCGCCGCAATGGTCGTCTTCAAGATCTTCCCGCCAATGTCGAAGTCCGATCGCTCGCTTTGTATGCTCCACCCGTGCTGTCCCCGACTGAGGAGGAGCGCACACGTCTGCTGGCCCGCTGGCTGGAACTGCAGACTGAGCAGTTCGAAAGCGATCCTGTTTTTCGACTCGCCAAGAAACTGCGCGTGTTTGACGGGTTTCCCGCTTTCCTGAAGGGCGGGTTGCGTGTTCGCGACGCATGGCGCGAGGTTTTGGCGCACGAACCCATCACTACCGTGCTCTCCGCCGATGAATACAATCCCTTCACGCGACTGCCGACACTACTGGCGAGATCCCGGGGACTGCGCACCGTCTTTTGCGATCATGGTGCGCTGAATCTCGGTTTCGGAATCCGCCGCCCAGTTTCCGATGCTTATCTCGTAAGAGGCGAAATGGCAGAAGATTACTGCGTGTCATGGGGCGGCCTCGCAGCCGACAAGATTGTGGTGGGAGGCCCGGCTGATCCCGACCCTCCGCTACCGCATGCCAATGCAACGAGAAGAGACTGGATCGTTTTTTATTCCGAGGCGTATGAATTGTCTTCCGGCCGCACTCAAACCTTTTATGCCGAACTCCTGCCCGAGTTGTGCTCTTTAGCCAGGCAGACGAATCGCAAAGTCATCGTCAAGTTGCATCCTTTCGAGAGTCGGCGCGTGCGAAAACTTTTCGTTGACAGAGCATTATCCGCGGAACAGCGCAGCCTCGTCGAGATACGCGAGGGCCCAATGACCCCGGATCTTTTCGCGCGCGCATGGTGCAGTTTTACTGTGGAATCGAGCGTCGCCGTCGAGAGCACGATGAACCACGTGCCGTGTTTCTTATGCGGCTGGTTTGACGCTTCTTGGTACGACTACGCCAAGCAGTATGCCAAGTTTTCCGCTGGCTATACGCTGGATTCGCCGCAGCGGATTCGCGAGGTTCCGCAGTTGTTAGAGCAGTTTCAGATCACTGAAGGAACCCAGCGAAGCCTTCAGACGCCAATCAGTCCAGAGGAGCTCGACGCCGTGTTGACCGGTCGCTGAGCTGCAATGCGGCGCGATTAGCGAGCCACCAGAGCCCAACTCAGCGGAGTTCCACGCTCCACATCGCAGGCGGCGCGTTTTCCCAGAACCTGGATGAGATGCCGCGGGTGCAATCCGTCCGCCGGACGAATCGAACGGACGTTCTCCCTTGTAAATACCTCACCCCGTTTTATATTTTCAACCACGAACAATGAACGCCGAAACTTCAGGCTGTTAGCCTCGCGTGGTCCGCAACCAAACTCGACCACTCCGAGAGCCTTCTCGGCTGTATGCACCGCCTCAACCATCGCCTTGAATTCTTGCGGCTCCAGCGAGAACGCGCCGTCCGGTCCGCCATCCGACCGTCGCAGACAAATATGTTTCTCAATGATGCACGCCCCAAGCGCCACGGCGACAACCGGAACTGCAACTCCCATGGTGTGATCGGAAAGTCCCACGGGACAACCGAAACGGCGCGCGAGTTCCGGAATCGTGCGCAGGTTCGCCTCCTCCGCCGGCGCCGGATAGGCGCTCGTACACTTCAACAGCGCAATTTGAGTAGCACCCGCACCGCGCGCAGCTTCAACGGCTTCGGAAATTTCTTCTTCGCTGGCCATGCCCGTGGACATAATCAGCGGCTTCCCGGTTCGCGCCATTTTCCGGATCAGCCCGATGTCTACCAGCTCAAACGACGCTACTTTGTGTGCGGGAACTTTCATCTCTTCGAGAAAATCGACAGCACTGTCGTCGAATGCGCTCGAAAACAGGTGCATCCCGATTTCATCGGCGATCTTTTTCAGTTTGGGCTGCCACTCCCAGGGCGTAAACGCCTCCTGGTAGAGATCGTGAAGTGTGCGCCCATCCCACAGCGTGCCGCCCTTAATCCGAAAGCACTCCTGGTCGCTGCGCAGCGTTATCGTGTCTGCCGTGTAGGTCTGGAGCTTGACCGCGTCGGCCCCAGCATCCTTGGCGGCGCGAACAATGCTGACTGCTTGATCAAAGCTCTGATTGTGATTGGCGGATATTTCAGCAACGACGTAAGCCGGAAAACCCGGACCGACGCGCCTGCCCGCAATCGTTATTTCAGTGGATTTGATCTCACTGGACATGATTTCCGTCCCCGCACTCCCACGCAAAAAGCAAAGCGTCCTGGTTGGCGACTTTTTCCATCCCAACAGCCCGCCGAAATCCGCTCGCTTCGAAGAGACGTATCGAGGCTTGATTCTCCGGCTTGACGAATGCGTCAATCCGGCGGATTGGGCGCGCTCGAACCAGCAAACGCGTCGAAAACGCGATCAGTTCCCTGCCCCAGCCCTGGCCGCGAAACTCCGGCGCCACATTCACCGAAAGCACCGCAGTATCGCCTTTGATTTGAAATCGCACAACGCCCACCGGCTCACCGGCTGCGTTCTCCCCAATGTAGATCACCGACTGTGGATCCCGCAGTCGCTCGGCGAACCAGCGTGAATGGTCTTCCCATGAAATTGGGGCCGAATGAAACGACGCCGCGCGCGCCACCGGATCCTCCGCCCATGCAAACAACAATCGGCAGTCGCTCTCGCGTACCGATCGAAGTTTGAGTTCTCGCTCCTGAAGCGCGGCGCGCACCCGTTCGCTGCCCAGACCATCCACCAACTCACGCGCTCCGTGCGACATCGCTCTGCGCCGCTCGGTAGAGTCGATTAATGCTTGCAGCTGGCCGGCAAGCGATTCGGTGCGGATTTCTCGCGACCTCCCCGCATTCACCGCGACTCCGGACTGCGACAAGCTCTCCGCAATGCGGCGCTGGTTCTCCGCGACTATCAACAGCAACGACGGCAGTCCCATGTAGCAAAGTTCATAGGACGTGACGCCGGCGCCAGAAACCGCGACATCGGCCCATGCCATCAGAGCGGGCATATCCTGGACGCTTTGCGCGACCCGCACCGGCACCGGGCAACGCTCCGCTGCCGCTCGGACATCGCTCCCATGCGGATTTCCACCTCCAACCACCACAACCACCTCAAGGTCTTCATTGTGCTGCAAGAGTTCCAGGCTCCGGAGAATCTTTACGCTCGAATTGTCGGGGTCACTGCCGCCGATCGTGATCAGAATTTTGCGCGCTCGTTCCGGAATCGAGCGCTTCCACCCGAGCCAGGGCAGGAATTCGTCGCGCAATAACGCATATGCCGGCCCCAGGAGCAATCGAGCAGTCGTTCCGTGGTACATCTCGGGTACCGCATATGAGTTCTGATTTAATAGCCAACGCACAGGATAATCAGTGGCGTGGCCATAGTCGTCGATCGTCAGAACCCGAGTGCCGGCCCCGCTCAGCATCGCCTGTTCAGGCGCGCCAAAACCGTATCCGTCAAGCACGGCGATCGGAGCACCGGCGCGAAGAGCCGCACGGACGAAAGCCTCGGCGGATACTTCGCATTCTTTCGGCAGCGTTTCCAGCAACATGCCTTCGGCGCGGATTCGCTCTTCGATTCCTGCCAGTCCTTCGCGCAACAGGAAAGTCACCGCGCCGCCTGCCCGTTTCCAGGCCTGTGCCAGGGCGAGGCAGCGCATGACGTGACCGGTCCCGACCTGTACTCCGCATTCGGCGCAGATGATCAGGTGCTCCGGCTTCTCCAAGCTAAATTCTCCACGTCTTTATACGCGAAACGATCTTAGGCGCGAACCTTGAATACGGGCTGAATCATGTCGCCTTCCAGATGTTCTTCGGGAAAGGGTTCGCTCAGCCACTTTTCCAATGTCTTACACACTTCCGCATACACGCGCAGGGTTTGCTCAATCGCCAGCGGATCGTGCGCTGCCGTCATATTATGCGTCGCCAGCAGCAGCACGCCGCGCTTCACGCATTCTTGCGTGAACAGACTCCGCACCAGAAGACTGTCTTTGCCGTCGGGATCGAGAAATTTGATCAACGACCAGAAGGGATAACCGATGCACTGGATTCGATCGCGCAACCCCGCCTCTTTTGCCAGCGCGTTCAATCCTTCCTGCAGCAAGCGTCCGTTCGCATCCATACGGGCCAGCGCGTCGGTGGTTTCCAGCACATCGAGCACCTTCATGGCCGCAGCCATCGACGCCACCTCGCCTCCAAAAGTGAAGCTGAAAAAAATGTCCTCAAACACCTTCATGACATCCGTGCTTCCCACCACGCAGGCAATCGGGAATCCGTTGCCCATCGCTTTGCCGAAACAAGCCAGGTCAGGAGTCACACCAAACTTTTTCTGCGCGCCCCCCAGCCCGAAATGAAATCCGCTGCAGATCTCATCGAAGATGAGCAACGTTCCGTGCTCATGCGCCAGATTCCTCACGCCTTCCAAAAAGCCGGGCGCTGGAGGCCAGAAGTTCACCGGTTCCATGATCACCGCGGCGAACTCCCCCTGGTGTTCATGCAAAAGCTTCCGCAGCGATTCGAGGTCGTTGTAAACGAATGGATGCGTCAAGGCCCGCACCGCTCCCGGAACGCCCGCGTTTCGCGTGGTGCTCCCGATATACCAATCCTGCCATCCGTGGTAACCACAGCAGGCGATGCGCTCGCGTCCGGTCAGAGCACGAGCGCCTCTGACCGCTCCCGAAGTAGCGTCCGAGCCATTCTTGCCAAAACGCACCAGCTCCGCACATGGAATCAGCCGGGTCAGGCGCTCCGCCAGCTCCACTTCCAATGGATGCGGCAATGAAAAACTGTGTCCCTGTCCCAACTGCGCCGCCACCGCGGCATTTACCTCTTCGTGGGCGTAGCCGAGAATATTGGGCAGCAGTCCCTGGATGTAGTCGATATATTCATTTCCGTCCACATCCCAAACGCGGCATCCTTTGCCCTTTGCCAGGAACACCGGCGCCACTCCGCGGACATGCTGGTTGGCCCCCTTGCTGAATGTCTGCGAAGCCCCCGGAATCACCTTTTCCGCCCGCTCCAGCCATGCTTTCGATTTTTCAATCGGCCGCATCGGCGCCGCTGCCGCGCGCGCCTCCGCGTACAAGCTTTTGTAGTATCCGCGGTTGGAAACAATTTCCGAATTCATCTTCTCCAACCCCGGATTCTTCTCGATCAATTGCAAAACATCCTTCATTCCGAAACTCTCCCTATCGCGCAGAGCCTTGTACACCTCGCGGATGAACTCCAAGTCCTCCACCTCGTCCACCGTCCAGCGATAATGCTGACCCAGGGTCGTCGAATCGTTCTCCACGTTGGTGGTTCGAAACTTTTCCGAACGCAGGTACGGAGTCACATGCTCACGTTCTGAAGCCTTAGTCGCCTCGTGCCATGCCCGTTCCAGCGCAGAAAACGAGAATATCTCCGTATCCAAACCATCGGGATAGCTCCGCACCATAGCATTCGAGGCATAATCGAGATCGCCGCGTTGAAAGCGGCGCACCACGCGATCGATCACGTCCGGATCAATCAAAGGGCAGTCGGCCGTGATGCGCACGATCTGCGACGCTTTTTCCGCGCGCGCCGCACTGTAGAAACGATCCAGCACGTCATGCTCGCTGCCCCGATAACATGGAACACCGTTTTCTCGGCACATCTTCTCGATGGCGTCGTCAGCTGGGACGGTGGAAGTGGCCACCACCACCCGATCCACCAGCCGGGCTCGTTTCACGCGTTGAATCACATGCCACAACATCGGACGTTTTTCGATCTCCGCCAGACTCTTGCCCGGTAGCCGGCTCGACCCCATTCGCGCCTGAATAATCGCCACTATTGGACCTTCACTCGGCTCGCTCGTCCAACTCAGTTTTTGCGGCCGTCCTTCTTCCGACGACTTCTTGGCCGCCTCCACCACCCGGATCACGTCCCGGCTTTGCTCTAGATCAACCATGGGCCCGGTTCCGCTTCCAAGTGATTCCAGGAAGTGAACCATCTCGGCCACATACATGTCGTTTGCTTCGAATACGTACGAAATGCGGTTCCAACCGGGCTGCCCCTCAGAAAGCTGTTCGGTAGAGAGTTCTTGGGCGGAGGGCTTCTCGGCCGACGGCTTTTCTGCGGAGAACCAGCGCACTTCCTGAACGTTGAAATCCCAAAACGCAGTCCCTGTCTCGCCCACAACCTTGCAGGTTCGCGTGTAGGCCCTCTGCACAAAATCGAGATGGAGCTCAGCGCGACGCCTCTCGGGAAAGCTCAGGTAGATCCACGCCGAATCTTCCACATCCACATCCAGGCTGCTGAGGTGCTCAGCCCGGCAGGTCACCTCGGTCGGTCGTCCTAAGAGCCAGCAGATGTAATCCAGTTCATGAGAACCATCAAGGATGATGCCCCCACCCAGCTCGAGACGCGCGCTGTAACTTTCGCGATAGTGTTGCCAGGGGCGCCAGTCGGGGAGGTATTGCCCCGCCTCGACGTTGAGCCAGAGCACGCGCCCAATCTTCCCCGAATCGATCAGCTCTTTCAATATCTGCAAGCCGGGATGGAAGCGCATGTTGTAGCCGATCTGGACGTTGCGATCGCGGTGTCGCGCCTCGGCAATCAGCGCCTGGATTCCACTGGATTCGTGGGAAAGAGGTTTCTCAACAAAAACGTGGGCGTGAGCCTGCAGCGCGGCCAGCGCCTCCTCGACGTGGTACACCGGAGGCGTACAGATGAGCACGATCTCAGGGCGGAATTTCCGCAGCGCCTCGCCATAGTCGCCGAAGATTTCCCCGCCTAGTTCTTCACGGCAATACAGCAACGCTTCTGGGCTGGTGTCACAAAAGCCCAACTGCTGCAACCCCAGGGCCTTAAGATTTTTTGCGTGCCGGCGGCCAATCGAGCCGCAACCGACTACCAGAGCCCGATATCCCACCCAGTCGGAAATGCTGGACATGATTTATTTCGCTTGCCTGGTCTCGAGCCTATGCGAGGGCGCGCCTTTCGTAATACTTGTCGTTCGTCGGTGGTCGTTAGTCGCTGGTCAAAACCAGAATCGCTTCGCTAAGGAGTAGCAACTAGCGACCAATGACCATTTTCTTTTCGTAGTGGATCAAAACCTTGCCCAGCGCACGGATCACGTCCTCCACGTCCTGCGGCGTCATGGCATGAAACATCGGCAGGCTGATGAGGCGTTCATAAGCATCTTCGGCTACCGGATAGCTCTCTTTGGAATTGGAATTGGAGTTCAACTTAAAGCGATCGCGATAGTACGGATGCTGATGCACGGGAATGTAGTGAACATTCACTCCGATATTTTCCGCGCGCAGTGCGCGAAAGATTTCTGCTCGTCCCGCGGCAAGCATTTCGTGGTTCAGACGGACAGGATATAAATGCCACGCGGGATTCACTCCTTCGCGCACTGCGGGCACCGTGATTTCAGGCAAGTCGCGGAACGCCGCCGTATATTGCGCAGCAATTTCCCTGCGTCGCACCAGGTTGGCTGGCAGGCGGTCCAGTTGAGAGAGCCCCAGCGCGCACGCAATGTCTGTCAGCCGGTAATTGAAGCCGAGCAGCACCATCTCGTAAAACCACTGACCCGCTTCCTGCCGCTCGCGGGCTTCGCTGCTGATGCCGTGATTGCGAAAGCGACGCATGGTCTCCGCCCGCCGGGGATCGTTGGTTGCAACCATGCCGCCTTCACCGGTGGTCAGATGCTTCACCGGATGAAAGCTGAACACAGTCATGTCGGCGATTCCGCCGACCCGTTTCCCGCGGTACTCCGCGCCCAGGGCGTGGCAAGCGTCTTCAATCAGCAGCGCTCCGTGCGCCTTCGCCAGTTCTGCCAGTTCGTCGAGGGGGACGGGATGTCCGGCATAATCGACCGCGATGATGGCCTTGGTACGCGGAGAGATTTTCCCCGCGACTTCACCCGGATCGAGATTCAGCGTGTCCGGCGAAACGTCGGCGAATACCGGCGTCGCGCCCTGATAGAGAATGCAGTTCGCGGTAGCGCAGAAAGTCAGAGGAGTGGTGATCGCTTCGTCCCCAGGCGCCAGTCCGGCGGCAAACGCCGCACCGTGCAAGGCCGCCGTTCCCGAACTGAAGCTGATCGCGTGCCGTGCGCCGACCCAGGCCGCAAAGCGTTCTTCAAACTCGGCGATCTTCGGTCCCGTGGTCAGCCAATCCGATTTCAAAACCTCAACCACCGCCTCGATGTCCGCGTCGCTCAGACTTTGCCGCCCGTACGGCAGCAGCTTCGCGCGCGCGGGCGTACCCCCGTGGATGGCAAGCGTTTCCAGTTTTGTGGGAAACTTCAAATCTCCACCCGCAGGTGCTACGCCGACCTCGGAAGCTCTTCCGCAGCACTGGTTTCAGGCATCACCAATTCCTCCAACTCACTTCGCGTCAGCCATCTTTCATTGGTGTCGCTCGAATAACGGAAACCTTCCGCAAGCGGCGTGGCGTTGACCCAGTTCTCCGATCTCCACCACGGATGCGATGGCTGGATCACGAACATGTCTTCGGTCTCAAGCGTCTGCCGCGACTCGTCCTCTGAGACCAGCACTTCGTGCAACTTCTCTCCCGGACGAATTCCGATATATTCCACCTGACATCCCGGAGCGACCGTCTCCGCCAGATCCAACAATCGCATGCTGGGAATCTTCGGAACAAAAATCTCGCCGCCGTGCATCTGCTCCAGGCAACGGACCACGAACTTCACGCCTTGCTCGAGCGTCAGCCAGAACCGGGTCATGCGAGGGTCGGTGATGGTGATCTTCCCGCGCCGGCGCTGCTCAAGAAATACTGGGATCACGCTGCCCCGGCTGCCCACCACATTCCCGTAGCGCGCGCAGCTGAAGCGCGTATTTCGAGCGCCAGCATAGGCATTGGCCTGCACAAACACTTTTTCCGCGCACAGCTTGGTCGCGCCATACAGATTGATCGGATTCACTGCCTTATCGGTGCTGAGCGCCAGAATGCGGCGCACGTCCTGATCAATGGCCGCGTCGATCACGTTGCGCCCGCCCATGATGTTGGTCTGGATCGCTTCGAACGGGTTGTACTCGCACGCTGGCACCTGTTTGAGCGCCGCCGCGTGCACTACCACCGTTATCCCCGCGAGCGCGCGCTTCAAGCGCTCCACATCCCGGACGTCGCCAATAAAATAACGCAGGCTGGGATGATCGAACCCCGACGTCCTCATCTCATGCTGCTTCAACTCGTCGCGACTGAAAATAACCAGCCGTTGCGGCTGGTAGTCGCGCAGCATGATCTCCACAAACTTCTTGCCGAAGGATCCGGTTCCACCCGTTACCAGTATCGATTCCTGCGACCAATTGACCATTCTTATCCCTTCGAAGCGCCTTCTGACGAGGTAGACCGGCCCACCTAACAAGTCCTTACGACGCCGGAATCCGGAAGAATCTTCACGTTTCGGGTAAGTTCTTGTGTTTGATAGTATAGCTGAGCAAAGAGCCCAGGAAGTACAACTCAGGAATCATCGCGGATTTCACGTCTACCAGGTCAAAACCGGTATCCCAAACAACATACGCAACTGTAATTTTTTTGGCTGGTTCTGATGGCCGGGAATGCTAGAATCAGGCAAATTCTTCATAACAGCCCGCTCTCGTCTTCCCGGCTTGCTAGCTATGTAAAGTCGGCTGGAGCGGGACTTTTGTGTCGGAGTGCGGCACGCGGCCGCATCGAGCTTGTGGCGGGCAAGGAGTAATTTGATGTCATTGGGACCGCTGGTTCCACGAAGTGACGTTCCGCGCAGTAGCGGACTGCAACCGGGCGAACCGGCTGAATTCCTCCGGCCGATTCACTCCGCGCTTTATAACGTGCTCCCGGCGCAGGAATCCACCCTGCGCGAATATATGCGCGTTCTTATCAAGCGCAAGTGGATGGTGATTGCGGTCATAAGCGGAATCTTCATGGCTGTCGCGGTGGCTAGCCTGCGGCAGACTCCCATCTATGAAGCGGTGGGCCAAATCGTAGTCAACAAAGCCGATTCGAATGTCATCACCTTCAAAGACTCGATGCCGGTGATGGACTACTACGACCAGAGCGATCTGGATACCGAGGTCCGAATCCTGCAGAGCGATCTCATGGCATTGCAGGTCATCCGGCAATTAAATCTGGATAAACGTCCCGAATTCGGGGGTCACTCGGATCAGAAGCAAGCCAATCTGGTCGCCGATCCGCTGCAGACCGATTCCAGCCGTACCTCGGCCCTGCTGGGAGCCTTTCGCGGAAACCTCCATGTGACCCTGATCCCTAACACGCGGATCATCGAGATTCACTACAACAGCACCGATCCTCAGCTCGCCGCCAGCACGGTGAATACACTGGCGGCCACTTATGTGGAGCAGAACTTCAAAACGAAGTTCGAATCCACCATGCAAGCCTCGGACTGGCTTTCGAAGCAGCTCGTTGACTTGCAGATGAAAGTGGAGACTTCTCAGGAAAAGCTGGTCCGCTACCAGAAGGACCACGAGATTCTCGGGATTGACGACAAACAGAACATCACTACCGAGAAGCTCGACGAGGTCAATAAAGAAATGACCTTAGCGGAATCTGATCGCATGCAGAAAGAAGCAGTGTATCGCCAGACTCAGTCTAATGATCCCGACGCCATCGCGGCAGCGATCGTTTCCGATACCACCGGAAACGGCAGCCCGGCCGGTTCCCTAATCATGGACAAGCTGCGCGGACAACAGGGAGACCTCAAACTTCAGATCGCCGACCTCAGCACCCAGTTCGGTCCTTCCTATCCGAAAATAGCCCAGCTCAACAATCAACTGAAAGAGGTCGACCGCCAGTTGCAATCGGAAACCAACAAGGCCGTCGACCACCTTAAAGGACAGTACCAGGCCGCTTTGCAGCGGGAAAACATGTTGCGCGAGTCCTTTGAGAAGCAAAAACAGGAAGCCAACAAGCTCAATGAGAGCGCCATCGAGTACAGCATCCTGAAGCGCGACCTGGACAGTAACCGCACGCTCTACGAGGGATTGCTGGAAAAGTTGAAAGAAGCTGGCGTCACCGCGGGATTGCGCTCCAATAACTTTCGCATTATCAATGCGGCCCGCGTTCCTATGTCTCCGAGCGAGCCCAACATTCCGCGCAATCTGGCGTTCGCACTGGTGCTCGGCGTCATCTCCGGCGTAGGCCTGGCCTTTGTGCTCGAGAACATGGACAACACCGTCCGTACTCCCGAGCAGGCAACGGCGCTTTCGGCGCTTCCCTCTCTCGGGATGATCCCGCTCGGTTCGAAGTCGGCCAACCATGGTGCGGCAGGCAAGCGTCTGGCATTGACTGCCTCCAAGGAAGCGGTGGAAACGGTAACCCAGATTCGCCCGCAGTCACAGATGGCCGAGTCCTATCGCGCGTTGCGGACTTCACTCCTGCTCTCCAATCTCGGAGCGCCGCCGAAAGTCATCATGGTCACCAGCGCGCGCCCTCAGGAGGGTAAGACCACGACCAGCATCAACACCGCGATCGTGCTGGCGCAAAAGGGAGTTCGCGTTCTGCTGATGGACGCCGACTTGCGTCGTCCCAGTGTTCACAAGACCCTGGGCATGGGCCCGCGCAGCGGTCTCAGCAATGTGCTCACGGGAAGCGCCACTTTGCAGCAGACGATCACGATTTCTCCCATTCTGCCCAATCTTTTCATCATGCCTGCGGGCACGCCGCCTCCGAATCCGGCGGAATTGCTGGCCTCCGCTAACATGCGGGAATTGATTACCGAGTTGCGTGGAATGTACGACCACATCGTGATCGACACTCCGCCGACACTTTCGGTCACCGACGCGGTGGTGTTATCGCCCACTGCAGACGCCACCATCCTGGTAATCCGCTCTGGGCAGACTACAAAACAAGCGCTGCGCCGGGCCCGCGACATATTGATGCAGGTCAATGCTCACGTCGCCGGCGTGCTGCTGAACGCCGTAGATCTGACTTCACCCGATTATTACTATTACTACGAGTACCAGGGAAAATACGGCCAGTACTATCAGGAAGATCCCCCCGGCGCCGGGAACGATGCGGAACCGAAAGCGGTTTGAGGCGACAGTATTCGCCGCGCTTGTGATTGGGTTACACTCTTCGAACCTTTGGAGAGCTTAGAAAATAAGTTCCCTGTCGGCTCTGAGACGTGACCGGCAACCGGACCATGGCTATTCCACTCTCAAATCGGCGACGATGGCAAATGGCCGCCGGCTTCAGCCTGCTCTTCTGTGTCTATATCTTCCTGACCGGCAAAGAGTTCGCGGCCAGCATCTTCGCTTCACGTCCGGAGTTGTCCAAACTGGAGCGCGCGGTCCGGCTCTCGCCGGGAAATGCAGACTATCGCCACCGCCTCGGACGCTACTTTGCGTTTGTGGTCGGCGATCCTCAGTCCGCGATCTCCAGCCTTCGAGCTGCCGTCGCGCTTAATCCTTACGATGCCCATTATTGGTTCGACCTGGCCGCCACCTACCAGGTGGTTGGGGACATCGCCGGCCAGCGAACCGCACTGGATCACGCCTTGCGGGCCGAGCCTACCGCTCCCGATGTCGCGTGGGAAGCAGCTAACTTTTTTCTCATCGACGGCGATATCGATCGCGCTCTGCGCGAATTCCGCGTCGTCATTGAAAACGACGTTTCGCTCGTGGACGCCTCTCTCCGCGCGTCCTGGCGCGCCCGTCCTGATGCCGACGCGCTGCTCAATGAGGTGGTGCCTCCGCGGCCCGATTCTCTGATTTCGTTTCTCCATTTGTTAATGAGCAAAAAGGAAACCGAGGGTACGATCAAAACCTGGGGACGGCTCGCCCAGTTGCATGAGAAGTTCCGCAACACCGATCTCTACGAGTACGTGCGTTACCTCCTCGAAGTGCGTCGCCCCGACGCGGCCATGTCTGCCTGGGAACAGACTGCCGACGTTCTTGGCCTTTCCGCCTACGTCCCCTCAGATGACAACCTGGTGGTGAACGGCGATTTCAGCCTCGACATCCTGAACGGAGGCTTCGACTGGACTTACGTAGACCGCATCGGGGTCAAGCCCTTGCTCGATCCCAGCGACTTTCATCAGGGTCATCGCTCCCTTTTCCTGACTTTTGAAGGTCCGGGGATTAATGACGCGGGAATTTCGCAACTCATTCCCGTGCACGGCGCGACCATCTACGACTTCTCCGCCTTCTACAAGTCGGCGGACTTTGAGGGCGCAGGCGGCCCTCAAATCGTTCTGCGCGATGCCTACACAGGCACACCGCTTTATGCCAGCGACTCACTAAAGGATGCCGACTTCTGGAAGGAAGTGCATTCCAAAATTACTGTCCCGAACTCCACTACGCTGCTGATACTCGCTATCGAGCGCTTCCCCGCCGGTTCGCCGATTCGCGGCAAACTTTGGCTCGACGATTTCGAGCTTTCCCCTGATAATGGCTCCGACAATTCTCCCGACGATTCCCCTTCCAAGGACAACCCGTGAGTTCCGCCGTGGCCACGCAGCCCGAACCCGCTCCCGTCGCTAAAGTTTCACAGCCGCGCCTTACCAACAACACGCTGCTGGCCGGCGCCTGTGGCGTGCTGCTGCTCGCGCCGCTGGCCTTCGGAGCGGTAGAACCCTGGTCCATTTTCGCCCTCGAAGCCTGCTCCATGCTGCTGCTCGCGCTGTGGGTGTCGCGTCAGTGGATCAATCACGAACTCAATCTCTCCGATCATCCGCTCTATCGTCCCATGGCCGCCTTTTTTGCTTTGCTGTTGGTGCAGTGGACGCTAGGAACGACGGCTTATCGTCACGTCACCTATGCTCATTTGTTGCTTTACGCTGCCTACGGCATGCTGGTCTTTGTCGTGACTCAGACTCTGCGTCGCTCCTCTCAATTTGAGCTGATGGCCAAGTTGTTCTCCGGTTATGGCGGGGTGGTAGCTGGGTTTGCGATGCTTCAGGGTTTGGCGCCGAATGGAAAGCTCTATTGGATCTTCCCTCTGGAGCAGGGCGGCTTTATTTATGGACCATACGTCAATCACAATCACTATGCCGGGCTGATGGAAATGCTCCTTCCCTTCCCGCTGGTGTTGGCCGCAAGTCGCTTTACTGACGGCATCCGCAAGCTTGTAGTGGCGGGAATCGCCGCGCTCATGGCAGGAAGCATTTTTCTTTCCGGTTCGCGCGGAGGCATGGTGGCATTCGTCGCGCAGATGCTGGTGCTGGGCGTGCTTCTGGTTCGCAAGCGCGAAGGCAGCTGGAAACAACCTCTCATGCTGGGAGCGTTTCTGGCGATGGTGATTGTTTTTCTAGTCTGGATGGGCAGCAACGAAGTCACTCACCGCCTGATCAGCATTCACTCCGAAGCTCGTGAAGAAATCGGCGGAGGCACCCGCATCAGCATCGACCGCGACTGTCTGCGCATGTTTGCCAAACGTCCATTTCTCGGTTGGGGACTGGGCACCTTTCCCATCGTTTACCCGGGATTTCGCAGTTTCTATACCACCTTTTTCGTGAATCAGGCGCACAATGATTACCTGCAATTGCTAGTCGAGACCGGCGTCGCCGGATTCTCCATCGCGGTCTGGTTTATGGTGCTGGTCTTCCGCCGGGCTGCAGGAAAGCTTAAGAATTGGACCGACACCGCCAGCGGCGCTCTGACCGTGGCTGCTCTGCTCGGCTGTGTGGGAATCCTGGTGCACAGCTTTCTGGACTTCAATCTGCAGATTCCGGCAAACGCAGCGCTGTTTTACGTTCTATGCGCCATCGCCGCCGCCGCGCCGCTCCAGGAATCGCAGCGCCGCCGGGTAATTCGGCGGCACAACCTCGTCATCCAACCTAGTCCGGAAACTCCCGCATCATAGCTCCGCTAAGAGCGCCGTAAGTGTGCCACCTCGATTTTCTCCGCGCCGGCTAAGGCTGTACCACTTGCGTCAGCGACGCTGAACTGCCCGTGAAACCGTCGGCGCCGCTGTAGGTTGCGGTGACGGTGGTTGAACCCACCGGCAGCGTGGCCGTCGAGATGCTCGCAATAGTGTCGTTCAACGCGACTGTGCCTAACGTCGTGCCCCCAGCGGAGAACGTTACCGAGCCGAAGGGATCCAATCCAGTCGAGGACGTCACCGTCGCAGTAAACGTCACGTTTTGACCAGACGACGACGGATTGGCCGAAGAGGTGAGCACGGTTGTGGTCGAAGCCGGATTCACGGCTTCCTCCAAAACCGGAGACGTGCTCGGAGCAGAGTCGTCGTCACCCAGGTATTCCGCGGTGATCGCGTGCTTGCCCACTCTGACCTTGCTCTTCGTGTAGGTAGCCACGCCTCCGATCAATGGCACCAGCCCGATTCCAGTTAACCTCACATTCCCGGTAGCAGTATCCGGGCCGGTAGACGTAACCGTTGCTGTATAGGTTACTGGCTGCCCATAGACCGCGGGATTCAGGCTGGAGACGAGCGTCGTCATTGTCGCGTATTTATCCACGACCTGCGTGACACTGTCAGAACTCTGCTTGAAGGTGGCATCTCCGGCGTAAGTGGCCTTGATGGTGTGCTTCTTCGGCGTCAGCGAAGAGGTAGTGAAGCTCGCCACACCTCCGGCGGTGGTGCCCGTGCCGATCGCCTTGTCGTCGTCGTAGAACGTCACGAGCTCGCCATCGGGAATCGTGCCATCCTTCGAAGTCACGGTAGCGGTGAACGTGACGGGTTGCCCAACAAACGAAGGCGAACCTGACGTGGCCAAGACAGTTTTCGACGCGAAGAGTATTTCTCCGATTTTCTCCGTCAGCACGGAGGACACGCTGCCGCCGTTATCTCCATCTCCGGAGTATGTCGCTGTGATCGAGTGAACGCCCGCCGCGGCATAGGATGTGCTGTAGGCCGCCTGATTGCCTGACAGGCCCACAGTTGCGATCGTCGCACCGCCGTCCTCAAACGTCACCGTACCGGTCGCAGCTCCGCCAAACTGACTGGTCACGGTTGCGGTGTAAGTGACGGTCTCCTTGATACGGGCCGGGTTCTTCGACGAAACCAGTGAGGTGGTAGTGGTTGCGGTGTTCACAACCTGACTCAGTGGGGCTGACGTGCTGGGCGAGAACGCGCCCGACCCTTGGTATGCGGCGGTGATCGATTGCGAGCCCGATGCCAGCGACGAAACGGGGATCGCGGCGCTTCCTCCTGCCAGCGTCGCACTGCCGATCGCATTTGCGCCATCGTAGAAAATGACGCTTCCCGTGGGTGTCCCCGCGGACGAGCTTACTCCAGCGGTGAACGTAACGGATTGCCCGAAGACGGACGGATTCAGCGATGAGGTCACGGAGGTTGTGGTGGCGGCGCCGTTTACAACTTGAGTTAGCACCGGTGACGTGCTGGGCCCGAAGCCGGTCGAGCCCTGATATGCAGCAGTAATCGAATGCGAGCCTGCCGACAGCGATGACGTGGAGAGCGATGTGCTCCCGCTCGACAGCGTCGCGCTGCCCAATGCGGTTGAGCCATCGTAGAAAATGACGGTTCCGGTGGGCGTTCCCGATGTCGAGCTTACCGTAGCTGTGAAAGTAACGGACTGCCCATATTTTGACGGGTTGAGTGAAGACATGAGCGCTGTGGAAGTCGGAGTCCCGCCTCCCCCAGGCGCCTGCAGGAATATCGATACTGAGCTAACGAACTGGTTGCCCGCTGCCAAATCCAGACGACCGTCCCCGTTGAAATCTCCCACCGCGATGCCACGAGCGCCGTAATCCGCCGGATAGCTGACATAAGGTCCAAAGGTGCCATCGCCGTTGCCGGGAAGATACGAGATGGTCGAATCGTAATAGTTCGTGACAGCCAGGTCGAGAACACCAACTCCGCGAAAATCTGCCGCCGCGACTGCCACCGAATATCCGCCGGTGGGGTAGGTGACCGGTGCCTCGAACGTACCGTCGCCATTTCCCAACATCACAGCGACCGTGCCAGCGTTGTCCGGAATGGCGAAGTCGAGTATGCCATCCCCATTCAGGTCGGCTGTAAGCAGGTACGGGGCACTGGCGCCTGGGGAAAATGGGTAAAGCACTGCCGGCAGTAAGGTACCGTCGCCGTTTCCCAGCAGAACATAAACTCCGTCAGGGCCAGCGACGGCCACATCAAGGTGGCCATCGTGATTAAAGTCTCCCGTCACCACTTTCCAGGCTGCGCTGGTAAGAGGATAGTCGACGTGCGGTTGGAAGGTTCCATCGCCATTGCCAATCAATATCGATATCTCGTCGCTCTGGTCACCTGCTGCGACTAAGTCCAGCTTTCCGTCGCCGTTGAAATCCCCGACCGCGACCGAGTAGGGAGGATCGCCCGCGCCGTTTGCCGTGTTGAAAACGCCCGACTGGGTGAATGTGCCGTCTCCGTTCCCCAGCAGAATCGTGACTGTCGCGCATCCGGCGTTCGAAACGGCGATGTCCATGATCCCATCTCCGTTAAAATCGCCAACCGCTACCCCGTGGGCGTGGCAGGCAGAATAAGTTCCCGCCTCGCGAAAGGTGCCATCGCCATTACCCAGCAGGATGGCCGCTGCGCTTTCATAATATTCACCGGCGACAAGATCGAGAATGCCGTCTCCATTAAAGTCCGCGGTCGCGATTTCGACGTTCTCGCCTGGCGACGTAGAGTCCGTTTTGACGAAAGGAACGGAGCCCTCCGGCGCGGCAATCGGGAAAAAAACAGGAATGGATGTGCCCCCGCCTGGGCCGGGGCTAACAACCGTGACCGCCGCGGTGGACGGCGCGGCAATGTCAGAAGCGAGGACCTTTGCGGTCAGCTGGGAGTTGCTCACAAAGGTCGTGGCGCGCGGGCTGCCGTTCCAATTCACTACCGAGGTCGAGACAAATCCGGTCCCGTTTACCGTCAACTTGAAACCAGCGCCGCCGGGAGCGATGGCGTCAGGAACGAGCGGCTGGTTAGTCAAGGGCACAGGATTCTGCGCCGTGGCTGGAAGAGCGAATATTGCCAGAATGCTGAAAGTTGCAATGGACAGCGTCACGAAACTGAGAGTGTGAATTTTGCGGGCGAAGTGGCGGATCATGTGAGACCTCCTGAAGGTCAACAGCAGGGGCCCATGTGTTTCTTTGCCTTGATCTTGCGGAGCGCGGAGGGTCACAGCACGTACGCTTCTGGAACTCGCAACGTACAACGTGCGACGAGGGGGGAGCCAGATCTAGTCCAAGGTTGTGGCGCGCATCTCCGAGTATCCCGGTAGCCAGAGACGGAAGTCCGTTCTTTAGGACCACCGTACTGGCGGTAACTATAACCCCAAATGGCGAGAAAGTTGCGATCTTCTCGCTTTTTTTCTACGCCCGCTGAGACTGTAGGCTCTTATTGCGGGTAAATGACTTGTATTAGCACTTGTGATTTGCTCGTCTCATTAAACGCATCCCCTCGGTAAAAGGCGGTGAAGTGACGCTTGCCGGGACTGTAGTCGGGCATTTGAAGTGTGGCCTTGCCTCCGATCAGCGTCGCAGTCCCAACGTATCCGGTAACGAACACCTCACCAGTCGGAGTTGGACCTCCCGCGGATGTAACGGTCACGGTGAAGTACACCGGCTCATTGTGCTGTGACGGGTTCATGCTGGAGACAAGCGTGGTGGTTGTTGTGTACTTTTTCACCACTTGTTTGACCTTCCCGCGGCTCGGTTTGAATGTTGCATCGCCAACGTAGTTGGCGGTAATGGTGTGTGCCTCCGCCGTCAGCGCCGCAGTGGTAAAGGTCGCCACGCCGCTGGCGGTAGTGCCAGTGCCGATTTCGGTTC
>Ga0070765_100000400_pt1 | contig 26057 bp, 18 predicted proteins | sample HubBroMetageWFT5_FD_71516 | JGI IMG/M metagenome (GOLD analysis project Ga0070765, IMG submission 71516) | Warmed and freeze-thawed soil microbial communities from the Hubbard Brook experimental Forest, New Hampshire - Hubbard Brook CCASE Soil... | ecosystem: Environmental > Terrestrial > Soil... | reverse complement strand
TCGATAGCCGCGCGCAATCCGGCGCCGCCCGCGCCGATCACCAGTACATCGTGTTCGTGGGTCTCAAACTTGTCGGTCAAAATAGCCTCACATCTTGAATAGCGCCGGAAGCCACCATGCGGATGTACAAATCCGTGAGGCCGACGCCGAACAGGCTGATCCAAGCGAAGAGCATGTGGCGTTCATTCAGCACGGTGATCACGCTCCACGCGCCGTGCCGCGGTTTGCCGAAGGTGGAGCACGAAAAACAATCGAGCTTTCCTCCGGCGAGATGGCGCAAAGAATGGCAAGAGAGCGTGTAGATGGAGAGCAGGAACACGTTCACGAACAGCACGATTGTTCCGACTCCGACTCCTAATTTGCCGTTAAAGAAAAACGCGCGAATCGCGTCGTGCCACAGGAAAGCCAGAAAAAGAATGGCGAGATAAAGGAAATAGCGGTGTACGTTCTGGAGAATGAACGGAAATCTGGTCTCGCCGGTGTAATTGCGTTTGCCTTCACTGACCGCGCAAGCCGGCGGGTCCAGGAAAAAGGCGCGATAGTAAGCTTTGCGGTAGTAATAGCAGGTGGCGCGAAAGCCGAGCGGCCCGGCAAGGATCAATAAGGCCGGGGAAATCCAGACGGGCAACCAGTGGTGCTGCGGATCGATCAACGGAGAATAGAAGGGTGATAGATACGGGCCCCACTCGTAAAAGCGGCCTTCGAAGGCCCGCAGCGTGGCATAAAGGCCGAAACCGCCAAGGACGATCACTACGGGAAGAATCTCTAGCCACCAGGCGTCGCGGCGCTGCGTACTGCCGAAACGTTGAGCGTCAACCGTTCGAAGTTGGGTCTCTGCCAAAGGTGAACCTCCGCGAGGCATACACTAACGGCAAAACGCCAATTTGAAAACTAAAATCTGTAGCAGTCTTTTCGCAGGTAGAGTATTTGAGACTGCGAAAACACGCAAACATCGGCAGATGTAACTCCCCGGACATTTAAAAGAGCTGTTACCTTTCGATTGAGACCGATTGCGCTATCCTGAAATTTCAGTTTCGCGTCTTCTCGGGAGCATTGGATGAAATCAGAACAATGGCGTCCCAGCACCGCTCTTCGAAAACGACGCGGTAGGTACGTTTCAACGATTGAGGTTTCGGGTCTCGGCAGCATTATGGTCGTTTTCGTCTTCCTTTTCGTGGCGCCGGCTCTCGTGGTCGTTCACCCTCACGGCAGAAGCGTCGACTTACCACAATCGCTACACGGAAGTTCCCAGCAAGGAGCATTGAGGGAAGATGCGTTGATCGTGATCATTACGCGAGATGGTTCGTTGTTTTTTGGCAACGCCAGGATCGCGCCGAGCGAATTGGCTCCCGCATTAAAGGATCGTGTTAAGGCAGATTCGCAACGCAAGGTGTATCTCAAAGCCGACGCCAGAACAAAATATGCGGACGTAAAGGCAGTACTGGATCAGATTCGCCTAGCCGGAATCGAAAATGTCGCCCTCATGACATATCAGACTAAGCGCTAAACGAACTGTTAGATCGAACTTCCCAAAAACCATTCTTCGTCGGAAGATTTTGCGCTGCTGCGGATGAGCAGTTCGGGATCTTTCACGGTGACACGGCTGTAAGGTGCCACGGAGTGCGTGAGCCAGACGTTACCGCCGATGACGCTGTGATGCCCGACCCGCGTATCTCCGCCAAGGATGGTAGCGCCGGGGTAGATGGTTACATCGTTCTCGATGTCCGGGTGCCGCTTGTTGGCAAGACCGCGCGAGAGATCGCCGCTAGCATCGCGACGCCCAACAGGATTGAAGGCACCCAGCGTGACTCCGTGGTAGAGGGTAACGTGCTTGTCGATGGTTGCGGTTTCGCCGATGACCACGCCGGTGCCGTGGTCGATGAAAAAAGATTCGTCGATCGTGGCGCCGGGATGAATGTCGATGCCGGTGTGGCTATGCGCAATCTCGGTCATGATGCGCGGCAAATACGGAACTTTGAGTTTGTATAGTTCGTGGGCCAGGCGCTGGGTAGTGATGGCATTCACGCCAGGATAGCTGATAAGGATTTCTTCGAGGCCGCTGGCTGCAGGATCGTTTTTCAGCGCGGCCTCGAGATCGGTGGCGAGCAGATGCGCGAGGTGAGGAAGTTGGGCCCGGAGTTGTGCGAGGATCTCCTCCGCAGAGCGCGCGAGATTTCCAGAGAGAGTTTTTCCGCGGCAACTGGCGTCGAAACGTAGGGCGCAAACAAGTTGTTCGGCAAGGTCGAGATCGAGCCCTTCCAGGAACTTCGAGAGAAGAGGATTCTGAAGGCCTTCGGGCGAGTGATAAAGAGGGAAAAGCGTATCCAGATAGCGGCGGCAGATGGAGGCGACAACTTCACGCGAGGGGAGCCGGAATTCGCCGGCCGGGTCGCCGGCGAGGCGCGCTTCGAGAGCGGAGCGGAATTCGGAGGCCAGGCAACGGAGTTCGTCGTTTGTCGTGGTCATCGGAGTCTCCATTTGTTGGATGCGGGGAACGTGAACCGGTAAGCAGAGGCCGACGAGAGAGCATGCATTACGTGTGGCGTCGGCGGAAATTGTAGGGACCGCCTGCTTAGGCGGTCCGCCACGGTAAACGCGCCACGATCACTGAATGCCAACCCAAGAGGGCCCGCCTCGGAAGGTGGCCGCTACACGAACCGGTCCGAGAACGCCTACTGGCCGAGGCCTTCGAACAGGATGGTGGAAATGTAGCGTTCGCCGGAATCGGGCAGGACCGTGACGATGGTCTTGCCTTCGAATTCCGGTAGCTTGGCCATGCGCACGGCAACCGCGGCTGCGGCTCCGCACGAAATGCCGGAGAGGATGCCCTCTTCACGCGCGAGACGCCGCGCGAATTCGACCGCCTCCTCGTTGGTAATCTGTTCGACGCGGTCCACCATGCTGAGGTCGAGATTTTTGGGAACGAATCCCGCTCCGATGCCCTGGATCTTGTGCGGGCCCGGGACTGGGGGCTGACCGGCGCGCGTCTGGGTGATGACCGGACTGGCGACGGGTTCCACGGCGATGGTGGTGATCTTCTTCCCTTTTGTGCCTTTGATGTAGCGGCTGACGCCGGTGAGCGTGCCGCCGGTGCCAACGCCGCTTACGAAAACGTCGATCGCGCCATCCGTGTCATTCCAGATTTCCGGGCCGGTGGTGGCTTCGTGAATCGCGGGATTCGCCGGATTGTCGAATTGTTGCGGCAGGAAATAGTAGGACTTGTCCGAATTGTAGAGTTCGGTGGCTTTGGCAATCGCGCCCTTCATTCCCTCCGGGCCGGGCGTGAGAACGAGCGTGGCGCCAAAAGCGGCTAGCACGCGGCGGCGTTCGAGAGACATTGTTTCCGGCATGGTGAGCGTGATTTTGTAACCGCGAGCGGCCGCGACAAAGGCGAGAGCGATACCGGTGTTTCCGCTGGTGGGCTCAACGATTTCGATGCCCTTCTTCAGCACACCGCGCTTCTCTGCGTCCCAGATCATCGCCGCCCCGATACGACACTTCACGGAGTACGCAGGATTCCTTCCCTCGATTTTCGCCAGCACGGTGGCTTTGGCGCCATCGGTGATGCGGTTGAGCTTGATGAGAGGGGTCTTCCCAATACTCAACGAGTTGTCGGCATAGACATTTGCCATGATGTGTCCTCAGTGGAGTGAATTTGCTGTATCGGGCAGCCCCAACAGTATAGTGCGGCGAGGTGGGAAATCCGAAGAGCCGAAATGGCTTTGGAGTGCGGCGGCTTGTTTACCCTGATCCTCGAAGGGCCGCCGCTTTACGGTTCAAGATTCCCGAGGAAGCCAAGAGGGTGGGGCAAGCGCCGCCGCTACAAAGCGGATCACGTGTCAGGTCGCTCGAGTAAAGGCGCCCGCCCTGGAAGGCGGCCGCTACACAGGCTCTGCCGCGTTGCGGTTGTATCTCCACTCCGTTAAAATCGCGGCAGATTTGTTGCGGGGATTTGAGGAGAGCGGAATGACCACGGAAGCGAATAGCAGAATGCAACGGCCACTGGATGTAGTCGATCCGGAAATCGCGGAACTCCTACGCGACGAAGCGCAACGACAAGCGACCGGGCTGGAGCTAATCCCCTCGGAAAACCTGGTGTCCGAAGCGGTCCTGGAAGCCATGGGTTCGATTTTCACGAACAAGTACGCCGAGGGCTATCCGGGCAAACGCTACTACGGCGGCTGCGAGTACGCGGATAAAGTGGAGCAACTGGCGATCGATCGCGCGAAGGAATTGTTTGGCGCGGAACACGCCAACGTGCAGGCGCATTCGGGAACGTCGGCAAACGTAGCGGTGTACATGTCACTGTTGCAGCCAGGAGATACGGTGCTGGGCATGGCGCTAGCGCATGGCGGGCATTTAACGCACGGCCACCCGCTGAATTTTTCGGGGCGGATGTACAAGTTCACCGAATACCACGTGCGCAAGGAAGATCAGCGCATCGATTATGACGAGATCGACAAGCTGGCACACGAGCACAAACCGAAGATGATTGTGGCGGGAGCGAGCGCGTACTCGCGCAGCATTGACTTTGAGCGCATCGCAAAAGTGGCGAAGGCGGTGAACGCACTTTTCTTCGTGGACATGGCTCACATCGCCGGGTTGGTCGCGGCCGGAGTGCATCCCAGTCCTGTGCCTCACGCGGACATCGTATCGACCACTACGCACAAAACGTTGCGCGGACCGCGCGGGGGCTTGGTGCTCTGCAAAGCGGCGCTGGCGAAAGAGTTGGATAAGCTAACCTTTCCGGGAACGCAGGGCGGACCGCTGGTGCACACGATTGCAGCGAAAGCGGTATGTCTTAAGGAAGCGATGGAGCCGTCCTTCAAGAGTTACCAGCAGCAAGTGGTAGCTAACGCAAAAGCGCTGGCGAATGCCATCGCCAAGGCAGGATTCCCGATTGTCGCCGGCGGCACGGACAACCACGTATTTCTGATGGAAGTCCATTCGCGAGGAATTACCGGAAGCGACGCGGAGAAGGCGCTGGATCGCGCGGGGATTACCGTGAACAAAAATGCCATTCCGTTTGACCCATTGCCGCCGATGAAGGCCGGTGGGATTCGCCTGGGCAGCCCGTCAGTGACCACGCGAGGAATGAAAGAGCCGGAGATGGAGTTAATCGGCGCGTGGGTGGCCGAAGTGTTGAGCCATGTGGGCGACGCCGCCGTGGAACAGAAAGTGCGGAAACAAGTGGCGGAATTGGCGGGACGGTTTCCGATTTACGAGTCGCGATTGCGTGGATCGGTGACGCACGCGCGGGCGTAGGTTGTATAGCGGCCGCCTTCTGAGGCGGGCGCCTTTTCGAACCCGGGATACAGCGTTGCCTACGGGCAGCACGATTCGTGGCGCCTAGCTCATGAAAAACAAGCAAACCAAATTGCCGGATGTGGTGCAAGCCACCGCGGAATTTGAGCGATGGGCTTCGCATCACGTTCACATGGTGCCTGCGGACGTGAACCTGAAGCATCGCAACATGGCGCTGGCAGCATTTCCCTTTTTTCGCGCGACATTCTACCGCTGGGCGCAATGGTGGCCGCTGGTTTGCGCGGACCTGGTGCACGCGCCGCAGGTTCTTGCCGTTGGCGATCTACACGTGGAAAATTTCGGAACCTGGCGGGACCTGGAAGGCCGGCTGATCTGGGGTGTAAACGATTTTGACGAAGTGTGGCCCGCGTCGTATGCCGTGGACCTGGTGCGGCTGCTGACCAGTTGCTACCTGGCGATCGAGAGCGACCATCTAAAGATCAACCGGAAAAACGCATGCGCGGCCGTGGAACAGGGATACCGCGATTGCATGTCCAAGGGCGGCTTGCCATTCGTCTTGGCGGAACACCATCGATGGCTGAGACTTCTGGCGTTGAACAAGCTGCGCGATCCAGTTGCGTTCTGGCAGAAATTGCTGGAGTGCCCGCCCTATAAGGGCAAGTTACCGGTTGAAGTGCAGAGAATGTTGCGCGAGTCGTTCCCACTGCCCGGGCTCAGTTACGTCTTGAAGTCTCGAGTGGCAGGACTGGGAAGCCTGGGGCACCCGCGCGTCCTGGCGGTAGCGGCGTGGCACAAATCGCACATAGCGCGCGAAGCGAAACAACTGGCACCCTCCGCGTGGATCTGGGCCAGACATCTCAAGTCGGACAAAGTCTTGAGCCGAACGCTGCTCGATGCTGCCGTACGCATTCGCGATCCCCACGTGCATTTCGGACTGCATTGGATTGTGCGGCGTCTTGCGCCCGATAGCAGTCACATTTCCATGCAGACGCTGCCCGAAGAGCGCGACGAGGAAAAGCTGCTCTATTACATGGGTTGGGAAACCGCGAATATTCATCTGGGCAGCGAGAGGGCAATTCCGGCCTTGAAGCGCGACTTGGCCAGGAGAAAAGAGCGCTGGCTGCACAAACCGGCGAAGGCAATGCTGAACGTGACGCTGCAGGATTGGAAGGACTGGCGGCGCGCCTGGAAGAAAGCCAGTGGCAAGAAATAGGAAGACACAACGCCAGACACAATCGCGAACCAAATGAGGAAGGCGTGATAGACCATCTTACGCGATTAGTTAATCCACGATCTGGTCCCACGTATCATGCAGAACCCAGACCCCGGTCAGAGTTCCCCAACTCTTTTTTTAGGGCAACATGTTCCGCCATCAGTTCGACCAAAACCTCATCCTTCGTCTGGATCTTCTGCTCCAGATACGCGATTCGTTCCTGTTCGGGCTAATGGTTGGTCCGGCCTCTCTGCTATGCCTCCCGTTGGTCCTCTAGGGCAGAGCAAAAGCGACCAATGCGTCATTCACTGATTCTTCCGTGATCTTCGGATGGCCGCCTGCAGCGATGACAAGGTATTGTTTGCCATTCACACTATAGGTCATCGGCGTAGCGTTCCCGCTTGCAGGAAGTTGTGCCTTCCAAAGTTCTTTTCCGGTTTGGACATCGAGGCGCGAATATAGGGATCAAACGTGCCGGCGATAAACCCCAGCCCGGCAGCGGTGATGATCAGACCTCCGAACCCAATTGATCCTTGAGGCACGGGGTCGTGGCCTCCACCGAAATGCTGCATCGAACCCAGTGGCACCTGCCACTTTATCGTCCCTTCATTCAAATCTACGGCGCTCAACATCCCCCACGGTGGAGCCGTGCACGGAATGTCCGACGCACCTTGCAGAAAGACCCAGGCGATTTTGAGTCCCGATACGTTCTCCGGCTTAAACTGGGTCAGCCGCGAGTAGCGCATCGCGCCAGCGTCACCTCCGTAGTACGGCCAATTCACGTCGGGCGTCGTTTGTGCTGAGAGTGATATCCCCAACACGCAGAAGGCGAGCACTCCCAGAAAAAACGAAATGGACCTGCCGATTCTCCTTCGCATGCCGGTGAGTTTAGCAGAGCCAAGTTCAATGCCGGTGATTTGCGGTCGGATGACGGCCCATCCGAAAGTTGAGACGGATAGACGTGGTGGAGCTACATCGGTCTTGCCGGGCGAAATGGAAGCGGGCGGGGACGCGATCGTGCTGAGGGATAGCCTGGTGGGCTCACCGAAACGACGAACGGGGCGCCGAGACGTCCCTGTTGCGCTCCTAAAAAAGACACATCGGATCGGTACTCCGATGCCTTGAAAATCCCCGCCCGATGGGCGGGATACTCACTAACCCGGGCGCCAGCTCCCCATTTCAGGCTGAACCAACGCACGTTCCCTTCTTCCGAACGGTCTAGGACACCAAAATACTATCAGCCCTTTGCGCAACCCCACCCGACGCACTTCTGGCCATCAGTTCCAATCTGGCTATAGTCAAATCAGGAGTCCCCTCCCATGCGTGTATTCAGAGCAATTCGGCCCCTCCTGTCGACGTGTCTCGACTGCCGACGCGACTCTCGCGCTAGGTTTGCATCGCCTGGTTCCTGCTGGCTTACTATCGTCTTCAGTTTGTTAGTCTTAAGTGGCTGCGCAGGCGGCTTTCAAGGTTCCAGGCCGGTCACTCCTTTGGTCATCACGCAGCCGGCAAATCAGACCGTTATGGTTGGGCAGACTGCTACCTTCGCTGTGACGGCCAGCGGCACCGGCCCGATGAGCTATCAGTGGTACAAGAACGGCGTTCCAATTGGCGGCGCTACTTCCAGCACCTATACAACGCCACCAACCGTCGCGGGCGATACGGGCGCGCTTTTCACGGTTAGCGTTGCCGGACCAGCCGGAATGGTCACTAGCGCTCCGGCAACCCTTGCGGTGCAGACTCCGCCTCCGCTAGCCGGAAGCATTGTTCCAAGCAATGCCACGCCTCCTTTCAACTCATCGGTGATGCTGGTGCCGACATTCTCAGGCGGCACAGCAATAATCGGTTCGACCGGAGTGGGAAGTTCGGATATCACAGCGTCGGCAGCAAGTGGCGGATCGTACCCAACTCCGGCGTTGACCTCAGTCAAAACGTACACGCTGACGGTCACGGATTCGAAAGGCAACGTTGTTTCCACCACTTGCTTGGTCACACCGACGGCCGTCGCGATCACTCCGATTTCTCCCGCGAACCAAACCGTCGCACCAGGCCAGATACCCTTTGCCGCGACCGCGAGTGGCGGGGCAACAAATAATCTTACGTGGAACGCCTCGGCCGGCACATTCGCTGGAAACGTTTGGACCTCTCCGAACACTGCCGGCAGCTACACCATCACGGCCACGAGCGTCGACAATCCTTCCGTATCCGTAACCACCACCGTCACGATCAGCGGTCCAGTGATCCTGACGCAACCCGTCGGTCAGCACGTCTGCTCCGCCAGCACACTGCAACTCAGCGTGAGCGCATCGTATGTTTCCAGCTATCAATGGAATTTCAATGGAACAGCGATTCCCGGTGCGACATCCGCGACGTACTCCGTTTCGCCGGCGACCTTGGCAAACGCCGGCAATTACACAGTCACGGTAACCAACGGTGTCGGAAGCATCACTTCGAGCGTCGCCGCCATAGCTGTGGGCTCATCGATTACGTCGAATCCCATAAGCCTTTCGTTGCACCCGGCGCAGACCGCTCTTTTTTCAGTCGCTGGCCAAGGCATCGGGTCGCTTTCCTATCAGTGGTATCAAATTCCATCAGGTGGCACTACCGGAGTGCCGCTTTCCGGAGCGACCTCCAGTTTCTACGTCACGCCCGCTGTGGATTTGACCTATGACGGCGCGCAATATTACGCCACGGTCACGGATTCCTGCGGACCACTTACAAGTTCCGACGCCACGCTAACCGTTACCGCCGGCAACGTTCCGCCGACGATCATCACGCAGCCCGTTGGCGAATCCGTCGCCGCAGGCGGAACAACATCCTTCACCGTCGTTGCGTCGGGCACGCCCGCGCTTTCCTATCAGTGGTATCGGGTTCCCGCGGGGCAAACGACCGGAACGGCTATCGCTGGCGCTACTTCCGCAACCTACAACGTGCCGGCTACGGCGACAACGACGGCCAACGATCAGGACGCCTACTACGTCATCGTCACCAACGCCTACGGCCAAGCGGTTTCCCAGAAGGCGACTCTTGCAGTGGGCAATGGCATTCTGCTGCAGATCACCGGACAGCCCGTCACGCAATACGTTGACGTAGGCGCGCCCGCCACATTCCAGGTGACCGCGGTTTCTTCCCTTCCATTGACCTATCAGTGGTATGTCGCCGCGCCCGGAAGTTCCACGTTTACGGCGATCGCTGGAGCTACTGATTCGACCTACACTCTGGCTTCCAGCGCCACCACCGATAACGGCTCCGTTTTCTACGTAGTCGTCAGCAATGGCGTCACTTCTTCGGTCACCAGCAGTTCCGCCGGACTCTTCGTGGGACCGCTGGCGGGCGTTCCAAATCTCTGCGATCCCGGTTGGTCTCCGATTGGGAATGCCGTGGCTGCTCCAAGTTGCAGCTATCAACTGACCGCCGCAGCAAATAACCAGCACGGCGAAATGGTCTGGCCCACACTTATTTCTACCGGAGATGTCCAGCTCAGCTTTACCGTCACGCTCAGCAATCCCAGTGCGCTTCCGGCCGACGGATTCACTGTGGTCCTGGGCGATCCGTCGCTGGGCGCGACGCCGACCAGCATTGGAGCAACCGGCATGGGCCTGGGCGCAGAGGGCATTCCCGGCACGCTGTTCGCGTTGGATACGTATCACAATGCCGGCGATCCAACCGTTCCCTATGTAGCGGTCGGCAGAGGCGAAACGGCGTTGTTCTCCAAACCTTGGTTCAACGTGAACACGAATATTCCCGCGGTCGTTTCGAGCAGCATGCCGATTTCGCACACGTACAACGTCTCGATCGTGCAGGGGCAGATGACCGTGACCATGGACGGAGTTCAAGTGCTGTCCGGAGCCATCGCTCCTCCGCCGGTGGCGTATCTCTACATCACCGCTTCCACCGGTGGGTCGTACGAAGACACCGTGGTCGGCAATGTCTCGGCAACTATTTCCGTGCCCTCGAATTGATGTGCTGTTGTTGAAAGGAATTTTGTATGCGATTTATTTTGCTGGCAGCTCTTCTTTCCCTCGCGGTGGGCGCTTCGCCGTCACTGGCTCAGGAGGCGTACACCGGAGACGCGGCAGCCGCGTACCATTGGGTGCGCTCCAACGCGGGTCCCGGACAGTGCGGGTGCTTCGGCTTGAACGGTGGCGGCATTTCGGGTTCCTGGAATGTTCGCGGTCCTTGGTCGGCAGTGGTGGATTTCAGCGCGGAGTACGCCGGAAGCGCCCCGACCACCGGAAGCTCGTTGACGCTCAGTTCGTACTTGGCGGGAGCACGCTATCGGTTGCCACAGCCTTGGCTGCATGGCGCACACAAACCGCAGCCCTTTGCGCAAATTCTGTTGGGAGCCGGGCATGCCGGAGGCGGAGTCGCGGGTGTTGGCGACGCGTCGTTCGGATTTGCCACGCGGATCGGTGGCGGCGTGGACGTCCCGATCAGTCCTCGCTTCTCGCTGCGCGTGGTCCAGATCGACTACTACCTGACGACTTTTGCAAATGCCACCAACGATCACCAGAACAATCTATTGGTGGGTGCGGGCTTCGTCTTTCATTGGTCGAAGCAAAAATAGTTTATCGGCACTCACGGTACTGCCGGCGCAATCGGATCCGTGTCTGGCTCAAGAGATTCCGCGTCAACAGCTCGTGCCGGTGTGGGATCTATCTGGCGTGTGAGATAGATGACGAATGGGGTGACTTCAAACGGCATCTTCTCGTCTTCCGCCAGCGGGCCAGATGTGTTGGGCTTCATCATTTCCAGGCGATTGTTCCACGGTTCTATATGGATGCGTCCTCCGAGCGGAAGCGCGGCAATAATGCTGTCGGATGACTTTGCCGAGGCAGGCTGCGCGGATGTTTTTTCCGAGGGAATCGTCCAGCTCGCCGCGACTTTGTTGCCCAGATGCGGACTGACGAGGTTGGGGATCGCTGTCGAACGGTCCTTCAACGCCTGAAGAAAGAATTGCGTATCTCCGGGTTGATCCTTATACGGCGACTTGCTCAACAGAATCTTTCCTTCCTGAGTTGCTGCGTTTTCCTCTTCCGGCGTGCGAGCGAATCCAAAGTGACGGAAGGTCTCCTTTTCATCGAAGCGCAGGCGATTGAAAAATGCATATTGCGTGCCGGTGCGATGATCGAGCACGACATGTCCGAGCTCATGGGCTAGGATGACCGCGAGGCTAGGCTCGTCAGGAAGCACATCAATCAAACCGCGGCTAAGAACGATGGTGTGGCCGATGGTGAACGACTCGAGAGTTGATGTCATGAGAACGCGGCAGCGGACAGCGGGCTGAATGTCGAGATTGTTGGTGACCTCGAGATTGTTGACGACCGTCTCGAGCACCTTGTCCACGTCCCCATACGGCGCCATCAAGCCGAGCTGTTCAAACTTGGCAGCGACGTTGTCTTCCGCCTGGCGGCTCCAGGCGCGCTTTTCTTCAAACGGCGAATAGCCATTGCCCTTTTCCGTTTGATCCGTGACGGTTCTTGCCTTCTCCACCACGACTTTGCTGAGCTCCTGCTCTTCCCGCGAGTGTGCAGGAGCGTATCCCCACAGGCGAGTCTGCGCCCTGAATTTCTTGACGGTGAGGCTATCGACTTCTTCACTGTAGATGAACGAGGGGAGCCAATCGTTTTTGCCGGTGTTGGTGCGCCAACTGTCGAAATTGAAGTAGTAGCTAGTCTTGGACCGGGCGCCGTAGCCGCCGTTGAAACGCACAATGTGATAATCCTGATCTTCCACCCAGATGCGGCCGACGAAACGGCCTTTTTCGGTCTTTGATACTGGATCGACGTCGAAAACCAGGCAGCGAACTTCACCCAGGAATTCACGGCCGACATATTCAAACTTGTAATGAGCGCGGTCGAAGCCATTCATGTCTAGATAAATCATTTGAAGAAAACCGCGCGGGAGAAATTCCATCGAGAAGAAGTTTCCCAAGCTGCCGAAGACCTTGTTGTTGGAACGAGTGCTGCTGACTAGCGGCTCGAGCTCCACGCCCTTCGCGAGTTCGGCGCGGCCGAGAAAGTATTTGTCGGCGTTGGGCACCGCGCCCAGTTCCTTGTCCGTACGGAACATCTGGATGTACGTTTCGACGATTGGCGAATACTGGCGAAGCGACTGCACTTCCGCTCGCTCTTGCAGAACTATCTTGTCCACCATTTCATTCACAGATGGCTGTTGTTGAGCGGGGGTGACAAACGGGGTAACGAGCGGGGTCGCACCCAGAGTGAACGTCGCGAGAAAGATCTTCAGGGTACGCATGGTCCCTCCGTGCATAAAGACAGATTGAGCTGGTCATGGCACGCTACGCTGCGGGAGGGAAACTTCCATCTGTACAGAGGGTCAGTTTAAGGTCAGCACGGCCCGGCGATTGGTACCCCGGACGAACCGGCAGCCGCACAAGAGAAGAATCCGCGCGAGTTGCGATTTGCTTGCTTGCCTTTGGAGCTACCAGAAGCGAGTGGCTTAACGGGAATTTGTGCCGTTCGCGGGCGTTGCTGTTGCGAAACCCGCTGATGTGGCAGCACGGTTTTCGCTGACGAGCTTCTGATCGTTGCGGAGCGCGTTCTTCAAGCTGTCCAGATAGTTTGCGATCCCACGGTACAACCCTTCGGCAACGCGTTGGCGCTGGTCGCTCTCGAGGAGCATGCTTTCATCATTGGTATTGCTGACGAAGGAGATCTCCGAAAGCGCAGCGGGCATATGAGCGCCGGTCAAAACGATGAACGGAGCTTGCTTCACACCGCGATTCCTCTCGCCGGAGTTGACCTGCTGAAGCCGCTGCGAGAGCGCACTCTGGATGTCCACGGCAAGCAGCTTTGATTCCATGATTTTGTCGTTGCGGGTGATTTCACGGACAAGGTTCTGAAGATCGTGGAGCGAAGACTGCGCAAGGGCATTTTCGCGCGACGCAAGTTCCTTGGAGCGCTGCGAACCCGTCAAGCTCAAGTAATACGTTTCGGCTCCATGTGCCGTCTGGATATCGCTGGAATTTCCGTGAATCGAAATGAAAAGGTCCGCATTGGCGGCGTTCGCAATAGCCGTGCGTTCCTCCAGCGAAACATACCTGTCGTCGTTGCGTGTGTAAACCACCTCGGCGCCCGGAATCTTTTCCTGGATGAGTTTGCCCAGCCGCAGCGCGACGTCCAGGCATAGGTTCTTTTCGAGCAGCCCGTGCGGTCCCACCGTTCCGGTATCATACCCACCGTGGCCCGGATCGATGGCAATGCGACTAATCTTCAACCCCAATTCCCGCGAGAGGGAGGGCTGACCATCGTGTCCTGCGGTCGGCTCTGAAGAGATTGGAAATGACCTCGCTGGCTGGCTAGCGGTGATCATCGGCATGGCTTGCTGCATGGCCTGATCGATCAGCGTCGAATCAAGGGGCGTCGCGGCGATTGGCGAATCGCTGCTGTAGTCCGGCACTTGGCTACCGCTATCTGCTTCTTTGGGTTGCTCGGCCGCTTTCGCAGGCGCAATACGATTGCGCACTGACTGAAAGATTTCCCTCGGGATGTTTCGCGGAACTGCCAAGCCGGCGGCAAGCAAAATACCCACCAGTGCGAGCGCTCCCAGAGGCCAGCGGCGCGATCCCTTTTCCCGCTGCGGCTTGTAACTTAGTTTCGGAACCGGGACCGGAGGCGCAACGGAAACTCGCGAAGGAACGGCAGCAATACGCGAAGGCGGTTCGACAGCCACCGGCAACGACTCGACGGGCTCAGGCGACGGCACAGCCATCGGCATGGGGCGCGGAGGAGCCGCGACCGCGAACTTGCGTGTCGCTTTTAGAACGATCTCCGGCGAAATGGTGTCGCGACCTTCGACAAAACCCTCCGACAAAGACTGGTAGCAGATCTTGTTGATGATTCTCGGAACGCCCTGGCTTCGCTCAGCCACGAGCGCCGCGGCTTCCGGTTCGAATAGCGTTTCGCCAGAATAGCCCGCCACTCTGAGGCGGTGCCGGATGTAACCCGCGGTTTCCTCTTGCGACAAAGCTTCCAGATGCTTCACCACGGTAATACGCTGCAGGAGCTGCGCTAGCTGCTTCTGCTGCAGCTTCTCTCCGAGTTGTGGCTGCCCGGCCAAAACGATTTGCAGCAATTTGGTATTCGAGGTCTCGAAGTTCGAAAGCAAACGAATGGTTTCGAGGACCGAGTCATCCAGGTTTTGCGCTTCATCGACGATCAGGACAAAGCGCCTGCCGCCCAGCATTTCGTTGAACAGCATTTCGTTCAATTTGTTATGCATGGCCACCAGGCCCATGCCGGTGGAATCGACCCCTAGCTCGCTGAGAAGGTATTGAAAGAATTCGCGGGAGTTGCATTGCGTCTGGAACAGGAAGGCAGCGCGGGCCTTATCACGCAACCCATCGAGCACCTGGTTGAGCAGCGTCGTCTTGCCCATACCGGGCTCCGCGATCAGAGCAAGAAATCCACGGCCGTCCATGATCCCTTCTGAAAGCGCGTCGAGCGCCTCGCAGTGAGTGCGGCTCGGATAGAGATACGCGGGATCGGGCGTGACTCCAAAGGGATCCTCGCGCAGGTTATAAAAATCGAGAAACATTACCGTGGCCTCCAATTGCTGGCACCGCAGGTTGAAGCCTTTAGGCAACCCTGCGTAGGAAGTAGCCGAAGAACAATCGCGTTAGGGGTCAGCGCTCGGTTGGCAAGGACAGAAGAGCAACGATGCGCGTCTCACCCGGGGCTACTTTCCTACCCCCGGGCAGACCAATACTGTACTTCCGACCAGGTCCACATGCAATGCTTGGAACGGGTTTAAATGGGGGCATTTTGGGGCGAGACAGGACCGGTACGTCCCCCCCATAAGTACCCCCTTTTTCGAGTGCGAAGCGCAAGATCTCGCACTCGGCCCAAGGTAACGCCGGCCTGAGGGTGCCGTGCTGTGCCAGTTTTGGATGGGACAGTGATCGGGAAGCGCCAGCGGAGCTGTATCGCTCCATATTGGAGCGCTTCCCGCCTCGCTCTCTTCGTTGACTTGAGTTGGAGCGACCTGCAAACTAAGGGCTGCTCTGGTTGGTGCCCGTCGCGCCGGTGCTCCGCACGAAATGTCGAATTCTTTTACACTTATCGGTCAGACCATCTCCCACTATCGCGTCATCCGGAAAATCGGCGCGGGCGGGATGGGTGTGGTGTATCTGGCCCGGGATCTGCGGCTGGAGCGCGACGTCGCCGTTAAAGTTCTGCCCGAGGGCGTAATCGCCGACCCCGCCGGGCGCAAACGGTTTCGAAACGAAGCGCTGGCGTTAGCGCGCCTGAACCACCCCAATATCTGCTCCGTTTTCGATTTCGACACCGACGGAGGGTCAGATTTTCTGGTCATGGAGTTCGTTCCAGGGGTTTCGGTGAACGAAAAACTCCATATGGCGACTCCCTTTCTCGGGGAAGTCTCATCGCTCGGCCTCCAACTCGCTTCGGGTCTTGCGGCCGCGCACGACCAGGGAGTCATTCACCGCGACCTCAAGCCTGGCAATCTCCGCGTTACTCCCGACGGCCGCTTGAAGATTCTGGATTTCGGCCTCGCCAAGTTTTTTCATCCGGAAGCCGGCCCCGAAGCCACGCTCAGTGCCGCCGATACGACCAACATCTCCGGCACCATTCCATACATGTCGCCGGAGCAGCTTCGCGGCGATGCTCTGGATGCGCGCACGGATATCTACGCCGCAGGCGCAGTTCTGTATGAGCTGGCCACCGGCCGGCGACCGTTTCCCGAGCGTCAGTTGGCCAGGTTAATTGACGACATACTGAACAACGATCCACCTCCGGCGTCGCGCATCAATCGCGAGGTTTCGCCGGAACTGGAAAGTGTGCTGCGCAAGGCGCTCGCCCATCGGCCGGAAGACCGCTATCAAACCGCCCGCGAACTGCACTCCGATCTGGAACTGCTTTCTACCTCCCAGTTGCCGCGGGCCGCAGTGAAACCGGGCATCAACCGCGTAGCGGCAGGCGTGGCGCTGGCGTGCATCCTCGTCGCGGGTACCGCGATTGGTTGGTACGCTACACGGAAGCACGAGAAAAGCGCTTTGGTCGCGCCGAGCGGTGCTGTCAACACAGGGTTGGCGCGCTCGAGCGGCAGCAGCGTTAGTCCGCGGCGTTCGGTGGCCGTCTTCGCCATAAAAAATGTGTCCGGCAGGGCGGATTCTGCGTGGCTCTCTACCGCGCTCTCGGAAATGTTGACCACCGAACTTGCGGCGGGCGAACGGCTACGCACCATTCCGGGCGAAACCGTCACGCGCGCCAAGCTGGACCTTTCCCTTTCCGACTCCGACACGTTTGCGCAGGATACGCTGCGCCGCATCAGCAACAGCATCGGCACCGACGCCGTCGTGAGCGGCTCGTATGTCGTCATTCCGGGCAAGCCGGACGGGAAAATACGCGTCGATCTTCGCGTTCAGGATTCGCACACCGGCGAGATTGTTTCCGCCGTAAGTGAAACGGGTTCACAAACCGAACTTCTTGAGGTGGTTTCCCGGGCCGGCGCCAAACTGCGTTCCTCGCTGGGCGTTCCGGACTTGTCCGCGGACGATGCCGGAAGAGTTCGCGGTTCCCTTCCCGCATCTCCCGACGCTGCACGGCTGTACGCCGAAGGGCTCAACAAGCTGCGTGTCTATGATTCTCTTGCGGCGCGCGACCTGCTCATAAAAGCCGCTGTTGCCGACCCATCGAACGCCGCCGTGCATTCGGCGCTTGCGGCTGCCTGGGGCCAACTGGGCTACGACGCCGAGGCTCTCGAGGAAAGCAAGAAAGCACTGGACCTTTCCGCGGGCCTTTCTCGCGAAGCGCGATTTGCCGCCGAAGGCCGCTACCAAATGTCCGCCCACAATTGGCCCAAGATGGTGGAGATCTATCAATCGCTGTTTAACGTGTTTCCAGACAATCCGGATTACGGCGTCCAGCTTGCCGTCGCGCAATCCAACGACGGAAAGCCGGCGGAATCATTCGCTACTCTCGATAAAGTGCGCGCCACTATCCCCTCTGTGCGGGAAGATCCGCGCCTGGACCTGGTGGAGGCCAACAGCGCCGATCGCACCGCGGATTTCAAACGCGAACTTGAGGCCTCCAATCGCGCCCTCGAGCGCGCGCAGAGCCGTGGCGAACGGTTGACAGCAGCTCGCGCTCTGCTCCTTTCCGGCTGGGCGCTTTTTAATCTTGGCGAGATGGAAAAAGCTACCGCGCAATCACTGGAAGCGAAGGCGGCCTACGAGGCCGTAGGCGACAAGGTTGGGCTTTCTCGAGCGCTGCACAATCTGGCGCTTATCCTTCTTTCTCAGGGCAAACTGGATGACGCGGACAATTACTTCAACCAGGCCATCAGCATCCGCAGAAAGATTCAAGACAACCAGGGACTCGCTCGCGCGCTGAATGATTCCGGATTGCTGCATGAAAGGCGTGGCGATCTGCCAGGTGCGCTCAAGAGATACGAAGAAGGCTTGGCCATTGCCCTGCAAATTTCCGAGACCGGCGCCATCGCGGGCGCCTATTCGAACATCGGCAATATTCAGCTCGCGCAGGGAAAACCTCTCGAAGCCCGCAAATCCATCGAACAGTCGCTGACTCTGTTTCGACAAATAGGCAACAAGAGCGGCATCGCGGTATGCCTCGCTAATCTGGGAAACCTCGCCTCCGACGCAGGCGATACTGCCGGCGCGCGGAAACTGTACGAGGAAGCTGCCGCCACTTTCTCCGCCATCGGCCAGAAAGCCGGCAACGCACAATTGCGCACGTTGCTTGCATCTCTCTTTGTAGATCAGGGCGACTACGTGTCCGCACGCGCCGGCTTCGAAGAGGCCCTCGCCGCCGCCCGCGATGCAGGCGACCCGCAACTTATCGCGGATGCCGAATCCGGATACAGCAAGGTTGCGTACATTCAGGGCGACTGGGCGGCCGCGCGTTCGCACGCCGAGAGCGGCTTGGCGGCAGCCAAGAGTGCCGGCGATAAGCGCCTGCTGGCATTGACACATTACGACTTTGCGTCTTCCCTTGACGGGGCGGGCGATATTGCGACGGCGAAGAAGTCCATCCAGGACGGACTTGCTCTTGCCCGCGAACTGGACGACAAAGAAGTGATCGCCATTGGGTTGCACGACAACGCCGCGTACCTGCTTGATCAGGCGGACCTCACCGCCGCGCAACAGAACTTTGAGCAAGCTCTGGCCCTGAACAAACAACGAAAAGTCACCCAGTCGGCGGCCGAAACGCAGATCGCTCTATCTGAAGTTTTCCTGGAACAAAACGAGCCCGCGCGCTCCGCCGAACTTGCCCGCGAATCCGCCGCTGAAATGCGACGGCTGAAGGATCCACGTCTCGAACTCGAAGCGCAGATCGTTCTCGCTCGCGCCGCACTGGCGCAGCACCGTATTCCGGCTGCGCAGGAAGCACTGGCTCGGGCCACTGCGCTTTCCTCGCAATCAGCCTCGCCCAACCACCAACTGGGTCTTGCGGCCTGCGCAGCACGCGTCAATTCGGCCGCGGGTAATTCGGCTTCGGCGTTACAGGCGCTTCAATCCGAACTGAACGATTTCGGTCCAAAGGCCGATTTCCGGACCCGCTTGAACGCCCGGCTGGCTCTAGCGGAAATTACCCTCGCCACTTCCGGCGCAGCCGCCGCGCGCCCACTGCTCGAAGCCGTCGAGAAGGATGCCGCCGATAAAGGTTTCGTCCTTTACGCCCGTAAGGCCGCCGCACTGCGAAAATCCTGATCGCGCCTACCCATCAATCTGTGCCTGAATGGGCGTGACCCTTAGAACGCTGAGCCGATGAACGACGACTGTCCCACCGGTCAGTAGATTCCGGCCACCCGACAACGTAGCTTAGACATTGCGCGGGGAATGCAGCAGTTGCGGCGAGCGCACAGACAACACAGCTTTTGAACTAGCCGTACTTTTCGACAGGATCGCTTGGCGCTTGCGCTGTTTGCGTGTCTCCCGGGGGAAGTCCTCGAACAAAACCGAGGTGGATACATGATGGATACCGAAGCATTTCGAGAATTCAAGACAGGCCTATCGCTGTTGCGGGACAACTATTCCACTCGTGCGTTGGAACACATCCAGCGCGCGGCACAACTGGAAAAAAACAATCCTTATTACATGTCGTATCTAGGCGTGGCGCTGGCCCGCACAGAGAAGAAATGGGCTGAAGCGGAGCGTATGTGCGACACCGCGGTGCGGCTCAAGCGCAATCAAGCGCAGCTGTACCTGAACCTGGCGGAAGTGTACATGGCGGCGGGACGCAAAGAAGACGCCAGAGAAGCCCTTCTTGCAGGTATGAAATATGCCCGGCGCGACATTCGGCTGAATATTGCCATGGCGAAATTGACGCCACGACGTTCTCCAATCTTTACGTTCCTGGACCGCAGGCATCCACTGAACCGGCATTTCGGGATGTTGCGGCACAAGACCTTCGAAGCCATCGGCAAAGAGTGAAGCCTCGCGGGCCGCGTTGCCGTCGCGGACACATAACAGTTTCCCCACCCCCCAAACGCAGAAAGGGCGGATGGCCAAAAGCCACCCGCCTTTTTTGTTTGCACTTTCGCGCTATCGCGAGTTTCGGCTAGCGGCGTTACTTGCGTGTGATGCCGGGCGAAAAGCTGTAGGTGGTCTGAAGCCCCATCTCCATCAGAATCTTGAAGCCGACTCCGAACAAACCGTTCGAGAGCGGCTCGCGGCGCACCACTTCCGCCAGGTATTCATGGCTCATGGCGCTGGGGTCTTTGGTATAAGGCATGGTCACGAACAGGCGCATGCCGACTTCGTAGCCGGATTCGCTGGAATGGAAGAACACGCCAGAGCGGGAGACGCTGATGGTGCCGCGAATATCGTCGAAGGGATCGCGCTCCGGATCGGACGGGCGCAAGCGCATGAGTTGGGTGATCTTGCAGCGACGGCTGCTGCGACGCTCGGCGTTCGATGGGCGGGAGGAACTTCCGCCAGCTGGGGTATTGGGTTTCGTCATAATATCCAAGTGAGACGACATACTGGGTCACCTTTTTCTGTACTTCTCTATCGACAGAATAAGTGCCCAGCGGAAATAAACCTATAGCGGGGCAGTACTCGTAAGGACGTAAGCCTTCCTATAAAAATGATAGTACGAAAGTACTAAGGTGCGCTATCAGTGTGTTGCGCGTCGTCAACGGAAAAGCGACCAGAAAATGGCAGCGCTCTCGTGGAGATGACTTGGAGGGCCCAACTGTGCGATTCTCTACCGTTAAACGACACCCGAAAGGCGGCTATGCTCAAGCGGTTCAGAGATTTGTCCGAAAAAGAGATATTGGCCCTGGCAGTCTCCAACGAGGAGGAAGACGGGCGAATCTACGGCGAATTCGCCGATGCGCTGCGGGAGAGCTATCCCGCAACAGCGGCGCTGTTTGAGGACATGCGTGCGGAAGAAGTGGTGCACCGGGACCGCTTGCTGACGATGTACAAGCAACGCTTCGGGGATCACATCCCCCCGATTCGCCGCGAGGACGTGCGCGGGTTTCTGCAGCGGCGGCCCGTATGGCTGATGCGCCCGCTGGGCGTTAAAGTAGCGCGCCGGCAAGCGGAAGTAATGGAAATGGAGGCCAGCCGATTTTATGCGCGCGCCGCGAGCCGCACGACCGACGTGCCGATGCGCGAACTGCTGAATCATTTGGCCGACGAAGAGCGCAAGCACACGCGCGCGGCGGGGGAATTTCAAGAACAACATCTGACCGAACAAGCCAAGCTAACCGAGGACGAGTCACACCGCCGATTGTTCATGCTGCAGTTTATTCAACCGGGCCTGGTGGGATTGATGGACGGCTCGGTTTCCACACTGGCGCCATTGTTCGCGGCGGCTTTTGCGACGCATAAGAGCGCGGACGCCTTCCTTGTGGGACTTGCAGCCAGCCTGGGCGCAGGAATTTCCATGGGATTTGCCGAGTCGCTTTCGGATGACGGCTCGTTGACGGGGCGCGGCTCACCCTGGATACGCGGCGCAGTAACGGGAGCGATGACCGCGGCTGGAGGCTTGGGCCATACGCTGCCATACCTGATCAAGGATTTTCGGCTGGCAACCGCAATTGCGATTGCCGTCGTTGGTGTAGAACTTACCGCCATCAGCTACGTCCGCCATAAGTACATGGACACGCCATTTCTACAGGCCGCATTTCAGGTAATCGTAGGCGGCGTCTTGGTCTTCATCACCGGCTGGCTGATCGGCAGCTCGTAACTTGGAGTGCGGCGCCTTGCCGCCGCTTTACGGTCGAACTCGCGCCTCCGATGGTAGACGTTCTACTCGCCTCAAGTGGGAGGCGGCGTGCCGGGTTTTGTAGCGGCCGCCTCTGTGGCGGGCGCCTTTCCGCCATTTGTCAAAGTTATATTCCGAATGGAGGACCCAGAGTCACGCGATTCGTCCGCGGTAAGAAGCGTGCTGACGGATGCCACTCGCACTGTTTCTCACGGCGCCGGCCATGTCGGACTGATTTGATTCCTTTGCTTCGTTCGGCGTGTTGTGATGCAACGAGGTACGGCCGGAGTGATTGTTCGCTGAGAGTCTGCCGGGTGAGGGCTACCTGGCGGGCGATGGTCTTGCGCTTGTCGCCAAATATCCACTGAAACAGCACGTAAATCATGAAGTCGATTCCGAGGATGCAAATTATCAGAAATATGTTCAGCGACATCGGTTCCTCACCACGATGGAAGTCCGGCTTCCTTCTTGATAAAGAATCAGAGAGAGGGCGCTGAAAAGTCCTGAGGAATTCGTAAGAAATTCGTTAGAAGCTGGGCGTCTCACGCAGCAGTGCCACCGAGGCCGCAAACTTTACCGGGTGTCATTCTGAGTCCATCCGACGAGGATGGGCGAAGAACCTCAAACAAACAATCAAGCATAGACTGTCCGTTGAGATCCTTCGGGCCGCACAAGGCGCGACGCTCAGGATGACATTTTCAATGTGATTTCGAATTTGATTTCGATTTCGATTTCGATTCTTGATTTGGAACGTGGGCTTACGATTAATCGCTGTGGGCTGGGGCCGTGGAGATGGCGGAGCGGCGGCGGAACAACCGGCGAAGGAAGCTCTGCAAGCGGTCCATATAGATGTACACGACCGGCGTAGTGAACAGCGTAAGCATCTGGCTGAGGATCAGCCCGCCGACAATAGTGATGCCGAGGGGCTTGCGAATTTCAGACCCGACACCGGTTCCCAGCGCAAGCGGCAGCGCGCCAAACAACGCCGCCATGGTGGTCATCATGATCGGGCGAAAGCGCAGCAGGCACGCCTTATAGATGGCCTCGTCCGGGGATTTTTCTTCCTCGCGTTCCACCTGCACCGCGAAGTCAATCATCAAGATGGCGTTTTTCTTCACGATCCCGATCAATAGAATAATTCCTATCAACGCAATGATGCTGAGATCCATATTCATCAATTGCAACGCCAGCAGCGCGCCGATTCCTGCCGACGGGATGGTGGACAGAATGGTGATCGGATGAATGAAGCTCTCGTAAAGGATTCCGAGCACGATATAAACCGCGCCCAGCGCGGTGATGATCAGCACCAACTGATTCGCGGCCGAATCCTGGAACGCCTGCGCGGTGCCCTGGAAAGTGGCGTGGACGGTGTTGGGAACGCCCAATTGCCGCTGAGCTTCTTCGATGTGCTGCACCGCGGGGCCAAGCGATGCGCCGGCAGCAAGATTAAACGAAAGCGTAATGGAGGGAAAAATTCCCTGGTGATTCACGGACAGCGACGTGTTCGAAGATTCAAAATGCGCGAAGGCGCTGAGCGGCACCAGCTTGCCCGTGTTCGACGGCACGTACAGTGTGCTGAGGGCGTTGGGATCATCGCGAAATTCCGGCGCAACCTCTAGCACCACGTGATACTGGTTCAAGCCTTTGTAGATATTCGAGACTTGGCGCTGGCCGAACGCGTCGCCTAACGTATTGTCAATGTCCTGAATGTTGACGCCGAGCCTTCCGGCGGTGTCCCGGTCTACCGCGATATAGGATTGCAGGCCCTTGTTCTGCTGATCGGAATTGACGTCGCGTAGCTCCGGAATCTGGCGCATGCGGTCCATGATGATCGGCGCCCATTTGTAGAGGTCATCAAGATTGTCCGCTTGCAAAGTGTATTGGTATTGCGCCCCGCCGAATCGGCCGCCGACGCTCACGTCTTGAATAGCCTGCATGAACAGCGAAGCTCCCGGAATGTGCGCGGTCTTGTCGCGGAGGCGCGCGATCACTTCGTCGGCACTGACCTTGCGCACTCCCAGAGGTTTTAGTTGTCCGAACATGCGCGCGGTACTGGTTCCGTTGCCGCCGCCGGTGAAGGATGTCACGGTATCCACGGCGGGATCGGCCAGGACGATATCCGTGTAGGCGCGCATCTTCTTGGACATTTCTACGAAAGAGGTGTCCTGATCCGCCTGGATGAAGCCCATAATGCGGCCGGTGTCTTGCTGCGGGAAGAAGCCTTTGTTGACGTGCCCGAACATGTACACGCTGAGGCCGGCAGTGCCAATAGTGACCAAAAGTATGAACGCCTGATGCCGAAGCACCCATCGCAAGGCATAGTCATACCCGCGCAACATCCCCTCGAAACTGCGCTCGGAGATGCGATAGGCCAGCCCATGCTTTTTGTGGATGTCCACTCTCAGAAAACGCGCGCACATCATTGGCGTAGTGGTTAAGGAAACAAACAGCGATACGCCAATCGCAACGCTTAGCGTGACCGCAAATTCGCGGAATAGCCGGCCAACAATTCCGCCCATCATCAGGATGGGAATAAAGACCGCCACCAGCGACGCACTCATGGAGAGCACCGTGAATCCGATTTCGCTGGAGCCTTTCATCGCCGCTGCATAGGGCGGAATGCCCGCTTCCATGTGTCGCGCGATGTTTTCGATGACCACGATGGCGTCGTCGACAACGAAGCCGGTGGAAATCGTGAGCGCCATCAGCGATAAGTTGTCCAGGCTGTATCCGCAGAGATACATCACGCCAAACGTGCCCACCAGCGAAAGCGGAACAGCAATGCTGGGAATCAGCGTGGCCCAATAATTCCGCAGAAACGCGAATACGACCAGGATCACCAGAAAGATGGAAACGATCAGGGAACGCTCGACATCCTGCACCGAAGAACGGATGACTAATGTGCGGTCGATGATGACTTGCAGATTCAGCGCCGGCGATATCGAAGCGCGCAGCCACGGCAGCGTGGCCTTCACGCGGTCGGCGGTATCGATCATGTTGGCGCCCGGCTGGCGGAAGACGGCGATGATGACGCCAGGTTTGCCGCCGGAAAGTCCGAGGTTGCGGACGTCTTCGACTGAATCGACCACCTGCGCGATATCCACCAGACGAACGGAAGCGCCTGCGTGACCTGCCACGATCAGCGGCTCGTATTCATACGCTTTGAATAATTGGTCGGTGTCCGAAACAGACCAACTGTGATCGGTGTTGGCTACCGAGCCTTTCGCTTGATTGGAGTTCGCGGATTGCAGCGCTTTGCGCACCGTTTCCAGGCTGATGCCGTAGCTGCTCAGCATGTGCGGATTGGCCTCCACACGCACCGCCGGACGCGAAGAACCCCAGGTGAAGACTTGCCCGACTCCCTGCACTTGCGCGATTTTCTGCGCCAGGATGGAATCGGACGCGTCGTAAATCTCGCCAATCGGGATGGTGTCCGAAGTTAGCGACAGCAACAGAATCGGAGAATCAGCGGAATTTACCTTGCGATAGGTTGGCTGGCTGGGCAAATCGGCCGGCAATTGGCTGCGCGCCGCGTTGATAGCGGCTTCAACATCGCGAGCCGCGGCGTTGATATCGCGGTTCAGATCGAACTGCAGCGCGATGCCCGTATTGCCTAGCGTAGACGAGGACGTCATTTGCGTGACGCCGGCGATACGCCCGAACTGGCGTTCCAGCGGGGTAGCAACGGACGAAGCCATTGTTTCGGGGCTCGCACCAGGAAGGCTCGCGCCAATGCCGATGGTAGGCAGATCCACTTGCGGCAACGGCGCAACCGGCAGAAATCTAAACGCGATCGCGCCGGACAAGAAAATCGCAATGGTGACCAGCGAAGTCGCCACCGGGCGGCGGATAAAAGGCGCGGAGAAGTTGGACTGGAAATTCATCCGCTAATCTCCGGGCGCTGGCTCTTCGGAAGGATTCGCGATGCCGAGGTTCAAACGATTCGCGAGCCAATCGAACGCGAGATAAACCACCGGCGTAGTGTACAGCGTGAGCAATTGGCTCAGAATCAAGCCGCCAACGATCGTGATGCCCAACGGCCGGCGAAGCTCGGAGCCTTCGCCAAAACCAAGAGCAAGGGGCAAGCCGCCCAGCAGCGCAGCCATGGTGGTCATCATGATGGGTCGGAAACGCAGCAGGCAGGCTTCGTAAATGGCTTCCAGCGGCCTTTTGCCCTGCTCTCTTTCCGCTTCCAGGGCGAAGTCGATCATCATGATGGCGTTTTTCTTCACGATGCCGATCAGCAGGATGATGCCGATCAGCGCAATGATGCTGAATTCCGTGCGGCAAATAAGAAGCGCCAAAATCGCGCCCACTCCGGCGGACGGTAGCGTCGACAGAATCGTGATCGGGTGAATGTA
>Ga0070765_100000399_pt1 | contig 26073 bp, 31 predicted proteins | sample HubBroMetageWFT5_FD_71516 | JGI IMG/M metagenome (GOLD analysis project Ga0070765, IMG submission 71516) | Warmed and freeze-thawed soil microbial communities from the Hubbard Brook experimental Forest, New Hampshire - Hubbard Brook CCASE Soil... | ecosystem: Environmental > Terrestrial > Soil... | reverse complement strand
AGGCGTTCTCACGGTGCTTCGTACAGAAGCGTCATGACAATGCCTTGCAGTGCCGGTGCTGCCGCATGCGGGCATGGGCTCCTTCGACTGCGTAACTGCTTCGCTTCGCTCGGCAGTTACTCCGCTCAGGATGACAGGTTTTGTGAATCGACCGCTAGACGAAATGCGACGCTGGTGAGCGGCGACGCTTTGCCACAGCGCAAAGGCGACTGTGGTGGTCCGCGTTGGCGCAATAGACGCCGTGACCCGAAGCGCATTTTGGGAAACGCCACAAGAAAAAACATTGATCGTAGACGTCAAACGAACCCAACATCTGTCATCCTGAGCGAAGTGGGCTTCGCGCTTGCGCGAAGCCCGCGAGTCGAAGGACCCCGTGCCCGTCGTAAGCGGCACGAACGCGGCGAGGCGTTCTCACGGTGCTTCGTACAGAGTTGGGTTGGAACGCCTTGCGGCGCTGTTGCTGCTGCACACGGGTATGGGGTCCCTTCGGCTTCGCTCAGGGCAGGCTCTTCGACTGCGTAACTGCTTCGCTTCGCTCGGCAGTTACTGCGCTCAGGATGACAAGGGGTTATGAGGGAACATCGGTATTTTGCTTACATCGTTTGTAGTGGCTCCGGGACGTTATATATCGGCATGACGAACAGCATTTATCGTCGGGCCTTGCAGCACAAGAGTGGAGAGATCGAGGGATTTGCCAGTAAGTATCACTGCAACCGGCTGGTTTACTACGAGGGTTTTGATGATGTTTATAGAGCGATTGGACGGGAGAAACAATTGAAGGGCTGGACTAGGGCAAAGAAAATCGCTCTCATTGAGTCGAAGAATCCACGGTGGGAGGATCTGGCTGAGAAGCTCGGGGCACAGATGGCGTTTGCCGGGGAATCGATCAAGGGTCGATAGAAGAATTTGTTGAGCGTAGCGCCAAAGTGGGAATTAGATCGCCTATTCCGGTTTTGGGAAATGGCTGTGGAAAATCTTGTCAATATGGAGAAATTACACGAACGGGTCTATCCACTTAGAAGCATGGACAATATAAAGTTTGAATTCGTGTCTCACTTACCTTTGCGAATCGCTATAATTTAAGTATAGGTACTTAATCGAAGGCGCGGCCTTGCGGCTGCGCCTTTTCTTTTGGAGTAATTCATGACCGAGGCAGTCAATCACATCAAGAATCGGAAACGGCGGGGGGAGTGGGCTGAGTTGCGGTTTATGGCTGATGCGGCGCAGCACGGGCTGGTCGTTTCGAAGCCCTGGGGTGATTCGGAGCGCTATGACGTGGGAGTTGAGCATAACGGGCAGTATCGGCGGGTGCAGGTGAAGTCGGTTATGTGCCACCAGGGGGCGTCGTACCGCTGCGGGATTGGTGGGCGCGGAACTTTTCGCGCTTACAAGAACGACGAGTTGGACTTTTTCGCGATCTTCATTGTTCCGGAGGAGCTGTGGTACATCGTGCCAGTGCGGGCGGCGCTGGAGACGGGGAACCAGACGATTTGTCTGACTCCGTCGAGGAAGAGGAATCGGTATGAAGTTTACAGAGATGCCTGGAATCTGTTGCTTAATCGGCGTTGGGGGACGGGTGGGAGTGAGGTGGTGATCGATGGGCAGGTTTTCCAAGTGGGGTGACAGGGATCAGAGCTTTTAATCGCAGAGATCGCTGAGAAGGGCCGCGGAGATCGCGGAAAAGGGCTTCACCACAGAGGACACAGAGAACACAGGGGAGTTCGGTCAAAAGCTTTTGATCGCTGAGATCGCTGAGAAGGGCCGCGGAGATCGCGGAAAAGGGCTTCACCACAGAGGACACAGAGAACACAGGGGAGTTCGGTCAAAAGCTTTTGATCGCAAAGATCGCTGAGAAGGGCCGCGGAGATCGCTGACAAGAGTTAACCTCAGGGGACACAGTGTCTTCACATAAAGATCGCGGATGACCTGCTAGACTGTTCGGTCGTTTTTCTTGAGAGGAGAGATTTGTGGGGATGGATCCGGTACTTCTGGTGCATGGCGGGGCTTGGGCGATTCCTGATGACATGGTGGAGGCGCATTTGGCGGGAGTGCGAGCGGCCATGGCGGCCGGGTGGCGAGTGCTGGCGGCGGGCGGCGATGCTTTGGATGCGGTCGAGGAAGCGGTGGTGGTTATGGAAGACGATGAGACTTTCGACGCCGGGCGGGGCAGCTTTTTGAATCGCGATGGCAAGGTGCAGCTGGACGCTCTGATCATGGATGGAGCGACGTTGCGGGCGGGCGGCGTGGGATGCGTGGAGCGGTTGCGGAATCCGGTGCGGGCGGCGAGAAAGATTTTGAGCGAGAGTCCGCATGTGTATTTTGTGGCGGAAGGTGCGGAACGGTTTGCGGCTGAGCATGGCATTGCGCTTTGCAAGAATGAAGATCTCGTAATTCCGCGCGAGGTGAAACGGTTGCAGGAAGCGCAGGCGCAGGGAGCGGCGGGGCAGCCGGATTTGTTTGCGCCGACGGATTCGCATGACACGGTGGGAGCGGTGGCGCTGGATGGGTCGGGGAACATTGCGGCGGCGACGTCTACGGGCGGGACTTTGAACAAGGCTCCGGGGCGATTGGGAGATTCTTCTTTGATAGGCTGCGGGTGTTATGCGGACAACAAGACGGCGGCGGCTTCGACTACGGGGTGGGGCGAGCCGATCATGAAACTGGTTTTGGCGAAGTGGGCGGCGGACCGGGTGGCGGCGGGGAATTTGCCGGAGTGGGTGGCGGCGGAGGCGATCAATTATTTGGAGTCGCGGCTGCAGGGGCATGGGGGAATGATTTTGCTGGATGCGCGGGGGAGATTTGGGATCGCGCATAACACGCCGCGCATGGCTTGGGCGGTGAAGACTGCGAAGCAGGAGAGCGCGGGGATTTCGCGATAACGTTCGCCGCGCGGATCACCGCGGATGAACGCGGATACGGCAAAAGGATTATCGCGGAGATCGCGTAGAAAAGCTTTACCACAGAGGTCACGGAAAACAGAGGAGGAAGCATTTGTAGCGCATGGGCGCGGGCGAGGACGCCCGCGCCTGCCAATCGGCCCTCCTGCTACACTCTTTGCGTTGTTATCGTTATTCTTGGCGACTGCCGGAGTCCTGCTCTGTATGTCCGAAAATTACACACCTACTGCGCGCACCCGTTTGGTACGCGAGGCTGAGCGTGCGGTTTACGACCGTGCTGCTGCTTATCGGATTCTTGATGAAGGCTTCATCTGCCATGTGGGATTTGTGGTGGATGGCCAGCCGTTTGTGATTCCCACTGGGTATGGACGGGTGGGAGATAACCTCTATATTCACGGCTCGGCGGCTAGCCGGATGCTGCGGAACCTGGATCAGGGAGTGGCGGTGTGTGTGACGGTCACGCTGCTGGATGGTTTGGTGCTGGCGCGGTCCATCTTTAATCATTCGATGAATTATCGTTCGGTGGTGGTGTTGGGGACGGCGGTGGCGGTGCAGGATCGTTCGGAAAAGCTGGAGGCGTTGCGGCTGTTATCGGAGCACATTTTGCCGGGCCGGTGGGCGGAGTCACGGCAACCGAATGAGAAGGAAATCAAGGCGACGCTAGTGATGCGGTTGCCGATCACGGAGTTTTCAGCGAAGGTGCGGCAGGGGGCTCCGATTGATGATGAGGAAGATTATGCGTTTTCTACCTGGGCAGGGGTGATTCCGTTGAGCATGGTGGCGGGAGAGCCGGTGGATGATCCTCGGCTGATGGCAGGGCAGGTCGTGCCGGAGTATGCGAGGAAGTATTCGCGTCGACGGTGAGAAAGGCGTTCACCACAGAGGACAGAGACACAGAGAAAACCTGAAGGCTTTAACCACAGAGGACACTGAGGTTCACAGAGGGAAGCGCGTCGGCCAGAATTGGCTTGACTGAGTGGGTAAAGAGTCATATCTTTACTGTAGGGGTTACAGGTAAAGAATGAAATATTCCAGCACCATCAGCAGCAAGGGGCAAGTCACGGTGCCGCAGGAAATCCGCCACCGGCTGGGACTTTCTGCGGGAGACCGGGTGGAGTTTGTCGTCGAGGGCGATCGGACCGTTATTCGTCCGTCACGGTCCACGGCCAGCCCGTTCGACAAGTACAGAGCAGTGCTGGGCACGTTTCCGGGCGGCAAGCAGGAGATCAACGCCTGGGTGGAAGAGATGCGGAGCGAGCGGGGACGCAAGTGAGGACGGCGGTGGACACGAATATTCTTTTTGCGCTGTGGTCGAGCGAGCCGTTGGCCTCGCAGGTTGCGGCGCAACTGGCGGAGGCGCACGCACGCGGCGGAGTGGTGATTTGCGCACCGGTGTATGTAGAACTGTTGGCGCATCCTTCAGCGAGTCAGCGGTTCGTGGATGAGTTTCTGGCGGACACAGGCATCACCGTGGAATTTGAAATTGAGGAGAATGTGTGGCGGCTTGCGGGTAAAAGTTTTGTGGCGTATGCCCAACGACGACGGCGGTCCGCGGGAGGCGCAGCAAAGAGATTGTTAGTAGATTTTCTCGTGGCGGCGCATGCCCAGCTGCGTGCCGACCGGCTGATGACCTTGGACGCCGCTCGGTATCGGCGGGATTTTCCCCAGCTGCGAATCGCGTAAGCCATCGCTCCGGCTGTTTGTCCAGGTCCCAGGGGGTGTGCAGAATCGCAGATGAAAACCAACCGCTTTAACCACAAAGGACACAAAGGAAAATCAACAGCGATCACCACAGAGGACACTGGGTTCACGGAGGAAGGCTTGCTTCAAGGCAACAGCAGCAGCTTCCCTGTGGTTTTGCGGGCTTCGAGGTCGCGGTGGGCTTGTTGGGCGTCGGCTAGTTTGTAGACGTGGGCGATGCGCAATTCGAGCTTGCTGTCTTCCATCATTTGAAAGACGGCGCTGGAGCGGGCGCGGAGTTCCTCGGTACTGGCGATGTAGTTATAGAGCGTGGGGCGAGTGACAAAGAGGGAGCCTTTGGTTGAGAGCTGGATGAGATCGAAGGGGGGAACCGGGCCGCTGGCGCCTCCGAAGAGAACCATGTAACCGCGGGGCCGGAGGACGTTTAGACCCTTCTCGAAAGTGGTTTTGCCGACTCCGTCGTAGACTACGTCGACGCCCTTGTTGTTGGTGAGGCGCTTGGTTTCAGTTTCGAAATCGGTGTGGGAGTAGAGAATGACTTCGTCGGCTCCTGCGTGGCGGGCAAGCTTGGCCTTTTCTTCGGTGGAGACTGTGGCGATGACATGGGCGCCGATATTCTTGGCCATCTGCACGAGCAGCGCTCCGACTCCGCCGGCGGCGGCGTGGATCAAAGCGGTCTGGCCTCGGCGCAGGGGGAAAGTGTCGTGGATCAAATAGTGGGCGGTCATGCCTTGCAGTAGGGCGGCGGCGGCTTGCTGATCGGTCACGCCATGGGGAATGTTCACCAGGCGATCGGCAGGAACGGCGGCGTACTCGGCGTAGGTGCCGAGGATGCTGGTCCAGCCGACATGATCGCCGGGTTTCACCGAGGTGACTTCGGAACCGACAGAAGAAACCACTCCGGCAGCTTCCTGGCCCAGGACAAACGGCAGCGGAACTTTGTAGCGTCCCTCGCGCTGGTAGGTGTCGATGAAGTTGACGCCGCAGGCGGCGATCTTGACGACGGCCTGGTTGGGTTTGGGCTGGGGGACGGGCAGATCGACAAGTTGCAGGACTTCAGGACCGCCGGTTTGGGATATCTGGATGGCTTTCATGATGCTCTAGAATATCGAAAACCAGTTCTCGGGTCTCAGTTCCTGGTTCTCGGATTTGGGCTCAGCCGGGGGCTGTGGTAACCTTCCCGGCTGGTTCCAAAGGTAACTCGGGCCACCCCGAATGCGGATTGACCCGTCTAATCCATGATAGTAGCATTAGCTGATCCTGTGGAAACTGTGGGTGGTCGCTGTAAGTAACAGATAAATATGAGCCTAGGGAAGCGATACCTGCAGACGGCTGGAGGGATTGCCTGTATCTTGGGCAGCCTAGCGTGCCAAACCGGCCCGCGTTCCGTGGCCCTTCTGCCTGCGAAACAGGCGAATGCTCCTGCCATTAGTGCGCCTCCCGCAGCTCAGGCTCAGGCCCCATCCCAGACAAAGGCGGCCGCTGCGATCATGCCGCGCCAGCCCGAAGTCAAAACCGATTCCGCAGCGGACCTGATCGCGCAAGTGGAAAAGGAGTATCAAGCCGGCCAAGCAAACTATCAGGCCGGACACCTGGAAGCGGCGAAAGCGAATTTTGACCGCGCCTTCAACCTGCTGTTGGAGAGTCCGTTGGATGTAGGTTCGGATGAGCGATTGCAAAAAGAGTTCGACCGCTTATTGGACGGCGTGAACGGTCTGGAAATGCAGGCTTTGCAACAAGGGGATGGGTTCACCGAGCAAAAGTCGGAGCCGGCGCCGATCGATGAAGCCAATGAAGTCACCTACCCTGTGGATCCCAATATCAAGGCAAAAGGGGAGGCGGAGGTAAAAGCGACTCATTCCGACTTACCACTGATGATGACTGATCCAGTGGCGGGTTACATTAACTACTTCTCGACGCGGGGGCGGGGAACGCTGGAGCGGGCGCTGGTGCGAAGTGGGCGCTACGAGGACATGATTCGAAGGGTTCTGAAGGAAGAGGGAGTACCCCAGGACCTGATCTATCTGGCGCAAGCAGAATCGGGATTCCATCCCCTGGCGGTTTCCCGGGCAGGGGCGCGAGGAATGTGGCAGTTCATGGGAAGCCGGGCCAAAGGGTACGGCTTGGAACGCAACTGGTGGGTGGACGACCGGCAAGATCCGGAGAAGTCCACGCGGGCGGCGGGGCATCACCTGAAAGACTTGTACAACCAATTCGGGGACTGGTATCTGGCGATGGCGGCCTATAACTCGGGGCCGGGAACGGTGCAAAGCGCGGTCAAACGGACTGGTTATGCGGACTTCTGGCAACTGTACAAACGCAACGTGTTGCCGAAGGAGACGCGGAACTATGTGCCGATCATCATTGCCGTGACCATCATGGCCAAGAATCCACAGCAGTACGGATTGGAGGATGTGGTGGCGGACAAGCCCGAGCCTTACGATAGCGTGGAAATCGACTATCCGGTGGATCTGAGGCTGGTGGCGGAGTGTGTAGACGCTTCCGCCGGCATGCTTCAGGAGCTGAATCCCAGCCTGCTGCGTCTGACGACACCGAAGAATCAGGAGTTCGAGCTGCACCTGCCGGAAGGCAGCAAAGACCGTTATTTGACGGCGATTCGGGCGATTCCGCCGGACATGCGAGTGTGGTGGCGCTACCACAATGTAGCTGCCGGGGACACGCTGGCCTCGGTTGCCAAGGCTTACCACGGCAACCGCAAGACGATTGCGGAAGCAAACGGGCTGGGCGAAGAAGATAAGCTGACGCCGGATAGCAAGCTGATAATCCCGGTAGCACCGGGCAAACACCCTGCCAGCGAAGGTGAGGCGGCGTACGCACGACACGTCACGCGCTACAAGGTGAGAAAAGGCGACACCGTGGAGAGTGTGGCCGACAATTTCGGCGTCCCGCCCGCCATGGTGCGGCGTTGGAACCACCTCAAGGGTGACAGCTTAGGGGGACGGCGAGTGTTGTATGTGCGGCTTCCGGTGAGTCCAAGTTTGGACGGGAAACAGCCGGCGGAGTCCGCTAAGTCGAAACCCAAGAAGGCGTTACATGCGGCCGCCAAGAAGAACCCGGTACGGCATACGGTGGAACCCGGGGAGACCCTGTACTCGATTGCCAAGTCCCATAACACCACGGTAGCGGCGCTTAAACAGCAGAATGGCAATCTGGCGACGCTGAAGCCGGGGATGATCTTGCTGATCCAAAGCGGGCGATAGGCTCCGATTTTCCTTTCTTTTTTCTTTCTCCGAAAGGCGATTTCAATCTGAGAATCGGTTAGCATCGGGACTTGCCGATTTCCGCCGCTGCGAAGAAACCAAAAAAACGAGTTCGGTGTAATATGCAGGGGAGTCAGACGCCAAATGTTTTTGTTACAGCCAGGCGAAAAACTGCTGTGCTATAATCGCGCCCCATCGTCAAATGAAGTGAATAGTTTTTTTCTTTTTCAGTGCAGGCAATCGGTAGCATCCGGTCATCGGGCAGCCGGACAAATTCAGGAGGATGAAGATGACTTTTTACGAGACCCTCTATCTACGGGATGACGAGATGGACGAGTTTGGCGACAGCGGCGCGTATGGAGAGTCGCTGGAAGAAGACTACGAAGAAGAGGAAGAGGAGGAAGAAGCCGAAGTGCCGGCGATGAGGGAGCCGGGATCGATGGCTGAAGCTCCAGTACCTGCGATGCCGATTTCAAGCGGAGGCGGCGGGGGCGCTCCCAAGCCGGCTGCGAAGAAAGCAGCGCCCAAGAAGGCAGCCAAGAAGAAGGCTGTTCCCAAGAAAAAGAAGAAGGTTGCCAAAAAGGCAGCGAAGAAGAAACCCGCCCGGAAGGCAGCGAAGAGAAAGGCCGCCAAGAAGAAGCCTGCGAAGAAAGCGAAGAAGAGAGGCAAGAAGACCGCGCGCCGACGGCGTTAAGGGCAAATCTAACTACCACAGACTGGCCGCAGCTTTACGCTGTGGCCTTTTGTCCTTGAGGTGGACCCCACCCGGGCGCGGGCGCTACTTCTTCGCCTGGATGGCCTGTAAACACCTTCCGTAGAGTTCCAGCAGGTGGTTGGCGTATTCGTCAGGCTTAGTGGCGGCACCAGTACCCTGAAAACCCACGCCGGACGAGGTGGTGCGGCCGTAGCCAGTGGTCATGGCGACAAATTTCATCAGATCCAGTGCGATGTCTTCGTTACGGCGAGCGCCTGGAGTGCTGGAAAGTGCTTCGTCCATGAAAGCCTCCGTAGGAATGCGAATGCTGGGAATTTCTTCGTCCATCTGAGAAAGTCCGGCAGAAGACTGATGATAGCAGATTCGAAGAATGCCGCTACCGCGGCGGTGAACCGAACGCTGAATGTTTCAGGGCGTCAGGTTTCGATGCCAACATAACAGACCCGGCCGATGAGATAGTCCGCCGGTCTAACGCCTTTTTCCACACCCAGCACGTCTACCGGGTAAGCCTGATTGTGCGGACGCAGAACCAGTTGATCGCCAGCAACCTCCACGTATTTGACGGTGCAAGCGCCGTTTTTGTTGACGGCATACATGTTGGACTCGCCTTTTCGATAAGGCTTGAGTGAGTTGTAGTGACGGTCGATGAGGACAGTGGCACCGGGCAGGAGGCGAGGGTACATGCTCATGCCCTCGCGGGCGTCGATCTTGATGAGGACAAAGCGCTCCCAGCGTTCGCGGGCATTCTCCATTTCAGGGCGCAGGCTGCGCAGAAAACTTTTCTTGAATTTCAATATGTCCTTTACGTTCATGCTCATGATGAGGGATTCGGAGGCGGCAACGTCGCCCTCGACCAAGAGGACGTCCTGAAATTCATCTTTGGCGGGGGGCAAGATGCTGGCGCGCTTGTTGATTTCGGCGGGATCGAGAAGGTCGAGGACGGAGAGATGCTGCACTTTGAGGACCCTGTCCATACCCTCGAGGCTGAGGCCACGTTTACGATTGAGGAAATTGGAGATATGGGCTTGTCTGAAACCGGTCTGCGCGGCGAGGCCCAGGCCGGTCAATTCTCCGGCGTCGATGCGTTGCCACAGGGTCTTGCGGAGATTGTCCTGAAGAGCTTTGAATTTCATGTTGCGAGTTTAGCAGTTGCCTATAGCACAATGCTATTGTGAATATTCGGACAACATCCAGCGGCCTAGCGAAAACACACAGCTTTCCACAGATACCCACACCGACAATTCCGGCAAAACGACCTTGACGTAAAAAATTGACGAGCTATACGATGCAAAGTGAAATATAACTTCTTATGCAAAGAGCAGGACAAGAACATGGCATGGAACGGGCAAGGAGAAAACGACGAGAGGGCATTTGTGGAGTTTCGCCGCAAGATTCGATCGGCCGAGGTGCTTTCGGCTGCGATCGAGCAACTGCTGCGGACGCTGCAATTTAGCGGGAAGCTCAGCGTGGTGGTGCAGAACGGACGGGTGTTGAAATCCGGCTATGAGGAGGGCTACTTCCGGCAACCGATGACTTAGCCGCAGTCACTACAAGTAAATAACAGAAGCAGGTTATCCGTAAGAGAAACGGGCCCTGTGACCGAGTTATCGGTCCAGGGCCTTTTTCTTTGAGCTGCAGGCTTCAGGACTCCGGCCTCGAGTTGCAGCGGCAAGGCGAGAAACACAACTTATCGAGACGGAGGTGGTCATGAAAAGCGAAGGTCTGGAAATCATTCAATTGGAGCTCAAGTACTGTGAGCGTTGTGGCAGGTTGTGGCTGCGGCAGCGAGACACGGGAGGAGTGTACTGCGAGGAGTGCACATCGGAGATACCGAACTTTCCCCTCTGCGGCCGGAGGACCAGCCGGCCGCACTTGCCGATGAACGAGCAAATCGAAGTTGAAAGCCAGGACGGGGCAGTGCGGTTCATTGTTTCTGGCGGAGGGGGCCACGCATGATGGACAGCGAAGTGGATGGAGCAGCGGAAGCGGCGGCCTTGCCTCCGGATGAGGAGGGTTGGGAACCGGAGTCAGGCGGGGAAGCCTGGTGTAATGACGAGTTAGCGCTGGACGAGCCTCGGGACGGGGTTGCCGAGGACGAGACGGTAATTGGGGAGAAGGGTCCGGAGATAATTCCTTCCGGCGATCCAGATCTCTGGATATACCGGGACCGGACGTCGGCCATTCTGCGGCGTTATCTGCGGCTAGCTGTGGAAGTCGGCCGTTTGCCGGCGCTGCTGGGGCGGGAGTTCTTTCGCACGCGGGTTACGTCATACCATACGCAGACTTTTGAAGACACGGTAATTTTTGTGCACGACGTGGAGCGCTGCCTGGGGCTGCTGAACCATGCTGAGATTGAGCTAATCGCGGTGATCGTGATGCACGAGCATGCTCACTACGAGGCGGCGCGGATGTTTCGGTGCACGCGTCGTACCATTGTGCGGAGTTATGGGGACGCATTGGACAAATTAAGTGAGATTTTCCTGGATAGGGAAATCTTGTCGCGTCTTCCCGAAAAAAAGCCGGTTGTCGCGGAAGCTTGTCAAGGGGGTGAAACTAGCGAAATCCCTACAAATTGTTGAGAGCAAGGCAAATATATTTCTCAAAATCGTGTCTCACTTACCCTTTGAATTTGCTATTCTGTATCTAGATAGAGAAACTCTTCGAGAGGCGCGCTGACGACAGCGCGCCTTTTGCTTTTGCGGGGAGTGCTTTTGAGAAAGGGGATCACAGGTGTGAAGAAACCCAAGAAACAGGCGCGCAGGCGGAGACCTCGAGCGATCGTGGCAGAGCTGGTAGTGGTAAAAGCGATGGACATGGAAGGGTTGCGAGGCCACATCAGCAATCTGGTTTGCGCCGATGCGGTTGAAATGGTGAAAACGACAGTTGAGCGTGTAAAGAAAGGGCAGTATCAAGCGATGAAATACCTGTTCGAGATGATCGGATTGTTTCCAGCCACGGCGGTACCGGACGTGCCTCAGGAAGATTCACTGGCTGGGATACTGCTAAACCGACTGGGTATTAGCGAAGGGATCGAGCCCGAAGTAGAACAAGATAATCAGCGTGTGAACGCGGGAGTCCGGCCGCGAACCACGTAGAATGAAACGGCGAAGGCTGGCAGGCAGATTGGCTGCGGGCCGCTGGTGGACATCGAGCCGACGGATGGATATGACATGGATTACCGACCGGATTGCGGTCGGAGGCGGCATCTGGACAGCAGAGCACATGGCGGATGTGGCACGCTGTGGCGTGACTCACATAGTCGACATGCAGATTGAGTTTGACGACACGGCGCTGGCGGCGCCGCTTGGAATCCGGGTATTGTGGAATCCGATCGATGATGACTTTCAGCCGAAGCCGGCCGAAGTTTTCGCGCGTGGCGTGGAGTTCGCGCGGGAAGCACTGGACGAAGATGGAAGCAGACTTTTCATCCATTGCGCCGCGGGAATACACCGGGCGCCGATGATGGCATTGGCGATATTGTGCTCGACGGGATGGAAGATGGAGAACGCTCTGGAAGTAATGGAGAATCGCCGCCCCGTGGTGGATTTCGCGCCGGTGTATGTGGATAGCGTGAGGCGGTATTTGGGGAAGTAGCTTTTGGCTTTTGGTGCTGAGGTTCAGAGCACGGTGATGTAACTGCAGTTCGCTTGGTAAGGAGTGAAGGTTATGCGTGACGTGTGCCGCCCGATGAGGCGGCTTTTTTTATTGGTGCTGCTAACGGCAGCGGTGACAAAAGGACAATCTCTGCCATTGACGACGATCGGAGGCACCGTTTACCGAGCCGACGGTTCCGCAGCTCAGGGAACGTTGCTGATCTCATGGCCGGAGTTCACCACGAGCGGTGCGCAAGCAGTAGCAGCGGGAACAGACAGCGTGACGCTGGGAGCAGGAGGAGCGCTGTCGGTGGCTCTGGTTGCGAACGTGAATGCAACTCCTCCGAATACGGTTTACACCGTGGTCTACCAACTCGATGACGGAACGGTCAAGACCGAGTACTGGATAGTGCCCGCGACTTCGCCGGCGACGCTGGCCCAGGTGCGAACGACGCTCGGAGCTTCCGAGAACGCGGCGGTGTTTGCCACGCAGCAATTTGTAACGTCCGCAGTGGCGACGAAGGCGGACAACTCAGCGGTTGTCCACCTGAGCGGGAGTGAGACGATCACAGGAACCAAGCAGTTTTCGGTCGCGCCCAGCTTGCCCAGTCCGGTGAACGCCGGGGACGCGACGAACAAGCAATACGTGGACAATTCGGTGCAGAACGTGGGCTCAGGAAACTACTTGAACCTGTCGGGCGGCACGATGTCCGGCGCCCTTACATTGAGCGGCGATCCCACAGCGCCCAACCAGGCTGCAACCAAGCATTATTCGGATCTGTGGGCGGCGGTCAAGGCCGACCTGATCGCAGGACTGGTGCCGCCGACGGAGCTGGGCTCGGGAACGCCGAACTCAGCAACGTGCCTGCTGGGCAATCAGAGCTGGGGACCCTGTTCAACCGGCGGAAGCGGATCGGTCTATGTCAACAGCGCGCTGGTTGCCAATCCGAATTTCAACGTTACGACACCTGGACCGCAAAGCAATTTCCTGAATTGCACGTTCCAGGGAGGTAGTGGGACGGTCAGCCTGGAATGTCCGTATGGGAGCGGCTCATCCACGTTTGCATTGGGTAACCTGGGCGGATGACTCTGGTAGAAAACCGCGTCACGGCGCTGGAGCGCAGTGACGTGAAGCACAACTTGTACGAACGTATTCTGAACGCAGTCATTGCTACAGGGATCAGCGCTGCAATTGCCTGGCACGATCATCTGAGAATCAAGTAGGCCGCGTTCCAGGCCTGCCACTTCACGCTTCGAAACACAATTCATACATCGAAAGGAAACACTATGAACTTCTTGTCCAAGCTGATGCAGACCATTGCCTTTGTGCCGACCATCGTCAGTGGGATTGAAGGATTATTCAAGAATCGGTCCGGAGCTGATAAACAGAGCGCCGCCATGTCATTTCTGCAAGCCGCGCTTTCCATGGCGGAGGCGGTATCGAGCAAGCAGATCGCGGATGAGGCCGGCTTCAAAGTTGGTTTGGAGCAGATTATTGGAGGGACGGTGGCCTGCCTAAACGCTTCCGTCTGGGCGAAGGCCAAGTAAAAGCCTGCGCCGTATACCTCACGACTAGCACACACACTTCAGCAATCCCACGAGGACAGCTTACGTCTTTGTTTATAACCTATCCCACTTCCTCGCCCCAGTTCTCCAGCGTCTTCTTCACAAAGGCCATAAACTGATCGGCGACGGCGCCGTCGATCAGGCGGTGGTCGTATCCAAGAGTCAAATGAACAACTGACCGAATGGCAATGGAGTCGTTGCCGTCGGCGTCGGTGACTACGAGCGGAGCTTTGGTGATGCCGCCCACGCCCATGATGGCCGAGTTCGGCTGATTGATGATGGGCAGGCCAAACACGGCGCCGAACTGGCCGGGGTTGGTGATGGTGAAAGTCGAGCCTTCGACTTCGTCAGGCTTCAGTTTCTTGCTGCGGGCGCGTTCGCCGAGGTCGCTGATCCCACGCTGTAGTCCCAGAAAGTTCAGTTCGTCGGCGTTCTTGAGTACGGGGACAATTAATCCCCAATCTAGAGCGACGGCGATGCCCACGTTGACGTGACGATGGTAGCGGATTGTTTCCGCTTCAATCGAAGCGTTGACGATGGGGAATTGTTGCAGGGCGATGATTGCCGCTCGAACGAAAAACGGCATGAAGGTCAGACGCGCACCGTGTCGTTGTTCGAATCCCGATTTCGTTTTGTTACGAAGTTGGACAATCTTGGTGATGTCCACTTCGAACATGGCGTGGACGTGGGCGCTGGTACGGCGCGATTCGATCATGCGCTGGGCAATGATCTGCCGCATCTTGCTCATAGGCACAGATTCAGCTGGAATCGCGGCTGGAGCGGGAGGCGCGGAGGGTCGAGCCGGCGCACCGGCTGCCGGTGCGGCTGACGCAGCTTCCGGGCGCTCCAGAAACGCAGTAATGTCCTGCTTGGTGATGCGTCCGCCAAGGCCGGTGCCGCTCACTTGCGACAGGTTGACGTTGTTCTCCCGCGCGATCTTGCGGACCAAGGGTGACGAGCGTGCGTGTTCGTCGTCGCCAGCTTCCTCTTGCTCTTGCGGAGGCGCAGCGGGCGCTGGAGCAGGCGTTTGCGCCTTTGGCGGAGCCGCCTGCGGTTTAGCGGGAGCCGGTGCAGCCTGCGTCGCGGGCTTGGCAGTAGCGGCCGGCGCGGCTGAAGCTTCGCCATCAGCGGCGATCGTCCCCACCACGGTATTTACCTGTACGGTATTTCCTTCCCCGACTTTTATGTCCCGCAGCACACCGGAAGCGGGGGCGGGAATCTCGGCGTCCACTTTGTCGGTGGAGATCTCAAACAGCGGCTCGTCGCGCTGCACCTTGTCACCGGGTTTCTTCAGCCACTTGGTAATGGTCCCTTCAAAGATGGACTCGCCCATCTGCGGCATGACAATATCGGTCGGCATAGTTTCCTTTTGCGGTGTTCTGGAATTTGGGCCGGGCTAACCTTTAATTATATCCAAGGCTGGGGCAGGTTTAGTCTTTGTGTTGGCTTTGTTCGTGTTCTGGCCCTTCCGCCACCGGCGGACCCACGCCATAAGCGTTCTTCCAGTAGTCCTGCACCTTGGGCGGAAGTTTTTGAATGCGGGAAAGAAACGCCGTCACTTTCCAGATATCCTGATCGCTGAGTGACTTGCCCCAGGCCGGCATGCCAGTGTAACGAACCCCCGTCCGAATAGCGTAATAGATATGCCATTCGGGGTCATCGGGCGGGTCGAGTATGAGCTGCGGCGCCGGAGGATAAAGGGACTTCTCCAGTACACTGGGCTTGTTGTCGAGTGTGCCGTGACAGACGGCACAGTTCATGGTGTAAACCTTCATGCCGTCGATCAGATTCTCATCGGTGGGAGGGAAGGGATTGTTCACACGCGGGGCGTGACGTTCCATGGAGGCATCCAGGGCGCTGCTAGCGATGCGCGTCTCGAAATTGGGCGGAACCGCATCGGCATTCGTGGGCATCAGCCCGAAAGTGGCCACCGCCAGGCCGGCCAGAGCGATCACTGCCAGAGTGGCGATGATTCCCAGAACAAAACCGCGCATCATCCCTCCCAATCAATAGAGTTCTCTACAAGTCTACCTACTACGATGAGGAACGAACAAGGGCGCGGATCTGCATTAGTACGCCTGCAGGCGGCGCGCCTCCCGAACCACGTCGCTGACTTTAGGAAGAAAAAACTCTTCCTGCGGTGGAGAAAATGGGACCGGAGAGTCTTGCGCCGTTATGCGCACGATGGGGCCGTCGAGATCGTCGAACACCTCTTCATTAATGATGGCAGCGATCTCGCCTGCGATGCCACCGGTGCGCACGTCTTCATGCAGTAGGATGACCTTGTTGGTCTTGCGCACAGTTTCTGCAATCGCCTCGCGATCCAAGGGAGAGAGCGTGCGTAGGTCAATGATTTCCAGCTCGATTCCCTCCTTGGCCAGAATCTCGGCCGCCTCCAGCGCTACATGCACCATGGCTGCATAAGTAATGATGCTGAGGTCGCGGCCCTCGCGCGCGATTCGCGCCTTTCCCAGGGGAACGATGTAGTCTTCCTCGGGAACTTCCTCTTTTATGCGGCGATATAAATACTTGTGCTCGAAGAAAATGACCGGGTTGTTGTCGCGAATCGAAGCTTTAATCAGACCTTTGGCGTCATAAGCGCTCGCGGGGCAGACGACTTTCAGCCCCGGCGCGTGGACAAACCACATCTCAGGATTCTGCGAGTGGAATGGACCACCGTGGACGTTGCCCCCGCTCGGTCCGCGGATAACAAGAGGCGCGGGCGCTCCCCAACGATAATGGGCCTTGGCTACCATGTTGACAATCTGGTTAAACGCGCAGCCGATGAAGTCCATGAACTGGAATTCGGCAACGGGGCGCATTCCGGTTAGCGAAGCGCCGAAAGCTGCGCCGACTATAGCCGACTCAGCGATGGGAGTATCAATCACGCGCTCTGGGCCAAAGCGGTCAATGAAGCCGTCGGTGACTTTGAACGCGCCGCCGTAGATGCCGATGTCTTCGCCGATGCAGAAGACTGTGGGATCGCGTTCCATTTCCTCCCAGATTCCCTGGCGGATGGCTTCGAGATAGGTCAGTTGAGGCATATTTTTGGCCGCGGATTACCGCGGATGAACGAATTTACAATGTGTACAAAATGTAATAATATACTACCCAGCACGTTCTGTAATCGAGGTCACTGGAATGAATGCGAAATTAACTGCCAGCGTTGCACGTCAACATTTCTCTGACATTCTAAACCGCGCTGCCTTTGGCCGCGAAAGGGTTCTGGTGCACCGTGGCAAGAAGCCCATTGCCGCAATCATGCCCGTGGAAGACTATGAGTTCATGGAGCAATTGGAAGACCGCATTGATATCGAAGAGGCACGCAAACGATTGCGCGAACCAACCATACCGTGGTCGAAGGTAAAAAAACAGTTGGGCCTATAGCACGCGCAGACCATTATGCGGTACGGCCTCGAATTCACTACTTCGGCCTTGCGAGAACTAAACAATCTCGATTCTCAGGTACGCCAACGGATCACAACCAAGATTACTGGCCTCCGTGATGATCCATTCCCCTCCAGTACAAAGAAATTGCAGGGCCTTCCCAATCACTTTCGAATTCGAGTAGGTGATTACAGAATTGTTTACCGTGTGGATGGGGGCAGGGTGATTGTTGTGATTGTGAAGATCGGTCACAGAAAAGAGGTTTACCGATAGACTCTTGGTCCCGGACTCACGCTGATCACTTAAAATGCACGGCTGCTTCGGTTTGCTTGAACACTGCGCCGGTTCCCTTTCTAACTTTCGGCATTTCGTACTTCGGTGTAATCTCGTGGCAGCCGTCTTGGCAATAAACGCCACCGGCGGCCGATTCCGGCGTTGGCATCGGCGAATTCATCGCGAAATCGCGGTCTTCATCCAAGAGCCGTTCAACGTCGGAGATCAGCGCGGCGTTCTCCTGGCTGGTCAGCCATTTCTTTTGTTTCACCAGGTACTGTTCGAAGCGCGTGATGCAGTCGCGTTTTCGCCAATACTCGAACAATGGTTTGGGAACATAATCGGCGGCATCGTGGATCGCATGGCCTTTCATGCGCATCATTTTGGCTTCGATCAGGGTTGGGCCTTCGCCGCGGCGGGCGCGCTCACAAGCTTCGTGAGCAGCGTCGTAGATCTGGCAGGCGTCGGTTCCGTCAACAATTACGCCCGGAATTCCGTACGCAATCGCGCGCTCGGCTAGATCCTTCACGCGAAATTGCATGTCGGCAGGCGTGGAATATCCCCAGAGATTATTTTCGACGAACAACACCAGACCCAGGTTCTGCACGGCGGCGAAGTTCACGCCTTCGTAGGTGACGCCAGTGGACTGGCCGCCATCGCCTATGTAGGTCATGACAGCGATGTTGCGTCCCTGCAACCGCGCACCCAGCGCCACGCCAGCCAGCACGGGAATGAGATCACCCAGAGTAGAGATCGGTGCGACCACGTTGCGGTCTTTAATATCGCCGAAGTGAGAGGAAGCGTCGCGGCCCTTGGTCGGCGAGCCTGCTTTCGCCATATACTGCATCATGATGTCGCGAGCAGAAAAGCCGCGGACCAGAAGCGAGCCCTGGTTGCGGATCATGGGGCCAAGCCAGTCTTCTTTTTGAAGCGCGTAGGCAGACGCACAGGAACAGGCTTCCTGGCCGAGCCCAAAATAAACGCCGCCGACGACTTTTCCTTGTTTGTAGAGGTTTTCGAGCACTGTTTCCATCTTGCGATTCAGCAGCATCCAGCGATAAATCTCGACGCACTGCTTCTTGGAAAGATACTTCGAGTCGCGGATAGGAGGAACGGAAGCCCTCAGGTCGCCTTGGACTTCGTAGCGGGTCGAATCGCCGACCCGGACTTGGCTAACGCTGAATTCGGGCTGTTCCAAACGATGGTCAGCGATCGTGTAAGTCCGCTGATTGCGGCTCGCGGGCTGCGCCGAGTTTCGCTTGGCACCCGGTCTCGCCGGCTTTTGTGGCTTCTTCTTTGCCATGCTGGTCAGACACGAATGTAACCTGCCAGAGGGGATTTGAACAAACCGCTTTGACAGACAAATCCCCCTGCATCAGGCCCAGGTTGTGTCTTCCTCTCCGTGAAGTTTGCGCAGTTCGCCAGGAGTTTGCAGCGGAACACCGACTGAAGGACCTATGAGATCGTCCAGGCTCTCCAGCCACAGCATTTGCGACTGGAACACTGCGCCGAAATTGCGCGACACCGAATGCGCGACTTCCTCCAGGGGCAATTTCCGTCCCAATTCCTTCTCCATGGAAGTGACGGGTTTCGCGGCGATTCCGCAAGGGACGATGAGGTTGAAGTAATCGAGATTCGTATTTACGTTCAGAGCAATGCCGTGCGAGGTGACGGCGAGAGAGATGTGGACGCCGAGGGCAGCGATTTTGGCTTCGGTGCTTTCGCCGGTCCACACTCCAGTGAGACCCGCGATACGCTTCGCGGGGATCTTGAAATCGGCGCAGCTGCGAATCAGCACTTCTTCCAAACGCCGCACATACTCGATGGCACCGAGAGTCTTGCGTTTGCCTTCGGTCGAAGTCATGCCTCGCAGGTCGAAGATGGGATATGCAACCAACTGTCCAGGGCCGTGGAAGGTTACGTCGCCACCGCGATCGCACTCCAAGACCTCGACACCGCGTCGCGCGAGTTCCTCACGCGAGGCGATGATATTGGCCGCCTTGGCGTTCCGGCCCAGCGTAATGACTGGACTGTGTTCGAGGAGCAGGAGCGTGTCGCCGATCTTGGCGTCCTTGCGGAGCTCGACCAGTCGTTGTTGCAAGCGCTGGCCGGTCGCGTAATCGACAGTGCCGAGTTGAAGGACGGAGATCAAAGTCTGTTTCGCCGCTCGGAGCACAACAACCTACTGCGTCTGAGCGGGAACTTCTACATAGGCGGAATAGGAGTGTGGCTCGGGGATTGGCTCGCCGCTACGGGCCATACCGTCGAGATGGAATGCGATGGCTTCCCGCATCTGGACTTCCACTTCCTCACGTGTCTTGCCCGTTGCTACACAGCCATCCAAATCGGGAGAGTAGGCGGAAAAACCAGTTCCGGTCTGCTCGATGACGATCAAGTATTTCTTCATTGCTTCAAGTCCGCCTGTTTCCGCACACTGTTGAGAGTACCCGTTGCCAGATCATCGCCCGGCTTTCCGGGGAGCGTAACCAGACCCGGTTTGGTCGAGTGCTTGTATTGGCGATGACTCCCACGTGTGCGATCCAAATACCAGCCATCTCGCTCCAACATCTTGATGACATCTCGCACCTTCATCTTACGCCACTCACCATCTCATGCGTTGATTGCCATTCCGTACACGCTATTGAAAGCGTCCAGCATGGCTTCGGCCAGGGTCGGATGGGCATGGATCGTCCACATCAGATCTTCGACCGTCGCTTCGGCTTCCATTGCGGCAACGGCCTCGGCGATCAGTTCCGTTGCCTGCGGGCCGATAATGTGAACTCCAAGAATCTCACCGTAATCAGCATCCGAGACAATCTTGATGAAGCCTTCATGCTGGCCCACAATCGACGCTCGTGAGTTGCCGGCAAAGGGGAACTTGCCAACTTTGAGGTTGTAGCCGGCTTCGCGAGCTTTGGTCTCAGTGAGGCCGACACTGCCGATTTCAGGATGGCAATAGGTTGCGTTGGGGATGTGTTCAGGATTGATCGGCTTTCCCTTCTTGCCCGCAATCTTCGTTACCGCGACAATGCCTTCCATGGCGCCAACGTGCGCCAGTTGCGGCGTCCCCAGAACAATATCGCCGATGGCATAGACGCCGGGTTCGGCGGTCTGCATCCAGCTATCGGTCTTGATGAATTCGCGGTCGGGCTTGATGCGGGTCTTTTCGAGGCCGATGTTCTCGGTACGTGGCCTACGGCCTACGGCGATGAGAATCTTCTCCGCTTCAATCGTCTGCTGTTTGCCCTCTGCACTGAACGTGACCGCAACCCCAGACTTGGTCTGCTCAACTTTTTCCATCTTGGCGCCGGTGTGAAAGTTGATGCCACGCTTGCGGTAGACGCGGGCCAGTTCTTTAGAGACTTCTTCGTCTTCAATCGGCACCAGGCGCGGAAGCATCTCGAGAATCGTGACGTCTGCATCAAACGACCGGTAGATTGACGCGAACTCCACGCCCACCGCACCTCCGCCTACCACCACCAGAGACTTCGGAAGCTCTTTCAGGCCAAGAATTTCGATGTTCGTAAGCACTTTGGGACCAGGTTCGAGGCCGGGAATCATCCGCGCCTCGGAGCCAGTGGCCAGAATCACGTTCTTGGTTTTCAGCTGGCTGGCCTTCCCGTCGTTGGTAACTTCGACGGTGAGGATGCCGTTTTGTGCCGGACCGGTGAGTTTGCCGTAGCCCTTGACGGTTTCCACCTTATTCTTGCGCATGAGGAACTCGAGTCCCTTAGCGTGCTTGGTGACGATCTTCGACTTGCGGTCTTGAATGGCTGCCCAGTTCAGCTTGCGCGCGTCCACGCCCTCGATGCCGAATTCCCTGGCTTCTTTCAAGTGGTCCCATAGCTCGGCGTTGAACAGCAGAGCTTTGGTGGGGATGCAGCCTACATGCAAGCAAGTGCCGCCGAGAAAACCGTCTTTCTCGATCAACGCAGTTTTCAGACCGTACTGTCCGGCACGAATGGCGGCGGTGTATCCCGCCGGGCCGCTGCCGATGATGGCAATGTCATAGATGATTTCGGACAAAGGAGTACTCCCTATAAGAATTAAGCATGAGTCTACAAATAGCTGATTCTACGCCATGGCATGAGGATTCAGGAACCGCAGGCGCCCTGAAGCCAGCGCGGCCGGCGGGGTTTTCGTGGTGCTAGACTATTTCTAGCGGGAGGCCAACTATGCACTTCCTGGCGCTATTCTTCTTCCCCATCTTCGGTTTCGGGTTTGTGCTGTACTTCATCCCCTCAATTGTGGCCTTCGCACGCAGCAAGCGCGACGCAGTCTCCATTGTGATTCTGAACTTCTTCCTGGGTTGGACGGCGATTGGCTGGGTGATTGCGCTGGTATGGGCGCTGAAACAGGACGCGCAGCTCGCGGCGCGCTGACCCAGGCTCAGGACAGCAGCTTGGCCGCTTCCATGGCGTAGTAAGTAAGGATGATGCCAGCCCCGGCGCGGCGAATCGACTGTAGCGATTCCATCATTACGCGGTCACGGTCGATCCAACCATTGCGAGCGGCAGCTTCGATCATGGCGTATTCGCCGGATACTTGGTAAGCGGCAAGTGGCAGGTCAAAGCGTTCCCTGGCGGCGGCAATCACGTCGAGATAGGGCAGCGCCGGCTTTACCATAATTATGTCGGCGCCCTCTTCAATATCGAGTTCGATCTCGCGCATGGCCTCACGCAGATTGGCGCCATCCATTTGATATGACCGGCGGTCGCCGAATTGCGGGACGGAATCGGCAGCTTCACGGAACGGCCCGTAAAAGCCGGAGGCGAACTTGGCCGCGTAGGAAAGAATCGGCGTGTTGATCAGCCCTGCCTGATCCAGTGCCTTGCGGATTGCACCCACTCGCCCATCCATCATGTCGGAAGGCGCGATCACATCCACCCCGGCGCGGGCCAGCGAGACCGAGGTCCGCGCCAAGAGCTCAAGCGTGGCATCGTTCACGATCTCGTACTCCGGAGAAATCGCCGGTGGAATAGCAACCGCGGCACCCAGAGACTGCGGATGAGTGGCACGAACCACCCCGCAATGCCCATGAGACATGTATTCGCACAGGCAGACATCGCCCATAACGATCAGATCGCGCACCTCACGCTTGATGGCACGCGCCGCCTGCTGCACCACTCCATCTTCTGCCCAAGCGCCGGTGGCGACGTCGTCTTTCTTCTCCGGCAAGCCAAAAAGAATGATCGCCGGAACTCCCAGCGCATGCGTCTGGCGCGCTTCCGTGACGGCCTCATCCACCGAGAGATTGAAGATCCCGGGCATGGACCGTACTTCCTTTCGCACGCCTTCTCCCGGACAAACAAACATGGGAAAGACGAAGGAGGCCGGCGAAAGCTGAGTTTCCCGCACTAGGGCGCGTAGCGGTTCGTTTTGGCGAAGGCGACGGAGACGGGTTGCAGGAAAAACCATTAAGCACTTCCGGCCAGCAAGTTGCTGGTCGCGGCACGGCACGATTCTAACAGAGGTAAGTTAGCCCAGACCTTTGCCAAGATGTTCGCGATGTATTCGCTACCCGGAAGACAAGATGCCAGTACCAACGTAACCGCGTGTACCGCCGGGGACTTCTGCGCGCAACGCCAGCCCCATAGAATGTTGAATAGCCATGACTTGGAAGAAACACGTGTGGGTGGTGTTTACGGCCGGTCTGATTTTGACCTGCGCGGCAGCGGCGCTTAATGTCCCTCATGGCCACGGTCTGACCGCCTTTGGAGATGTGACTCAGTTTCTCTTGGTAGCGTTTGCCGCGATATTAATGGCCTCGAACGCTGTCCCCAGCCGGGGCCAGACCCGTGGTTTCTGGCTCTTGATGGCTGCCGGCTGTTGCTTGTGGGCTGGAAGTCTGGGAGCCTGGACTTTCTTTGAAGTGCTGCAAAGGCGTGAGGTGCCCGAGCCTTTTTTCGGAGATGTCATTCTGTTTATTCACATCGTCCCTTTCATGGCAGCGGTGGCCCTGCGTCCCCATCGCCCACCGGAGGAAAAGAAGCTCTACTTCAGCACCCTGAATTTTCTAATGCTTTTGATCTGGTGGGTGTTCTTGTATGCCTTCACGGTTTTCCCCAACCAGTATGTCGCCCTAAATTCGCCAGTCTACAACCAGAACTACGACCTGCTGTACCTTTGTGAAAACTTGGTTCTGCTGACGGTGTTAGGGCTGCTCACCACGAACGTGCAGGGCCCCTGGAAGAAGGTTTATTGGAACTTTTTCATCGCTGCCGGCTTATACACCTGGAGCTCGGAGGCGATCAACGCAGCCATTACACGGGATCAGTACTACACCGGCAGTTGGTATGACATTCCTCTTGTAGCCTCGATGTGCTGGTTGATCTTCGCCGCACTGATGGCGCGTGACTTGAAGCCAGTTCAGGAATCGGTTGCGCTGCCCAGCAGCAAATGGCTGGCGCTGTCACCCCGTCTGGCAATGCTGGCGATCCTGTCTTTGCCGGTGATCGGATTCTGGTCGCAGTTTCGGGATCCATCTCCCCCTTCCATTCGCCATTTCCGTCTTCTGGTCACGCTGGCTGCCATGCTGGTCCTGGGTGGGTTCGTGTTTGTGCGGCAGTACGTGTTGGATCGCGAACTGATGCGCCTCCTGGAAGAATCACGTCTGAGTCTGGAGAGTCTCAAGCGGCTGCAAACTCAGGTGGTACAGAAAGAAAAGCTGGCATCGCTGGGCCAACTTGTCTCCGGCGCGGCGCACGAGATAAACAATCCTGTGGCAGCGATTCTGGGGTACTCAGAATTGCTGGCCGCAAACCAGGACCTGGATCCCGCGCAAGTGACCTTGGCGCATAAGATCGGACAGCAGGCTCGCCGCACCCGCGACCTGCTTTCCGGCCTGTTGAGCTTTGCTCAGCAAGCCCCCGCCGAGAAGACGCTGGTCGAGGTTGGCCCACTGCTGCAACGGGCGTTGCAGATGAAGATGCTACAAATGGAGACCAAGGGTATTCGCGTGCACAGTACGATTGCTCCCACTTTACCGCGCACTTGGGGCAACCCCAACCAGCTGATGCAATGTTGTCTGGAGATCATCGGCAATTCAATGGACGCACAGCAACATACCGTTGGCGGGACTTTGTGGGTGAGCGCCAAATGCGAAGACAACGAGTTGGTGCTGACGTTCTCCGACTCTGGACCTGGAATTCAGGAACCGGAGCGCGTGTTTGACCCGTTCTATACCACCAAGCCCGTCGGCAAAGGCACCGGGCTCGGCTTGAGCGCCACGTACGGAGTTGTGCAAGACCACGGGGGCCAGATCGCTTGCCACAATCGGCCCGAGGGCGGGGCTGTCTTCGTTGTCCGTCTCCCAGTCGCCGGCTCCGAGTTGCGTGCCAGCTAGACCACGAAACTCCGGGCTCACTCCCAAAGCCCAATTGATCCCACTGCGTTCAGCCCTCCCTGCTTCCTGTAACATTATTTCTGATGCCGCCGCAGCCACTTCTCCACACCAGCGCCCGCGTGCTGGAATTCGACGCCCTGCTGCAGCTGTTGCGCGGCTACGTCTCGTCCCCACTCGGACAAAGGGCCATCGCGGCATTGGCTCCATCGGGCGATCGCGATTGGATTGAGAATCAGCAACAGCTCACCACCGAGGTTCGCGAGTTTCGCCGCGCAGGAGGCGGCTTCGATTTCTCTGGATTGCTTGAAATCAGCACGCACCTGCAGAAATCGCGGATCATCGGAGCAGCGCTTGAGACTACTGACATTCGCGACGTGGTTTTAGTGGTTGAACGCGCTTCGGAATGGCGGGAGATTTCCCTGAATCCGCCAGCCGCGATGAAGGTGGAATGGCGGACCGTAGCTCAGCTTTCCTCGCTAATTACGGATTTCACCGACTTCTTGCGCGGCTTCCGCAACAAAATCCTCCCCGACGGCACGCTCGACGATAAAGCTTCTCCCGAGCTCGCCCGCATCCGCCGCGAGATGGAGAAACAACGGCGCGTGATTCAGGAATCACTACGCGGTTATTTGCGGCGGTTGGCCGAAGGCGGAACGGTTCAGGACGAACTGATCACTATTCGCGGCGAGCGTTTCGTGATCCCGGTGAAGGTCGAGCAGAAACGGCGCGTCCAGGGAGTGGTTCATGGCGCCAGTTCCAGCGGACAAACGGTTTTTGTCGAACCCCTGGAGACCATCGAACAAAACAACGAGCTAGTCCGGCTGCTGGATGAAGAACAAGCCGAGATTCATCGCATCCTGTTGGAGATGACTCGCCGCATCGGCGAGCACGCCGAGTCCATCCGGGCGGCGTCAGAAGTACTCGCTGAACTGGAGCTGCAGTTTGCCAAAGCCCGTTTTGCCGAGGACTACAACTGTGTTGCCGTGGTGCTAAGCGAAGCCCACGACATTCTGCTGCACAAGGCCCGTCATCCCTTGCTCGAACGGAACCTCAGAGCAAAAGGCGGTCGGCTGGTCCCCATCAGCCTCGAGCTAGACGATCAAAAGCGGGAATTAGTGATCACCGGCCCCAACACTGGTGGCAAGACGGTTGCCTTGAAAACTGTGGGACTGCTGGCGCTGATGGCGCAATCCGGGATTCCGGTACCCGCCGACCGCGCCGAGTTGCCGCGCTTTGACGCCGTGCTGGCCGACATCGGCGACTATCAATCGATCGAACAGAATCTTTCCACTTTCTCCGCTCATGTCACCAATATTGATTTCATCTCACACACTGCGACCGCGGATTCACTTGTGCTGCTGGACGAACTCGGCTC
>Ga0070765_100000398_pt1 | contig 26079 bp, 27 predicted proteins | sample HubBroMetageWFT5_FD_71516 | JGI IMG/M metagenome (GOLD analysis project Ga0070765, IMG submission 71516) | Warmed and freeze-thawed soil microbial communities from the Hubbard Brook experimental Forest, New Hampshire - Hubbard Brook CCASE Soil... | ecosystem: Environmental > Terrestrial > Soil... | reverse complement strand
GCGACTTCCGAGGCCTTGAGCACTCGCGGCAGGCGCTGTGCCTTCTTGGGCGAGCTCAGCAGCTCGGCGGGGTTGTCCTCGCGCGCGCCGAGCTCCATCTGGACCCGAAACAGGCCTCTGAGGGCGGCCAGCCGGCGGGCGATCGTCGCCGGCGCGGCGCCGCGCTCGGACAGCCCGGCGGCGTAGCGGCGGAGCGTGCGCACGTCGACGTCGGCGGGATCCACGGCGCGGTCCGTCGCCCAGACGGCGAAGTCGCGCACGTCGCTCGCGTACGCGGTCCGTGTCTTCTCGGCCACGGCCCGTCGGGCCAGGTCCTGGTCGAACGCGGCCAGCGCGGCGTCCCACGCAGCGTTGTCGGCGGACTCTGGCATCGCCGCCCGGTATTCGCCGCGCGCGGCGCCGAGCCCTGCCTGCCGTGTCTCTGCCCGGGGGGTCAGGTGACGTCGACCAGGGTGCCGATCGGCGTGTACTGGTAGACGTCATGGGCCTCGGAATACGGCATCTCGACGCAGCCGAGGCTCTGGGCGCTGCCGTAGGAGGCGCGGAGGAACCCGTGGAGCGCGTCTCCGCCGTTGAAGTAGCTGACCCACGGCACGCCGGGGTCGCTGTAGTGGCTGCCGTCCGGGTTGGTGCCGCTCATCGTCACCGAGGGCGCGTGCTCGAACACGGCGAACACGCCCTGGGCGGTGGGTGCCGCCGGAATGCCCGTGTTGACGGGTCCGGAGGCGACGGTTTTGCCGTTGTGCCACGTGGACTGGCTCTCGGGGCTGCCCTCGCTGACCTGCACGAACGTGTAGCCGAACGCGTTGGTCTTGCCCTGCACCGCCGCGGTGATCAGCGCGTTCCAGACCTGCGGGCCCGGGACGCCGTCGGCGGTCATGCCGTTGTTGTCCTCGAACGCCATGATCGCGCCCTTGGTCATCTCGCCGAACGTGCCGGGCGCCCACATGTTCGCCAGCGCGCTCGGTGTGTTCGGGTAGCGCTGGGTGAAGTGTCCTGCGGGAGCCTTGATCGCCGCCGCGAGCTGGTTGGCCGTGCTAGGCCCGGGCCCGCTCCCGTCGTAGTGGAAGCGGAACGGCAGGTACCCGAGGACCGCGAGCAGCTGCTGGAGGCGGAGCGTGGTCCCGCCCGGCACCGTCCACCCACTCCACGCGTCGCCGCTCTGCCTGGCGCCGACGAGGCGAACTCCGCTCGGCAGTCCGATGCTGACGTGCGCGCCCAGGCCATACCCGAACCCCGAGGGCTGGAACTGGATCGAGTGATCGTTGATCTTGTGCCAGGTGCCCGACGACTGCGGTGAAATGGGCGGCATCGACCCGCCAAGCGCATTCGACACGGACTTGTTGAAGGTGAGGGTGATCGGGGTGTTCGCGCTGATTGTGCCGCCGGGCTGTGGGCTGGCGATGGCGGCGGTTGCGGAGCCGGCGGGGAACCAGCTGACGAGCGCGGCGCTCGAGCTCTCCCATGTGCGCGGCGCGGCAGCGACGTAGATCGTTCCTGCCTCCGCGGTGCGGGCCAGCGTCACGTACGACGCCGGCGTCGCGAGCTCCTGGCGATGGAGGCTCGCGGCCGATGAGCCCGAGGAGACCGTCGACACGTTCTCGGCGAACTGCAGGCGCAGCGGCTGGCCCGCGCCGACCGTCAGGAAATGAGCCTTGAGGTGCGCGCTCGGCGTGGTCAGGGTCAGGTTCAGGTGCTCGGTCTTCCCGGTGAGCCAGGCGACCGTGCTCGGCCGCTTGATCACGACCTGGACCGACAGCGTCTCGTGCGCCGGGATCTTGCCGTCCGGCCAGATCTGCTTGCCGGACAGGTGCACCGGAATGGCCGAAGCGGTCTTGCCGCCGTAGGCCGTGACGCTCTCGATCGTTCCACCGCCGAGCGGGAGGTCCACCTTGGCCAGCGCGACCGGGTCGGTGGTGAGGCTCGCCTTCGAGCTCTTGAGTGCGATCGCCACAGCGACCGCCGCGCCGACGAGGATCACCGCGATCCCAAGCGCAACGTATGGCCCCCGCCGACGTCCGGTTCGAGCCCCTGAGTACGCCCGGCGGGACGTGCTGGACGGTCTCGCCGGGCCGCGTTCAGGGCGTAGGTATGTTGCTCGCGCTCGTGCCAGCTAAGACCACCCCATGGCGAGATCGTACAGATCGTCCGGTCGGATCTCCGTCGGAAGGACGTTTTGTTCAGACTTCTGCAAGCGGGATTTCATCCCCGCTTCCCCTTGGGGGTGCGGGCACGAAGGCCTTAGCGGGTGACCGCGCCCAGCGACGCGCTCGAGACGAGCTTCGCGTATTTGGCGAGGGCGGCGGCTGGAGCGGGCCGCTCGGGTGCCTGGTATTCGCCGGCTCGGACGGCGATTTCCTCCTCGGAGAGGTTGACGTCGAGGCGGCGGGCGTCGACGTCGAGCGTGATCTCGTCGCCGTCGCGGACGATGCCGATCGGGCCTCCCCGGACCGACTCTGGGGCGACGTGACCGGCCATCAGGCCGCGGGTGGCGCCCGAGAACCGACCGTCGGTGAGCAGCGCAACGTCCTCCCCGAGGCCCTCGCCGACGAGCGCGGCGGTGACCGCGAGCATCTCGCGCATGCCTGGGCCGCCGGCAGGGCCCTCGTTCCGGATCACGACCACGTCTCCCGGATTGATGCTCTGGTCACGCACGGCCGCCATCGCGTGTTCCTCGGACTCGAACACGCGCGCCGGACCGGTCTGCTTGCGCCGCTCGTAGCCGGCCACCTTGACGACGCACCCCTCGGGGGCGAGGTTGCCCTTGAGGATGACGAGCCCACCTGTGGCTTTCAGCGGTTTGTCGAGCGGGCGGACGACCTCCTGTCCCTCCCGTTCGACGGCCTCGTCCGCGCACTGGCCGACGGTCTTGCCGGTCACGGTCTGGGCTGATTCGTGCAGGAGTCCCGCCTGTTTCAACCGCTTCAGGACCAGCGGAATCCCGCCGGCTTCGTACAGGTCGGGGGCGACGTAACGGCCGCTCGGCTTCAGGTCGCACAGCAGCGGGGTACGCTCGCTGATCCGGTCGAAGTCGTCGATGTTCAGATCGATGCCCATCTCGTGGGCGACGGCGAGGAGATGCAGGACGCCGTTGGTCGAGCCGCCGCTGCATGCGATCGCGGCGATCGCGTTCTCGAGCGCGTCGCGGGTGATGATGTCCTTCGGCGTCTGGCCGCGCCTGAGGACGTCCATGACGAGTTGGCCTGCTTGTTTTGCGATCTCGACCTTGTGCGGGTCTTCGGCCGGGACCCCCGAGGAGGTCGGGGAGATCCCGAGCACCTGGAACGCCATCGCCATCGTGTTCGCGGTGAACTGTCCGCCGCACGCGCCCGAGCCGGGCGAGGCGGCATCCTCGATCGCGGTCAGCTCGTCGTCCGTGATCCGGCCGGCGGCGTGGGCGCCGATCGCCTCGAACACCTCCTGGATCGTGATCCGCTGACCGTTGTAGTGACCCGGGTAGATCGACCCGCCGTAGAGCATCAGGCTCGGCACGTTCAGCCGGCACAGCGCCATCACCGTGCCCGGGATCGTCTTGTCGCACGCGCTGATCGCGATCACGGCGTCGAAGGCGTGGGCGGAGGCGACGAGCTCGATCGAGTCGGCGATGACCTCGCGGCTGACCAGCGAGGCCTTCATCCCCTCGGTACCCATCGTGATCCCGTCGGAGATCGCGATCGTGTTGAACTCCATCGGCGTTCCGCCGGCTTCGCGGATCCCTTCCTTGATCTTGGCCGCCAGCGCGCGCAGATGGAAGTTGCACGGCATCGTCTCGACCCAGGTGTTGGCGACGCCGATGAGCGGTTTGCTCAGCGCCTCGTCGTCGTAGCCGATGCCCTTCAGCTGAGCGCGGGCGGCGGCGCGCTCGGGACCCTCGGTCAGCGCGCGGCTCTTGTGCTTCAGATCCATGGGGCGCGGAACGTTAGCCGCTCGCGCGTCAGGGCCCTACGCCGCGCTCTGGCGGTCAGGCGACGCGCTGCCGTCGTCGCCGGCGAGATGCCGCATGCGCGCGCGCTCCCACTGCGAGAGGCGCCAGAGGTCGCGCCGCACCTGCGCCGGGTCCAGCTGGCGGCCCGGGAGGTGCATGTTGGCAGCCGAGATCATCCGACGCTCGTCGCCGGTCAGCGCCATCCACTTCGCGAGCACGTCATCCGAATCGGGCAGGCGCGCGCTGCCATACGGGCGGGTCTCGTCGGGGAACGTGACGCAGTATTCATTGAGGAGGCGATGCGTCTGGGCCAGGTAGGCGAGGATCGGCCGGTGGGGGTAGATCAAGTAGGCGTACGGCGCGCCACCGGTGCCGCCGACGTCGTCCGGCCCATCGGCCAGCGTTCCCCATACCCGGAGGAACCCGAGGTCGCGGTACATCGCCCACTCCTCCTCGTTGACGCACGAGCGCAGCAGGGCGCGGGCGCGTGATTCGGCGCGGCGTTCCCGTCCGGGGTCGTACGACCAGGTGGGGGTGCGCTGGCGGTGCGCCTTGAACCGGCTCCACAGATCGTCGATCCGCGGGACGATCAGGTCGGACACCAGCGCAAGAGCGACAAGCGCGGTCGCTGCGAGCGCCAGCAGCATGACGCCCGGACCTACCTACCGCCCGCGGCCCGCGGGAAGAAGATCACGCGGTCGGCGTCCCAGGGGATGTCCTCGAACGTGCGAACCATGATCGACTCTCGCCGCCCGTGCCGGCCCGAGACCGGCACCGCCGCCCACAGTCCCGCATCGAGCTGCCGGCGGAACTCCTCGATCAGGCGCTGCTCGTCCTCAGCGCGCTCGACGTCACCTTCGGCGATCAGAACCTCTCCATGGCCTGGCTTCATCCTCAGGAAACGCACGGAGGGATTATGCCAAATGCGTGTCGGCTCCCGGACCGTCCGAACCGCTCAAAACTGCCCAAACATCCGGTTTGCAGGCAATCCCCAGGATGTCGACGGGGCCTGGTCCGGTCCCGATCTCGCGCAGGCCCTGCGCCACCGCTCGGGAGGCGAGCTCCCGGGCGACCCGGGCGGCCTCGAGCGGGTCGTCGCCGTGAGCAAGGCGCGCGGCGAGGACCGAGGAGTGGGTGCAGCCCGAACCGTGAGCGGCGCCGTCCTCGTGGCGGTCGCCGTCGAGCTCGACCAGCCGGTCTCCGTCGAAGAACACGTCGGTTCCCTCGGTGCGGTGGCCGCCTGTGATGACGACTGCTTGCGGTCCGAGGGCGTGGATCCGCTTCGCCAGCTCGGCGGCGTCGCCGTCGGGGTCGCCGGTAAGCGTCCTCGCCTCCGGCAGGTTGGGGGTGACGACGGTCGCTTTCGGCAGCAGCGTGTCGATCAGCGCCCCGCGGGCATCCGGGTCGAGCAGGACGGCGCCGGACTCGGACACCATCACCGGGTCGAGGACGACCGGCGTGGCTTGCGGGAGCGCTTCATCGAGCGCCCGCGCCACGGCCTCGATCGTCGCGCGGTCGCCGAGCATCCCGATCTTGACCGCGTCGACGCCGATGTCCTCCTGGACCGCGCGTACCTGGGCGAAGATGATCTCCGGCGGGATCGCGTGGACCGCCGTCACCCCGACGGTGTTCTGCGCGGTGATCGCGGTGATCGCGGTCATCCCGTGCACGCCGCAGGCGGCGAACGCCTTGAGGTCGGCCTGGATGCCGGCGCCGCCGCCGGAGTCACTGCCGGCAATCGAAAGCACTCTCGGAAGCACGCCCCCGAGCGTACCCCGCCCCGAAGCGACTGCGATTTACCGCCAATATCGCGGAAAATCGCAGTCGCGTTCAGGAGGCGACCCGGAAACGACCGCCGGCTGCGCGGGTCACGAATCCCGCGAGCTCCAGGGCCGCGAGGGCGGCGAGCCCGCGATCGGCGTCGAAGCCCGCGCGGGCGAGGGCCGCCGCGGCCGTCTCGTGCCCCTCGGCGATCGCCGCGAGCAGCGGTGCGAGCTCGGCGGGCGGGGGCGGCCGGCGCGGCTCGGGAGCGATCCGCTCGCCGACGCCGAACAGGCGATCGAGCACGTCCTGCGCCCCGCGAACGACGGACGCCCGCCCGCTCGCGAGCAGCGCGTTTGATCCGGCCGCCTGCGGGGTTGTCACCCGCCCCGGCACCGCTCCAACCGGGCGCCAGATGTCGTAAGCGAGCCGCGCGGTCACCAACGAGCCTGATCGCTCGCCGGCCTCGACCACGACGGTCATCGCGGCCAGCGCCGCGATGATCCGGTTCCGCGCCGGGAACATCCACCGCCACACGCTCGTGCCGGGCGGGATCTCGGACACCGCCGCACCTCCGCCCGCGACGATCCGCCGGTGGAGCGCGCGCCTGCTGGCGGGATACGGTCGGTCGGCCGGGCCGGGCAGCACCGCCACCGTCGGCATCCCGGCATCCAGCGCTCCGGCGTGGGCGGCCGAGTCGATCCCGACGGCCATGCCGCTCACGACCGTCATCCCGGCGACGGCGAGTCCCCGCCCCAGCGACCGGGCTACGTCCAGCCCGTACCCCGTGGCCCTCCGCGCCCCGACGATCGCCACCGCATCGTCGAGCAGGGCATCGCCGGAGATCAGGTCGACCACGCGCTCGAGGTCGCCCGCGACGTACAGCACCGCCGGCGGGCCGGCCAGCGCCAGCAGCCCCGCCGGGTACGCCGGGTCACAACGGCACAACGCGTCGAGGCCCGCGTCGCACGCTCGCCCCCGCAGCGCGTCGACGTCCACTCCCTCGAACTCCCGCTCCACGTGCGCCTTTTCCCGGCCACCGACCGCCTCGATCAGCTCCTCGTCATCGAGCGCGAGCACCTGCTCGATCCGGGAACGCGCCTTATCGATGTGCCCAGCCAGCCGCGCGACCAGCCAAGATCGGGCCAGACAGCGGCCGCAGGCGGGCACGTTCACGCCGCCAGCGTCCGCTCGGCCTCGCCCCGTTGACGCAGGCTGAGCGCCGTCAGCAGGTCGCCGTGCGTGACGCGGGCATGACCCGAGAGGTCGGCGATCGTCTGCGCCACCCGGAGCACCCGGTGGCGGCCGCGGGCACTGAGCGCGCCGACCGCGTAGGCCTGGGCGAGCGCGTCCTCCGCCGCTTCCTCGAGCCGGATGTGGCGCCGGACGAGCCGCGAGTCCATCTCGCCGTTGCACCGCGCCGCGGACCCCGCAAGCCGGAAGCGCTGGCGCTCGCGAGCGTGGGCCACGCGCTCCCGCGCCCGCGCCGATGAGGTCTGCGCCGGCGCGCGGAGGTCCTGCTCGGTCGGCCGCTCGACGTTGATCAGCAGGTCCATGCGGTCGAGCAGCGGCCCGCTCAGCCGGCGGCTGTGGCGCCGCAGGTCGACCTCGCCGCACCGGCACCGGTCGTCGACGCCGGCGAACCCGCACGGGCAGGGGTTGGTGGCGGCGACGAGCATGAACCGGGTCGGGAACACGAGCGCGCGCTGGCCGCGGACGATCGTCACGTACCCGTCCTCGAGCGGCTGCCTGAGCGCGTCTAGGGTCGTGCGCTGGAACTCCGCGAGCTCGTCGAGAAACAGCACGCCGTGATGCGCCAAAGTGGCTTCTCCCGGCCGAGGGACCGTTCCACCGCCGACGAGCCCGGACGACGAAATCGTGTGATGGGGCGCCCGGAACGGCCGCGCCCCGATGAGGCCGGCGGCATGCAGCCCCGCGATGCTGTGGATCCTCGTCACCTCGATGGCCTCGGCGCGGGTCATCGCGGGCAGGATCGACGGGATCCGACGCGCGAGCATCGTCTTGCCGGTTCCCGGCGCGCCCTCGAACAGCAGGTTGTGACCGCCGGCGGCGGCGATTTCGAGCGCGAGCAGAGGCGCGGCGTGGCCCCTGATGTCGGCGAGGTCGGGTTCGGCCGCGGCACCGCCGGCACCGGTCGCGCCGCCCACACCGGTGTCACGGGCGGACGGAGCCGGCAGCGGGGGGAACGCGGACCCGGCCAACACTTCGGCTGCCTCGCGCAGGCTCGAAACGCCGGCGACCTCGAGATCCTGGACCAGCGCCGCCTCGCGGGCCCGCTCACGCGGGACGATCAGCCGCCCGAGCCCGGCCCGCCGCGCACCCTCGGCCACGGCGAGCGCCCCCGGCGAGTCGCGCAACTCGCCGCTGAGCGAGAGCTCCCCGAAGACGGCGTAGGCGGACAGCGCCTCTGCCGGGACCTGTTCGCTCGCCGCCAGCACGCCGACCGCGAGCGCCGCGTCGAAGCCGGGGCCGACCTTCCGCAGGAACGCCGGCGCCAGATTCGCTGTGATCCGGGTCTGCGGGAACTCGAACCCCGAGTTCGCGATCGCCGAGCGGATCCGGTCGCGCGACTCGCGCACCGCCACGTCCCCGAGCCCGACGATCGTGAACGCCGGCAGGCCACTGCGGATGTCGACCTCGACCCACACCTGACGGGGATCGATCCCATCGATCGCGAACGTGACGATACGCGCGAGCATCACCGCCAACGTACGCGCCGGCGCGTCAGCGGTGGGTCACGCCACGTTCCAATTCTGCTCAGGACACAGCGCGCCGTCTGCGGAGAATTGGAACACCGCGTATGCCACCTGTCACGCGCCCGCGCGTAGCGTGCGGCGCGCGATGACTGACCCTCGTCCACAGCTAGGCCGCCTCGGCGAGCAGCTCGCGGCCGAGCACCTCGTGAGACGCGGCTTTCAGATCGTCGAGCGCAACTACCGCACGCGGTGGGGCGAGCTCGACATCATCGCGTTCGACGGCAGGACCCTCGCGTTCTGCGAGGTCAAGACACGACGCGCGCGCCCCGCCGGTGCGAGCCCGCTTGACGCGGTCAGAGCGACCAAGCGCTCCCAGGTGCGCAAGATGGCCGGACGGTGGCTGATCGACCGGACCGAGCGGCCGCGCGCCGACACGCTCCGGTTCGACGCGATCGGCGTGACCGTCGACGGCGCCGGGCGGCTGCTGAGCCTCGAGCACCTGGAGGGAGCGTTCTGACGTCCGGGACCGGCGCCGGCGCGCCGGCGCCCCGGCTACATCGTCAACTGCTGATAGGCCATCGACTGAAACGACAGCCGATGCAGCGGCGACACACCGAGCCGCTCGATCGCCTCGCGGTGCTCCGGGGTCGAGTACCCCACGTGCTGGGCGAACTCCCATCCCGGATGGATGGCATCGGCGCGGCGCATGTACCGGTCGCGCGTCTCCTTGGCGATCACCGAGGCCGCGGCGATCGCGGCGCTCTTGGCGTCGCCGTCGACCACCGCCCGCTGATCGTGACCGGTCGCCCGGACCGGGAAGCCGTCGCTCAGGCAGATGCAGCCGTCGCGCGCGACCTTCGAGAGCGCGTCATGGAGCGCGGCGAGGTTCGTCTTGTGCAGGCCGCGGGCGTCGATCCCGGGCGCGCACCGCGACACGATCGCGACCTTCGTGGCGAGCCGAAGGATCACCGGGAACAGCTCGGCCCGCACCTCGGGCGTCTGCTGCTTGGAGTCGTTGAGCTCGCCGAGGGCCCGCACCTCGCCGGGTCCGATCGCGTCGAGGTCGAACAGCACGGCGGCGGCCACGAGCGGTCCGGCCAGGCAGCCCCGGCCGGCCTCGTCGGCGCCGGCGACGAACCGGACGCCGAGCGACCGGTCGAATCGGAACAGCCGGCGGGCGGCGCGGAGCGAGCGCTTGCGACGCGGCGGCGACGCCGCTCCGTTGGTACCCGCGGCCGCTCCGTTCCCGGCGGACGCTCCGTTGGAACGGCTAGAGGAATCCGATGCGGTCAGGCGGCCAGTACGTGAAGAACGCAGTGCCGATGATCCATTTGCTCGGGATTGGGCCCCAATAACGACTGTCCTCCGAATCCGGGCGGTTGTCCCCCATCATGAAGTAGTCGCCGGGCGGAATCTTGATCGCTTTCCCGAAATTGCACGTAGAAATTCCGCCGCAGGGCACGGTGTAGGAGTCCTTCTCCTGCACGCCGTTGCGGATCACATGCCCATTGACAATTCGGATGGTGTCGCCGGGGAGGCCGACCACGCGCTTGATGAACGTCTGGCTCGACTCCTGCGGAGTCGGCGTATCGCACGCCTGAGCGGTCAGCCCGCCTTGCTGTCCGCCCTGGTCCGGGTTGCCACACACCGGATTCGTGAAGTCGGCGCCGTGAGGCGGGTGGAACACGATGATGTCGCCAAGGCCGGGATTCCCGGCCAGGCGGTTGGTGAGGACCCGCTGGCCGACATCGAGCGTCGGGACCATCGACGGGCTGGGGATGCGGTACGGCTTGACGATGAACGCCTGGATCAAGAGCGCCAGCGCGACCGCGATCGCGACCGTGAGTACCAACTCGATCAGGCCCTTCATCGATGCGCTCCGGTCGCCGGAGGCCGCGAAGCGGCCACTAGTGGCCGCTCACCGTATTCGTGTGGGGAGCCACTAGAAAAATCCGATCCGGTCGGGCGGCCAGTAGGTCAAGAACGCCTTGCCGATGATCCATGCTCGCGGGACCGGGCCCCAGAACCGGCTGTCCTCGGAATCGGGGCGGTTGTCGCCCATCATGTAGTAGTCGCCCGACGGAACGGTGATCGTCTGCGGGAAGTTGCAGGACGCGTCGCCGTTGCAGGGCACGATGTAGCTGTCGGACTCCCGCTTCCCATTCCGGTAGACGTGACCGTTGACGATCGACAGGAGGTCGCCGGGAAGCCCGACGACGCGCTTGATGAACGTCTGCGTGGACGCTTGCTTCCACTGGACCGAACACGCCGCCGGAGCGTCCTGGCCGCCGGCGTTCTGGCCCTGGTTCGGATCGGCGCAGCCGGAGTCGTAGTTCTTCGGCGGATGGAAGACGACGATGTCGCCGACGTGGGGCGAGGAGAAGTCCATGCCGATCCGGTCGACGAGGACGCGCTGGTTGACCCGGACGGTGGGGAGCATCGACCCGCTTGGGATGCGGTAGGGCTTGACCAGGAACGCCTGGATCCCGAGCGCGAGCACGAGCGCGGTGACGACGATCACCGCCAGCTCGAACAGCGTGCGCACCGGCGACTTTTTCGCCTTCGTCACTCCGGCTGTTCGCCGGCGGATGCCTCCGCAGCCGCCGGGCTGGCGTCCTGCGGCGCCGTCGTCGGGGGATCGGAATCCTCGGACTCCTCAGCGCTCGCAACCTCCGCGCCCGACTCAGCCTCTGCATCGGTCCCCGACTCGGCCTGTGCGTCAGCCGCCGGCTCGGCCTGGGCCTCGGGGGCCTCAGCCACGGCCGCCTCAGCCACGGCCGCCTCAACGTCGGCGGCCTCGATGTCCGCCTGCCCGTCCTGAGGCTCCTCCTCGGGGGCAGGCATGTGCAGCAGCTCGCGCTCGACCGCGACTTCAGGTGCGGCGCTGCGACGCTCGCGCACGCGAGCACGCTTGCCGACGCGACCGCGCAGGTAGTACAGCTTGGCGCGCCGGACATCGCCGCGGGCCGCCACCTCGATGCGCTCGATCTTCGGCGAGTGCAACGGGAAGGTTCGCTCGACCCCGACGCCGAACGACTGCTTGCGGACCGTGAAGGTCTCGCGTGCCCCATGCCCCTGGCGCTTTATGACAACCCCTTCGAACACCTGGGTCCGGCGTCGCGTGCCCTCGATCACCTGGAAATGGACACGCAATCTGTCCCCGGCGTCGAAGTTGGGTACACGGCGGAGCTGTGCGCGCTCCAGGCTGTCGATCACGGTGCTCATGACGTTGCAGATCCCTGCCACACACGGTGGTGTGTCCGGTGCGGCCTAATTCACAGCGCACAATGCGCCGGCGCAGGGCGGCCTATGGTAGCGGACCTCCTTCGCCGGTTCCCCGCGCCGCGCTCTGCTCGAGGCGCCACTCCTTTATCCGGGCGTGATGGCCGGACAGCAGGACGTCGGGAACACGCCAACCGCGGTAGTCCGCCGGGCGCGTGTAGTGCGGATACTCGCGCGCGCCGGCGAGCGCGTCGCTAAAGGACTCTTCGAGCGCAGAGTCGGGATGCCCGAGCGCTCCCGGCAGCTTGCGCAGCACCGTGTCGCAGAGGACCATCGCCGCAAGCTCGCCGCCGGCGAGCACGTAGCGGCCGATCGACACCTCGTCGGTGGCGAAGTGATCGACGATGCGCTGGTCGAAACCCTCGTAGCGGCCCGACAGCAGCGTCAAGGACTCCTCGCGCGCGAGCTCGGAGGCCAGCGCGTCGTCGAGCAGCCTTCCGCCCGGCGCCAGCACGATCACGCGCCGGTCATGGCACAGCTCGACCGGGTCGCGGCCGTAACGCGCCCGCAGGGCCGCCTCGACGACGTCGACCCGCAAGACCATGCCCGCGCCGCCGCCGAACGGCGTGTCGTCGACCTGGCCGGCGCCCAGCGGCGTGTGATCCCGGTAGTTGACGTACTCGAGTCGGCTGCCCGCGGCGAGCGCGTTGGCGACATGACGTTGGCGCGCGAACCAGCCGAACGCCTCCGGGAACAGCGTGAACACGTCGATCTCCACGAGGCCTCCGAGGCTCACGCCTCGCCGAGGAACTCGAGATCGATGTCGATCGCCCGGCGCTCGAGATCGACCTCGCGCACGGCATCGGTGACCAGCGGTACGAGCAGATCGCCGCCGCCTGTCCGCTCGACCTCGAGCACCTCGCACGACGGCAGCTCCATCAGCCGCCTGACCGTCCCGACGACCCGGTCGCCGTCGTGCACCGCGCAGCCGGCGAGGTCCTCGGCCCACCACTCGTCCGGACCGAGCTCGGGCGCCTCGGCGCGCGGGATCAGCAGCTCCTTGCCGCGCAACGACTCGGCGGCCGCCCGATCGTCGTGGTCCTGGAGGCGGAGGATCAGGCGCTTAGCGGTGCCCGCACGGCGGGTGATGTCGAGCTCGCGATCGTCGACGACGAGACTCTCAGCCGCCGCGATCAGCTCGGTGTTCGGGCGCGTGACGTGAAAGCTCCCGTCGAGTCCGTGCGGGCGCCCGACCCGGCCGGCGAGAAGCCACTCACGCGAAACGCTCACCGGCGTGCGGCGTCACACGTCGACGATGTCGACGAACACGCGGCGCTTGCTCCTGACCGCGGCCGTCTTGACCACCGTGCGCAGAGCCGCTGCGGTCCGGCCGCCCCGGCCGATCACGTTGCCGTAGTCGTCGTCGGCGACGGACAGCTCGAGCACGATCGCCCCGTCGTCGTCGTGGACCTCGTTCACGCGCACGGCGTCGGGATTCTCGACCAGACCGCGCGCCAGGTACTCGAGAAGCTCTTTCATCGGAGCTCGCTGACTACTGGATGCCCTGGGTGCGCAGCAGCTTGCGGACCGTGTCCGAGGGCTGCGCTCCACGGTCCAGCCAATCGCGGACGCGCTCCTCGTTGAGCGTGATCGTCGAAGGATTGGTCTGGGCGTTGTAGTGCCCGACGATCTCGATCACGCGCCCGTCACGCTTCGCGCGCTGATCCGCGACGACCACGCGCCAGACGGGATTCTTGCGTCCACCGATGCGGGTAAGCCTTAGTCGTACAGACATTCGAGCGATGAGGGTAGCGGGTGAGGGCGAATGTTCGACGGCTCCTGTGGCCGTCGTGGGGTCAGCGCGCCTGACGCATGAGCGCGCCGAGGTCGGGCATGCGGCCCTGCGCGACCTGTCGCATGACCTTGCGCATCTGCTCGAACTGCTTGATCAGCGCCTTCACGGCCTGCACGTTGGTGCCGGATCCCTGGGCGATCCGGAGCCGTCGCGAGCCCTTGATCAGCTCGGGGTGCCGGCGCTCCTGCGGGGTCATCGACAGGATGATCGCCTGGATCCGGTCGAACTCGCGCTCGTCGACCTTGACGCCGCGGAGCTCCTTCCCCATCCCCGGGATCATCCCGATCAGCGACTGGAGCGGACCCAGCCTGCGGACCTGACGCATCTGCTCCAGGAAGTCGTCCAGGCCGAACTCCTGCTTGCGGAGCTTGCGCTCGAGCTCGGCCGCCTGGTCCTGGTCGTACGCGGTCTCGGCCTTCTCGATCAGCGTCATCACGTCGCCCATCCCGAGGATCCGCTGAGCCATCCGGTCCGGATGGAAGCGCTCGAACTGGTCGAGCTTCTCGCCGGTCGAGGCGAACAGGATCGGCTTGCCCGTGATCGCCTTGACCGACAGCGCCGCGCCGCCGCGAGCGTCGCCATCGAGCTTGGTCATGACCACGCCGTCGAACTGGACGACCTCGGCGAACTGCTCGGCGACGTTGACCGCGTCCTGGCCGGTCATGGCGTCGACCACGAGCAGCACGTCGTGGGGCTTCACGGCCTTCTTGATGTTGGCGAGCTCGGCCATCAGCTCCTGGTCGACGTGCAGGCGACCGCTGGTGTCGACGATCAGCACGTCCTTGCCCTCGGACTGCGCACGGTCGCGGGCCCAGGCGGCGATCTTCACCGGATCCTGATCGGTGCCCTGCTCGTACACGGTCGCCCCGGCCTGCGCTCCGACCTTGATCAGCTGGTCGACGGCCGCGGGGCGGTACACGTCGCAGGCCGCCACCGCGACCGAGGAGCCGTGTTGCTCCTTCAGGTAGCGGGCGAGCTTGGCGGTGGCGGTCGTCTTCCCGGAGCCCTGGAGCCCGGCCATGACGACCACCGTGGGCGGCCGCGGAGAGAACGTCAGATCGCGGGCCGCGCCTCCCATCAGCTCGGTCAGCTGGTCGGAGACGATCTTGACGACCTGCTGGCCGGGGTTGAGCTTGCCGATCACGTCGGCCCCGAGCGCGCGCTCCTTGACCGCGTTCGTAAAGCTCTTGACTACCTTGAAGTTGACGTCGGCCTCGAGCAGCGCGAGCCGGATCTCGCGCATTGCCGCGTTCACGTCGGCCTCGGTCAGCGTGCCGCGGCCGCGGACGTCGGCGAGCGTCGCCTGGAGTTTCTCTGCGAGTGAGTCGAACATGTGGCGCTTTCAGCGTACTGCGAGACGAGTAACCGCATCCAGCTCTGGGCCGGGCTACTCCGTGACCAGCGCGCGGGCGAAGTCGGTCGAGTCGAACGGCCGCAGGTCTTCGAGCTGCTCGCCGATCCCGATCAGCTTGACCGGGATCCCGAGCTCCTTGGCGATCGCGAGCGCGATCCCGCCCTTGGCCGTGCCGTCGAGCTTCGTCAGCACGAGGCCGCTGACCGGGACGGCCTCGGAAAACAGGCGCGCCTGGCGCAGGCCGTTCTGGCCCGTCGTGGCGTCGACCGTCAGCAGCGTCTCGTGCGGCGCGTCGGGGATCTGCTTCGAGATCACGCGCTTGACCTTGGCGAGCTCGGCCATCAGATCGTCCTGGGTGTGGAGTCTCCCGGCGGTGTCGATGATCACGACGTCGGCACCGTCGCGCCGGGCCGCGGCGATCGTGTCGTAGGCGACCGACCCCGGGTCGGCGTCCGGCGGGCCCTTCACGAACCCCGCGCCCGCCCGCTGCGCCCACACCTCGAGCTGCTCGACGCCGGCCGCGCGGAACGTGTCCGCCGCCCCTACCACCACGGTCTGCCCGAGCTCCTTGCTGAGGTGCCACGCCAGCTTGCCGACCGTGGTCGTCTTGCCGGTGCCGTTGACGCCGGCGACGAGGATGATCGTGGGCTCGGGCGTCAGGTCGATCCGGTCATCGCCCGTCCGCGCGATCTCGGCGAGCAGCTCGGTCAGCCGCTCGGTCAGGGCCTGACCCCCGGAGATGCTGCCGCTGGTCGCCTCCTGCTCGAGCTGCCCCACGACCTGGGCAGTGGTCGCGGCGCCGACGTCGGCGTAGATCAGGGCCTCTTCCAGCCGCTCCCAGGTCTCGTCGCTCAGGTCCTCGAACAGCGTCGCCTGGATCTCGCTCGTGAGCGCCTGGCGTGTCTTGCGGAGGTTCTCGCGCAACCGGCGGAACATGCCCCGCCGGCGCTCCTGGTTCTCAGGCGCCGCCTCGTTGTCCGGCCCCGCCCGCGCTGGGCCGCCGTCGACGATAAAAAGGTCTCGCCAGTCTCGTGCCATGGGGCGGCGAGGTTAGCGGGGCCGAGCGCCCGGGATGGGGTAACCGCATCCAGCTCTTGGCCTCGCTCGCTCCGCTCCGAGAGTCCACGGAGACCGCTCCGCTCGCTCGGCGGGTTCCACTGCCCGGCATCCAGCCGGGCGTCTTTACGCCGCCTCGTCCTGCGCCGGGAGCCGGCGCGAGATCACTTTCGAGATGCCGTCGGACCCCATCGACACCCCGTACAGCGAGTCGGCGGCCTCCATCGTGCGCTTCTGGTGGGTGACGACGATGAACTGGGCGTGGCCCGAGTAGGTCCGGAGCAGGTCCAGGAAGCGGTCGATGTTGAGATCGTCGAGCGCGGCCTCGACCTCGTCGAGGATGTAGAACGGGCACGGCCGGGCCAGGAACACGGCGAACAGGAAGGCGAGCGCGGTCATCGACTTCTCGCCGCCCGATAGGAGGCTCAGGCGCTTCATCTCCTTGCCGGCGGGTGTGATCTCGATCTCGACGCCGAGGAGATCCTCCTCCTGCTCCTCGCGCGAGTCCCCGGCCTCGTTCGCCTCGCGGTCGCCCTCGTCGCCGTCATCGGCGTCGTCGGCCTTCGCGCCCGCCGGCGCCGGGCCGCCCCCGAGCACCCGCGACGGACCCTCGTGCTCGGCCACCAGCCGCAGCCGACCGTGGCCGCCCGGGAACAGGCGCGCGGCGACCTGTTCGAAGTTGCGCGCGGCCGCTTCGAACATCTGCTCGAAGCTCTCGCGGATCTGGCGGTCGGTGTCGGCGATCAACTTGTTCAGCTCGCGCAGCGCGGTTTCGAGGTCGTCGCGCGTACGCTCGAGCTCCTCGACGTGGGCAACGGCCTCTTCGTACTCGGCCTGGGCGAGCGGGTTGACCGGACCTAGCTGCTCGCGGCGGCGGGCCAGTCGCTCGAGCCGGGCGGTGAGCGCCTCGCGCTCCTCGGCGGCGAGCTCGGTATCGGCCGGCGCCGCCTCGAGCTCGAGCCGGCTCGCGAGCCCGGCGACCTCCTGCGCGGATTCTTCGACCCGGTCGCGGGCGCGCTGGAGGCGGACCTGGCTCTCGGTCAGGCGTTCGTTGCCCTGCCGCAACTGGGCGTGCAGCGCGGCCTCTCGCTGGGCGCACTCCTTGAGCTCGGCGGCGACGTGCTCGCCGGCCTCGCGGTCGGAGCTCAGCTCGAGCTCGAACTGCCGGCGGCGCTCGGCGATCGCGCTCGACACGTGCTCGAGTGCGGCGATCACGGCGCCGACTTCGGGCAATAACGCCTCGTCCCGGGCGGTTGCGGTCTCGAGACGGCCGATCCGGGCGAGGCGCTCCGAGCGCTCGCGCTCCTGGCGCTCGCGCGCTCCCCGGGCCGCCGACAGCTCGGCGGACAGCTGGGCACGACGGCCGGCGCCAGGACCGTCGTCGGGCGCGGCCCGCCGGCGCTCGATCGCCGCCGCGAGCCGCCGCTCCTGCTCGCTCGCCTCGTCGCGCTCGGTGACCGCCGCGCGATGCGCGGCGACGGCGTCCTCGGACTCGGACTCGGCGCGGGCGACGGTCTCGCCGCCGCGCTCGAGCGTGGCGCGCGCGGCGAGCTCGGCCTGCACCGCGGCCTCGCTCTCCCGAACGAGCCCGTCGCGCCGGTTGCGTTCGGCCAAGACGCGCTCCTCGCCGACCGCCGGCGCCTGGCGGAGCTCGCGCGTGCGCGACGACCAAACCCGCCCGGTGCGCGTGACCGCGACGCCGTCGAACCGATCGGCCAGGTGCTCGACGCTCTCCACCACCCACACGTCGCGCAGGAGTCCTCGGGCGAGCGCCGCCGCCTGAGCCGGCCCGTGGACATGGCCGGCCAGCGGCTCGGCTCCGTCCTGCGGCGCGATACGGGCGGGGGTAGGCGTTTGCGGAGCGCCGCCCGGGTCGGCGATCAGCGCCCGGCCGCCATCGGCGCCCGCGCGATCGAGCAGCGCACCCGCGGCGCCCCGGTCCTCGAGCACCGCGGCGCGCAGCCGGCCGTCGAGGGCGGCGGCGACCGCGAGCTCGTAACCCGGGTCGACCTCGAGCTGGTCCGCCAGAACGGTGGCGCCGCCGGGAGAGGCGGTCTGGCTGCGCAGGAACTGATTGACGGCCGCGAGCTCCCCGCCAACTCGCGCCGCCTCGCGGCGGGCGACCTCGACGGCCCGCTCTGATTCGCGCAGGGCGCCGCAGGCGTGCTCGAGCCGTTCGCGTGCCTGCTCCCGCGCGACCCGCCGCTGCTCGACGACCGTCGCGCGCTCGGCGACCGCAGCACCGGCGGCGCGAAGCTGTTCCTCGAGCTGTGACAGCTGGCGCGCTAGCTCTGCCTCGCGGTCGCGCTCGAGCCGCGCAAGCTCCTGTTCGAGCTCGGAGATCCGGGCGCCGAGGAGCGCATCGGGGGCGTCGCCCTGCGCGGCCTCGCGCAACCGCTCGAGGTGCTCGCGGCCGTTCCGCAGGCGGCCCTCGAGGTTCCGCTCCGACGCGCGCACGGCCTCGGCGCGGTAGGACACCCGATCGCCGGCGGATTGCGCCAGGAAGCACCGTCTGGAGAGCTCCTCGCGGTGGGCACTGCGCTGCGCCAACGCCTCCTCCGCCGCCTCGCGGCGGCCAGCGACGGCGGTGAGCTCGCGCTCGACCTGCTCGCGTTCGGCGCGCGCCCGGGCCGCTGCTTCCTCGGCGGTCTTGAGCTCAGCCTGGTGGCGGCGGAGGTCGTCGCGGGAGAGCTCCCAGCGGGCTTCGAGGCTCTGGCGCTCGATCCGGGCGTGCAGCTCGGCGGCCTCCGCCTGGCGCTTCAGCGGTCGCAGACGCGAGCGCGCCTCGCGTTCGACGTCGAGCGCCCGGTCGAGGTTGTCCTGGGTGTGGCCGAGCTTCAGCTGGGCCCGTCGGCGGCGCTTGCGGTGCTTGCCAAGCCCGGCGGCTTCCTCGATCAGCATGCGACGGTCGCGGGGCTTCGAGGTCACGATCGACTCGACGCGCCCCTGGGAGATCACCGAGTGCATCTCCTTGCCTAGGCCGGTGTCCGAAAGCACCTCGATCACGTCGACCAGCCGGCAGCGCGCGCCCGCGAGCCGGTACTCGCCGTCGCCGGCGCGGTCGAGCCGGCGTGCGATCGACACTTCGGGCGCGCCGAGCCCGAGCATTCCCTCGCTGTCGTCGAGGACGAGTTCGACCTCGGCGCCACGCGCGCCCTGGCGTCCCGGAGCTCCGCCGAAGATCACGTCCTGCATCGACTGTCCGCGAACGGCCAGCGGCGACTGCTCGCCGAGCGCCCACAGGACGGCGTCGGTGATGTTCGACTTCCCCGAGCCGTTCGGCCCGACGATCACGCTCACGCCCGGGCCGAACTCGAGCCGGGTGCGGTCGGGGAACGACTTGAACCCCTTGAGCACGATCGACTTCAGGTACAAGGTCGCCGTCCGTCAGTGGTCTCTTTCGTAGGTACGGCGACACCGAGAGTGGTCACCGGCGGATGCCTGGCAAGGACGCAGCGAGCGCGGTGTGGCTCTGCCACACGAGCGAGCGAGGACGTGGCCAGGCGCCGCCTCCGGACGACGCCGGCGCGGCCGGTCAAGCGAGGCAGGATGCCGAGCAGGCCGCAAGCCGGCCCGCTCGAATGTCGTCGTATTTGCGAAAGCGACCACTTACTCACTCGAGCGCCTCCAGTGCGACCTGGGCGGCCTCCTGCTCGGCGTCCTTCTTGCTCCGGCCCCGGCCTCGCCCGACCTCGACGCCGGCGATCATCGCGCTCACCGAGAAGGTGCGGTCGTGCGGCGGTCCCTGCTCGTCGACGACGTCGTAGGTCACGAGCGCGCCCTTGCGCGCGAGCCGTTCCTGCAGCGCCGACTTGAAGTCGACCGGATGCTCGAGCGCCTCCTCGATCTCGGGCGCGAAGGCGGCGACGACCGCCTCGGCGGTGCGGTCGTACCCGTATGCGAGAAAGCACGCCCCGATCACGGCCTCGATCACCGAGGCCAGCACCCGCTCGGTCCCGACGAGCGCGGGAACGGTGGACGAAACTCCGGGTGGCGCCGCCGCAATCAGCCGCTCGGGCACGCCGAGCCGGTCGGCGACCTCGCGGCACGACCGGCCCGAGACCGCCTGGGCGCGGATCTTGGTCAGCCGACCAGGGCCGAACCGGTCAGCCTCGAGCCGCGGATAGAGGTACGAGGTCACCGCCAACGCGAGCACGCTGTCACCGAGGAACGCCAGCCGCTCGTAGGAGTCCGACCGCCGCACCGTCCACGACGCGTGGGTGAACACCGGTGCGGAAAGATCCTCGGGAAGCCCGTCGAGTAGCTCCTGGAGGAGCGCGGTCGAGTCACTCACGCTTAGAAGGTGCTCGGCGCTCACTCAGCATCGGGGCCCGCGCTCGCCGACGCCGATGCGTGCGTCTCACCTCCGGTGACCTCCAGGACGAATTCCACGGCCTGGCCGACGGTCCGGATGCTGGCCGCCTGTTCATCGGAGATCCGCACGCCGTAAGAATCCTCGAGCTCCTGGACGAGCGTGTAGAGATCCAGGGAGTCCGCATCGAGGTCCTCCTTGAACCGCGTCGACTCGGAGATCCGCTCGGGATCGACCTCGAGCTCGTCGACGAGGTGGCCGCGGATCACCTGGAAGATCTCTTCGCGGGTCATCTTCGGGAAACCGTAGCCGTCGCGTCGGACGGGCCACCGGCGGGTTCGCGCTGCGTGTCGACGTACGCGGGAGCGGGCCGCAGCGCCCCCGCCTGCACGAGGGCGGCGCGCGTGCGGCCGATCACGTCGTGCTGCACACCCCGGGCGGCCACGTCGATCGCGTGGGCAAACCCGCGCGCGCTGAACCGCCCGTGCGCGCACACGCCGAGTTGGCGCAGACCCAGCATGTAGGCGCCGCCGGCGCCCTCGGGGTCGATCTGGTCGCGGAGCTGCTGCATCGCCGGCGCGATCAGTCTGTTGCCAAGCCGGCCTCGGGTGGTCGTGCCCGCGGTCTCGCCGACGAGTCGCAGCGCCCGGCTCGAGATTCCCTCGATCAGCTTCAACGTGACGTTGCCCGTGAACCCGTCCATCACGACCACGTCGGCGACGTCCTCCACAATCTGGGTGCCCTCCACGTTGCCGACGAAGTTCAGGCCGGCGCCGCGAGCGCCCGCGAGCTGCTCGTGCACGCTGACCAGCTCCGGCGTGCCCTTCCCGGGCTCCTCCCCGTTGGACAGCAGCGCCACGCGGGGGGACTCCATCCCGAGCACGGCCTGGGCGAACGCCGATCCCATGTGTGCGAACTGCACGAGGTGCTCGGGACGGCAGGTGACGTTGGCGCCGACGTCGAGCAGCAGGATCGGCGAGCGGCCTGGGTTGGGTAGCGGCAGCGCGAGCGCGGGGCGGTAGACGCCGCGGTCGCGCCGGAGGTTGAACAGGGCGGCGGCAAGCGCCGATCCGGTGGATCCGCCGGAGACGAACGCCTGAGCGCGGCCCTCGGCTACGGCCTTCGTGGCCTGGACGATCGAGGCGTCGGGGGTGGTGCGGACCGCGTTCGCGGGGTCGGCCTTCTTGGCGATCGAGACGGGAGCGTCGACGACCTCGACGCCGTCCGGCACCTCCCCGATCTCACTCGCCGGGCCGAACAGGAGAACTCGGATGCCGCCCGCGGCCGCACGGGCAGCCCCGGCCGCGACCTCGCGAGGCCCGAGGTCGGCCCCGCCCGCATCCACCGCGACGGTGACCACGCCCGCCGCTCTCAGGCGATCCGCTCGTCCCGGTCCGGAACGATGACCTCGCGGCCCTTGTAGTAGCCACACACCGGGCACACCCGGTGAGGAAGGCGAGGGCTGTGGCACTGCGGGCACGCGTTATAGCCGGGCGTCTCGATCTTGTGTTGCGAGCGCCGCTGCGTGGTCCGCGCATGGGACTGCTTCTGCTTGGGGACGGCCATGCGGGCAGTGTAGCCATCCCGCCCCCGGCGAAACGCCACGCCTACACACTGGAACCGCACCGATCCCGCGCCCCGGCGAGATCAGACGCGGCCATCCCGCCCCCGGCGAGACCGGCGCTATTCGAAGCGCAGCTTCGACAACTCGGCCCAGCGGGGATCGGGCTCCCGCTCGTGCTGGTGGCCGGGTCCGGCTTCGTTCAGGTTGGCACCGCACACCGGGCAGAGGCCGGCGCAGTCCTCGCGGCACAGAATGTTGGCCGGCAGGGCCAGCGCGAGCGCGTCGCGCGCCCACGCGCGCAGGTCGAGCACGCCATCCTCGACATACGGTGAGACGAGCTCATCGTCGCTTACGTCCCGCTGGCGGGCGCGGCCGCGGCCGGCGGGCTCGCCGCGGTGGGCCTTGACCTCGTTCGGCTGCGAGACCTCGCGCGCGTCGACGGTGAACACCGGGGACGCGGGTTCGAGGCAGCGCATGCACGGTCCCACGAGCGACGCCTCGAATCTGAGCCGGAGCGCGTACCCGTCGCCCGTCGTGCGCGAGATGTCGAGGCGAACCGGCACCGGCGAGGGCTCAACCGCGTAGGGCTCGCCGCCGAGCGAGAACGGCTCAATCCCCACGGCCAGGTCAAGACGGCGCCCCTCGCCGGTGCTGAGGCGCAACCCACCGAGGTCGAACGTGTCGGTGCGCGGCGGCATCCCAGATCCGAGCTTATCGCCGGCTCCGACACCGACTCGACATCATCCGTGGGGTGTCCGGCTGGTTTCGCTCCTATGGCTTTGCGGAGGTGCTCGACGACCTGTTCGTCGGCGCCTATCCGCTGGATGAGGATGACGTGCGGGCGCTCAGCCGGCTCGGGATCGGGGAGGTCCTCAACCTCACCCAGGACAGCGAGTACGAGGGCGGCGAGCGCGGTGCCGTGGAGCGCGCGCTGGCGGCCGCCGGCATCTCCGAGCATCGCCTGCGCCTGACCGACTACGGCGGCCTCCCCGCCGAGACGCTCGACGCCGCAGTCAGCGTGGTCGGGAGCTGGCTGGACGAGCGCGAGCGCGTCTATCTCCACTGCCGGGCGGGCTGGCAGCGCTCCGCCGCGGTCGCCGCCGGCGTCGTCGCGATCCGTGCCGGCGTCGGAATCGACGACGCGCTCGCGCTGGTGCAGGCGCGCAAGCCGACGGCCGACCCGCTGCCCCACCAGCGGGAGGATCTGCGGCGGTGGTGGGCGGCGCGCGAGCAAGCCCGCTGACGCCGATGGCGCGGAGGCTACGTATTTGGTAGCTAGATCGCCAAACCCGAGACGACCCCGCGGGCCTGGGCGCTAACCGACCCCGCGCCTGCTGGCTAATCGACCCCGCGGGCCTGCGCGCTAATCGACCCCGCGGAGCCGGCGCATCGTCAGCTGCTCGGGCGGCTCGCGCCGCCGGCCGCCCTCGCCCCCGCCCGCGCCCGCGCCCGCGGTGAGCTCGGCGGTCTGGACGCTACGCGCGCTCACCGTCACCTGCTCGATCTCGGGGAGGTCGCGGCCGGCGGCGACCGACCCGTGATCCTCGAACCGGCGCGCCGCGGGAAGCACGCGCGCCTCGTAGGAACCGACCGCGTCGTTGTAGGCCCGCACGGTGCTGTTCAAGCGGTTGCCGAGCGTGGCGAGGAGGGTCGAGAGCTTCACCAGGCGGCCGTGAAGCTCGCGTCCGAGCTCTGAGATCGCCTGGGCGGACTCGGCCACACGCTCCTGCTGCCAGCCGTACGCGACGGCCCGGAGCATCGCGAGCAGCGTCGTCGGCGTGGCGATGAGCACGCGCCGCGCCATCGCATCCTCGATCAACGCCGGATCGGCCTCGAGCGCCGCGCCGTACAGGTGCTCGCCGGGCAGGAACATGACCACCAGGTCCGGCGCGGAGTCGAGCCCGGCCCAGTAGGCCTTGTCGGCAAGCGCCTTCACATGCCTCCGGAGCAGGCGGGCGTGATCGCGCAGGTGCCGCTGGCGCTCGTCCTCGTCACGGGCCTGGTAGGCGTCGAGCACGCCCTGGAGGGGCGCCTTGGCGTCGACGACTACATGCTTGCCGCCCGGCAGGCTGACCACGAGATCCGGGCGCAACGTCGTCTCGTCGCCGGCGACGGCCGACTGCTCGACGAAGTCGCAGTAGCGGACCATGCCCGCGAGCTCTACCACGTTGCGGAGCTGCATCTGGCCCCACTGCCCGCGGGCGTTCGGCTTGCGCAACGCCGTCACGAGCGCGCCGGTCTCGGTCCGGAGCTTCTCGCCGGTGTCGGCGAGGCTCTTCAGCTGCGCCTCGAGGCGCCCGCGCGACTCGCGGCGCTCCTGGTCGAGGTGCAGCAGCTGGGCGTCGACGCGGCCGAGCTGCTCCTTGAGCGGGGCGACGAGCTGCTCGACCGCCTGCCGGCGGTTATCGAGATCTCCCCTCGCCTCCGCCCGCGCGGCGTTCAGCTGGGCGCGGTTGAGCTCAGTGAGCTGGTCGATGCTCGACTTCAGCGCGTCGGCACTCAGCGCCTTGAACGAATCGGACAACCGCTCCTGGGCGTCGGCGAGCGTCGCCAGCCGCTCCTGCGACCGGGCCTGCTCGTGCTCGAGGTCCGAACGAGCACGGACGAGCTCGCGCTCGAGCTCTCCCGCTCGCCCCGCCTCGTGCGACAGCGACCGCAGGCGGGACCGGAGCGCGAGCAGGACGGCGCCGGATCCGGCGAGCAGTCCGATCAGCAACCACAGGGCGTTCATGAGGTCGCTCAGCATTGCGCGGCCCGCGGACGGAAAGTTGTCCCTGCAAACCGAGGGTTCGCCGCGGCCTTGCCAGAATCGCCGCTCGTGCCCGGAGATCGCATCCGACGCCACGTGGTCGTGCAAGGGCGCGTGCAGGGAGTGTTCTTCCGTGACTCGGTGCGGGAGCGCGCCCGTGCCCACGGTGTCTCGGGGTGGATCTGCAACCGCGCTGACGGCGCCGTCGAGGCCGTGCTCGAAGGGCGTCCCGACAACGTCGAGCGGGTCGTCAGGTTCTGCAGGACCGGTCCGCGCCAAGCTTCGGTCGATAGCGTCGAGGTCAGCGAGGAGGAGCCCGAGGGCCTCAGCGGATTCGAGATCCGCTAACGCCCGAGTTCGGTATCCGTCAGGCGCGCGGCTCGACCCGGCTGCGCTCGCGCGCGGTCTCGATCAGCGCCCCGAACAGCCGGCTGCGGTCGTTGGCCTCGGGATGCCACTGCACTCCGAGCGTCCACCGACCGTCGGCCACCTCGACCGCCTCGACGACACCGTCCTCGGCGCGGCCGCTGACGACGAGGCCGTCGCCGAGGTCGCGCACCGCCTGGTGGTGGTGACAGTGGGCCAGGTGGAGCTCCTCGCCGATCGCGCGTGCGGCCACTGACCCGGGGACGAGGCGAACCGTGTGGTCGTTGCCGTCGAACGTGCCGACGACCTTCCGGTGCGGGTTGGACCCGTCGGCCGCGACCAGGTTCTGCTCGAGCGTGCCCCCGAACGCGACGTTGAGGATCTGCATTCCGCGGCAGATCGCGAGCAGCGGGAGGTCGCGGTCGATCGCGGCGCGCACGATCGCGAGCTCGAACTGATCGCGGTCGGGATACGTCGATTCGGTCGCCGGGTCCTGGGGCGCGCCGTACGACCCCGGGTCGAGATCAGCCCCGCCGATCAGCATCAGGCCGTCGATCCGGTCGAGCAGCTCGAGCGGAGCCTCCGGGGCGACCGGCAGCAGCACGGCCACGCCGCCGGCGCGCTGTACGGGCGCTACGTACGAGTCCGCGACGAGGTGCGCGTCCTGGTCCCAGAACGCCCAGCGCGCACGCTCGCGGACCGCGCAGATGCCGATCACGGGTCGCTCCGCGGCGCTCATCCGGAAAGGTCGATCCCCGCCACGCGGTCGACGAACGCGTCCATCAGCCGCCACGCCCTCGCCCGGTTCTCGGCGGCTCGCTTGCGGGTCTCGACGAGCAGACGCTCTCCGTCGACAGCGTCGCGAGCGAGCTGATCGCGGCCAAGCGACACCCATTCCTCGACGATCTCGTTCGTCACCTCCGGGTGAAACTGGACACCGAGGCTTCGCCCGACGGTGTATGCCTGCGGTCCCGCGGGGCTGTCGGCGAGCACCACGGCTTCGGCCGGCGGGGTGAACGTGTCGTAGTGCCACTGAAACCAAGGCCCCTCGACGATGAGCGCGGGCGCGCGGGTGCGGACCGCCACCCACCCAATCTCTGACTGCTGCGCGCGCAGCGCCTCGCCTCCCAGGGCCCGGGCCAAGATCTGGCTGCCGAAGCAAATGCCGAGGACGGGAACGTCACTGTCCACCGCATCG